>Ga0209972_10003210_pt1 | contig 12874 bp, 7 predicted proteins | sample NOAtaG_7_FD_187302 | JGI IMG/M metagenome (GOLD analysis project Ga0209972, IMG submission 187302) | Freshwater lake microbial communities from Lake Erie, under a cyanobacterial bloom - NOAA_Erie_Diel1S_2200h metaG (SPAdes) (version 2) | ecosystem: Environmental > Aquatic > Freshwater > Lake ...
GATGGCGTCATACAAAGCAACCAATCGCTCACGAGCACCGGCATCCTTGGCAGCAGCTATCAGGTCGGGCGCATTCTGCACCAGGTAGGCCAGCTGCTCTTCCCGAACGTGCGCCGGATTTGTCCCTCTAGGAACGGCATCACGAGCCGCCTGCGCCCAATCATCGCCGCGCATGATCGCGTCATCCAACTGACCCAAGACAGACTGAAAAACGTCCTTCCCAAGCATCTGCTCCATGCCGACATGAACGCCAACCTCGTGCAGAACCAGCCCGCGAGCGTCTGCCTCGCTGATGTTGGATGCCACCATATACACAGTGCCGTCCGGTGCCGTTGCAGCTTTTACATCGCCAGGATGTGGCCCGCCAGGAATATCAGCAGGAGTCGCAACAATCTGGATTTGACCGCGCTCAAGCAGCGCCTCGGTCGACTTTCCAAACGACAGACGCAGCGCCTCGGTCAAGCCATCCGGGTCGTCAGTAGCGCGCTTGATCTCGCCGGTCTGACGCGCGTAACGGTCGGTGATTTTGGCAACGTCGTCGGAGTAAATTACAAGGTTAAACGTGGCGTCGGGTGATTCCCAAGTTACATTCGCCCTTGCCGCGCCGTCGATGAACGCATGGCCGGGAATGCCTTCGTTGCCAAGTATGACGGAAGCAACCTCGTCGGGGCGCGGGCGGTAGCCAGCCTCGTCCATTGCTTCCATCGCTTCCAAAGGATCGTCAAAATCAGAACGCCCAAACCGTCGCTGGGCAATTTCGTAATGAGCAGACATAACAGCGTCACCAAGCTCGTCGCTGTATTCCCCGGATTTGATTGTTTTCGACAATTGCTCGTAGGCTTCCTGGCCGGAAAGTTCCCCCATCTTCGGAACGTTAGACTTTGCCTCATCAAGCGTGGCAAACGTGCCAATGTCGCCACGACTCCCAAAAAACAAATGAAAACCATTTGGGTGCTTCTCAATGTGATAGGAAGCGTTCGGTGTGTACCAGCTTATTGATGACCTTTCAACCCAATCAAGCTCTTTCTCATAAATCCCAAACTTCCGAAACACATCCTGCACCAGCTTCGGCTGCGCGCTCATGGGCGCGTCATAAAGCATCAGGTTATTAAAAACGTCCGCGTCCATCTCGGCGCGGTAGAGAGAGCCGGGACGCTCCACGTCGATGAACTCGACGCCGCGATCGAGCAGGGACTGCAGCCGGGAGATTGCGCCGCCCGCGTCGACGCCGGGGCCCGCGCCCTCCAGCAAGTCGATCATGGCGTTGATGTTCAGCCGCGCGTTGGCGCCTTCAAGCTCGGACGACCGAACCTCAAGGTTTCGGCCAACCGTCTCGATGAGCGGGTTCGTGAAGTAGCCGTCCTCTGCGGTTTGGGCCAGCATGGTGCGAACGGTTGCTGCGAGTTCAGCGTCTACCTCCTGCCCGCCGGCCGTCACCCGCTCGCGCAGGTTTTCGGGTAGAGGCGGTTCGTACTTCTTGATGCCGGGAGCAAGGGCGCGAACTGTTGGACTAGATGCTTCGGCTATAATTCTAGAGGCATCAGAATAAGACGTCGTGCCGGTTTTACCTTCCTGCTCTAAATATCGCAAAATTAGCCCGGCCTCATTTGCAGCAGTTTGAGAACGATACAATTCGTCACTCGTTTTATTACGCTCAACCGTCACCTCGTCCAGCGCGGCAAGCTGCGGGCCATCGCGCTCCATCGAGATCAGAATGTCGGCACGCTCATTCAGCGCCTTGTCAATCAACCGATTTATGCTGGCGTGGTCTTCCACCGGCTGCGTTTCCAGATCGCGACGCAGGTCGGCGATCCAGGCGTCCTTAGCTTTTAGCGCAGACTCGCTGAATGCCTTGGTGGACTTGGCGATGTTCTCAAACATCTCCCGCGCCCGCGCATAGCCGTACCTATCCACCTGCGCGATGGCTGCGGCAAGCGCTACCAACCTCGGGTCTTTCTGCGCCTCGTGCAGGATCGTCCCGTCCGGCAAAATCCACGCTGGGTCGATATCACGCGACAACTTCATCACCCCGCCAGCGCCGTCAGGTATCTTGAACGAACCAAACTCGTTTTTTTTCCGACCAATCAGCCGTTCCCGGTACGTCTGCTGCGAAATCCAAGCCTGCTGCGCCAAATAGTGACCGTAACCGAACGCCTGCGCGCGCTCCCCAAATTCGCTGTTGATCATGTCCCAGCGAAACCGGCCAAGAGGCGCGCCTTCCTCCGGTGCAAAACGGGCAATAGTGCCTTGCCAAATAACCGCCTTCTTTTGACCTGGTGCCTCACCACGCGAATACTTAAACGCCTGATCACCAGCCTTGATGGTGTCGTTTAGCAGTGTTTCAGCTTCGGCACTCGCGGCCTCGGCATCGGACAGCGCGTCCCATTTCGGCGCGGTCGCAAGACGACGATCAACCGCCGCCGCCGCATCAAAATCGGCAGTGCGAATGGCCTCTGGCTGCTGGTTTCGTTCTGCCGAGGCTACAACATCCGCAGCCGTTGACGTGCCGCCAACCGCTGGGTCGGTGTTTACGATGGCAGCCACATCAATAGACCGGCCATCAATCGCCTGGCCAACAGCCGTGCCGAGAGCAGCCTCGCGCGTCTCTGGTGAGATAATCGCAACCGTTTCTGCAGCATTTAGCGGTTCAGAATCAACGGCCTCGGTAGCAGCGCGAAGCATCCCCATCTTGTCCGGTGATACGCCGCCGAACATATCGCCCTGCCCAGGGTTCCCCGCCTCTTGCAGCTTGGCGTAGTAGCCTGAAATGGCATCACCTATCCGACGTGAACTGACGATGTTCCGGCTCATGAAGTCAAGCAGCAACCGCCCCTCTGGTGTCAGCGGGTCGCCCAGCATGTCAATCTGCGCCAGATAGTCCGCAACCTTCATTCCTTGACGGCGAAGATTGTCGAACTGCTCGACCGCCATGCGAATGTCAGCCGCAATTGATAACGGGTGCAGCTCGCCGCGAGATATTGAACCCTCGGCATCAGCAACAACGCCAGCCGTGCGCGCCAGTGCTGCAGCGACATTCCTGCTTCCGACATCCGTGGCCTCAATCAGCCGGGCAAGTGTTGGCGAATCACCGTAGGCTTTGAACAGAACCGCATTCCGCAAGCGCTGCAACCCAGACGCAGACAGGCGGCCATCCTCGGTCATTAGAGCATTGCGCTGGCCTTCCGGCTGCTCATTTACCCAGCGACGGATCGCCGCCCGGTTTCCAGCCGTGTCAAGATTCCCATCGGCATCGGTCTCAAGCTGGGCATCACCAAGACGCTCAGAATCCACCTTGGCCTGCTCTAGTGGCGACATGGCAGTGCTGCCGCCCTCATTTGACAGCATCGCCGCGCGCTTGACGTCCACGTTCCTGGACAACCTACGCACCAAGACAGGACGGTTCATGCCGCGTACAGCATCCGGATCGATACCCAGATCGGCCAAACGCCGCTCAAGCTCGGCACGGTAGTCGCCAGCCTTGCCGATCTCGTAGGCGCGCTGGATGAACAGCGTGCGCCCGTTACCGCCGATGATGCGCCCGTCAGCAGCTATGGTGGGTGTCCCCACATCCATCAATGGCGTATCGACAGACAGCACCAGCGCCGGGTCTAGCGCATTCGCACGCGCCGTAATTTCGGCCTGATACGCAGCACGGCCACGGTCACGAAACTGATTGTCGGCCTTATCAACCGTGGCTGTCAGAGTGTCTGCATCCACGACAGCCCACTGCCCAGGCTCGTACTGGTCACCGACGCGAACAGACACATCGCGCCCCATGAGCATACTGGCCGGTGGTGGAATAATCGCATAACCAGTGACAGCAGGCGCGACATTAGCCTGCCAAGGCTGCTGCATACCCATAGCGCGACGGAACATATCCACGCCAACACCGCCGATGGAGTGAATTCCGCCGCCGAAGGCCGCTCCAAATGCGATGTTTGCCATTGAATCGACAGCAGTGTAATCATCGCCCAGGCTCTGGCGCATACCGTAGTAGAACGGCTCAAGAGCGGCAGTTACAATGCCAGCATCGGCAGCACCAACCGCAGCACGAGCGCCAAACCTTGTGACTGCACTAGCAGACTCGGTCGCAGCCAAAACGCCTCGCATGCCGCCCACCACCCTCGTCGACGGAAAAAAAGCCGTGGCCAACCTTGTTGTTGGAAAAAAAGCCGTGGCCAAGTTTATCGGGTCGGCAATACCAGCGCCAAACATTGCCAAGCCGCGCAAAGGTGAACCTAAATCCCAAGGAGTTCGCTCCCGAACGTCCTTCGCTTTGGTCAACTCGCGCTGACGTTCAAGGATGACGTCCAATTGTCGAGATGAGTATTCGCCGTCTTTAGGGGTAAGATTGACGCGCAAGCCCGATGACTTGATACGCGAAGCAGCGTCCTGTGCAGACAACTTAGGCGAACCGTCATCGCGCGAACGAAGCCAATCAGTCAGCGTCGGGCCGTATGACTCCAGCCAAGCCTCATCAACAGCAGCGCCCATCTTTGCGCCAAAAGAAGGCTCGAAATCCTGAAGCGAAAACTGGTCTGTCCCGCGATTGTCGTCATAATAAAATTTCATGGCCTGCCTATTTGCTGTCTAGCTTTATCAGTCTGGTACTGGCGCGCAGACTCATTCTCACGACGAACCTGCGCAGCACGCTGCTCGACGCGCATACGCTCATAAAGACGCATATCACCCGTGGCGCGTGCCTTATCTAAGTCGTTAGGCTGAATGTTACCAGCGCGCGCCCTCCTGACTATTTCCGGCTCGCGCTTCAATTCATCAAATGAATACGATATCTGAACGCCGTTCTGTTTGACGCGATACAAAACTCCATCATCGCCCCGCGCCCAAAGATCAAGACCTGTATTGTCACTGTTCGAGTACCAGACATTATTGGAACGAACAATCCCGCGCCATTGCTCCAGCGCTTCGGCAGGTGTATAGGCGCGCGAAATGTCCGGAGGAACATCCGACTGCTGCAGATTTTCTGTAACCTCAGTAGATAGTCGCACGTCCGCATTTTTCCTGACAGCGCGCATATCTGTCCCGGTCGGGACCCGGATATTGCCGTCAAGCTCAAAATTGCCCAGCAGCAAAGCGTAGCCAGCTTCGGCAGCGCTGCTGGCATTGGTGCTTTGTCCAGTCCGCATCCGCTCAAAAGCGATACGCTCGATCATGTCCTGATAGGAAGCCACCAGCCTAATGCCAGAAGCGCCAACAGGAGGCATGGTGCGAGCCAGATCAGCCGCATACTTTCTCGCAGCATCGCCAATCGCGCGAACGTCCTGGGTCTCAATCGTTCCTTTAAGCTCGTTCTTGTCCACGACAGACAATGCAGACACAAGCTCGCGTGCAGCAGGGTCTGTCAGCGACGGAATGATCATGAACGCAGGCGGTATGTTTTTGTCGGAACGAACCAACTCGTCCATCACCTTCGGGAAATAGTCTTTTCCGTACTCTTGCTCCAGCATCTTCACCATATTCGCCGCATCTTCCGGTCGGCTGGCTTTCATGATTCGACCGTGCAAATCCTGAAGCATCGCACCAGACAAGATGCGCGGTTCGGAAATGCCAAGAACAGACTGCGCTGCAAGTGTCTGAGCCACTGCCTGCTGAATTATTGCCGGACGATTTTCACCCTGCGCCGATAGTGCCGCTCGCCATGCCTGCGTCACCTGCGGTATCGTTTTCGATACATAGCCAGCCGGGTCTTTAGAGCGCTGCTCAAGCACGCGCGCCGCCGCCTGTTGACGTATCTCGTCCCGCTGATCCTCGGTAGCATAGCCGGCACCAGGCTGCGCCCGTCTCGTCGCGCCAGTAGCAATGCCGATAAGCTGATCGTTAGGCGCGGTTTTGAACTGCGATATGTCCTGCGCCATCACCTGGGTGCGCTGGTACTCCTGCGACGCGCCTGGTGCCTTGTCGCCAAGGATAGAGAACTCTTCGGGAGTGATCGGCTTCGGGTCGACAACCCCGTCTCGCGCCATTGCAGCAGCATCAGCCAGACGCTGGCGCAAAGCATCGGTCTGCACGGCAGATTGCTGACGCGCACCCTGCTCGGCCTCGCGCAAGATTGCCATGCGCTGCGGTATCGATAGCCCAAGAAACGACTCGGGCAACTGGTCGTCAGGCAAGAACTCGGCACGCATGCCGCCGATAGTTATCGGAGTGACCGCGGAACCAGTCTCGGCCATGTTTTCGTACTGCTCCAGCCGACCCATCCAAGTCTTGCGAAAACGAGAAAACTCTGGTTTAGCCAATAGCGACTCGTAATGGGCGCGACGTAACTGGTTAAACTTTACAGGATCACCACCAGACTCAGCGATCCACTTGTTCGCGTTGCCAGGGCCTTGATTCACCGCAGCATCGAATGCCGTGGCTTGAAGCGCAGGCGGCAGCTTGTCGCCGTCGATGGCATTCCAGTAGCGATCTCGGTAGAGATTTACCGCACCCTCGCGGGTGAGGTTTTTCACGTCCACATCAGGATTCGCAGCCTGGTTAATGCCAAAGTTTACAGGCGCGCCAGTGTTGCCATCGCTGGCCGCATAGCCGCCCTCATGCTTCAATGTCATGGCGACAACGGCATCGAAGCCGGACACAGCGGCAGCACGTGGCTCAACAGCCGGAGCCGCCGCAGGAACTCCCCCGGTGGTCTCAGGCACCAGTCTCACACGCCGAGCCAGGTACGCATTGTCGCCAACCTTGGCGCGCTCGCCTTGTTCGGCTGCTGTTGATAATTCCTGTATGACACCGAGTTCGATCTCTGTTTTCTTTTCTTCGTTGATCTCGCTAATCGCGTACAAACCATCGCGAAGATCTTGACCGACATTTTTGAACTGCGACGGGTCAGAGAAAACCAATTCTCGCGCCGACTGCACTGATCGCTTAAACCGCCCGACGTTCAAATCGACACGCTTGTCCCGGTCAATCTTGTAGGCATTTAAACCAAAGTCAGATCGCATAGCAGTAACACGCTCGCGCATCATGTTCTTAGACCGCTCTGTCCCAGCAGCTTCGACCTGCCGAGTCGACCAGTCGGACATTTCATTATCGATTGTTTCGTAGATCGACGGCAACCCTTCCTTCCACTCGTCCGACAGGGACTGCAAACGTTTTGCCCAATGCAGCCTCCCCTCGGCCAGAGCGGTCGTCGCCGCGATTGCAGCATCATCCTCGCGCTGTTGTTCCTGGACACGCAGCATGTCGGCAGAGATCGCCCCAATAGTGCGCCCGAGATCGTTCAACCCGGACGCAACAGAACCCACGGGAATGCCGCTGGCTCTTGGCGCTGGCCCTAAATTTGAAACTGTTGTGCGTTGTTCGTAGACGGGAATTCGTGGCATTTTAGTACCTCAATTTCAGACCAGAACCACCGCCGGTGTTTTTAAGACCAAAACCACCGCCAGTACCCTTAAGCCCGACACCGCCACTCGCCGCTGGCGCTCCGGCTGGAAGTTTTGAGTATGCATACCCACCAGAGGCAATAGCCGCTGCAGCTGACATATAGCCAGAGCGCCGCGCGCTCTTCGCCGCGGATCGAGAAGCAGACGCCTCGTAATCAGACAGCTGCGCCTGATTGAGCAGCCCCGTCCGGGTCATTTCGCCCTCGTAGCGGATATTCAAAGCATCTTGCTCGGCATTGACCAGTGATTCGCGGAATATATCAGCCGCCGAGCCGTTCAGATTGACGCCGGACTGCGCCGTAGCCGCCAGCTGCTTACCCAAAATCTGCCTGGCCTGCCGACGTTGCGCGTCCTCACGGGCGCTCCACTGCTGACCAGCCGCCTCGGCCTGAGAACGAGAAACTCGTGCGTTATATTCTTGCCCCTGCGCCTGCGCCTGATATTGCGCGGCCTGCGCGTTACCTTGCTGGATAGCTCCCATAGCCTGAATAGCAGTGCCAGCAATCATCAAAGGAACTGCAAATGCTGCCATCACTTCACCCTTGAAAATAAGTCGTGGTCTTGACCGTCTGGAGTATAACGCCGAAGCCGTCCCTCGTGTTGAAAATTAAGCATTCTGATCCACCGCTGACCAGCTTCAAAACGGACATCGACGGTGGCTTCTATTCGTGACCAAGGCGCAACCTTGAGAAAGCCTTCAACAGCCCGGTGGATTGTCAGAAAATGACGACCAGCATCATCCGACAACAGCGCCCACAAACAAGCTCGGCCAGGCCATAGCTCAACAGCGCCAGCACACCCAATGATTGTGTCGTTATGAACTCCAGTGAAAGACCAAGGCGTCTCTAAAGACTGACCGTAGCGAATGTCGGAAATTATCGACGACATCCCTTCCTGAGAACGCTGCAGCCGCAAGGTGGCAAGATGCTCGGCAGAAAACTTAACCAGCCTCATCTGCTGTCTTGCGTGACGATTTGCGGGAATATACCGGCGATGCCCAGCGCGGTCGGACTGTCCGACTCGATGTAAATATAGCCATCAGTCTCGTAACCACCAGGCCAATCAACCAGCTTATCACCAGTGTACAACGGCACTGCCCTATCCATCTGATTCGCAGCAGTACGGAACTCCATAGTCAAAATGTTGTCAGGCCGCGACCCGTAGCGGAAACTTGAACTACTGACCAGCCGGAAAACAACCTTATGGATTCTCTTCGTTTTCCCTTGCGCCGTGCCATCGGCTGCACCAGCCTCGATCCGCATTGGCTTTAATATCGAACTGTAGCGCAGGCCAACCTGCACCCATTGAGCAGAACGCTGTAACGTAATAGAGCCACCACTTACAACGCAATCCGGGTGCGGAGCACCATCAGCCAGAACAGCAACAGTCTGACCATCCAGCCGAGACAATCCGGAAACGACCGCGCCTCCAGGCGTGTGCGTGCTTCCAGAGTCCACATAGAACTGATCGCGCGCCGTAGGAATTGGAACCGGATAGCCGTTATTTTCTTCAATGAACGGATCTTCCATGTAAACAACTTCGCGCGTGGGAGCAACAGGCCAGCCATCCGGACGACCACGACGAACGCTCATCCAAACCTGATCTCCGCGACCGTTCGGTCTCGGAATGACCGCCACGGATTCAACAACGCCCCAAGGAACGTCCGTAGAATTGACGCCACTGGAACCACCAAGCAAATGCCGATGCCAGCCCTGAACCTGTTCCTCGTTGTTCCAGGTAAAGCCAAGCAGCACGCCGTCAGCCCGGACGCACCAAACAACAGAGTACGGCTCGATGGCAAAGTCCATGTCGACAATGCCGCTGTCAGTGATGTGGTCTGACAAGACGGTAACATCCTTCGACTGATACCCGTCCTGACTGAAGTCGAACCCGATCTCGCGCACCTTGCGTCCAGACGGCATAACAAATAGCGACCTGTCACCAGACCTGATCGGCTGCACACCACGCGAGCCGTAGCCGCTGACAATTTCGGCCTTAACGTTCCCAGGCCCTAGCGGATCGCCGTTCGTCAGTTCGCCAATCGAAAACTCGCCGCCAGCCGTACCAGCGACAAGCATTCTGTCCGCGTGCAGCCATTGGATCGCATTCAACTCACCCGATGCTACCTCCAGACTGATAGCCATGTCGTCGGTGATTTCCCCGGAATCATTGCGAGACGAAAAATCATCGAACGCAGCAGCAACCGACATCCAGATGTTCTGCCCACGGGCAAAGCACAGCCTCTCACGGAAAAAAGCAACGGACGATGGCCAGCCTTCAACAGACGACCAGTCGGAAAACGACCATCGTGTCGTCGCATTGCCAGAGCCAACCGCGTCAGAAGGTATCCGAGAAATGACAGTAGCACTGGCCACCGTCCCGCTTGTTACCGATGTTATTCGCGCCCAGCCATAACCAGCATGCATGAACTGCCAATTGACCGCGCCGTCACTTTCTGCGCCAAAAGAATGCACGGGCTTAACGACTCCAGTGTGTGTGCTATTCAGCGCGGAGTAAATCTTAGAATCGCTGCGCCGAAGATCGCCCGAATTAACAGCTTTTCCAGGCTCCCAAGCAATCACCCCGCTGACGTTCTTTCTTTCAATTAAAAAAAGCGTGCCAACGTGACCGGCCTGAAATATTGACGTCGAAGCAGTCAGCGTGACGCTGCCAGTCTCACCAGATGACCAGACGGTCGTCGTGATGTCAGGATCGACTCCAATGAATGGCCCACCTTTCGGTTCGAATAGATCAAGCACAAACGAAGTCGCGGTAACGCGCTTCAAAATTCTAGGCTGGTACGACGGGTGAGTGATGTAGAGAAAGTCGCCAGACTGAGCGAACCGCAGCCGACAGGTGCCGTTTGCTGCAAAGATATCATTCAGCGAATAAGGACTGACCACCTCGACAGGAACGCTAGAGATCTGCAATTGAGCGTTATTTGTATAAAACCGAATGTACTGCGAGCCAAACTCCAGCACATAAGCCGTGGTCTCATTAAACACAAACGGGTGAAGGTAGACTTTTTCCTGACGCCCAATGATTTCTTTTGTCGATGCAATATGCCGCGTGCCGCCGCGCCGCAATGCTGGCCCTTGCACGGTCGGTATCATGTTCTGCAGTGCTTCGCAGCCGTTCTTATAGCGGTCGTAATCTATCCGAGCAGACAGCATCGGACTGAATTCGCCAGAATTGAAACTGGTAAATGCCGGTGAAGCCTTGCTCACAAAAGACCCCAGCCGGACTGCAGATCAGCAACAGAGCCAGCCGATGGGCCGGTCGCCGTTGTCGCCATGCCTTCACGAGAATCAATCCAAGACCCCCACGGTAGCTCGTCCGGTGGGTTTTCGATGGCGTCCTGACGCGCCGCCTCGCTTACAGCAAAATCGTATTCATTGGCGGCAAGCTGCCGTTTCTGCGCTGATTGCGTCAAAGCCTCGCACGATTCCAGCGCCAGCTTGCAAGCCAGTACCTCGACAAAAAGAGGATCGAGAAGATCGATGCTGGATACTTTCGCGACATAACGAATTTTTAATGGAGCAGAAAAGTCGGTCAGGATTTGACCACCCTCGACTGACCAAGGCGCTCTCTGCTTCAAACCACGCACATAAAAATCGTTGACCTGCACCAAAGCAAGAAAGTCAGCAGGTAACTGGTAAGCGTATGAATAACCCCAGGCAGGAGCCGAAACAAGCGCAGGCAAACTGTCGCGCCTGATTGAAAACTTCCACCGATTGCGTCGAAGCTCGGCGTCCATGATCATGTCGAACATGGAGTTCATGATCTGGGCGCGCTTCACATTGTCGGTGAGCGACATAATAGATTCAGCGCCGACCTTGGTCAGCGCCCGGTTTGCAATTTCAATCTTGCTCGGCATAAACGCGCCCCCGTATTATCCGGCAATTATGACACAGACCTAGATCAGAGTATCGCCATCAGAATCGCCGGACTTTTTGCCTTTTCGCTTTTTATCGGGCGACTCTGGAGCAGTCTCTTCCACAACAGGAACAGCCCAACTCATACGTTCGTCCCGGTCGAACTCCTGACCAGCCTCAACATACTGGTAGGGGTTCGACAGGACGCCAGGCTTTGTGGCGCGTTGCCTCATTACGCCACCGTGAAGCCAGAAGGCGTCTTGATGTCATACTGAGAGCCGACAGCAATGTGAGCGGATACGGTCGTAGTCGGCGTGGTGCCGCCCTGGGTATAAGCCAGACGAATGAAGCGCTCCAAACCCTGATGAGGAATATTAAAAACAAACTGAGAACTTGCGCCCGGGGTACTGACCGCGTTCAAATACGTTGTAACTGTTGCAGCACTTGAAAATGCAGCATTGTCATCAGTCTGCAAGGCCACTGTGATGGTGGGTGTAGTGCCACCAGCAGCAGCCTCAAAATTGATGACAATGTGCAGATCTTCACCAATACCAACCTGGCGAATCTGGCTTAGATCAATCACATCGGTCGACGGCACAAGAGTAGTGCCGGTCAAAGCCTGCGACTGGCTGAAAGCATTTTCACGATCAAGAATCATAATGTCACCTCGCCATTAAGAGATTTGTGCTTCGTTGGACAGAATAGCGTCCACTCGGCGGATAGGAATACCCAAGAACGACAGGTTACCGCGGATCGTGTTTCCGAATTGATCCATACCCTGCTCAAGACCCAAAGCATTCGCTGAACGGTTCAGCGCATGAACGCGAAGCATCGAGAACACAGTGCGGTTCATGTAAAACGTAGGCTTGCACATACCAAAAGACGGGATGCGGTCGATCATACGGCTCATCAGTTCAATGATACGAACCGAAGTACCAGCGGTATCAGCAACCAAGGCAGACACGTCGATGTTTGCGCCGCGAACAACATAGCGCCAGTCACGCAAAGCCAAGCCGCACTTCCACTGATAACGATCCAGGTATGCGCGGTATTTGCCACCAACTGCATCGTTCACGGTATCCAGACCCAAATCCTCATGAATCAGACCAGCGGTCGAACCTTTCGGATAGATGCCGTGAACAGTGTTCTCACCCCAGCCGATCAGCCAGATCGAAGTGCCGTCACCACCAGTTACGGTGCCAGCACTCAGAATGTTCTGGCCGTTAACAGCGCCGGAAATAGTCGAATAGCGCGAAGCCAAGCCCAAGAAACGCTCCGGGTTCTGCTCGCTGTCGCCATAGATCAAAGTCGATGCCATCGCCTGGTTCATGGACTCAATGAAAGCCATGTTTTCAGACAAGCGGAACTGCGCGGTCGTGCCGTTTAGCTCGGCCAAATCCTTGTCGACCTGACCAAAAGCCTCCAGCATGCCGCAAGCGTCATCGACCTGCACGGTCGTGGACTTGGACTGCGGAACGCCATAGTTCAGCTTTCGCCATGCTACCGCAGGCAAGCCAGTACGCACGGTGGTGCGGTGGCCAGTGGGTAGGTTGCCCTCAACCCACAGCATGTCCTGCAATACCTCGTTGGATTGATTTA
>Ga0209972_10003211_pt1 | contig 12873 bp, 11 predicted proteins | sample NOAtaG_7_FD_187302 | JGI IMG/M metagenome (GOLD analysis project Ga0209972, IMG submission 187302) | Freshwater lake microbial communities from Lake Erie, under a cyanobacterial bloom - NOAA_Erie_Diel1S_2200h metaG (SPAdes) (version 2) | ecosystem: Environmental > Aquatic > Freshwater > Lake ...
CATCGCGCCCGGGTCCTTGAGGGAGATGCCACCGGTGTCGAAGGTGATGCCCTTGCCGACGAGCACCACGGGTGCACGCGGGCCGCGCTTGGCCTTGTGTTCGAGCACGATGAACTTCGGCGGCTGCTCGCTGCCCTGCGTGACCGCGAGGAAGCAGCCCATCTTCTCGGCGCGGATGTCGGCTTCCTCGAGGACGCGGACCCGCAGCGAGGGATGGCGAGCGGCGAGCGCACGGGCCTGCTCGGCGAGGTAGGTCGGCGTGCAGACATTGCCCGGGAGGTTCGCGAGGTCGCGCATCACGCGGGCGCCGGCGCCCGAGGCCTGGCCGTGGGCGACACCGCGGCGGGCGGCGGCGGCGCGGGCCGGACGCACCGGACCGAGCGCGATGCGGGCGAGGGCGGGCGCCGCAGGCTTCGTGCCCGACTTCAGGTCGTTGACGCGGTAAAGCGCGGCGTGGATGGCCTCAGCGGCCGAACGACCGAAGAGGTAATCGTCGAGTTCTCGGCTCTCGGGGCGGGTGAGGGCGACCGCCGCGCTCGCACAGCGGGTACGCGACAGGGCACCGACCGCGGCGACCAGCGCGCGGCGCCAGTTGCGGCGGCTGACGGCGGCGTTGCCCTGGCCGACCAACAGGATGCGCGTCGCCTTGAGGCGCGGCGAGGCCGGCAGCAGCAGGGTCTCGGCGAGACGGCCCGGGAAGTCGCCGCGCTTGAGGAAACGGCTGATCGCCCCGCCCGCGCGCTTGTCGAGCGCCGCCGCCGCCGCGCACAACACTCCGCCGTCGTGTACGCCGACCACGAGGCAGTCGGCCTCGCGCTGCGAGATGTTGCCGGTGAAGATGTCGATCTGCATGGGAGCGCTCCAGAAAGGGGTACAAGCGACCTGCTATTCTAGCGTTTTTGCGGGCATCTTCACCGCGAGGTCGGAGTTTGGCGCGGATCCTGTCCCGATACCTCTTGCGCGAGATCGTCTTCGCTTGGCTGGCGGTGACGACGGTGCTGCTCGTGGTACTGCTGACCAACCAACTGGCCTCGGTGCTGGCGCGGGCCGCCGAGGGCGGTTTCCCGCGCGAGGTCGTGCTGCAGCTCGTAGGGTTCGGCACCATCCGCAATCTGGCGGTCTTGCTGCCGGTGGGTCTGCTGCTCGGCGTCATGCTGGCGCTTGGCCGCCTCTACCACGACAGCGAGATGACCGCGGTGGTCGCCTGCGGCGTGTCACCCTGGCGCATCTACGCACCCATCGCGCTGCTCGCGTTGCTGGTCGCCGGCGGCGTCGCTTGGCTCTCCCTGCGGGCGCAGCCCGACGCCGCGCGCAGCGTGCAGCAACTGCGCAGCGAGGCGCTGCGCGCAGGCGAGTTCGCGCCCATCGCTGCCGGCAAGTTCCGCAGCTTCGGGGGCGGCTCCGCGGTGTTCTACGCCCAGTCCGAGGGCGCCGACGGGACCCTCGAGAAGGTGTTCGTGAAGCGGGTGCGGGACGGTGTCTACGAGATCGCGCTCGCCGACCGCGCGCGGCACGAGATCTCGCCGGATGGCACGCTCCACACCCTGACGCTGCTCGATGGTGAGCGCTACGAGGGTCGCCCGGGGTCCGCCGAGTTCCGCCGTGTGCGCTTCCAGGAGAATGTCATCCCCGTGCGGCTGCCAGACCCCGGGTCGGGCCGCTTCGACATCGAGACGGTGCCGACTTCGCAGCTTGTCGGCCGTGGCGACCTCGAGTCGCGAGCCGAGCTCGCGTGGCGGGTCGGTCTGCCGGTGATGGTGTTCGTGCTCGCGCTGCTGGCGGTGCCGATGGCGCGGCTGCGGCCACGGCAGGGCCGTTATGCTCGTCTCTGGATCGCCATCGCGGTGTACTTCGTGTACTTCAGCCTCGCCTCGGCGACCCGGGTCTGGATCGAGCGCGGAACGGTGCCCGCCTGGGCCGGGCTCTGGTGGGTGCACGCCCTCGTCATCGCAGCGACGCTCGCGGTGCTGTTCGGCCCGGCATATCTCTCGCGCTGGCGCCATCGCGACCGGCTGGTGCCCGCATGAACCGCATCGACCGCTATGTGATGCGCGCCGTGCTCGGCGGCGTGCTGCTCGTGATGGCCGTGCTGCTCAGCCTCGGCGCGCTGTTCCTGCTGCTCGGCCAGCAGGACGACATCGGTGTCGGCGACTACACCGCGATGAAGGCGCTCGCGTTCGTCGGCCTCAACCTGCCGCAGCAGGCCTGGGAGCTGTTGCCCATCAGCGCGCTGATCGGCTCGCTGCTGGGGCTCGGTACCTTGGCGCGCGGCAGCGAGCTCACGGTGATGCGCGCGGCGGGCATGTCGGTGTGGCGCATCGCGCGCGGGGTGGCGTTCGCCGGGCTCGCGCTGCTCGTGCTGGGTGCCGCGCTCGGCGAGTGGCTTGCGCCGCCGATGCAGCAGATGGCGCGCCAGCAGAAGGCGTTCGCCAAATTCTCGAATGTCAGCTTCGCCGGATCCGGCGATGCTTGGGTGCGCGACGGCGCATTGATCGTCAATGTCGAGCGTCAGACCGGCGACTCGCAGTTCGGCGGCATGATGGTCTACGAGATCGGTCCCGACAACCGCTTGCAGGCTTTGGGTCGCGCGGCGACGGCACGCGAGGACGGCGACGACAAGAAGGGCTCGTGGCGGCTCGAGCAATACGCCGAGACGCGCTTCGAGGGCGACCGTGCGATCGCGACGCGCGCGCCGGGGCGCACTTTGGAGAGCAATGTCGGCGCAGCCTTCCTCGGCATCGCGGCGACCGCACCCGGCCAGCTGCCGTCCGCCTCGCTCTGGCGGATGATCCGTCACCTCGAGTCGAACGGCCTCGACGCCCGCGAGCCGGTGTTCGCGTTCCACTCGCGCATCGCGCGCACGGTCGCGGCGGGTTTCGCGGTGCTGCTGGCGCTTCCGTTCGTGTTCGGTTCGCTGCGCGCGGCCGGCGCCGGCGCGCGCATCGGCGTGGGACTCGTGCTCGGCATCCTGTTCTTTCTGCTGCAGCAGATGATCGAGAGCGGCGCGGTGGTGTACGGCGGGAACCCGGCGCTGCTTGCGTGGCTGCCCGCCGTGTTGATGGCCGCCGCCTCCATGGTGTTGATCGCGCGCACGCGCTGATACACGCGCGCGGAGAGGTGAGAAGACATGGCTACCGGAACGACGCCCACCATGGTCAAGCGCACGACGCTGATCGTCCGGGATGTGGAGCGCTCGCGCGCGTTCTACCGCGATGTGCTCGGCATGCGCACCTGGTACGACGACCGCATCACGCTGTCCGGCGTCGGGCTCGCCGCCGGCAAGAAGGGCGACGAGACGCATCTCGTCATCATGGAGGCCTCCGATCCGGTGGTCGCCAAGATCGGTCTGCTGCAGTTCACCTCGCCTGAGATGCCGCCGCCGCCGCGCCGCGAACGGCTGGGCATCGGCGACATCGTGTTCGTGATGCAGGGCGACGATGCCGAGGGCGTGCATCGCCGGGCGCTGGCTTTCGGGGCGCGGGTGCACGCCGCGCCGCACCGCTACGAGGTGCGCGGTGCCGACGGCACGCAGATCGTCATGACCTCGGTGAGTCTCTGGGATCCGGACGACTATTTCATCGAATACAACCAACGGCACGCGACGGGAGGCTGAAGATGGCGGAGCAGGGCGCGCGCAAGGTCTGGGATCTGCCGGTCCGGGTGATGCATTGGGGGCTCGTGCTCGCGGTGGGCGGCGCCTGGCTCACGCGAGAACTCGAGGGCGACTGGTTCGCCTGGCATGTGCGTTGCGGCTACGCGGTGCTGCTGCTCGCCGCGACCCGCATCGTCTGGGGTTTCGTGGGCACGCGCCATGCGCGGTTCGGCGATTTCGTACGCGGCCCGCGCGCCATCCTGCGCTACCTGCGTGAGGGGACGGGAGAGGCCGGGCAACGCATCGCCGGCCACAACCCGCTCGGCGCGCTGATGGTGCTCGCGATGTTGGCGATGCTGCTCGCGCAGGCGGCCCTCGGGCTCTTCGCCAACGACCAGGTGATGTCGACCGGACCGCTCTTCGGCTATGTGACCGGGGAGACCAGCGACCGCCTCACGAGCCTGCACAAGCAGCTCTTCGATGTCATCGTCGCCGCTATCGCGGTGCATGTCGCGGCGGCGCTGTTCTACCTCTGGGTGCGGCGCGAGAACCTGATCCTGCCGATGATCACCGGTCGCAAGCCGGGCGACCTGCTGCCGCCGGGCGCGTCGGACATCGGCTCGTCACGCACGCTGTTGGCTGTCGGGATCGCCGCAGCGCTCGGCGCACTGCTCTGGTGGGTCGTGAAGAACGCCCCGGAGGCGTCGCTGTTCGCGTTCTGAGAACCGCGACGCTCCGGGGTCGGTCAGATCACTTGTAGCCGAGTTCCTTCAGGAGCGCCGGCGCGTCGTACACCGTGCGCAGCGCCTCGCGCATGAACGCCGGGTGCACCGACACCGAGCGGTTCTTCTCGGCATCGAACCAGTACGACCCCGAGATCGAGTGGATGTTGCCGTCGAAGATGAGGCCCACCACCTCGCCGCGGGCGTTGAGCAGCGGGCTGCCCGAGTTGCCGCCGATGATGTCGTTGTTCGAGGTGAGGTTGACGCGCGTCGTCATGTCGAGCTTGGCGCGCACGCGTTCCCAGGACGCCGGGATCTGGAACGGCGGCTGGCCCGTGGCACGCTCGAACGCGCGACCGAGCTGCGTATAGGGCTCGACCGGTGTGCCGCGCTCCGTCCAGCCCTGCACGGTGCCGTAGTTCAGGCGCAGCGTGAAGGTCGCATCCGGGTAGACCTCCGTGCCGTAGACCTTGAAGCGGGCGCGGGCGATCTTCTCCTCCGCGGCCGCGATCGGCGCCTGCACTTCGTCGTCATAGCGCTTGCGAAGGGCACGCGCCGGCGCGTCGACCTCGCGTGCGAGCTTGATCATCGGGTCGTCGGAGGCCGCGATCGCGGCGCTGCCGCCGTTCCAGAGCGCGAGGCGCACCGCAGGATCGGCGAGCTTCGTGCCATCGACGAGCTTGGCCGCCAGCGTGTCCGGCGAGTCCTTGGCGAGCAGTTGGCGCACGGTGGCGTGGTCGGGGCCGAGCCACTCACGCATGCGCTCGAAGCCGAAGGACATGGTCAGGCGTTCGACCTCCGGGTAGACGGGCGTCGCCGCCCCGAGCTGCTGCTGAACGCGGGGCAGCTGCGCATCGGTGAACTCGCGCAGACGCTCGCCGTTCGGCTTCTCGCGCTCGGCCGCGCCGCGCACCAGCGTGCGCGCGATGCGGAACAGGCGGCTCTGGAAGCCGGCGCCGCCCTCGAGGTAGGTGTACTCGGTGCCGAAGTCGCGCGCGCGGGCGGTCGCCTTCTCGATGTCGGCCCAGGGGTCGCCGATCCCGGCGAGCGAGGGGTCCTTGGCCACGCGGGCGCGCAGCTCGGCCTCATCGGCGCGCTTCTGCGCCATGAGCTTCTCGTCGAGCAGCGCATCGAGCTCCTTGCGGCGCACCTTGATGCCGTTCTCGAGGCCGAACAGCGTATCGGCGACGATGCGGCGCTCGGCGTCGCCCTTCTTCGAGAACTCGATGTAGCGACCGCGCAGCTCGCTGCTGCGCAGCAGCCACTGCGGCAGGTCGTCGTTGCGCTGCGCTTCGAGCTGCGCGACGGTGAGCAGGCGGTCGGTGGAGCCGGGGTGGCCCGAGACCAGCACGAACTCGCCCGGCGCGGGGCCGTCGAAGTTGATGCGCAGCGGACGCGCAACCTTCACCGGCTTGCCGTTCTCGTAGGCGCGCAGCAGGCCCATGTCGAGGCACCAGCGCGGGAACTGGAAGTTGTCCGGGTCGCCGCCGAAGGCCGCGATGCCGGACTCGGGCGCGAACACGAGGCGCACATCGGTGTAGCGCTTGTAGCGGTAGAGGAACTGCTGGCCGCCGTTGTAGAGCGCGACCGACTGGCACTTGAGGCCGGTGTCCTTCTCGCAGGCCTGCTCGAGCGCGGTGATCGTGCGCTTGCGGGTCTCGTTGGCGACGCGCTCGTCGAGCCCGCGGGTGGCGGCCTCGACCTTGGCGGTCACATCCTCCATGCCGACGAGGACATCCGCCACCTGCGTGCGGCAGGGGATCTCGTCCTTGCGGTCGCGGGCGACGAAGCCGTCGTCGAGCAGGCTCTTCTCCTTGGAGGAGTTCTCGGCGAGGCAGCCGGTGATGCAGTGGTGGTTGGTGAGGATCAGGCCGTCGGCCGACACGAAGGACGCCGAGCAGCCGGAGAGCCGCACCGAGGCCTCGCGCACGCGGTCGAGCCAGGCGGAGTCGATGTTGACCCCGTACTGCTGCTTCACCTTCGCGGCGGGGAAGTTGTCGTAGGTCCACATGCCTTCATCGGCGTGGGCGGCGGTGGTGAGCAGGAAGGCGGCGAGGAGGGCGAGACGGCGCATGGAACGCTCCGAGGGTCGTTGTTCGATGTGCCAAGTCTAGTCGAGAGCCGTGTTTCTGGCGACTTCGCGCAGTAATGCGTCGGACGGCGCATTTCCCATGATTTTGACGCGATTCGTCGACTGACCGGCGGCACGCGCTCGCGTTCAATGGGCCCATGCCGGCGCGGTGCCGGCCTATCCCGGGAGGGCAACATCATGACGCAGCAGACACGCCGGCGTATCGCCGGCCAAGGTATGACGGAGTACATCATCATCGTAGCGTTGGTGGCGGTCGCCGCCATCGGCGTGTACTCGGCGTTCGGTGACATCGTGCGTGGGCAGGCATCGGTCGCCGCTACCAGCCTGTCAGGCGGGTCGAGCACGGCAGGTCGCACGCTGGTGACCACCGGTCGCGGTGAGGCGAACGGCGAGGCGCGTCAGCGCGAGATGGACAACTTCGAGGAATGAACCGCGTGACCCGTCATGTCCGCGGTCAGGCGTTGGTGTTCCTGCTGCCGCTGCTCGCCGTGCTGGCGGCGGCGGCGTGGTGGACCTTCGAGACCGGTCAGGCGGTGACGGAGAAGCAGCGACTGCGTGATGCGGCGGATGCGGCGGCATTGAGCGCCGCGGTGTGGCAGGCGCGCACGCTCAACTTCGTATCGACCATGAACCGGGCGATCATCGCCAACGAGGCGGTGATCGCCCAGTCGGTCAGTCTGCGTTCCTGGTCCGCCTACATGGACCGCATGCTGCCCGGTGCTGCCGCCATCACAGCGTATGTGCCGTACCTGAACGCGGCGACCAGCACCCTGCAGCGGTGGTGGACGGCGTTCGACCGCGCGTTGCAGCCGTCGCTCGTGGCGCTGGAGGCGACCACCGGCGCCGTCGAGCGGGACCTCGCGACCGCGGCGCGGGTGATGCACGCGGCGACCGCGTTGGTGGTCCCTCAAGTCGTCCGTGAGACGGTCGCTGCGGCCGACCCCCGGTTTGTCGTATCCGCGGGCGGCGAGGCCATGTTGATCTCCTGGGCCGCAGACTGGGGCCGCTTTGCATCGTTCTACGGCGGGTCGTGGCGTTGGCGGCAGCAGGATGTCGTATACCGTTCGTTGGACGGGTTCACCGCGCAGCGCAATTTCACGCTGAGCCCCTTGCTCGGAAGCCGTTTGCTTCGCTTCGAGAAGCGCGCCGGCACAGAGCTCCTTGACTTCGAGACCTGGCGTGGCATCGACACGCTGTCATTGCATCAACCGCGCTATGTGATCTTCGGCTCGTTGCGCGAGCGCGTGCCGCTCGCCTGGGGCGGTGCCGACGACGGCGTGGGCAGCGCACGGCGCGGCGAGCACGGCGGCGCGTGGCGCAGGAACCCGCGCGCCTCGCGGGCTGCCGAGAGCAGCATCCCACGCCAGCGGGCATGGCTCGGTCTGCCGTCGATGTACGACCTCTCGGTCGCGCAGCGTGCGACGTCCGATCCGCCGCGTATCGTCGTGCGCCTGCGCCTCCCGGCGTCCGCGCGTCGCAGCGCTGCAGCGCTGCTCGGCTTCGACCGCGTGGCGCGGCTCTCCGGCGAAGAGTTGGCGCTCGGCGGCTCTGACGGTTCAGGTGATATCTACGCCGACGCCGTCGCTTCGAGCGTCGTCGCGACGGCGCGGTCGAGTCGCCGAGTCTCTACTCACCGTATTGGCGATCGAGCTTGGTCGAGTCGAGGTCGATGGAGCGCACGGCCGTCGCCGCGCTCGATGGTGCGCCGGTCTGGCTCGCAGCGGTGCCGCGATGAGGGTGCGGGGGCAGGCCATGGTGGAGTCGCTGGCGGCGACGCTCGTGCTCACGCCGTTGCTGCTCGTGGTCGTGCAGTTATCGACGCTGCAGGCCGCAGAGCAGGCGGCCGTCGGTGCGTCCCGTGCAGCGGCGCTCGCCGCTCATCATGGTCTCGATGCGGCGACCGGACCTCTGTCGTCCGAGCGCATCCGCAGCCTGTTCTTCGCCGATGTGGAGGCTGACGCGTCGGTCGCGACGGGTGCAGCGCGGCAGGCGCCGTCCGCGGAACTCGCGGAGGACATCGCGCTCGCAATCATCGTCCCGGCGCGGGTGGTCGGTACCGGCGACCTCGAGCTTGCGCGCTCGCAGGCGATCTCCGCCCGTGTCTCCGTCGATCCGCCGCTTGTCTACGAGGCGATCATGCCGGCCCCCGAGCGCGCGCGCGTCTCTGCCGGCCTGCCGCTGATGGTCGATGACTGGGATGCGGACGGTGCGGCGGAGGTCTGGCGGCGTACCGCGGCCTTGTCGACCACGGGGCGTATCGCCGCATGGCGAGGCCCGCTGACGACGTTGGGGACGCCGATGCGCCTATTGGAGCCGGCGATGGAACGGCTGTGTCTCGGCCGGATCGACCCGGACATCGTTCCGGAGGACCGGTTGCGCGGCCTCGCCCGCGCGCCCGACCTCAGGTCGCAGCCATGCTGAGACCCGAACGGGAACGCGCGCTGCTCGTCGTGGCGTTGACAGCTGTCGGCTGGATGCCGGCAGCGCCTTCGTTCGCCGTCGAGTGGCAGGTCGCGCGGGTGCGCGTGAACGGCGTGCCGCTTGAACTTCGGTCCGGCGAGTTCGCCGTCGCGCAGCCGGCGTTGGTGACGGCGGTCGCGACGCGATGGCAGGTGCCGGCGGACGGATCGACGCGCCCGGCCATGTCGCGGTCCGACCTGTCGGCAGGTCATACGGTCTTCGGACGCCAGCGTGGCCGTCTGCACGAAACGGTGACGCTGCGCGCGACCGGACCAGGGAGCACGCAGGTGCTGGTCGCGGTGAACGACCTCGGAGCCACGATCCGCAGGCCCGCGCAGCTGCCGGTCCGCCTGCCCGCCGGCCAACGCATCCTGCAGGTCGTCGAGCACGGTTTCGGCCGCGCCGCGCCGCGCACCTTCACGCTCGAGTCCGACAAGGATCCGCAGGTCGCGCTGTCGCAGTGGCGATGGGCGCTGACCGCGGCGGGTTGGAGCCTGCGCAGCGCCGACCCGTCGGGGGCGGGATCGCGCGCCTGGCTGTTGTGGGCAGACCGCGGGCACGAACGCATCGATGCCGCCTTCAGCGCGGGACTCGACGGCGCGCGCATCGTTCTGCAGGTATCGGGCGATGCGCATTGATCGCCGCGGACAGGTGGGGCAGGCGAGCGTGGAGTTCGTGGTGATCGCGGCCTCGCTGGTCGCCGCGCTCTGCCTGCCGTGGCTGGACGGGCTGTCGCCGGCGGAGTGGTTGTTAGGTGCGGTGATCGAGGCTGCGGTCGCGGTCCCTGCATGGCTCGCGGTCGTCTGATCTTCGGGAGGAGATGCAAGGATGTGGAGCAAGATCATCGGATCCCTCGCGGCGTGGTGGCTGGTGCCGGTGGCGGTCCTCTGCGGCCTCGCCGCGTTCGTCGGCTCGCAGCGCCATCTCGCCGAGCGCGCGGCAGCGGTGGAGCGCCGCTGGGAGGAGCGGTACACGCCGGTCAAGGTGTTGGTGGCCGCCCGCGACCTGCCGTCGGGGCGGGTGCTGCGCGAGTCGGACCTCGCGCGTCGCGAGATGCCGGCGGCGTTCGTTCCCGGCGGTGCGCTGTCGGTGGATGCAGCGGCGCGTGCCGTGGGCCAGCAGCTCGTGTTCGCGCTGCGACGCGGCGATGCGTTGGTGGAGGCGCATCTCGCGGGTCGCGAGGGACCGACTCTCGCCGCGCGGCTTCAGCGCGGCACACGCGCCGTCACCGTGCCGGTGGACGAGGTCAGCTCGCAGGCGGGGCTGGTGCGCCCGGGCGACCGCATCGATCTCATGCTTGCCGAGGAGCGCGCGGAGGAGACCGGGCGCTGCGTCATCGTACGGCCGCTGTTGGAAGCGGTCTCCGTGCTCGCGACCGGACGCACGCAGCGACCGCTGCCCGGCACGGCCAGCGCCCTTGCCGCAGGGTACGGCGATCCCGGCGCGTCGCCTGAGTACTCGACCATCACGCTCGATGTGACGCCCGAGCAGGCGCAGCTGTTGGCCGTCGGACTGCGGATCGGCGAGCTCGTGCCGTTGCTGCGCCCCGAGGGCGACGGCGCGCCGAGCGCGACCGTGGCCTCGAACGGTCGCACCGCCTGCAGCGCCGCGACGCTCGCCACCCCGGTCGTCCCCGCCGCGCGACGACCATCCGCGCGCTCGGTCGAGGGGAGCCTGGAGCTGCTCGTAGGCGGCGTCGATGCGCCGTCGCGCTCCCTGCACCGCTACACCAAAGATTGAACTGGAGGATGTCATGCGGATGAATCAGAGAAAGGCTGTTTTGCCGTGGTCGATGGTGCTGCTGGCCACGGTTCATGTGGCCGGGATCGCAGGCGGTGCGGTCCCCGCGGTGTCAGCGGCGCCGGCGACTGCCGCGGTCGCGCCGCCGCGTCCGATGTCCGCGTTGCCGAAGGAGCTGCGGCTGTTCGTCGGCGACAGCCGGGTGCTCGATGCGCGCACCGAACGCGTCGCCGTGGGCAACGGCAAGGTCGTCTCGGTGTCGCCGGTCGGCGGCGCACAGCTGGTGTTGATCGGTCACGCGCCTGGCAGCACCGTCGTACAGCTGTGGATGCGCGGCGGTGGGATGCATCGCATCGCGGTGCAGGTCGCGGCCAACGACCTCGACGCCACGCTCTCGACGGTCGAAGGCCTGATCCATGGCGTACAGGGTCTGCAGGCCCGGTTGCGCGGCGACCGCATCGTGCTTGAGGGCGACGCCGCGGACGCCCGTGCGCGCGAACGCGCCGCCGCGGTTGCTGCGCTCTATCCCGGGGCTGTGCTCGACTTCGTCGCGAAACCCGGTTGGGAGGTGATGGTGCATGTCGATGTGCGGATCGTGGAGTTCCGGCGCGGCGGTCTGCGCGAGCTCGGCATCCGGTGGCGCGACGAGGTCGATGGTCCGAGCGCCGGTGTCATCGCCGATTTCTTGGTCAACGACCGGTTCCGGGTGCTGCCGTCCGAGAGCCGGATCCCCGCCGACGCCTTCGATCCTCTGCCGATCAAGACCGGATGGCGGGGATACCTCGGCCTGTCGAGCGTGCTCGATTCGCGGCTGCGCATGCTCGAGCAGGCAGGCGAGGCGACCCTGGTCGCCGAACCGCGCCTCAGCTGCCGCAGCGGCGGCGCCGCGCGTTTCGTCGCGGGGGGCGAGATCCCGGTGCCGGTGGTCAACGGTGTCGGCGCGACGGATGTCGAGTACCGCGAGTACGGCGTGATCCTCGATGTGAAGCCGATCGCCGATGCGGGCGGCGCCATCTCGGCGCGCATAGAGACCGAGCTGAGCCAGATCGATCCTGCGCAGCGCGTCGCCGGCATCCCGGGTCTGCTCAAGCGCCGCTCGGTGACCGACGTCAATCTGCGTGCGGGCGAGACCTTGGTCATCGCCGGTCTCGCAAGCCGCTTGCGCAGCCTAGATGACTCGGGGATACCCGGTCTTGCGCGCATGCCCGTGGCCGGTCGTCTGTTCGGCGTCCGCGGCCGCCGGAGCGAGGACACCGAGGTGGTGATCTTCCTCACGCCGCGGATCGCGCAGCCGATGTCGGTGGAGAGCGCCGGCGCGCCTGTTGCCGCAGACCCCGCGGACGCGGCGCTCGAGCGACGGCTGCTGAACCGGGCGCGCGAAATCGTGCCCACCGACAGCGGCGCTGAGGTGCAGCCGTGACCCCGGCGCCGCGTCGCGAGGAACTGCCGGTCGGCGTCCATTTCGCCGGGCAGTCGCCCGACTGCGCGATCCGGCTGCGCGGCGCCGGTGTCGCCGCGCGCCACCTTCGCATCGAGATGGCAGCTGATGGTTCGTATCGCCTCGCCGATCTCGGCGGTTCCACCGGCACGCGCGTCAACGGGGAGCGCGTGGTGGTGGCCGTCGGGCTCGGCGGGGACGATGTGCTGCGGGTGGGTGACCTCGAGTTCACGGTGCATCTGATGACGCCGTCGCAGGGCGAGCCGTTGCCCGCAGCGGACTGGCAGCCTCGGTCGCTGCCGCGGGTCGCGGGTCCGCTGCCCGGCGCGTTCATGGAGGCGGCGCATCGCGTACATCGACAGCTGCTGCGGCAGCTCGACCTGCGACGGCGCGATGTGGCGGCGATGGATGACGCCGCGCTGCGTGCGCTCGCGACCGAGCTGCTGTGGCCGACGGCGATGGAGGAGGGCGGACGCGCGGGCATCGATGCGACGCAGCTGCACCGCTTCGTGCTCGACGAGGCACTGGGGCTGGGTCCGCTCGAGGCGCTGCTGGCCGACGACGAGGTGCGGGAGATCATGGTGAACGGGCCGGAGCGGATCTTCGTCGAGTCCGGCGGTCGGTTGCAGCCTACCGACGCGCGTTTCAGCAGCGAGGCTGCGCTGCGCGGCATCGTCGAGCGCATCGTCACGCCGATCGGGCGACGCGTGGACGAAGCCTCGCCGATGGTCGATGCGCGCCTGCCCGACGGCTCGCGGGTCAACATCGTGGTCCCGCCGCTCGCGTTGCGCGGCACGGCGCTGACCATCCGGCGCTTCTGTCGCCAACG
>Ga0209972_10003218_pt1 | contig 12857 bp, 10 predicted proteins | sample NOAtaG_7_FD_187302 | JGI IMG/M metagenome (GOLD analysis project Ga0209972, IMG submission 187302) | Freshwater lake microbial communities from Lake Erie, under a cyanobacterial bloom - NOAA_Erie_Diel1S_2200h metaG (SPAdes) (version 2) | ecosystem: Environmental > Aquatic > Freshwater > Lake ...
CACAAACATGATCCTGCCTTGGATATTGATGAGGCGGGGATTAAGCAGCTATTGCGTCAGGGGCGATTGTTGCTGTTGGTGGATGGGGTGAATGAGTTGCCATCGGATCGCGGTCGCGTCATGGTAACTCAATTTCGGGAGCTTTATCAAAAAACTTGTCCGATGATCTTTACGACGCGGGAGTTGAGTGCGGGTGGAGATTTGGGGATTATGAAGCGGTTAGAGATGCAGCCTTTGACGGAGCCGCAGATGCAGCAGTTTGTGATGGCGTATTTGCCGACACAGGGGGAGAGGTTGTTGCGGCAGTTGTCGGGACGGTTGCGGGAGTTTGGGCAAACGCCTTTGTTGTTATGGATGCTTTGTTCGTTGTTTCAGCAGTCCGAGCAGATTCCACCGAATTTGGGTATGGTGTTTCGGGCGTTTACGGTAGGCTATGGTGACAGAATTAAGCAGGATGTGACGCTATCGAAGGATTCGCGGGCATGGTGGGGGCGGTTGTTGCAGTATCTAGCGTTTAAGATGACCTGTGGCGAAAATCTGACGGAATTGCAGGTGGCGATTTCGCGGCGGGATGCGGAGCAGTTTTTATTGGAGTTTTTGCGGGGGAAGGTGGAGTTTGCGGATGATTGCGCGGTGCGGTGGCTAGAGGATTTGCTGAAGCATCATTTGATTCAGATTAGCAATGACCGCATTGAGTTTCGGCATCAGTTGATTCAGGAATATTATGCGGCGGAGTGGTTGTTGGGGCTGTTGCCGAGTTTGAGTGATGCGCGGTTACGGCAGGGCTATCTCAATTATTTGAAATGGACGGAACCTTTGGCGTTGATGTTGGAGTTGGTGGAGGGTGAGGAGCAGGCGGTGCGGGTGGTGCGGCTGGCGCTGGAGGTGGATTTGCGGTTGGGGGCGAGGTTGGCTGGGGCGGTGAAGTATGGGTTTCAGGAGAAGACTGTTGAGTTGTTGATCAAGGAAATAGAGGAACGGAAAATTCCGAAGTTATATGCGATAAAGCTTTTAGGAGAAACGAGATCTGATGTTGCGATCAATTTTGTCATTCTTAATCTCGGATATATAGAACCTTATATGTGCTGGGAAGCAGTGGAAGCATTTGTTAATATTGGTAGCGATAAAGTGGTCGATTCTCTTGTTCATGCTCTCAAAGACACAAATTCTTATATGCGTTGTGAAGCAGCAAGTGCGCTAGGTGAGATTTGCAGCGATAAGTCAATTGAGATTCTCAGTGATGCTCTTAAGGATGAAGATGTTTATGTGCGTAGAAATGTAGCAGATGCACTAGGTAAGATTGCTAGTGACAAAACAATTGAGCCTCTCTGTAATGCTCTCAAGGATGAAGATGTTTATGTGCGTAGAAATGTAGCAGATGCACTAGGTAAGATTATTAGTGACGAGGCAATTAAGCCTCTCTGTAATGCTCTCAGCGATATAGATTATTATGTGCATAAGAATGCATCTGAAGCACTAGTTAATATTGACATTAACATAGCAATTGAAGCTCTCAGCCACGCTGCCAAACATCAAGATTTTGTTGTGCGTTGGAATGCTACAGGATCATTAGGTAATATTAGTAGTGACAAGGTAATTGAGCCTCTTATCCATTCCCTAAATGATGAAGATTTTGGCGTGCGTATAAATGCTGTAAAGTCATTAGGCAAAATTGATAGTAACCAAGTAATCGATCCTCTTATTTATGCTCTCAAAGATACAAATCCTGATGTACGAAAAAATGCAGTAAAAATATTAAGTAAAGCTGATAGCAACATTGACAGAATAGTTGAAACTCTTATTTGCACTTTTGAGGATGAAAATGTTTATGTGCGTAGAGAAGTTATAAAGGCATTAGAAAATATTAGTAGTAATAAATCATTTGAGACTCTTGTTTATGCTCTCGAAGATGAAGATATTTATGTGCGAAAAAATGCCGTAAAAGCATTACAAAATATTGGTAGTGATGAGGCGGTTGCAGCTATTACTACAACCCTCAAAGATCAAGATTGTAATGTGCGTTGGGATTCTGAAACTGCATTAATTATGATTAAAAATGAAAGCGCAACTGAAGCTATTTTTCCTAATTTAGAAAATGTCGATTCCTATATGCGTTGGAAAGCGGTAGAAGAATTGGGTAAGATAAGTAGTGATAAAGCAGTTGAAGAACTTATTCATTATCTTACAACAGATACAGATGAATGTGTTCGGAGAAAAGCGGCTTCAGAATTAGGGAAGATTTGCAGCGACAAGTCAGTTGAAGCGCTCATTCACGCTCTTACAACGGATAATTTTAGTGTGCGTTTGGAAGCCGACGAGGCACTAGTCAAAATTAGTAGTGATAGAGTTATTAATGCTCTTAGTCATATTCTCAAAGATAAAGATTCCTGTGCGCGTAGAGAAGTAGCAGGGATATTAGTCAAGATTGCCAATGAAGATGCTGTTGAAGCACTCAGTTCTGCTCTCACAAATAAGGACTTCTATACTCGTAGTAACGCAGCAAAAGCATTAGTCAAGATTGGTAATGATCAAGCTGTTAAAGCACTCAGTTCTGCTCTCAAAAATAAGGACTTATATACTAGAGGTAACGCAGCAAAAGCATTAGTCGAAATCGCTAATGATAAAGCTATTGAGTCTCTTTTTTCTGCATTTAAAGACGAAGATAATGATATAAGTTGGAATGCAAAATGGGCATTAGAAGAGATGGAAAATGACAAAGTTGTCATCTATCTTATTGATGCTCTCAAGGAAGAAAATTCCGATATTCGCTACAAAGCATCAGATGCATTAGGAAATATTTGTAATGACAAAGCTATTAAGCCTCTTATTGTTACTCTTGAAGATCTAGATTCCAAAGTAAGCTGGAGTGCCGCAGCATCTCTCAAAGATTTTATTAAAGCCGATCGCAGCTTACCCACCCTCACCCAACAACTCCCCCACCTCCTCACCCTCATCCCCACAGAAGCCAGCCAACAAGCCCTCTCAGTCATCACCGCTATCCAAGCCCGATGCAAATACTACAACTACGACATAGCCCAAACACCTTTGCAGGAAGAAAACAACAATGATAAAGTCCTATCAAACCCTCAAGGAAACATAATACACATGACAGAAATTAAAAATGATTTTAGTAGCGCAAACTTTGGTGGAGCCAATATCGCCAACCTCGGCGGCACTGTCAACGCCCAGAAAATTGTTCAAAAAACCGAAGTTCCCAAACAAAACCTAGCCGAAGCCACAAAAGAAGTTCAAGACTTGCTCAATCAACTAGCCAAAACCAACCCCAGCGAAACCACCATAGCCGACACCATCCAACAAGAAATCAAGCGCAATCCCACCCTCAAAGCAAGACTAGTCAACGCCCTAAAAACTGGCGGCATCGAAGCATTGAAAGTCATATTCAACAATCCATTCGTCAGCATCCCCGTTGAGACAGTCAAAGGCTTTTTAGAAGCAGAGGAATAATTATGCCTAAACGAACCATTACCTATCTATCCCCTCTCGATGCCCTCATCGCCGTAGCCAAAAGACTTAGCCTCTACGAAAATCAACACAAACTCGACTCTGAAGAGTTTTTCCATCAATATCGCCAAGGAAAAATATCAGATGAAATTGAATTTATCGAATGGGCAAACGACTATCAACACTATCTCGCCTTGCGTCAGGAAGTAGAACAAGATCTGAGCGATCAAATTACCAACGACTGGCTCGAAGAAGCCGAAGTACGCGATCACGATCTAACCAGTGGCGAAGTAATTGGCTATCCTGCCAGCCAAGTATTTGCAGACCTTCACGACTATCTCAAAAATCTAGAAGACTACGAAGAAAAACTAGTGCGAGGTGATATCCAATGGTAAAAATTATCAGAAGCGATATCGTCTAATCGATCAATCTAGAGTTCGTCAATTTAGAGAGCAAACCCACATGAAAACAGCAACCATCTCCCGCCATGTCACCCGCAACCCTGAAATTCTCTCAGGCGAACCAATCATCGATGGAACCAGAACACCCGTTAGAGCGATCGCCGAAAACTGGCGCTTAGGAGTTAGACCAGAAGAGATTCCATTACACTTGCCACATCTCAATCTCGCTCAAATCTTTGATGCCCTTAGCTTTTATCTAGACAACCAATCAGAAATCAACGAATACATCGAACGCAATCACGTCCCCGATGAACTGGTTCACCCAATCATTAAAGCTAGACTAAATCAAAGATGACTATTTATGATAGTTAACTTTTTGCTAACCTAAAATAAGCAGATTGAGCAGGTAATAAAAATGCAGACACTTTTAAAAGTGGAAGATGCTGTAATTTCAGTGTTACGAACCTTACCACCAGACAAGCAACAAGAATTACTAGATTTTGCAGGTTTTTTGCAAACCAAAGCTACGGTTAAGCGACCACGAAAAAGTATCAAAGGTTTGTGCGCCGATCTAAATATCGATATTACTGAAGAAGATATTAGAACAGCAAGACAAGAAGTGTGGGGCAATTTCCCTAAAAATATTCAACTATGAGTGCAATTGTTGCAGATACACATACTTTAATTTACTACGTCGCATACGCCTACAACACCAAGGCTACAAGTCCTGATATGATCGTCAGGCAGAATCACCGTTAACAGATCAACGAAATTCTAGCGAATATCCCTAGCGAACATCAGCGAATACCTCCAGCAATATGCGTCTATCTCAAATGCTCTGGGTCACTCTGCGTGAAGATCCCGCCGAAGCAGAACTCACAAGTCATAAACTACTACTCCGTGCAGGCTACATCAGGCGCGTAGGTTCAGGCTTGTATGTGTACTTGCCGCTCATGTGGCGCGTTTTGCAAAAGATCTCGGCGATCGTCCGCGAAGAGATGAACGACACAGGGGCGCAAGAATGCCTGTTGACGCAACTTCAACCTGCGGAACTATGGCAGGAGTCAGGACGCTGGGATACTTACACCAAAGCCGAAGGGATCATGTTTGCCCTCACCGATCGCGCTAATCGTGAAGTCGGGCTTGGTCCTACCCACGAAGAAATTATTACAGCGATCGCTAGAGATACGATTCGTTCTTACCGTCAATTGCCACAGCATCTCTACCAAATCCAAACCAAGTTCCGCGATGAGATTCGCCCTCGCTTTGGTTTAATGCGTGGGCGCGAGTTCATCATGAAGGATGGCTACTCGTTCCATGAAAATGAAGAGAGCCTCAAGGAAACCTACTACGAAATGGATCGCGCCTATCGCAAGATGTTCGATCGCTGCGGTCTGAAATTTAGGGCAGTAGAGGCAGACTCAGGCGCGATCGGTGGTTCGGGTTCGCAGGAGTTTATGGTATTAGCAGAAGCTGGTGAAGATGATATTCTCTTTACCGAAGATAGCAGCTATGCCGCTAATGTCGAGAAAGCAGTATCACTTCCACCTGAGGCTGTACCATCGCATTTTGACAAGTTTGAGAAAGTGCATACTCCCAAAAAGGGAACCATTGAGACTGTGTGCAAGTTGCTGAAATGCGACCCCACCCAAGTCGTCAAGCAGGTTCTCTACCAAGTCATTTATGATAATGGCACGACAGTTTTAGTATTAGTTAGCATTCGTGGCGATCGCGATGTTAATGAAGTGAAGCTGCAAAATGAACTGACAAAACTAGCAAGTATCTACGGCGGGAAAGCTCTTATCAACCTCCAAGTTGCCGATCCTGAATCTCAGCAAAAATGGGCGCATTCCAAACTTCCTGTCGGATTTATCTCACCAAGTCTGGATGATTCCTATATTGACAAGAGTTCCACAGTTTCTCAAAAGTTTCTGCGCTTAGCCGATCGCACTGTTGAGCATTTACAAAATTTTGTCACGGGTGCAGATGAAGCTGATTATCACGTTGTTGGCGCAAATTGGGGTAAGGAATTTACATTACCCACAGTTGTAAATCTTGACAAGGCAAAAGAAGGCGATCGCGCCGTTCATGATCCTTCTCAAATCTTGCAAACCGCCAGAGGCATTGAAGTTGGTCATATCTTCCAATTGGGAACTAAATACTCACAAGCGATGAAGGCGACCTTCACCAATGAGCAAGGCGAAGAACTGCCCTTAGTCATGGGTTGCTATGGTTTAGGTGTCTCGCGCCTCGCCCAAGCTGCCGTTGAGCAGTCCTACGACAAAGATGGCATTATCTGGAATAAGGCGATCGCTCCCTACCATGTGATCGTCACCGTGCCGAACGTGGGCGATGCTAAGCAAATGGATGTAGGCGAAAGGCTCTACACTGCCCTTGATGCCGCAGGTGTAGAAGTACTACTAGACGATCGCGATGAACGGGCTGGTGTCAAGTTCAAGGATGCCGATCTCGTTGGTATTCCCTATCGGGTGGTTACGGGTAAGGCGATCGCTGATGGCAAAGTCGAAATCGTTAATCGCGCGACGAAGGTGGCGACTTTGGTAGAGATTGAGTCAGTGGTGGAGTATCTACAGAACGAACTCAAGTAAAATAACAGCCTTGCACTCAAGTGCAGGCTGAAAGCTAAAACCCGTTAAAACGGGTTGATATTATTATTGAGTCTGCTTCAGCATACTTAACTGGAGCTTATACCAAAACACAAAATGGCTACGCCATTTTATGTTTTGGTATAATTAATTTATAAGCCTTTTCTTTTATGCTGCCTAGCGACCTCCTGATGCATCGACTGAATGGCGAAACCGTCGTTCCTAAAAGATTGAAATTAGACGATAAGCATCAAGCGATCGCCATAGAACTAATCGCAATTTTTGAGAATGCTAAGGGCGGGGCTCAGAGTGAACTCGATCGCCTATTGCAAGAACTTGAAAGCGACACACCAGATTATCGGGTGAAGCGGGGATTAGCGCATATTCTCAAGTCCAGTTTCAGTACTTTTGAAATTGTGAGTCCCCTTGAACCTCAAGAATTACGCCGCCGTATTTTCGAGTTATCAGCTCAAGTTATCCCTAGCCAGCAAGCTACACAGCAAACCCTTACCAAACTTGCCGATAATCTGACTGAAGAACTTAAACGCGAGGTCTTACCTTCACAAATTAAAATGGGGCTTTATGCCGATCTGATAGAAAATCGGATTCTGACCGAATTTGAAATACCTACACCTGAAGCTCTTATCCATCGTTATAATCTTTCGCAAGTACAGGGGATTTTCTATAGAGCGAGTCACATGACGCTCAAAGTCCATCGTAACGATCCAGGAGAATATAAGCTGCTATTCCGTTATCTCAAGCTATTTCAATTGATGTCCTATATTGAAGGTGATGTCGATTATGGCTTTACGATTACCGTCGATGGCGCAACGAGTTTGTTTGGTACGAGTACCCGTTACGGACTTGCGATCGCAAAGCTTCTTCCTGCCCTACTTCATGTCACCAAATGGAGCCTCAACGCCACCCTCGTTGAAAAAGATACTTATTCAAAACAAAAGCGTACAGGATTATTTACTCTCGATTCTGATTGTGGTTTAGTCAGCCATTATCCTGCTGGCAAAATGTATGACAGTGCGATCGAGTCATCGTTTGCCGAGCGATGGGCGGAATTAAAAACAGAATGGAAGTTAGAAAGGGAAGTAGATTTAATTCCGATTCCCGGAAGTGTGATGATTCCTGATTTTCGACTAGTACATCCCGATGGACGTACTTATCTCTTAGAGATTGTCGGCTATTGGCGACCTGAATATTTACGCAAGAAGTTTTCGCAAGTGCGGCAAGCTAATTGTGAGAATTTGATTTTGGCGATTTCTGAACGATTGAATCTGGAGAAAGCAGGCGTAAAAGTAAGCGATACACCTGCGCTGACGGTTTGGTTTAAGGATAAACTTTCGCCCAAAGTAGTTTTACAAGCAATCGAGTAGAATGCCCATATACCGTAGTGACAATTCATGAATTGCCACTACGGTATATGGAGCAAAGCGATGTGCAGAATACTAAGGATTGCAGTAGGAGCAGTACATCGGATCAGCAAATTGAACTTGATCTGGGAAGAGAACTTCTTGCTGAAACTGACAGCGATTGCAACGATAAATATGAGCGCGAGTAACTTGGGTGGGTAATCCGCAAATCTCGCATGGCAAACCCTTTATTTTTTTCACTACATCAAAATTCACAAAATCACAATGGGGACAGAATTGCTGTAACTTCCGTACTAACTCTTCAGTAGCTTTCGCAATATTGTTCATGCGAGTGGGATTGTAGAGCGATCGCATATCTGTCTCAATATGAATTTGTGATGATTGTTTTAGTAACTCATTGACAGATTCTTTGAGTAAATCTTCTGAAGTAATCCCTTTATAAATCGCCTCTTTTGCCGAAGTCTTGGCATCTGGCATCAATACGATCGCATGATCGGGAAAGCCAACTTTGAGCGCAAACTCATAGGCTTGTTCGTAGCTAGAAATCTCTTGATGACGAAAGTTAGTATCAGTGGAGAGAAATTCGCCATAAACCGAAAAGTTATGTTTTTGATCCAGTAAAAACACAATTTCGCGATTGAAGGGAATACCTAACATCGGATGCGGAAAAAAGCTGCCTTCACTAGCGATCGCTAAATCAGCATCTATTATCTCTAAAGCTTTTTCGGCTTTGAGTTTTGCGGTTTCGACTTGATTGGCAGGGCGATCAATATCGCGAGTAAATGTACCAAACAAATCGCTATCAAAATCTTGAGGTACGGTAACTATAACGCCTAACGATGTTTGTAAGATTGGCGCGATCGCTAATTCCTTACGATGCATTGTCGCAATTACCAATAGGCGATCGCGAAAGTTTATTCTGTGATCTATTGTATTTTCTTGTTCCCCTCTCCCAGTGGGAGAGGGGCTAGGGGTGAGGGCATCACTCGTCATGGGCAAAGCGATTATATAGGAAGTCTAGAGCTGTATTTCTCAGATCGTAGTATAGAGGATCTTCCATGATTTGGGCGCGATCGCGGGGACGAGCAAAGGGAATCGTTAAGATTTCACCAATACTCGCGGCAGGCCCATTGGTCATCATGACAAGGCGATCGGCTAAGAATAGAGCTTCATCAATATCGTGGGTGATCATCAATACCGTACAGCGATGTTCTGTCCAAATTTGTAATAGCTCCTCTTGCAGTTCCTCTTTGGTAATCGCATCCAAAGCGCCGAATGGTTCATCAAGGATCAGAACTTCGGGACGGATGGATAAAGCTCTAGCAATCGATACGCGCTGTTTCATCCCACCTGAAATTTGGGTTGGCTTTTTCTCAGCCGATTCACTCAATCCGACCATAGCGAGGTGATGGCGGACGATATCATTTTTCTCGCTTTTCGAGAGATTGGGATTAACCGAGTCCACGGCAAGCATAACATTTTCATATACTGTGAGCCAAGGTAAGAGCGCATAACCTTGGAATACGACCATGCGATCGGGACCTGGCTTGGTAATCAGTTTGCCATTAACTAAAACTTCGCCAATCGATGGTTTTGAAAATCCGCCAACCATATTTAGGAGAGTAGATTTGCCACAACCAGAGTGACCGATTAAGCAAATAAATTCACCTTCTTGGACATGAAGATTTACATCTTCTAGAACTACATATTGTCCATTGTTAGGTGTGGGATAAATTTTGGAAACATTTTCAATGCGAAGGAAGGATTCTTGAGGGGGAATTGTAGCGATCGGTGTGGGGTTAAGGGTTGTTTGGGTCATTTTCTTACTCTTTCTTGCACTCAATTTATAAAAATTCTTATATAACTGTAGGGGCAATTCATTAATTGCCCCTACAGTTGGGAGGTTAAGCGACCATTCGCATAGAATCCATGCCAATCTCAGCCATCGTGATATTACGCTTAATCTCTAGATGATTGAGATAATCAATGGGATCTTCAGCATTAAAGGGAATGTCGTCAAAGAGTTGAATCGCGTTACGGCTATAGGTGATATCGGTCAACCCAAGCTCACGCGCCGCTGTACTAAAAACTCCAACTCGACAGCTTTTTTCGAGAACTTCTACCCAGTTGCGAGGGAAGGGAACATCGCCCCAACGCGCCATCTGGGTAATGTGCCAGAGATGCTCAGAACGGCTGGGTCGGTTGACACCAGCACCGTAGAACTGATGGTGTGCAGGTTCGCGCATGGGAGTATCGATCGCACAGGTGACATCATCAGGATTACCTAAATGGATGTAATTAACATTCGTGCTGACATATGCGCGACGGGAGAGGATTTGGCGAATCTCTTCAGAATTGTTAGGGTCGGCGCAATACATACAAGCTTCTAGTAATGCTTTGACGAGAGCAATGTGCGTATTCGGATAGGCATTTGCCCAATCTTCGCGCACACCGAGAACCTTGCCAGGGTGTCCTTGCCAAATTTCCAAATCTGTCGCAACGGTAAAGCCGATATTTTCCATCGCGGCGCGGAAGTTCCAAGGTTCACCGACACAGAAACCATCGATACTGCCAGCTTTGAGGTCAACGACCATTTGCGCGGGAGGAATTGTTTTTAGCTCCACATCGTGATCGGGGTCGATGCCACCTGCGGCTAACCAGTAGCGCAGGAGTAGATTATGCATTGAAGATGGATGCACTACACCCATGCGGTGAGAGCGATCGCGTGTGTCTTGTAGCATCGCTTTAAAATCACCAAGCGTATGAATACCGCGATCGTAAAAGCGGCGATCGAGGCTAATCGCGTTACCATTACGGGTCATGGTTAGCGCCGTCACAATTGGTTTGCAAGCGCCAGCGCCGCCAAGGGTCATCCACATGGGTAAACCAGAAGGCATTTGCGCGGCATCCAGATAACCACCCGCGATCCCATCGACAATTCCGCGCCAACTGGTTTCACGCACTAGAGAGACTTCATCAAGTCCATGCTTTTGAAAGAAGCCTTTCTCTTTAGCAACGGCGATCGGCGCACAGGCGGTTAAGGGAACGAAGCCGATTTCTAGATTGACTTTTTCTAGACCATGACGAGCCACTGTGGTTACAGTCCTTGCATTGAGCTTCTTAACGCGCTTCTGTTGGTTTAAGAAATAGATAATTTCACTGCGTAAGCTGTAATAGCTTGGATGTTTGACGGCTTCTAGTCTTTGACGAGGGCGAGGAATATCTACTTCCAAAATGCCGCCAATTTTTGAGGCAGGACCATTAGTGAGCATGACAATGCGATCGCTTAGCAATACCGCTTCATCGACATCATGCGTAACCATTACTGCCGTAATTTGGTCTTCATTACAAATCTGCATTAATTTCTCTTGCAGATTGCCACGGGTTAGCGCATCCAAGGCTCCAAAGGGTTCATCAAGGAGAAGTAGTTTTGGTCTGACTGCCAAGGCGCGGGCGATCGCAACCCTTTGACGCATACCACCCGATAGCTGCGTGGGTGGCTTGTCGATCGCATGGGCTAGCCCCACCATGTTAACATAACGCTCCACTAACGCATGGCGTTCCTCTTTCGATAAGTTCGATAGAACTTCATCAACAGCCAGCGCCACATTGTCGCGTACCGATAGCCAAGGCAAAAGCGAATAGTTTTGAAATACCACCATGCGATCAGGCCCTGGACGGGATACGCGCTCATCTTCGAGCATGACGACTCCGCCAGTGGGCAGATCTAATCCTGCGATCATATTGAGTAAGGTGGATTTCCCACAGCCAGAGTGACCGATGAGGGAGATAAATTCACCTTTTTTAATATGTAAATCAATTCCTTTAAGGGCAATATATTCTTTGCCGCCGCCTAAGGGAAAAGTTCTCTCGACTTGATCAACTGAAACAAAACTACTCATTTTAAAATTCTCCTTTAATAAAATATCAATCTGCTGATGGCGCTAGATTCTAAAGATACCCCCCAGCCCCCCTTGTAAAGGGGGGAGAATAAATTAATTATCTTCTTCCCCCTTTACAAGGGGGATTGAGGGGGATCTCTTTACTTCTGTTCTTCAGGCAAAATTACGTTCTGAAGCCAGCCGATCGCACGGTCAAGGATTAAGCCGACAGCACCGATATAAACTAGAGACAAGATAACTTCGCCCACCTTGTCATTGGTATAGGAGTTCCAGATGAAGAAACCGATGCCAACAATACCTGGCATGATGATTTCGGCGGCGATAATGGCGAGCCATGCGAGACCGATAGAAATGCGTAGACCAGTGAAGATATAGGGAAGAGCGGAAGGAATCAAAATCTTAAAGAAATACTTTTGGCGAGAGAGTTGTAACACTCGTGAAACGTTGCGATAGTCTTGGGGGATTTGCTTAACACCAACCGCAGTATTTAACAAGATTGGCCATACAGCTGTGATAAAGATAACGAATAGTGCTGCGGGTTCATTTTGACGCAGGGCGGCGAGAGCAATCGGAACCCATGCCAGAGGTGGAACAGTTCGCAAAAATTGGAACAATGGATCGAGTGCTTTGTCAATCACCGCATTAGTACCAACCAGAATCCCGACACTAATACCAACGATCGCTGCTAATGAGTAACCCTTGGCAACCCGTTCAAAACTAGCGAGAGTTTGCCAGAATAATCCTTTGTCAGTACCACCGCGATCGAAGAAGGGATAGAGCAACAGATTGCGAGTGGATTTTTCAGAAATAATATTAATTGGACCTGGCAGTTTGACTAAGCCAATGCTAGAAAGAATCTGCCATACAATCAAGAATCCCAAAATGCCGATGATTGGGAGCGCCCAATTCTGAGCATTTTTCTGCCAAAACTTCGCGATCGCATTTGATGAATTACGATTACCAATACTTGCTGCCATAATTTTTTACTCCTAAAATATTTGTTTGCGATTAATTTTTAAGAGATCCCCCTCAATCCCCCTTGAAAAAGGGGGAAGAAGATAATTTTTCTTTTCCCCCCTTTACAAGGGGGGCTAGGGGGGATCT
>Ga0209972_10003219_pt1 | contig 12850 bp, 12 predicted proteins | sample NOAtaG_7_FD_187302 | JGI IMG/M metagenome (GOLD analysis project Ga0209972, IMG submission 187302) | Freshwater lake microbial communities from Lake Erie, under a cyanobacterial bloom - NOAA_Erie_Diel1S_2200h metaG (SPAdes) (version 2) | ecosystem: Environmental > Aquatic > Freshwater > Lake ...
CTAAACTTACTGGGCTGCCCCGGGTTTCGTGGACACCGAGATAGGTGTCACACTGGAACCGGAGGACGACCATGGGACAGAGAAGGACCTTCAGCCGCGAGTTCAAGCTCGAGGCGGTGAAGCTGGTACGAGATCGCGGCGTGTCGGTCGCACAGGCGGCACGCGATCTAGATATCCACGAGAACTTGCTGCGCAAATCCGATCCAGCGTGCTTTTTCTGCACAAATCCGATCCAGCGTGCTATTTCTCCAAAAAAGCACGCTGGATCAATTTTCCCGATCAATTTTCCAGGCGCGCGGCGGCCAGTCTCTGGATGTTGCGTCCGGCCTCGGGGGCGGTCGCGCGGATCCGGTCCCGGAGCGCGGCGGCGGTCCTGTCTTCCGGCGGGATCGACGCCATCATCCGGGCGATCGGGTTGAGGCGGCAGGCGCCGAGCCATGGGCCGAGCTTGGGATGCGCGAGCCAGGCCACCTGGTTCGCGTGGCCGATCGCGGCGCGATCGACCCAGTCCGCGACCGTATCGATCATCGGCGCGACGCGGGTCATCGCCTGGCGCGCCTGCGCATCTTCGACATGCGCCTCGATGAAGGCGATCAGTGCGACGCTGAGGGCCAGGGCTGGAAAGCGCACATAGTTCAGGTCGATGCGGCCTTCGGAGAACACGGGCGTCCGGTCGTCGCGGTTGCGCGCCAATGCGCTGGCGGTGCAGTCGACGAACAGCGTCGACGGTCCGCAGGGCACGCCGCCGCCTGCGAGGGTCATCAGGCCCGGCTCGATCGACAGCACCCTGCCTTGGCGCAGGATGCGGCCGATGCGCCGCGCCCGCGCCAGTTCCTCGGGCGTGACCGTGGCCACGTGGTGCATTCCCGGCGTCACGGCGGGATCGAGGCGCAGCCACGCGCCCGCCGCTTCCATGCGCACGCAGAGGTCGTCGAGCGTGGTCGCCCGGGCCATCGCCGCGTTCGCCTCCAGCATCAGGTGCAGGGTCCTGTCGCGCAGCGGCCCCAGGGTCTGCAAGGCGCGCCGGTCGCTCCACCAGGCGTCGCGCGGGACCACCCAGGTGATCGCGTCGGGGTGCGCGCCCGCGTCGAGGAGCCAGGATACGCAGTCTAGGCCGGTCTTGCCGCCACCCAGCACCGCGAACTGCGCGAAGCCCGGCGCCATGCGCGGCAGCTCGTTGGGCGGGACGCAATGCGCGCCCGGGGCGACATCGAAACCCCGCCTGTGCGTCGCGGGAATGACGGTTTCCAGATGCGTCGCATCGACGAATTTGCGCCGCACGCGCATGCGGCGGCGGTCGCCGCCCAGCAGCGGGCGGATCTCGCCATCGTCGGAGAGTTCGCTCATCGGGAAATAGCGCACCCGTCCGCTGGGCAGGAAGACCTGCTCCATGGCCCGATGGAAGTGGTCGGCGACCTGCACTCCCGTGGGCAGGGCCTCGAGGCCCGCATTGACGCCTTCGGTGTCGATCCGTCCGTCGCCCAGCGCCTGCGACGCCAGACCGTAGAAACTCGCCGGCTGGTGGAGGCGGACGAAGGGATAGGCGAAATTCCAGTGTCCGCCGGGCGATGCGCCGCGGTCGACGATCGCGATGGTGGCGTCGGTCTCGCGCAGCAGCACGTCGACGAAACCCATCGCGGCGGCGCCGGCGCCCTTGACGACGTAGTCGACTTCCTCGGTCATCGCCCAGACCCCCCATCCGCCTGTCCTGGCGCGTATCCGCGCTGGCCGAGCCGGATCCTATCCGGGTTCGCGGCCAGGATCGGAGGCAGGACAGCCCGGGACGGAGCCCGGCATGCCGCTCTCTCTCGGAACAACCGGGTAGCAGTAATCCAGGCTCCGTCCCCGTTCTCCCGGCTCCGTCCCCCGGAGAACGCGCTCGCGCTCCACTGCCGCTTCGTCGACCAGGCCGAGGCCCGTGGCGCCGTCTTCGCCTCGATCGAGGGCTTCTGCAACCGCCGTCGCATCCACTCGACCTTGGACTTCGCCAGCCCGAGCGACCACGAAGCCCGCCACGAGATCCGCCCACCAGCCCGTCCGGAAGTCGGCGTGTAGCTCAGAGTGCTATCCTGCCGAAATAGCACTCTGGATCGGAAATCCGGGGGATCGGAAATCTGCGCAACGGGATCGACGACAGGGAGGTGGGGTGATGACGTCGAGCACGCTCAAGGGAAGCTGCCTGTGCGGGACCGTGGCGTATGCGGTGACCGGCGAAGCGAGGCGTTTCTACCACTGCCACTGCTCGCGATGCCGCAAGGCGACGGGGACGGGGCATGCTTCAAACCTCTTCCTGCAGCCGGGCGAACTCGTCTGGCTGAGCGGCGCCGACCAGGTCCGCGCGTTCAAGGTGCCTGCGGCACAGCGCTTCACGAACAGCTTCTGCGCGACCTGCGGCGGTCGCGTGCCACGTCAGCCGGCCGGCACCGACGTCGTGATGATCCCGGCTGGCTCGCTGGACGCCGAACCGCCGATCACGCCGCAGGCTCGCATCTTCACTGGTTCGCGCGCGGCCTGGTCATGCGCCGACGATGCGCTGCCGACCTTTCCCGAGGCGCCGCGCTAGATCCGATGCCGGGGACATGGCCGAGGCGGATTGCTCCTCGGCCTTGCCGATCCTCCATCTCGCCTCCACGACCTATCGCATCGCGACCGGGCCGCAGGCCGGGCGGCGCGGATTTCCGATCCCGATTTCCGATCCAGGCAACCATTCCAGCCACGCGGAAACAGTACGCTGGATCGGAAATCCTCTGGATCGGAAATCCTGTCGATCGGTTGCGGGCGCGGGGGCGTCATGCCGTGACGCCGGCGCCGTCGGCCCAGAGCTGGTTCCAGGTGAAGATGGCCGGCGAGCCGCCGGTATGGACGAAGACCACGACGTCGTCCTTCGCGAAGCGGCCCTCGCGGACATGCGCGACCATGCCCGAGGCCGCCTTGCCGGTGTAGATCGGGTCGAGGACGATGCCCTCGTGGCGCGCGAAGAGCCGCGTCGCCTCGTTCCCGGCCTCGCTCGGGACGCCGTAGCGCTCGCCGACGAAGCCGGTGAAGTTGGTGATGTCCTCCGGCCCGAGGCGCAGCGCGAGGCCCAGCGCCTCGCAGGTCTCGTTCGCGATCTTGGCCGTGCGCGAGGGCACGTCGAACTCGCTGGTCGCGGTGACGCAGTGCACGGCGAAGCCGCCGAAGAGCTTGCGCGCGATCTCGAAGCCCGCCGCGCCCTTGCCGCTCGAGGACATGTAGAACGCGGTCGGCCTGGCGCCGATCGCGTCGAGCTGCCCGAGCATCTCCATCATCGTCTCGAGATAGGCGATGGCCGAGGCGACGTCGAACATCGGGTTGTCGTTGAGGATGTGCGGGCGGCGGCCCTTCGCGCGCTGCTCGGCCGCGATCGAGTCGAGCATGCGGCGCTGCTCCGCGCGGTCGCGCGCGAAATGCACCTCGGCGCCGAGCAGGTAGTCGACCAGCAGGTTGCCCTGGACCTGGTTCGGCCGCGAACCCTCGAGCACGAGGATCGTGTCGAGGCCGAGCTTGTTGCACGCGCCGACGGTCTGGCGCGCGGAATTGGACTGCAGGTCGAGCCCGACGATCACCACGTCGGGGTCCTCCTGCATCGTGCGCGCGAGGCGAAACTCGAGGTTGCGCAGCTTGTTGCCGCCGAAGGCGACGCCGGTAAGGTCGTCGCGCTTGACGAAGATGCGCGGGCCGCCGAGCACGCGCGCGAGGTTCGGCGCCTCGATCAGCGGCGTGTTGCGGATCGCGATGTCTACCCGCGGGATGCGCGCGATCGCGGCACGGATCTCCGCAAAGCCGGTGGCCGGCGCCACTTGCGCCGTCGTCTCGTCCATGATGCGTCCCTTGCCCCGGGCAGCGCGGCCCCAGCGGCGATGCCGCAGGTTATCCGGTCCGGCGAACGATGGAAACCGCGGGTCGCGCTGGTACAGGCGAATACGGCGGCGGACATGCGATGGTGGCGGCGCCCGTCCCCCCAGCGCCCATCCCGATCCCGTGCGAGCTTCGCCATGCAGAGAATCCAGGTCCTCCTCCTCCTCCTTGCGCTCTCCGTTCCCGCAGCGACGCGGGCCACGGCCGATGTCCTGCCGCCGCGCGCGGCCGAGGCCGCGGAGCGCCTGCGCCGGAATCCCGACGCCTTCGACAGGACGGACCAGTTCTGCAAGGGCAGGCGGCGCGGCGACGCCTGCGAGATCGCGGCTAGCCCGCTCGCAGGCGGCGGCGGCGGCACGTGCAGGAGCGCGATCGACCGCGCGGGCTCCACCATCGACCTCTCCTGCGAGCGCGCCGACGGCTACGTGCTCGATCGCGGCCTGCCCGAGGGCGGGTTCGTCGCCGACGCGTCGCTCTGCGCCGGCACGGCAGGCCAGCCTCCCGCCGGCGCGCCCTATGCCTGCAGGCCGCTCCAGCCCATGCCCGTCGACCGCTTCTGCGCGGGCAGGCCGGTCGGCGCCGCCTGCAGCGCCGAGATCTCGCGCGATGGCGCCCGCGAGACCCATCCCGGCATCTGCAGGACCGTGGAGGAGCAGCGGGGCTTCTACTTCCAGGGCCGCCGCGTCGCGACGCGCGAGGTCGTGCGCTGCGAGGCCACGTCATCCTTCGAGCGCGTCTACACGCCGGTCGGATGGTGGGAGAAGCTCTTCCAGTGATCCATCCGGCGCGGGGGACGCGATGGGCCAGGCCGAGGCGCTGCTGCTGACCGTCGCCGTCGAGGTGCCGGCGCTGTGCTGGCTCGCGCGGGCGACGCCGGTCCCGGCTTGGCGCGTCGCCGCGATCGCCGCCGGCGCGTCCTGCCTGACCCATCCCGTCGCCTGGCATGTCGCGGGCGCGCTCCCGCCCGCGCAATACGCGGCGGGACTCGTCCTCGTCGAGGCCACCGTCGTGGCGATCGAGGCGCTGGCCTATCGCCTCGCGCTCGCGCCGACGGCGCGCCGCGCGCTCGCATGGTCGGCCTGCGCCAACGCGCTGTCCTTCGCCGCCGGATGGATCCTGCAGCGATGACTGGCCGCGGCGCGCTCCTCGTCCTCGCGATGGTCGCCGGCGCGGTGCTCCTGCCGCTGCCGCTCCATGTCGCGGCGCTCGCGGCCTTCGGCCTGCCGCATGTCGTCTGGGAACTCTGGTTCCTGCGCGCACGCTACGGCGGACGCTGGCGCCCGGGCTGGTGGCTTGCCCTCTGGTCGGTGCTGTCGCTGCAGGCGGGGACGCGCGCCGCGCACTGGCTGGGCGCGCTCGAGGCGGAGGCGGTGCAGGTCGCCGACCTCGCCACGCTCGCGCTCGCGGCGATGCTGGTCGCGATGGCGCCGCGGGGCACGGGGATGGCGGCGCGCGCCGTTGGCGCGGCGCTGGCGCTCGGCACCTTCCTCGCGCTTCGCCATGGCGACCTCCTCGTCGTCCTCGCCTGCCTCGCCATCGCGCACAACTTCACGCCGGTCGCGCTGGCCTGGGACATGGCGCGCGAGGACGACGACATGCGTCCCTTCGCCATGCTCGTCGGCGCGCTGTTCCTGCTGCCGCTCGCCGTCGCCTGCCTGCCCTGGTCGCTCGTCCTGCCTCTCGAGGTGCAAGCCGCGCACGCGGCGCTGCTGGAGGCGCAGCTGCCGCCGGGCTGGGGTGGTGCGCAGCGCGGCGCGATCCTCTCGGCGATCGTGCTTGCGCAGTGCCTGCACTACTACTGCGTGATCCGGCTCCTGCCCGAGGCCGAGCGCCGGCGCAGCGGAAGGCCGGTCGCCTCGCGCGGCGCGCGGCTGCTCGCCATCGGCGCGGCCGCGGCGATGCTCGGCTATTTCGTCGTCGACCACGCCGAGGCGCGGCGCCTCTACGCCGTGGCGGCCGGACTGCATGCCTGGCTCGAATGGCCGGTGCTGGCGATGGCGCTGCTCGGCGCCGCGCGCGTCACGCCGATCGCCTGCTTGCGCCCGAGATAGTCGCACGGGTGGTCGTCGCGGCGAGGTGGCTTCCGCGGCGGTCGCGCTGGGCAGCACGACGCTCGACGACGCCTATCGCGGATTCATGGGTCGGTGGCTGGGCGAGTGGCTCGACTTCGTGCGCGCCGGGAAGGCCGCCGAGCGGTCGCGCGAGCTCTTCGCCGCGCTCGTCGGCGTGGCGGCGCGCGACGTCGCGCTCGTGCCGTCGGTCAGCGCGGCGGCCGGCCTCGTCGCGGCGCAGTTCGTCGCCGCGCGTCCGGGCGAGAACCTCGTCATCGGCGCGCAGCAATACAGCTCGAACCATTTCCCCTGGCGGCAGCTGGAGCGCCGCGGCTACGAGATGCGCCAGGTCCCGTTCCGCGATGGCGGCATGCAAGCGGACGCGGTGCGCGGGCATGCCGATGGCGGCACGCGCCTGGTCGCCGCCAGCGCGATCCAGACGACGAGCGGCCATCGCAGCGACCTGCGCGCGCTGTCGGCGATGGCGCGCGGCTGAGCCGCGCGCCGGGCTTCGCGTCCGCTCAGCCGCCGGGCGCGACGAACTGCGCCAGCGTGTATTCGTCGCTGCGCGCGACGTAGGTCAGGCCCTTGCGCGTCGCCCAGGTGTTGATCTGGTAGTAGAGCGGGATGATGCCGAGGTCGCCGAGGGCGATCTCGCTCGCCTCCTGCAGCAGCTTCTCGCGCGCGGCGTCGTCGACCGTGCCCATCGCGCGCTCGGAGATCTCGTCGACGCGCGCGTTGGAGTAGCGGCCGCGATTGGCGGCGCCGGTGCCCTTCTCGCGGTTGGGCGTGCCGACCAGCGCGCGCAGCGGCGAGGAGACCTCGCCGGTGCCGCTGCCCCAGCCGAGCAGCGCCACGCTGTAGGCGTAGTTGGGCGCGCTCGCCTGCGTCGCGAAGGTCGCCCAGGGAAGCGTCTGGACCCTGGTCTCGATGCCGATGCGGTTGAGCATCGGCCCGATCGCCTGCAGCACCTTGTCGTCGTTCGGGTAGCGGTCGTTGGGGCCGTGGATCGTCAGCGCGAAGCCGTTCGGGTAGCCCGCCTCGGCGAGCAGCCGTCGCGCGCCCTCGATGTCGAGCGCGTCGGGCTTCAGCCGCGGCGAGACGCCGAAGAAGCCGTCCGGCAGGAAGCCGCCGGCGGGGATCGCCGAGCCCTCGAAGAGCCGCTCGACGATCGCCTGGCGGTTGATCGCCTTGCTGAGCGCGCGGCGCACGCGCAGGTCCTTGAGCGGGTTGGCGGCGAGCGCCTGGCCCGACTTGTCCGTGGCATGGGGCGTCTGGTCGCGCGCCTGGTCCATGGCGAGGTAGATCAGCCGGTTCGACGTCACCTGCTGCACGGCGACCTGCGGCGACGCCTTCAGCCGCGCGAGGTCCGTGGTCGGCACCGCCTCGATCATCCCGACATCGCCCGCGAGCATCGCGGCGGTGCGCGCCGCGTCGTTGACGATGATGCGCAGCGTCGCCTTCTGCCAGTGCGGCCTGGGGCCCCAGTAGGCGTCGTTGCGCGCCAGCACGACGCGGTCGTTGGGCACGAACTCGACGAGCCTGAACGGGCCGGTGCCGATCGAGGCGCGCGCGGCGTTGAACTCGCCGGTCGGCGCCTCCGCCATGGAGCGGTGGACGATGGACACCGTCGCGAGGTCGTTCGGCAGCAGCGGCCAGGGGGCGCGCGTGCGGAAGCGGATGGTGAGCGGGTCGACCACCTCGGTCGCGACGATGGCGCGGGTGTAGAGCGTGAAGGGCGAGGGCGAGTTCGGGACCCAGGGCACGCGCCTGAGCGTGGCGACGACGTCCTCGGCGCCGAATTCGCTGCCGTCGTGGAAGCGCACGCCCGGCCGCAGCCTGAACTCCCAGGTCAGGTCGTCGATCGGCTTCCACGACACCGCGAGGCCGGGCCCGACGCGCTGCCGCTCGTCGTGGTGGACGAGCCGGTCGAAGACATGCGCGGCGACGTTGTTGTTCGGCGAGAGGTTGTGGAAATGCGGGTCCATCGAGGTGACGTTGCCGCTCAGCCCGATGGAGATCTCCTGCGCCTGCGCGGCGGCGGGCAGGCCGGCGCCGGAGAGCGCGACGGTGGCGAGGGCGGCGGAGCGCAGCGCGGTGCGGCGCGTCGGGTGGAACTGGTCCATGGTCGGGTCTCCTGTGTCGGGGGGATCGATCTCCGGCGGGCCATGATGCAGCACCGGATGCGCGCCCTCCAGCGCCGAGTCGAGGCCGCGCAGGCGCCGGACCCCTGCGGGCGCGGGCGCGGCGGGTGCCTGGAAACAGGTTGATAAATGTATCGATCGTTCCAGAATGCGGCGGTCCTCCCCTTTTTCTGGAGTCGCCGATGCCTCTCCGCACGGTCATCGCCGCCCTGTTCGCGGGGTTGGCCACGATCCTGCCGGCGAGTGGCCAGGTCGTGGCGCCCGATCGCGTGCTGCGCATAGTGCCGAACGCCGACCTCCAGTCGCTCGATCCTGTCGCCTCGACCGCTGGCGTCGTCCAGTCCCATGGGCAGCTGGTCTACGACCAGCTCTTCGGCCGGGACGCCGACCAGCGTCCCCAGCCGCAGATGGTCGAGGCCTGGTCCGTATCGGACGATGCGCTGGCCTGGACGTTCACGCTGCGCGAGGGCCTCAGGTTCCACGACGGCGCGCCGGTGACGGCGACGGACGTGGTGGCCTCGCTCCGGCGCTGGGGCGCGCGCGACCCCCATGGCCGGCAGATCCTCGCCATCACCGAGGCGATGGAGGTCGCGGCCGACGGACGATCGTTCGCCTGGCGCCTGCGTCGCCCCTATGGGCTTTTGCTGGTCGCGCTTTCGAAGCCGGCCGGCAACATGCCGGCGATCATGCCGGCGCGCGTGGCGGCGACGGATCCGGCCACGGCGGTCACGGAGGCGATCGGCTCGGGCCCCTTCGTCTTCGTGCGCGATGAATGGATGCCGGGCTCGCGCGCCGTATATCGCCGCAATCCGGACTACGTCCCGCGCGGGGAGCCGGCCTCGGGAACGGCTGGCGGCAAGGTCGCGCATGTCGATCGCGTGGAGCTGCTCACGATCCGCGACGCGCAGACCGCCGCGCTCGCGCTGGCCAACGGCGAGGTCGACTACCTCGAGAGCCCTGGCGTCGATTTCCTGCCCATGCTCCGCCAGCGCGGCATGCGGATCGTCCGGACGAACACGCTCGGCGCGCCGGGCATGATCCGCATGAACCACCTGCACCCGCCCTTCGACGATCCGCGCGTGCGCCAGGCGCTCATGCTGCTCGTCGACCAGCAGGAGATCCTGCAGGCGATGTTCACGGATCCGTCGCTCTACCAGACCTGCCATGCCTTCTTCGTCTGCGGCTCGCCGCAGGAGAGCTCCGCCGGCGTCCCGCCGGGCCTCGGGACGCCGGCGGCGCGCGCGCGGGCACGCGAATTGCTCCGCGAGAGCGGCTATGACGGCACGCCGATCGTGATCATGGACCCGACCGACAGCCAGCTCGTCCATGGCCCGACGCTCGTTCTCGCCCAGCAGATGCAGGAGGTCGGGTTCCGCACGGACCTGCAGGCGATGGACTTCGCCTCCATGGCGAGCCGCCGCGCCAATCGCCGCCCTCCGGCCGAGGGCGGCTGGCATGTCGGCCTGACGTTCTGGAACGGCCTCGCCGCGTCCGATCCGGTCGGCAACGTCCCGATGCAGGCAAGCTGCGAGCGCGCGTGGCCGGGCTGGCCCTGCGACGCGGCGCACCAGGCCCTGATCGACGCCTTCCCCTACGCGGCCAGCGCGGGCGAAAGGCGCCGGATCATCGACGAGCTCAACGCGAGCGCCTATCGGCTCGTCCCCTACGTCCCCTATGGCCAGTGGTACCTGCCGTCGGCGATCCGCCCGCAGGTCGACGCCGTCCTCGCGATGCCGGGGATCGTCATCGCCTGGAACGCGCGCAAGTCAACCCGATAGGCCGACGCTCATGGCACGACCGCGCAGCTTCGACGAGGACTCCGCGCTCGACGCCGCCACGACATTGTTCTGGCTCCACGGCTACGAAGCGGCCTCGGTGCGCGACCTCGGCGCCACCATGGGCCTCGGGGCCGCTAGCCTCTACAACGCCTTCGGAGGCAAGCGCGCCCTGTTCCGAAGGTGCCTCGATCGCTATCTCGACGGCGGGCTGCGCGCGCGCACGGCGCGCCTTGAACGCGACCTGCCCCCGCGCAAGGCGATCGAGACCTTCCTCCGCGAGATCCTGGCACTTTCACGCCTCGATCGGCGCGGCTGCCTGATGGTCAATTCCATGCTCGAGGCCGCCGGGAGCGATGGCGACATCGGCACGGTGCTGCGCGAGGGGCTCGCGGAACTCGAGCGCTTCTTCTCGCGCTGCCTGCAGGCCGGGCAGCGGGATGGCAGCATCGCCGGAGATGGCTCGCCGGCGGACATCGCCCGATTGCTGGTCGCGGCCGTCATGGGGCTGCGGATCCTGGCGCGCGCCCGGGCCTCTCCCGCGCTGCTCGAGGGCGCGACGCGCCAGGCGCTCGCGCTCCTCGGGCCGCGAGGCCCGGCGGGCATCGGCCGCCGCGCTCCGCCTTCCCGAGCAGCCAGGACCAGGGAGCCCGGATGTCGACGACCATGAGGATCGCCGCCGGAAGCGCCTTCCCCGGATTGTCCATCGCCCGCGTGGGCGGAGGGCATGTCGCGCCGGCGTCGGGAGAGGGCTGGCGCCTCTTCGTCGTCTATCGCGGACGGCATTGCCCGCTCTGCAAGGCCTATCTCCGCACGCTCGACGCCATGATCGAGGATTTTGCCGCGGCCGGGATCTCCGTGTCCGTGGCCTCTGCTGACACCGGTGAGAAGGCGGCAGCCGATGTCGCCGAGCATGGCTGGCGCTTCCCGGTCGGCTTCGGGCTGACGGTCGCGCAGATGCAGGCCCTGGGGCTATATGTCTCCGCGCCGCGCTCGCCGCACGAGACGGATCGCCCGTTTCCCGAACCGGGCCTGTTCCTCATCAATCCCGCTGGCCAGGTGCAGGTCGTCGACGTGTCGAACGCGCCCTTCGCGCGACCGGACCTCGGCGGGATATTGCGTGGTGCGAGGTTCATCCAGGAACGCGCCTATCCGGTCCGCGGCACCCACGGCTGACGGGCGGCATTGCCACGCACGACCCGACGGTCCGGGATTTCCGCGCGACGATGTAACCCCGGTGCTCGTCGCGGCGAATGCGACAGGGTCTCCGGCACGTCCCCAGAGCGAAACCCATGTCCGACCTGCCTTCCCCTCCGCTCGCTCCACGGCGCCCCGAGCGCATCGATGGCGGGCTGCGCGCCGATCTCTGCGTCATCGGCGCGGGCTCGGGCGGCCTCTCGGTGGCGGCAGGGGCGGTGCAGATGGGCGCGTCCGTCGTCCTGGTCGAGAAGGGCGAGATGGGCGGCGACTGCCTGAACGCAGGCTGCGTTCCGTCCAAGGCCCTGGTCGCGGCGGCCTGCGCGGCGCAGGCCGTGCGCGACGCGCGGTTCTTCGGCGTGCATGCGCCGGCGCCAGGGATCCGCTTCGGCGAGGTCCATGCGCATGTGCATGGCGTCATCGCCGCCATCGCGCCGCATGACAGCGTCGAGCGCTTCGAGGGGCTGGGCGTCCACGTGATCAGGGCGGCGGCGCACTTCGCTGGCCCGGATGTCGTCGAGGCCGGTGGCGAGCGGATCCGCGCGCGTCGCTTCGTCGTCGCGACGGGATCGCGCGCCGCCGTGCCGCCGATACCCGGCCTCGAGGAGGCAGGCTACCTCACCAACGAGACGATCTTCGGCCTCGCGCAATGCCCCGGCCACCTGCTCGTCGTGGGCGGCGGGCCGGTCGGCGTCGAGATGGCGCAGGCCTTCCGCCGGCTCGGCGCACGCGTCACGCTGGTCGAGAAGGCCAGCATCCTGCCGCGCGACGAGCCCGAGGCCGTCGAGGTCGTGCGCGCCGCGCTTCGGCGCGACGGCGTGGCGCTCCTCGAGTCGACCGGGCTGCGATCGCTGCGCCGCGAGGGCGATCGCGTCGTCGCGACGCTGGACGCGGACGGGCCGGACGGGCGCCGCATCGAGGCGAGCCATGTCCTCGTCGCCGCGGGACGCAGGCCCAATGTCGAGGATCTCGGCCTCGACGCTGCCGGCATCGCGCATGGCGCGGCCGGGATCGCCGTCGACGCGCGGCTACGCAGCAGCAACCGGCGGGTCTTCGCGATCGGCGACGTCGCCGGCGGGCCGCAATTCACCCATGTCGCCGGGCAGCACGCGGGCGTCGTGATCCGCAACGCGCTGCTGGGGATCCCGGCCAGGGTCGACTACAGGGCGCTGACCTGGGTCACCTACGCGGATCCCGAGCTCGCCCATGCCGGCCTCACCGAGGCGGCGGCGCGCGCGGCGGGCCACGACGCGCGGATCCTCTCCTGGTCCTTCGCGGCCAACGACCGCGCCCAGGCGGAGCACGCGACCGAGGGGCTCGCCAAGATCGTGCTGGGCCGCAGGGGCCGCATCCTCGGCGCCACGATCGTGGGCCGGCGCGCCGGCGAGCTGATCGGCCCCTGGGTGCTTGCGATCACGTCCGGCCTCGGGATCGGCAGCGTCGCCAGCGCGGTGCTTCCCTATCCAACGCTGTCGGAGGTCTCGAGGCGCGCCGCCGGCAGCTACTACACCCCGAAGCTGTTCGGGCGGGCGACGCGCCGGATCGTCGGCCTCCTCCAGCGCTTCATCCCCTGACGGAGGCGGCCATGCCACTCCCGCGTCTCCTCGCCGATCGCAGGCCATGGCTCGTCGTCGCCGCGCTCGCCGCCTTCGCCCTCGCGCGCTGGTCCGGGCTCGGCGACCTGCTGTCGCTCGACATGCTGCGCGCGCATCGCGAGGCGCTATCAGCCTGGGTCGGTGGCAACGTCGTGGTCGCGAGCCTCGCCTATGTCGCGACCTATGTCGCCGCGGTGGCCTTCTCGCTTCCC
>Ga0209972_10003220_pt1 | contig 12848 bp, 11 predicted proteins | sample NOAtaG_7_FD_187302 | JGI IMG/M metagenome (GOLD analysis project Ga0209972, IMG submission 187302) | Freshwater lake microbial communities from Lake Erie, under a cyanobacterial bloom - NOAA_Erie_Diel1S_2200h metaG (SPAdes) (version 2) | ecosystem: Environmental > Aquatic > Freshwater > Lake ...
TTCGACGAATTCGGTAACCTTTGGATCACCCAAATGCTCAATCTCTTTTCTCTGAATGTTTTGACGTCTGAAGGGGAATGGCATGCCTTCAATCCTGTGCCCGGCATCAATCCGGTTGGCATCACGGTGGACCCCTACGGCAACAAGTGGATCATCGACCAAGACAATGGGTTGGTTGTATTCAATGACAATTTCACGCCTGACAACCCTTCCGACGACCGCACCCGGGTTGTCAATGCCTCATATGGCAATGGAAGTTTGCCCAATAACTCCGTTCGTAGCTTGGCATTGGACCAAGACCTTCAATTGTGGATTGGAACTACCGATGGCATCACCATTTTGTACGACCCTTCCCTCACCTTCACCAATGATTTCCAAGATGCGGCTTGTCCTCTCATCGACGGCTACTGCTTGCTCCGCGGACAGGAAGTCTATGACATCGCGGTGGACGGTGCCAACCGAAAGTGGATCGCCACCAACTCGGGGGTGTATTTCGTGAATGTGGATGGTACCATTTTGTTGAAGCATTTCACCGAGGACAACAGCCCATTGTTGAGCAACGAGGTTTTTTCAGTTGAAATCGATGGGTCCACAGGGGAGGTTTTTTTCGGCACTTCCAAAGGCATCGTAAGCTACATGGGAGATGCCAACCAAGGCAGGGAAAACGCCGATGAGTTGTACACATTTCCGAATCCTGTGGCGTGGGACTATGAAGGACCGGTCATGATCAAAGGAATGCGGGCCTTTTCTGAGGTGAAAATTGCCACTGTGGCAGGCGAGGTGGTCAGGACCCTCAAATCTCAAGGTGGAGAAGTGCCATGGGATTGTCTTGACGATTGGGGCCGAAAAGTCAATCCAGGGATATATTTGGTATTTGTGGCAGATCCCGACGGTGCAGGTGCGGGAATCAGCAAAATCGCGATCTTAGCACGTCCACAATGAAAGCTTTCCTAACACTACAATTTTGTCAGAAACTGCCGATTTGGGCCTTGGGGGTTACTTTGATTGCAGTCCTTAGCCTCGATCTTCAATCCCAGAGGTCGGCGACCTTGGGCGAGTGGACTGCCTACGTGAGCCATCAAAGCCCAAATAAAATTGTTCCCTTCGGAAGCCGGTTTGCAGTAGCCACCGATGGGGGATTGTATGTTTTCGATACGCTCGGACAAAGCTTCGAAACCTACACCAAAGTGGAAGGACTGAGCGGCGAAAGTCCGGATGCGCTCCATTACGACCAAGCAACTGGCACCTTGTTCATCGGTTACAGGGATGGACGCATCGACTACACCCGTGATCCAGCTTCAGGATTTCAATATGTTACTGACATTTCGAGGTCGGAGTTGTTCACCTCCAAATCCATTTTGGACATGACTTCCTCCCAAGGTCTTTTGTACGCAGCCACAAGCTTCGGAATTGTGGTTTATGACTTTCAACGCGGAGAAACGAGAAGTGCGGTTACCAAAATCGGGGACAATGTTTCAGGATTGCCGGTTTTAGATTTATTGATATCCCAAGATACACTCTATGCCGCCATGGGATCCCATGGAATCTGGAAAGCGGGACTTTCACACCCCAACATTACCTTGCCAGACGCTTGGGTTGAGCTCACGGGTCGTGATGGACTTCGAGCTGGATACGGGTATGGCATCACCTATGCGGGAGGGTTTTATTTCGCTGGGGTGGGAGACACTTTGTACCGCAGACCGCTCAATTCCTACAATTGGTCCTTGGCGCCTTTCCCAGCCAAGCAATTCAACGAGATTTCTGGTAACGATGGCTATCTCGTCGTCACGTATGAGAATGTCTTCAGATGGAGAGACAGTACAGGTGTGCAACAACTGTTTTTCACTTCCTCTTCCGTTTCCACCTCTTACATGGATTCTACTCGAATCATGGTAGGGGACACTTTGGAGGGGGTTTACCAATGGCTGGGCACCGATTCTTTGGCTTATTTCGTCCCCAGTGGTCCGCGTAACAACAAAGTGTCACAATTGGCGGTGGGCAACGGGATGCTTGTGATTGCTCCTGAGGGTAAATTGGGTCAGTCCCAACCTGCCGAAACACGCAATGGGTTCTACACCTTCGAACATGGTAAAGGGTGGAAAGTGGTGAGAATAGGCCAGGGCTTGGATTTGGATGTGTACAAGGACTTCGCAAGGGTGTTGTATGTACCGAATACAGATCAATTTTTCTTGGGTTCATGGAACCATGGAGTACTTGAATATTCCCGCGGGGAGGTCACACATCGTTGGACACCGTTGAATTCGAATCTTTCCGGTTCGTCTAACATCGGCGCCCCAGACAACATCAGGGTCAGTGGCCTCGCCTACGATAAAAACGGGGTCCTGTGGGCCACAGGGATCTTGGCCGACCAAAATCTCAACGCCCTGGATCCAGTTGATTCCACATGGCACAGGATGCATGTTTCCGGGACCGAACCCATCGGAATTATCGTGGATGATTGGAACAATAAGTGGATCATCAATCAAGACAATGGTTTGGTGGTGTTCAATGAGAATGGGACCTTGGACAACAACGCCGACAATCAAATCAGGAGAATTTCAACGGTGTCCGGCCAGGGAGGATTGCCCAACAATTCTGTCTACGACTTGGCCAAAGACCAGAGAGGTCATATTTGGGTCGGGACCTTGCAAGGCGTTGCAGTGTTTGCCAATCCAGGTGCTGCATTTTCGAACAACTTCCCCGATGCAAGCTGCCCCATCATCGAGGGATTTTGTTTGTTGCGCGACCAAAGGGTTACTGCCATTGCCGTAGACGGTGCCAACCGAAAGTGGATCGGGACCACCAACGGGGTGTATGTGGTCAACCCACAAGGCAATAAGTTGCTTTACCATTACACCTCCGAAAACAGCCCCTTGTTCAACAATGAAATCCGGGATATTGCTATCGACCCCAAGACTGGTGAGGTCTACATCGGCACAAGCAAAGGCCTGTTGAGCTTGATGGCGGATGCCGTGGATGGGAAAGACGACAGCGATTCCTTGTATGTTTTCCCCAATCCCATTCCGGTGGATTATGAGGGTCCGGTCGCCATCAATGGTTCGGTCAAGGATGCTGAGGTCAAAATCACCACCGTCTCAGGGCAATTGGTCAGGTCACTGGTATCTACCGGAGGTCAAACCGTGTGGGACGGAAAAGATGCAGCAGGAAATACGCTCTTGCCAGGAGTCTACCTTGCCATGGTAGCCACCAAAGACCGCACCGGTGGTGGGATTGCCAAGTTCATCGTATTAGCCAGACAAGAATGAACATCTATGTGCTCACGGAGCAAAACCTTCGAAACAACGTATTCGTCAAGGATTTTGCCTTTTACTTCAAGCCCAAAGGGAAGGCCGTTTTGCTCCACGCGGGCTTCGGTAGTCCTTCAGATACCCGTTTCGTGACCAAACGCTTGTCGGCTTATTTAAGCGAAGAATTGGTGGTGAATGCCCAACTCAATGGCGACCAGCGGGGGTTGATTTACCAAACAGACACCAGTGCAGGTGTCAGGAGGGAGTTGTTGGACGCGGGTTTTTTGCAGGTCGACCTGTTGGTGATGAACGATTTGTGCCTCATGGATGGAGAACCCCGACACGTTGGATTGGTCAGTGTTTTGGATGGATTGAGGGCAGGGTATCCAGACGCCCGCATCACGCTTTTTCCCGCCAATCCCTTGTCGGCCTTGGGTCAAAGAGCACCTGGAATCTTCAGCGCCGAGCAGGCTCAACGTCTGATTGATGTTTACGACGAAGAGCAGTCTCTCCTCGAACTTGCTGCCCTCATCACCCCTGTCCATGTCTTGAATCCTTCCGCGTTTCAAAACGTATGATCCGCAAGACGGATGCCATCGTGCTGGCCACCCAGAAATTCGGCGACAGCAGCTTGATTTGCACCTTGTACACCAAATTGTTTGGTCGCAAGAATTTCCTCATCAAAGGCTACCGAAGTACCAAAGCCAAAAGTAGGCACAGTTACTTTCAACCCATGTCCATCATTGAGGTGGTGTATTTCCAAAAAGAGGGAAGGGAATTGCAGCTCATCACCGACAGCCATGGGCGACATTTTTTCAAGCGGTTACAAACCGATCCGGTGAGGATTACCTTGGGCATCGTGGTGGTGGATGTGTTTGCCCGCGCCGTCAGGGAAGAGGAGAGAAACGATGGTTTGTTTGGCTTGCTGATGTTGGTTTTGGTGAGTTTGGACGAACTGGATGACAAATTGATCCACGTGTTCATTTGGTATTTGGTGCACCTCACACGATTCTTGGGATTCTCACCCCGCACGGTCTCAGGCCTTGATGCGGATTCGCCCGTTTTTTTCGATTTGAGGGAAGGTGTTTTCGAATCTGCCCCCGCTGTGCGTCCATCAGACAAGTTGTTGTTGCAATTCTTGGGAAGCGACTTGGAGCAAGCGCGCGAATTCAAATTCAGCCAAACGGATAAAAGAGAAATGATCGCGACCCTTTTTCAATACTATCAATGCCATGTTGAGGGCTTCAAAGTGCCTGAAAGCCTGCGGGTTTTGGAAGAGCTGTTTTGATTTTCAACGAGGTACCAAGGCAGTGCTTCTGCTGTATCCTGCGAAAATTCCCAGTTGAGGGGTCATGTTGCTGTGGATGATGACCGGCTCGGCAAACGGATTGAATTGGGTCTCTTCGTAGGCGTTGATGCTCCGTAGGTATCTGAAGTAGTTTTCTGAAGTGTGCAACAATACAATCTCCGCGGTGCCATAGGCAATGTCGTCGTGGTTGACCTTCATCCGGATGCTTCTCCTTCCTCCCTGAAAGCTGTCATCGGTGAAACTCACCACATTTCCGGTGAAGTCACGTTCCATGATGGGGTCGTCCGTGATGAATCCCACCATCATGGTGTAAACTTCCCATTGCCCCGGCACGACCTCTACGGAGTCACTGAGCTGGATACCCGCCACGTAAAAATCATCCGTTGTCCCGGCATCGCTGAAACTGAAAGTGATTTCATCCCACACACCCTCATTGACTGGATCGGGAACACTATCCTGAAAAGTAACATTTTCGATGGCTACCGGGAAGGGTGCCAAATCGTTGCCCTCTACCGTTGGGAAGCCGGATCTGGATGCCTTCAACGTGTAATTCTTTCCCGCAGATGGAATTCGGCTGCCGCGGTACGCTCCGGGGAAGTAATTGCTTGTGAATTGCAAGGTGTCGAATGGCAATCCATCTTCCAACAATACCACCGAAGCATCCGACAAGACTTGGATTTGCGCAGTGTCCTGTAGCTGCTTGCTCACGGATATTTGTGCATAAACAACTGAGTCCGTACTAAAAGTTGAGTTGACCACAATCTGAGGGGTGTGCGGGGGCAGGTCGATTTCAATCACCTGCTCGCATCCGGCAAGCAACACGGCTAGGAGCGACCATGTGAAAAGGGTTGTGATGGCTTTCATGCGGGCATCAGAATTTGGCATGGAACGAAACAGACGGGATGATTGGAAACAGGCTTACCTGCTTCAAGATGGGTTTTCCGGTTCCAAACTCGGTATCCCAGTACAGGAAAAATGGGTTTTGGCGACTGTAGGCATTGTAAATGGAAAAAGACCATGTCCGGCTCCATTTTGCGAATTCCTTGTGGAGGTTTACCCCGAGGTCCAACCGATGATAGGCACGCATCCTGAATCCGTTCCGGTCGGTGACTTGGTCGATTTGTTGCGAAAATCCGAGGGGGGAGTTGATCAAGGGATGCATGCCCAAATAACTGGCAATGGGCAGGGTCACGGCATTGCCAGTGCCGTACACCCAAGTGAGTCCGGCATCCACTTTTTTGGAGAAGGTATGGGTCAGCACCACGCTTAGGTCGTGCCGCCTGTCATATTTGAAAGGAAACACCCTGCCCATATTCAAATCTTCGAATTGGCGGTTGGTCCAAGCCAGGGTGTACCCAATCCAACCGTTGGTTTTCCCTTTTTTCCGTTGAAGCAGCAGTTCCATTCCGTATGCCTGCCCGTTTCCTTGTGTCACGAGGGTCTGCCAATCGGAATTGTCGCTCAAAAAGGCAGCTCCCTCCTTGTACTCCACCAAACCCGTCATGTATTTGTAATAGCCCTCTGCACTAAACTCCAATCCAAGGTCTTGGAAGCTCCTTGAAACACCAATGGCTCCTTGCCAGGCTTGCTGTGGTCGAATGTTGGCAGTCGCAGGCACCCAAAGGTCGGTCGGAAGGCCAACATTCACATTGGTGAGAAGATGCACGTATTGGGCCATGGAGGCGAAGGAACTTTTGAGTGCCCATTTTTCATCGAGGAACATGCGATGGCTGATGCGGGGCTGAATGGAACCATAAGATTTGCCTTCCACAAGAAAAGCCGAAGCATGCAGTCCTGCATTCAACTTGTGCCTACTTCCGATTTTGAAATCGTCCTCCACATACACGCCCAATTCAGTTGCACGAACGATTTGAGCACCAAAAGTGGTGTCGATTTCAAATCCCGGGAATATGATTTCCATGTTGGAAACACCAGGTGTGAAAGTGTGGTGCGTGCCGTATCCTCCAAACCTAACCAAGTGGTTGGGGTTGGCAAACCAATCCAAATCCAACCGGAGGCCGAGGTCTCGGATGCCGGAATCATAGCCCAAAGCAAAGCGGTTGATGGACGTGGTGCCATTGGGTTCGGTGCTGCGGTCGTCCTGTTCTACCCCTATTCCAAAATTGAAATCGGAGTAGGTGGCGGTAAGGTTGCCAAAAAGTTTGTTGTTGAACAGGTGGTTCCACCTCAAGGAGCTGATTTTGTTTCCCCAGCCGAGGTCAAAGCCTGTCGTGGAACTGTAGTCGGTGCCTTGTACAATTTCTTCCCTTTTCTCCTTGAAATAGACCTTGTCTCTTCCGCCGTAGAAGCTCAAAAAAAGGCGGTCGCGGTCACTGAATCGGTGATTGACTTTGCCAACGAAATCATAGAAATAATATCCGCCCCTTGTGGTGCCGTCGGTGGTGGCCATGATGAGGGGTTGGGCCAATACATCGATATAGGTGCGGCGAGCCGAAACCATGAAAGACGTTTTGCCTTTTTGAATGGGGCCTTCCAATGTGAGTTTGCTTGAAACCACCCCGATGCCCGCTTCGCCGTGAAACTCCTGCATGTTGCCTTCCTTGAGGGAGATGTCAAGTACGGAGCTCAGGCGGCCCCCGTATCTGGCCGGAAATCCACCTTTTACCAGATTCACGTTTGAAATGGCGTCGGCCGGAAACACTGAGAAAAAACCAAACAAATGCGATACGTTGTACACGGGTACACCATCGAGCAGGATAAGGTTTTGGTCTGGACCACCGCCCCGCACGTACATGCCGGTGCTGCCCTCATTGCCACTTTTCACGCCCGGCAACAATTGGATGGCCCGAATCAGGTCTACTTCGCCCATGAGGGCTGGCAAGGACTTGATGGTCTCGATCGGCACATCGATGCTGCTCATTTGCGATTGGGAGGAAATGTCCACCGCATCCGTGATTTCAACGGTTTCCACCTCGATGCCTTCCAAGGTCAATCCGAAGTGTACCGTGCTGTCCTTGACCAATCCCAGCTTTGTCGCCGCCGGTTGGTATCCGATGTATTGGCAAACCAAATCCACGCTGTCTCCTTCCAAGGTGACGGAGTAAAAACCATAAGAATTGCTGATTGCCCCCACTTTCCGCACCGGATCGAACACCCTGGCGCCGATGAGTTTCTCACCTGAAGCCGCATCGGTTACATAGCCGCTCACCGTGTGTTTTTGGGTCCAGCCCAGTAAGGGCATCAACATCAACATCAAGATCCAAACGGTTGCCCAGGCGGTTAAAAGGGTCGGTTTGCTCTTTGGGAATGAAATGAGGTGGTCAAGCATGTGCCGAATTTAGGGTTTTCGTTGGTCAGACATTTAGACTTTGGGGTGAAGGTCGGGGGGAGGTCAGCATGGTCGTTGTTATCCGGATTGACCTACTGAATCCATATCCTTGCGCTTCATCCACAATTCCCGGGCTTCCCACAACACCAACATTCCGAGCAGCACGAGATAGGGTGCCAGAAATCTCGGTCGATAGGAGATGTAAACCAAGTGAAACACGATGGGAATCAACAACAAAGGAGCAATGACCAACAATTCGTAGGCATCCCGCCTGCGGTACCAAAGTACGGCGGCCAAAACCAAAGCTAGCCACCAAGTCCACCATAGCGTAGGGAAGTAAATGTTTCCGAACGACAAGCTTTTCCAGATGGTGGGAATCCGGTTTTCCTGTTGGCTCAAATCCACTCCGAAATGGGTGGACATGAGGCTGTCGATGTAACGGTATTCCGACTCGGGGTGGTAATAATGCAAACCGGGGGTGAACCTGTAGTCGATGTAGTTGAGGTGGTGGATGAAATGGAAATTGTCTTGGATGAATCTGGATTCGGCTTCCCAAAAGTGTTTTTGCATGATTTGGGAGGCAGCAGCTCCAAACAGGCTATCGCAGGTGTTGATGCCATAGGTGGGCCGGAAGCCTTTTCGTTCGTAGGAAGCAACGCAGTCTTTGTATCCCAGATAGGTCAATTCACGTCTCAGTTCGCGGTGCATCACGAATTCGCCGTTTGGGTACAAATAGGGGTGGACGTACTGTTTGAATTCAGGGGCATCCACTTCTGTGCTGTCGTACATCGAGGAACTGAAATCCCATCTCACCCGGCCTTCCACCGTGTACAGGTCACCTTGGTTGATGAGGGTTTGGCCGAGGTAGATCAGGGCATACAAGCCAATGAAGGGCATCACGGCCAAGGCAAATCCTTCGATTCTTTGACGGCGGGGCCTTCCGGGTTTCAACAAAAACAACAGCAAAAGGGGAGCATGGGTGACTGCGCTGAGTTTGGCGGTGAATGCCAATCCCATGCCCAACCCGGTCAAAAAAGCAGGAGCTCCGCCAGAATGCCGCATCCAAAGGATGAACAGGGCGACCGAAAGGAGGGTAAAGCTCAAAAACAGGCTTTCCGACAAAAAGGAGAAATTGTAGTAGAGGGTGATGGGCTCCAAGCTAGCCACTGCCAAAGCGGCCCAAATCCATTTTCCACGGCCGAACAACACGCGGGCCAAAAAGGCAGAACAAAAAGCGAAAACACCCAATTGTACCCACAGCACAAACCATGCGTTGGACCAAATCTTGGAACAAGCCGCAATGAGGATGTTCAGCAAAGGGTTGTGGTAAATGTCCCAACTGAGTCCTCCACGGATGTAGGAGTTGGTGTCGATGTCGTAAAGGGGGGTGGTGAGGAGCAGCAGGGTGAATTGGACCGACCAAATGGCGCCCACCGAAATCCAAAATAGGCGATCGCGCAGGATGTCACGCAAGGCTTGCATGGTTCAAAAATACGATTCATGAACTTGGTCAAGTCAAGAGTTCTCCCCCTTTTGCATGGTGGATTCGCCCAATATCTTCTACACCCGTATCTTTCACTAAATTGACGTCAAATCCATCAGATGATGAAAACAATCACGGTCTTGAGTGGCGCCGGCATGTCGGCAGAGAGTGGCATCCCCACTTTCCGGGGCTTGAACGGGCTTTGGGAGGGTCACGACATCATGAAGGTGGCCTCACCCACTGGATGGAGGGATAATCCCGCGCTGGTGTTGGAATTCTACAATGTTCGTCGTCGGAACATGGTCAATGCACAGCCCAATGCCGGCCATTTAGCCCTGAAACGCTTGGAATCTCAATACAAAGTTCAAATCGTGACCCAAAACGTAGATGATCTCCACGAGCGGGCAGGAAGCAGCCGGGTTTTGCACCTTCACGGAGAAATCATGAAAGCACGGTCCACCTCTTCGCCCGATTTGGTGTACGACCTCAAGCCAGGGCAAGACATCCTGATGGGTGATTGTTGTGATTTGGGCAGCCAATTGAGACCTCATATCGTTTGGTTTGAGGAATCCGTGCCCTTGTATTCGGATGGTGTTGAGTGGATGGAGGCGGCCGATGTGGTCATCGTGGTCGGCACCAGCATGAAAGTCTATCCTGCCAATCTTTTGGTGAACCATGCCCGCCCCGGGGTGCCGATTTATGTGGTTGATCCCAACAAGCCGGACTTTTTGTCGGGTAGGGACCTGCATTTCATCGAGTCCACCGCCACAGAGGGCTTGGAAAAAGTAGCCGAACTGTTGATGGCTTGATGAATGTCCAAATTTGATGTTTCAATCCTAAAAATAAACGCATGAAATCTACTTATTACGATCCCAAGGATTTGAAGAAATTCGGTGCAATCGCCGATTGGCAGCCCGACTTGGCCAAAAAATTTTTCGAGTGGTATGGTGCTGTGTTTGCTGAGGGTGAATTGACCGCCCGGGAGAAAAGTCTCATCGCTTTGGCTGTGGCCCATGCCATCCAGTGTCCCTATTGCATCGATGCCTACACGTCCGATGGCGTGCAGCGTGGTATCACCGAGGGACAAATGATGGAAGCCTTGCATGTGGCCGCTGCCATTCGGGGTGGAGCCTCCTTGGTGCATGGTGTTCAAATGATGGGCAAAGCCGATGAGTTGTTGATGTGAGTGCCTTTGCAAGGCCTTTTTTGGTGATTTTTCCCTAATCTTACCCCATGGCATCCTCCAAATCGCTCAAAGCATCGGGCCACCTGTTGTCAGACACGGGTGTGCAGCTTGAAGTGCTTTCCGGGCGCCTTCCTTTGCCTTCTTTCGAGTCCAAATTGCAGGCCATTGGCTTGAGCCCGTTCAACCGCCTGCAGACTCAGGTTTTGCAGGTCAACGTCGGCAAAATGTGCAATCAGACCTGCAAGCATTGCCACGTGGATGCAGGGCCCGACCGCAAGGAAATCATGACACGTGAAACCATGCAGCAATGCCTGGACGTGTTGGCCGCTACCTCCATCCAAACGGTTGACCTCACGGGAGGTGCCCCGGAAATGAACCCTGAATTCAGGTGGTTCGTGGAACAAATCAAAGCCATGGGTCGCCATGTGATGGTGCGGTGCAACCTGACCATCATCGTGGCCAATCCCAAATACCACGATTTGCCTGAGTTTTTCCGTGCAAACGGGGTTGAGGTAGTTTCCTCTTTGCCTTTTTACAACCGGCGCCGGACTGATGCACAACGAGGTGATGGAGTATTCGAACGCTCCATCAAGGCCTTGCAAATGCTCAATGAGGTTGGATATGGCGTAGAGGACAGTGGCTTGCTGCTCAACTTGGTCTACAATCCGGCTGGTGCCTTCCTGCCCGGTAGCCAGACCGATTTGGAGCGGGAATTCAAAGAGGCTTTGCTCAAAGATTTTAGCATCCGTTTCAATCGCCTTTTCGCCATCACCAATTTGCCCATTTCCAGGTTTTTGGAATACCTCATCGAAAGCGGCAATTACGAACGCTACATGGAGACTTTGGTCGAAGCCTTCAATCCCGGTGCTGCAGCCAACGTAATGTGCCGAAATACCTTGTCGGTGGGTTGGGACGGATACTTGTATGACTGCGATTTCAATCAGATGTTGGACCTCAAAATCCAATCTGGTGCGAAGTCAATGCACATCCGGGAATTTGATGCGCAGTCTTTGGAGGAAGTGGAAATCGTGGTGAACCAACATTGTTATGGTTGCACGGCCGGAGCCGGTTCTTCTTGTGGAGGAGAGGTGGCATGAGGTTCCGATGGTTGATTTTCACGGTGCTATGGGTCGCTTGCTATTCCGGATTGACCGCTCAAGCCACCACCACCGATCCTGCCTACCAAAAAGAACTCAAACGCCTGTACAAAGGTACCGTGCCCTTGATTGCTCCCAATCAATTGGCCGAATCCCTGAAAAGCAACCCCAAATTGGTGATTTTGGATACCAGAAGTCCGTCGGAGTACCGGGTGAGCCACATCCAAGGAGCCCAATTGGCCGATTACGACCACTTTTCAGAGAAGTTGGTCGCACGGATTGATCGCAACCAACCCGTCGTGGTGTATTGCAGCGTGGGGTACCGCAGTGAGCGCATTGGGGAGAAATTGAAGCAATTGGGATTCAAGCAGGTTCAAAATCTATACGGTGGGCTGTTTGAATGGGTGAACCAAGGGTATCCGGTGGTGGTGACCGACAATGTGGTGACCGACCGTGTGCATACCTACAACGCGGATTGGGGCAAGTGGTTGAGAAAAGGCCAAAAAGTAGTCGATTGAGGCATGTGCGGACCCGGAGATTCCTTGTTGAAAGGTTTGGTTGGTGAAAATCCCCTTCCTGACACTGTTTCGGAGTCCCGTGGGCTGATTGTATTTGCCCGCCTACCCGAGTTGGGCAAGGTCAAAACCAGGTTGGCAGCTACTTTGGGAAACCAACAGGCCCTCGATGCCTACCAATTGATGCTGTCCCGTACCCGTGAAACTTGCCAAGAGGTGCAGGCCCAACGGCATGTATTTTTTTCACCCTCGTTGCCCGAAAGCGATTTCCATTGGCCTCAACCAGCCTTCTATCACCATGTACAAGTAGAGGGAGATTTGGGAATCAGAATGAGGCAGGCCTTCCAGGAAATGTTTGCCTTGAACCTTGAAAAAGTGGTCATCATGGGCACGGATTGTCCCGCCCTTCGGCCTTCACACCTCAACGCTGCCTTCCGGGCTTTGGCCCTGCATGATTTTGTTGTGGGACCTGCCTTGGACGGAGGCTACTACCTCTTGGGCATGAGGACGCTTCACCCTTCGTTGTTTGAAGGCATCGCTTGGAGCACAGACTCGGTTTTCCAAGATACCCTGGCGGCCATTTCCCGCTTGGGGAAATCGGTGCAGGTGCTCGATACCCTGCGTGACGTGGACACGGAAGAGGATTGGGAAGCCATGAAACGTTATTGTTGAGACTGATTTTCGGGCAACTCCGGCACTTCGGTTTGGGGAATCCACCTCC
>Ga0209972_10003221_pt1 | contig 12847 bp, 13 predicted proteins | sample NOAtaG_7_FD_187302 | JGI IMG/M metagenome (GOLD analysis project Ga0209972, IMG submission 187302) | Freshwater lake microbial communities from Lake Erie, under a cyanobacterial bloom - NOAA_Erie_Diel1S_2200h metaG (SPAdes) (version 2) | ecosystem: Environmental > Aquatic > Freshwater > Lake ...
TGCGAAGCCATCAGGGCCCGACCGAGTCGAGAGGGTGATGTTATCTTGCGACGAGCGGGGCGCCCGTCGCGCGAGAGCGCAATCTACCGTGCCCCACGTCCCTCCGACCAGCGATGCGACTCCTTCGTTCCCTCGTCCTCCTCCTCTTCGCGGGCTCTGCGACCGCGCAGGGGCGGCTGGTCCGCGCGGCCGATGCGCGGGCGACCCCCTCTGGGGCCACCCTCGCGACCCTCGAACCGCGCACCACCTGGCGTCGGGGCCCGACGCAGCGCAATTACGTCCGCGTGACGCTCGAGGGGTGGATCGACGCCGATCGCGTCGGAGGGCGCCGGGATTCCTTCCCGCAGTCGATCAGGGGGACGGGGACCGTGCGCCTCCGGTCCGAGCCCCGGACGAATGCGCCGATCCTCGCGGTCTTCGCCCCGCGCTCGGGGATCCGCGTGATCGAGAGGAAAGGCGGGTGGGCGCGGATCCGTCGCGAGGCCTGGGTGAGCCGCTCCGCCTTCGAGTCCGTCTCCGAGCCCGCCCCTACGCCGGCGCGTGAGGTGCCGCCACCCGCCGCACCGGCCACGTCCCCAACCCCTCAGGCCCCGGCCGCCGAGCGCTCGCAGGCGTCTGCTCCCTCGCAGAACGCGATGCGCGCGCGCACCGACCTCGATCTCGCCCTCGCGCCGGGTGCACCTCGCATCGGTACGCTCGAGAAGGACGCCGTCGTCGAACCCACCGCTCGATCGCGGGGCTGGGTGCGCGTCCGCGTCGATGCGTGGGTCCCGGAGGCCCTCCTCACCCCGACCGACTCCACCTACTCCGCCGCGCTCCGGGCCGTCGATCTCCGGCTCGACCCCGGTGGCTATGTCGGGCGCACCGTGCGGTGGACGGTCCAGGTGGTCGGGCTCCAGAATGCCGATCCCCTGCGTCAGGGTTTCCGTCCGGACGAGCCCTACCTCCTGGCCCTCGGTCCCAGCGGAGAGAACGCGGTCCTCTACTTCGCCGTCCCCTCGGCCCTGCTTGGGGAGGCGAAGACGGTTCGTCCGATGAGCAAGGTGATCCTGACCGGCACGGTGCGCACCGGGCGCTCCGAACCCACCGGGGCGCCCATCATCGACCTGCGGTCGATCACGCGCCCCTGATGCGGCCGCTCGCGCTCGGCCTCCTTGCCGTGGTGCTCGCGGCCTCCGGTGTGCTAGCGATGCGCCACGCTGGTGTCCTGCGCGCGGAGGTCGAGCGCCTCGAAGAGACCCAGGCCGATTTCGCGCTCGAGCGGACCGCCGCCGAGGCGGCGGTCCGGGCCGAACGGATCCGTCTCGCCCTCGAGCGGGCGCGCGAGGCGCCGTTCACCGAGGCGGCGCCCTACCTGGAGCTCATCCTCGAGGACGGACGCCTCGTGCTCGGCCGTGGTGAGGCGCGGCTCCGCGAGGTCGCGGTGGAGGTGGAGCTCGCGCCGGGGATCCGCGCCATCGAGCGGATCGAGCCTGAGGCGATCGTCCTCGCCGATGGGCTGACCCTTCGCCGCGCACGAGCCGATTCCCTCCCTGCGACGCCGGTGCAAGGGGAGATCCCCGTGCTCCGCGCTGACTTCGAGGCGCTGCGCGCCGTCCTCCGCGTGGGGGACCTCGCCTATGTCCACTGAAGGGGCGCCGCCGCGGTGGCCCCATCTCCTTCGGGGTGCCGCTCTCCTCGCGACCGCGCTCGCGAGCGCCGGGGTCGGGGTCGCGGGACATGACCTCACCCAGGCGCTTCGGGCGCGGCAGGCGGTACGTGCCCAACTCATCGCCGACTCCACGGCCTGGCGGGCCGCGCGCGAGCGGGAGCAGGCGGTGCGCGACTCCATCGTCGCCGTCGTCGATGGGCGCCGGCAGCGCGATTCCCTCGCCGCGCGCCGCTACCTCGTGATCGCCCTCGCCGACAACCGAATCTCGTACCGCGAGGGGGACCGCGTCCTCTTCGAGAGCCGCGTCGCCAGCGGGAGCGGACGGACCCTCGAGCAGACCGCCGGGGGGCGTCGCTGGAAGTTCGACACTCCCCGCGGACGCCTCGTGGTCGAGCGCAAGGACGTCGATCCCCTCTGGGTCCCACCCGATTGGCACTACATCGAGATCGCTCGGCAGAAGAAGCTCCGCATCGCGAGGCTCGAGCGGGGGATGACGATCCCCGCTGCGGATGGGGTCGTCACCGTCTCGGGGACCAACGTCGTCCTGCGCACCCCACAGGGGCGCGAGATCCCGTACGACGTGGGCGACGGGCGCGAGATCATCGTCGACGGTCGGATCATCATCCCTCCCTACGGGACCAACCAGCGGCAGTACAAAGGCGTCCTCGGGAATAACCGCCTCTACCTCGGCGACGGCTACGGGATCCATGGCACCAACAACCCCCGCAGCATCGGGACGAGCGTCAGCCATGGCTGCATCCGGATGCGGAACGAGGACATCGAGACCCTCTTCCGGATCGTCGACGTCGGGACCCCCGTCTACATCTACTGACCGCCGCTGGAATTCGGGCCTCTCGGGCGATAACATTCGAGATGGCACACGCCTCGACTCGCATCCGCCCGGATGCCGCGCTGACCTTCGACGATGTCCTCCTCGTCCCGCGGCACTCCCGCGTCCATCCCAAGGACGTCTCCACCGCCACCCGCTTCTCGCGCGGGATCACCCTCCAGGTCCCCCTCATCTCGGCGGCGATGGACACCGTCACCGAATCCGAGATGGCGATCGCCATGGCGCGCGCCGGTGGGATCGGGGTCCTCCACAAGAACATGTCCGTCGATCGGCAGGCCGCCGAGGTCGATCGGGTGAAGCGCTCCGAGAGTGGGATGATCCGCAATCCGATCACCCTCCAGCCCTCAGCCACCCTCCGCGAGGCGGTCGCCCTCATGGGGCGGTTTCGCATCAGCGGCGTCCCGGTGGTCGACGGCGCTGGGACGCTCGTCGGGATCATCACCAATCGCGATCTCCAGTTCGAGCGGCAGTTGGATCGTCCCTTGGCCGACGCGATGACGCGCGAGGGATTGATCACCGCGCCGGTGGGGACCTCGCTCGACGAGGCCGAGCAGATCATGGGGAAGCACCGGATCGAGAAGCTCCCGGTGGTCGATGCCGCGGGGACGTTGATCGGGCTCATCACGGTGAAGGACATCCACAAGCGGCGGCAGTATCCCAACGCCGCCAAGGATGAGCAGGGGCGGTTGATGGTCGCGGCGGCGATCGGGGCGGGGGGCGACTACCTCGCCCGCGCGAAGGCCTTGGTCGAGGCCGGGGTCGACGCGCTGATCATCGACACCGCCCATGGCCACTCGCAGGGGGTGCTCGACGCCACCGCGACGGTGCGCGAGGCGCTCCCGGAGACGCAGCTCATCGTGGGGAACGTCGCCACCGAGGCCGCCGCGCGCGCCCTCGTCGCGCGCGGGGTCGACGCGATCAAGGTCGGGGTCGGGCCGGGATCGATCTGCACCACGCGTGTCGTGACGGGGATCGGGGTCCCGCAGCTCACCGCGATCATGGACGCCGTCGCCGGCGCCGGTGACATCCCGATCATCGCCGACGGCGGCATCAAGTATTCGGGCGACATCGTGAAGGCGATCGGCGCGGGGGCCTCGACCGTGATGATGGGGTCGATGCTCGCCGGCACCGAGGAGAGCCCAGGGGAGTCGGTGCTCGCCGAGGGGCGGCGCTTCAAGATGATCCGCGGGATGGGATCGCTCTCCGCGATGCAAGATGGGAGCGCTGACCGCTACTTCCAGGACGGGGAGATGTCCGCGAAGAAGTTCGTCCCCGAGGGGATCGAAGGGCGCGTCCCGTACAAGGGCCCGGTGGCCGACGTGCTCTACCAGATGGTCGGTGGGTTGCGGAGTGGGATGGGCTACGCCGGCTGTGGGACGATCGACGCGTTGCGCACCGAGGCGGAGTTCGTGCGCATCACGCCCGCGGGGCTGCGCGAGTCGCACCCGCACGACGTGACGATCACGCGCGAAGCGCCGAACTACAGCGCGTGAGCACGCCCGCGCGGGACCGTCGCGCACGATGACGGACCTCATCGCCGTCCCAACGAACCGCCGCGAGGCGATCACGCGGCTCGCGGCGGAGCTGCGCCCCGGGATGACGGTGGCGCTTTCGACGCACGTGAACGCCGATGGTGATGGCTGCGGCTCGCAGGCCGCGTTCGCGAGGCTGCTGGGACAGATCGGGGTCCGCGCGATCGTCGTGAACCCGACGCCGTGGCCCGAGATGTTCCGCTGGCTACTCGCTGATGATGTCGAGGAGCGTTCGGCCGAGGGTGCCGCGGTGCTCGCGACGGTCGATCGGCTGGTGGTGCTCGACATCAGCGATGTGAAGCGGTTGGGGGGCCTCGCGAGCACGGTGCGCGGGCTTCCGCAGGAAGCGCTGGTGATCGATCACCATCTCCCCGGGGAGGAGCCGCCAGGAACGATCCTGGTGAGCGACACGTCGGCGTGTGCGACCGGCGAGCTGGTCTTCGATCTCGCGCAGGTGCTGGGGCTCACGATCACTACGCCGATCGCGCAGGCCCTGTACACCGCGCTCGTCACCGACACCGGCGGGTTCCGATTCGGCAACACCTCGCCGCGCTGCCTGATGGTCGCTGCCGCGCTCCTGCAGGCTGGCGTGAATCCCGAGCAGATGTATGCGCGGATCTACGGCAGCGTCCCGCTCGGACGGGTGAAGCTCCTGCGCGATGCGCTCGAGACGCTGGAGACCGACCTCGCGCATGGGATCGCCTGGGTGAGCATCGCGGACGGCCTCCTCGAGGCGCACGGCGCGACGAGCGAGGACCTCGATGGGATCGTCGAGCACCCGCGCTCGATCGCCGGGGTGCGGTTAGCGCTACTGTTCCGAGAGCTTCCGACGGGGCAGGTGAAGATCTCCTTCCGGAGCATGGCCGGGGTGAACGTGCATGCGTTGGCGGCGCAGTTCGGGGGGGGCGGGCATGCCCGCGCCTCTGGGGCGCTCGTGGGGGGGTCGCTGATCGACGTCCGGGAGCGGGTCCTGACAGCGGCCCGGCGGGGGTTAGAGACTGGCGCCCTTGCCGACGGACGAACATGATGCGGGCATGGCGAGCCAATCGAGTGGGGTTCACGCTCATCGAGGCCCTCACGGTCGTGGTGATCCTCGGGATCCTGGTGACGATCTCGGGGGCCTCGGTCTCGCGTCAGCTCACCCGCGATCGGGTGGACCGCGCCGCCGCGGCGGTGGAGGGGATGCTGGTGGAGGCCACCCAGCTCGCGGTGCGGCGCCGAGTGCCGATTCGGATCCGACGCAGCGGTCGTGTGCTCGAGATCGTCGAGCGCGGGACGGGAACGGTGGTCAGATCGCGTGGGTTCGGTGCGGGCTCCGACTTGGATGCGACGTTGACGCTGTCCCCCTCCGGCGGGGTCACGATCTTCCCGACCGGCCGGGCCGACACGGTGCTCACGGTGACCGTCGAGGGCGAGGGGACACGGTTCGTCGTGGGGCGCTCTGCCACCGGGATCGTCCGGCGGCAATGATCGGCGAACGGCGCCGTTGGCGACGAGGGATTTCGCTCGTCGAGGTGATGGTCGCGGTGACCCTGCTCGGGATCCTGGTCACCGCGCACACCCTCGTGACGATGAAATACGCGATCCAGGCTCGCACGGCAGGACTCGGAGTGGACCGTGCTGCCGCCCTCTCCGCTGCGGTCGATCTCTACGCCACCCGTCCCTTCTCGAGCATCGCCTCGGACACGGTCGATGGCGGATGTCGACGCGTGACCGCGATGGCACGGTTTCCCCATGACCGCTGCATCGCGATCACCGAGCCCAGTCAGGCGATCACCCGGGTGCGGATCATCATCCGCCCTGTCGATACGGCCTTGCGGCCCGACACCGTCTTCGTCGACCGGAGCCTTCCTGAACCGGGCTCGCTGTTCTCATGAGGCGGGTCGGTTTCACCCTGATCGAGCTCCTGATCACGATGCTCCTCGCCGCGATCATCGGCCTCGGGGTCACTCGGCTCCTCACCTCGCAGACACGGTTCTTCTCCCGGGCCACCGGGCAACGCGATGCACGCGCGGTGGCCCGCAACGCGGTCAATATCGTCCGAGACGAAATGCGGATGATCGAGCCCCGGGGGATCGACTCCGCTTCGACTACCCGATTGGTGGTTCGGGTCCCTTACGCCATGGGCGTCTATTGCTCCTCGGGGACGGCGACCTTCGCCCCAGTGGACTCTCTCACCTGGGCGACGGCGACCTTTGCGGGCTTCGCCTTTCGCGACACCGCACTGAACGCGACGTACACGTACGTGACCTCATCCACGGCGCCGACGACGGGATCCACGGGCAATTGCACCACGGCGGCGAACATCACCCCGGTGACCGGGGGGCGGACGCTCAGCATCACGGGACTGCCGCCCTCGAGTCTCTCCCCATCCCTGCCACAGGGAGCTCCGGTGCTCCTCTTTCAGCGGGTCACCTATGAGCTCGCGGCGAGCGAGCTCGTCCCGGGACGGACCGCGCTCTGGCGGCGCGTGACGGGCGGGGTGAACGAGGAGATCGCGGTCCCCTTCCAGGACGGGGCCAGCTTCCGCTTCTACGTGGTGGGAGCGGACACGTCGCAGGCCGCCCCTCCCCTGGTCGCCGATCTCCGGACCCTCTCTGGGATCGAGATCGTCTTGGTTGGGGAGAGCGAGCGGTCCGCTTCCAACCGTGCGGGTACACCTGAGACCGCCCCCGTCCGGCTCACCATCTTCTTCCGCAACGCGGTGCTCTGAAGTGCAAGGATACATGCGGCGCTCCGCCGGCTTTGCGCTTCCGATGGTCATCCTCGCGATGTTCGTCCTCGTCGGAGCGATCGCGGCAGGGTTCGCGATGATTTCGAGTGAGCGATCCTCCGATGATTCCTTGATTCAGGCGCAGGCCGCGGCGGCTCTCGCGGAGACGGGGTTGCAGCAGGGATTGCGCAATCGGCTGGCGTTGGGCCTCCCCGCGGTCCCGCCGGCCTCAGGGGACTCGACTCGCGTCGACTTGGTTGGCGGGTATGCCGATGTGGTGACCCGACTGATGCGTCCAGCCGTCATCGCGACGGGGATTCCCGCCCTCTATTATGTCCGGAGCCGCGGGGTGCGGACGCGTGCCGCCTTTCCAGGGATCGGTCCTGCCGTCTCGATGGCGGGAGCCTTCGCCGCCTTCACCGCCATGCAAATGGATATCCAGGCATCGGTGACCTCGATCAATGGGTTACGCAAGGCCGGCGGATCCGGCTTCGTCAGCGGGGCCGACGAGTGTACGGGAGACACCATCGCGGCCGTGGCGGTGCCGGCCTCCCCTGGTTTCACGGCGACCGGTGGAGGAAAAGGGGGGGGACTCTCCACCCTGATCGGACGCCCGAAGGTTGACACCATCGGACTGACGCCTGCGAGTGCGGCGACGGGCATTCCGTTCGATTGGAGTGACATCGTCTACCGTGGGGCGATCCAGGCCACGATCACCATCCCCAATGGCGGGAACCCTACCACCTATTTCCCCTCGGGGTCGGCGTGGGATGCCTATCCAACCATCCTCGTTCGCAATGGGCCCACGGGTGGGACCGCGATCAGCCTCGGCCCCGGACACAGCGGCAAGGGACTCCTCATCGTCTTTGGCGATCTCGTCACCACTGGGAATTTCAGCTGGGATGGGGTCATCATCGTCGGAAGCCAGTTGACGATGAGGGGCACCGAGGATGTGCGTGGCGCGGTCGCGACGGGGCTCAATGCGAAGCTCGGCCTTCCTGTCAGTGAGAGTGACCTCGGCATCGACGAGTTGGCTGGGAACACCAAGCTGCGCTACAACTCCTGCCTCGTCACCTCCTCGATGACCTCCCTCGGCGCCCTCCGCGCATATCAGAACACCTGGGCCAACAACTTCCCCGCCTACTAGGATTCAGGGATGCCGGAGACCCTGCAGTCGCGCCTCGCCGAGGCGCTCGCTCCCCTCGCCAACCCCCGCACGGGGGCCTCACTCTACCAGACGCAGCAGGTCCGTGATATCGCCGCGACCCGTGAGGGGAAGGTGCGTGTCACCCTGTTGCTGGACGCGCAGGATGACCCCACCCTCGCTAGGCAGGTGCGTCAGGCACTCGAGCGCGTGGAAGGGGTGACCGAGGTGCGCGTCGATGTGAAGGACGCCGCCCAGGTCGGCCTCAAGAGCGCCCCGTCTGCCGCTGCGGGAACCGCCCCGAGCGGTCGCGCCGGCCGCGCCCTCCCGATCGCCGAGCAACCTGCCGCCGCCCCCAAGCCCCCTGCCGCGCCGACCCCCGTCACCTATCCCAACCTCGGTCGCGTCATCGCCGTGTCTTCCGGGAAGGGCGGGGTGGGGAAGTCGACCGTCTGCACGAATCTCGCGATCGCCCTCGCCAAGGCGGGCTATCGTGTCGGGATCATGGACGCCGACATCTACGGCCCAAACATCCCGCGGATGATGGGCGTTGACGAGGCGCCCCCGGTGAAGGATGAGAAGATCCAGCCCCTCGAGGCGCACGGGGTGAAGGTCATCTCCTTGGGCTTCCTGATCGAGCGGGACCAACCCGCCATCTGGCGCGGCCCCATCGTGATGAAGATCATCACGCAGTTCCTTCGTGATGTGGCGTGGGGGGAGCTCGACCTCCTGCTCGTCGATATGCCCCCTGGCACCGGCGATGCCCAGCTCTCCCTGGTCCAGGCGACGAGCGTGGCCGGTGCGGTGATCGTCACCACCCCACAGGAGGTCGCGGTGGGCGACGCGCTGCGCGGCGCGATGATGTTCCGCCGCGTCGGGGTCCCGGTCTTGGGGATCGTCGAGAACATGTCGTACTTCGAGTCGCCGGAGACGGGGAAGCCGATGGCGATCTTCGGTTCAGGCGGGGGTGACCGTCTTGCCAAGGAGCTGCAGGTCCCGCTCCTCGGACAGATCCCGCTCTACCCGCCGGTGCTCGAAGGGGCGGACACGGGGGCGCCGATCGTCGCCTCGCAGCCGCAGAGCCACGCGGCGCAGAAGCTCACCGCGGTGGGGACGGCGATCGCGCAGCAGCTCGGGCTGCGCCCTCCCGCGCGCTGATCGGCGGCGGGGCTCAGCGCGCTCGCCGTCCCCCGCGCGAGAGCACCGCCGCCCCGAATCCCGCCGTCGTCGCCACCCAGACCACCGCGCCGGCGAGGGCAATCAGTCCCCCGCCCCAGCCAGGGAGGAGTGCGGTGAGCGCGAAGGGGAGGAGCAACACCACCGTCCCGATCGCCAAGCTCCGCATCACGGCCGGGCGATCGGCGCCGTCCCGCCCGGTGAGCCCACGTCCCACGAGGGTCGCCGTCGCGAACCAGCCCAAGGCACCGAGCACGAGATAGAGGAGCGGGAGCGCGACCACCGCGAAGGGGATCAGCAGGATCCCCAGGATCGTGATGATCAGGGTGAAGAGCACCAGGAGGAGGATCGGGACGAAGCCGAGCTCCACGAGGAGCCCTGCGGCGAAGGCGCGGCCCACGCTGGCCTCGAGCCGCCGCGCGACTTCATCGATGCGGTGCGGCATCACCGCGGCGGCGATCACCCCAGTCACGGAGAGCATCGCCATCGCGATGAAGACCGCGAAGAGGGCACCTAGGATGCTGTGGGGTTCGCCGCGGTCGATGCGCGAGGCGCCGTCTTCATCGGGTTCCCCTTCGTCATCACCGTCGCGGTGGCGCCCGCTGGTCACGATGTTCCCGCCGACCTTCCCGCCGCGGATGCGGACCTTTCCCCCGACCGCGACGGCATCGCCCTGCACGTAGGCCCCCTCGTGCACGGTGAGATTCCCGAAGAGGGTGACGGCGTCGCCCAGGACCACGCCGCGGATATCGGTGTCACCGAAGAAGTTCACGAAGTCGCCGCGCACGGTGTCCCCGGCGGCAACGCTCTTCTCCCCCCACTCCACCTGGCTCAGGTGGGTGGAGTCGTCGGGATCGACGCTGATCTTGATCGTGGCGTCGATGCCGCGGCGGGTCGAGTCGACGGTCTTCTGAGACGAGTCCTTCACCGTCGGCGTCTGGCGCACCCGCCGGGTGGAATCGGTTCGGGGAGCCGCGGGCCGCGCAGACGCCGTTGACGTGGTCGCGCTGTCCTGCGCGTGGCTCGGCACCGGGACGAGGGTCCCGCAGAGGGCGAGAAGGGCGAGGAGGCGGAGGATCATGAGCGGGTCACCGGGAGGAGGACGCCGCGCTACGCGCGAGACGGCCGAGGGAGGCGAAGGTCAACAGCGCGCCAACGGCGCCGATGAGGAGGGCGGTCGCGAGGGAGGCGTCCCCAGGGAGGGCGGCGCCAGCGCCTTGGATCAGGTCGTACATGACGTCCCGGAGTGCTGCCCCCGGATCGATCGAACCGATCCCCACGGCGAGCTTGGCCCCGTTCCGGAGGAGACCCCCCACGCCATGGAGGAGCGCATCGCCGAACCAGGTGAGGAGCCCTGCGGCCACGACGAGGTCGAGCACGGCGACTCCCGCGAGGGCGCGCCAGGGGATCCGGCGCCGGACGGGGACCGCCGCGGGGAGCTGCACCCGCGCCATCACCCGGTCGGCGAACCCGGTGGTCGGGGCCTCGCGGGGGAAGGTCCGGAGCAGCGCCTCGAGATCGGCGTCGGACAGTGGATGGTTCGGTCGCATGGGGCTACCTGAGTGTACGAGGGTGTCAGGGGACAGGTTTCAGGGGACAGGTATCAGGGAAAAGGGTCAGGTCACAGGGGGGGCGCTGGGGGAGGATCCCCCGGGGCGCAGCGGGCGGAGCAGGGCCTGCAATTCGAGCTTCGCCCGGTGGAGATGGGTCTTCACCGTCCCGATCGGGAGGTCGAGCGCGACGGCGATCTCCTCGTACGACTGGTCCTCGATGAAGCGGAGCTGAACGCAGGCGCGGTAGGCGGGACGCAGCTGAGCGATCGCCTCGGCGATCGTCGCGCCGAGCTCGCTCGCCTCGAGCGCCTCGAGCGGGGAGGGGCCGTCGGCGGCCACCTGGATCGCCCCCTCGGCCGCCGCCTCGAGGCTTTCGGCGCCGCGATCGCCGTCGAGCGAGACCGTCTCCGGGGCGCGCCGCCGGAGATGGTCGATCGCGGCGTTGTTCGCGATCCGGAAGAGCCAACTCGAGAACTTCAGTTCGGTCCGATAGGTGTCGAGCCGGTTCAGGGCCCGGACGAAGGTGTCCTGCGCGAGCTCCTCGGCGACTTCGCGGTCCCCGACCATCCGGAGCACGAGGGAGAAGACGGGCCGCTCATAGCGTTGGATGAGCGCGCGCGCCCCCGCGTCGCGCCCACCGAGCGCGAGCTGGACCAGTTCGACATCGGAGAGCTCGGAGAGGTCGGCGCGCACCGCGAGGGAGAGGGGAGGAGAGCAGAGCTGGACACCCCTCGTACGTCGGGGGCGCCCCAGAGGTTTCGCGGGAGAGCATCCACCCGCCGCACGAGCGCGGCAAACTTGTCCCACGGGGGCGCACCCGGGCAACTTTCACCGATGTCCGCCACGATCGATCTGGAGCGCCACGAAGCGGAGGCCGCCGCCGCGAACGCGACCCTGGAGGGGAAGCGCGTCTACGTGCGCCGGATGTTCTCCGAGATCGCGCCGAGCTACGATCTGCTCAATCGGTTGCTCTCGCTCGGGATCGATCGGCGGTGGCGCACCGTGGCGCTCCGTCGGCTGGGTTGGGATCGCGCCCCATCGGGGACCTATCTCGATCTCTGCGCCGGCACCCTCGATGTCGGCACGCAGCTGAGCAAGACGCGTGGATTCTTCGGGCGCATCTTGGCGGCGGATTTCGCCGAGCCGATGCTGCGCGCCGGCGTGGGGAAGGCCTCGCCCGCGGTGCTCGCGCCGGCCGTCGCCGATGCGCTCGCCCTCCCCGTGCGCGATGCGGCCTTCGAGGGGGCGATCGTCGCCTTCGGGATCCGCAACGTCGCTGACCTCGGCGCCGGGCTTCGCGAGGTGCGCCGCGTGCTCAAGCCCAGTGCGCGCTTCGTCATCCTCGAGTTCTCGACACCGACGCTCCCGTTCATCCGCTCGGCGTATCAGTTCTACTTCCATCACGTGCTCCCACGCATCGGTCGCCTGGTGAGTGGGCATCGCACCGCATACACCTATCTGCCGCGCTCCGTCGCGAACTTCCCCGAGACCACAGCCCTCGCGCAGGCGATGCGCGACGCGGGGTTCCGTGATGTGTCGTGGGAGACGCTCACCTTCGGGATCGCGGCGATCCATGTGGGGACCGCATGACCCAGCCATTGGACACCCTCGGCGAGTTCATCACCGCCATCGAGCAGGCGGGCGAGCTCCGGCGCATCACCCACCCGGTGAAGGTGCATCTCGAGATGTGCGAGATCGCCGACCGCGTGATGAAGATGCCCGGCGGTGGCCCCGCGCTCCTCTTCGAGAAGCCGGTGCTGCGCGATGGCTCGATCTCGGCGTATCCCGTCGCGATCAATCTCTTCGGGTCGATGTCGCGCATGGCGATGTCGCTCGGCGTCGAGCGGCTCGACGACCATGGAGATCGGATCACGAAGTTGATGGACCTCAAGGTGCCTGAGGGGTTCCTCGGGAAGCTGCAGCTCCTCCCCCGCCTCCTCGAGGTGGCGAAGTTCCCGCCGCGCATGGCGTCGGGGACCCCCGCCTGTCAGGAGGTCGTCTGGCAGGGGGATGAGATCGATCTCGACAAGATCCCGGTGCTCACCACCTGGCCGGAGGATGGCGGACCGTTCATCACGATGACGGCGGTCGTCTCCAAGGATCCGCAGCGCGGGATCCGCAATGTGGGGATGTACCGCGTGCAGCAGATGGGGAAGCGGCATGTGGCGATGCATTGGCAGCGCCACAAGACGGGGGCGGCGCATTGGCGCGAGATGGCGGAGCGGGGG
>Ga0209972_10003228_pt1 | contig 12827 bp, 13 predicted proteins | sample NOAtaG_7_FD_187302 | JGI IMG/M metagenome (GOLD analysis project Ga0209972, IMG submission 187302) | Freshwater lake microbial communities from Lake Erie, under a cyanobacterial bloom - NOAA_Erie_Diel1S_2200h metaG (SPAdes) (version 2) | ecosystem: Environmental > Aquatic > Freshwater > Lake ...
CCGGATATACCGGTCTGGAAGCGCAACCCGACTGGGAAAGGCGCTTGTACGAGAATTACGCACTGCAATACGATCCGGTGCGTGATTTCAGGATGCTGTGGAAAGCGCTCTTCCCCCGCGGTTGATACACCGCTTGGCCTCAGAAAACAGGCTTCGACGTTTCAATATCCATACACCCCATCAGATCGGCAATCCCGGCAGCGGCGACGAGCATCATCAAAACCAGCAGCATCCGGTACACAACACGGGCCTGCCCTGCATCCTTTTGTTTGACAAACGCCGTAGGGTTATCCGGAACGTAAAGAACAACTTGCTCCTTCCCCACCTCGGCTCTACTTCCGGACTGAAAAACGAAGGAGCTGCTGAAATGGTAAAATGGGCGGCCTTCCACCCGGGTTCCATCTGCGGTTTCAAACGACATGACCGGGATTGGATCGCCGTCGGAATCGCGTTCGAAGCGTTCAATTTTCGCGATGGCCTCTGCACCCGATTTGCGCAAGCTGCGCAAGGTGCTGCGCATTTCCATTGCAAGCAAAGCACACAACAAACCGAACAACAAGACAGCGAGGCCCGGTGCGAAGAATACACCGGCGAGAAACAACAGGAAGATGGGTACGGAATAGGCGTTGATGATTTTCATGTATACCGGCGGGTCATCGTCGGGAACTTGTGTTTCCAGGCACCGGCGTCATCAAACGCTCACACCGAAGAGATAGCCTACCAGGGCAGACAAACCCATGGCAATGGTTCCCCAGACAACAATGCGCAAGACGGCCATTAGGATATTTGAACCTCCGGTTTTGGCTGATACTGCACCTAGGATAATCAGAGAGAGAATTGTAAACCCATAGAGCGCATACTCCATCCATTGAAGGGGTGCGAACAACGCAACCAGCAAAGGCAGTATTCCTCCGGCAGTAAATGCAGCTCCGGATGCAAAGGCTGCCTGAATCGGATTGGCCTGGCTGATTTCGTTGATCCCAAGTTCGTCGCGGATATGGGCGCCCAGCGCATCGGCGGCGGTGAGCTCTTTGGCTACCTGCAGGGCTGTTTCCTTTTGCAGTCCGCGGCGTTCGTATATCTGCGCCAGTATCTGCATTTCCGCTTCCGGCATAGAAGCCAGCTCAACTTTTTCACGCTCGATATCGGCTTTTTCGATATCGGTCTGGGAACTTACGGATACGTACTCACCTGCCGCCATCGACAAGGCGCCGGCAACCAGTCCTGCAACAGTAGCGAGCATCACAGGCTCCCGGCTCACACTCGCCGTAGCAACACCGATGGCCAGGCTGGATATGGAGATAATCCCGTCGTTGGCTCCGAGCACTGCTGCCCTGAGCCAATTGCTCCGGTGGATGTAGTGTGCATCCAGGTAGTTGTCGATGGTCGGTTCTGGTTTCTTCATGGTTAACGGGTTTCACAGGGCAAACAACCCATTGGTTCCTGCAGCGAAGGTAACACAGCTGCCAGGGCACATCCGGCAGCTGCGCTCAGGAAAAGGCATGATTCCTGCCATGCACGGCGGTAGCCGCAGCCGGGCGGATGGCGTGGAAGGATTATCGGGCTCCGTTCTCCTTTTCCGGATTCACATGCAGGATATGCATGAGGCGGTGGACCATGGGCGCGAAGAATACCGCTGTGATGCTCAGAAAAGCAACGCCGCTGTACAAGGCATAAAATGAAGAAAAGAGCTTTGCCCCGGTACTTTCCATTTCCACCACAGGCCCCATACCGGTAAGAATCATGGATGCCATGTAAAACGCATCGATCCAGGAAACAGCTGCAATGATGCGATAACCTATGGTTCCGGCTCCTACTGAAACGGCGACGAGTAAAAAGGCGAAAATGGCATACCTGCCCTGGCGCAGAAGGAAGCGACGCATAGGCGCCACCGGGTCGCTGTGGTGTTCAAAACGCGGCCTGTGCCTGGCGGGAGATTGTTTTGGCATTTTGCTTAGAAACCTGCGCGCAAGATACCCATTTCTAAAACCCATAAAAAGGATACCGATAACCCGAATTTGGCTAATCCATCTCGTTAACTAAATATAAATTTTTGCAATACGATTTCAAGTACAATGAGAAAAACCATCATGATTACCGGTGCCAGCAGTGGCATTGGCAAAGAAACCGCAAAACTATTCCAATCAAAAGGCTGGAACGTCATCGCTACGATGCGGAATCCCGAAAACGAAAAAGAAATAAACAAGCTCTCAAACACCTTGGTTATCAAACTAGACGTCTTAAACTTAGATTCGATAGCCAATGCTGTGGAAAAGGGATTATACCACTTTGGAGGCGTTGACGTAGTCGTGAATAATGCAGGCTATGGCGCATATGGCCCGCTGGAATCTTTCCCCAGAGAAAAAATCATACGCCAGTTTAATACCAACGTTATTGGACTGTTAGATGTAACCCGTGCGATCCTGCCACATTTCCGTGAAAACAGAAAGGGCATTATCATCAATATTTCTTCTATGGGTGGAAAAATGACATTCCCCTTGGGCTCATTATACCACGGAACTAAATTCGCAGTTGAGGGTATTTCGGAATCCTTAAGATATGAAGTAGAACAATTCGGAGGCAAAGTAAAGATTGTTGAACCCGGCGCCATTGCCACTGATTTTGCCGGACGATCTTTTGATTTCAACAATGATACAAAACTGAAGGAATACCAAGACATTGTCAATAAAATCACCAATACACTGCCTAAGATGACGAAGAATGCATCTCCTGTGAGCGTTGCAGCCAATACAATTTATGAAGCGGCAACCGACGGGAAAAGCAAACTGAGATACTTGGCCGGGAAAGACGCGAAAATTTACAACCTTTTGCAAAAAACGCTAGGATACAGTTTCATTTTAAATATGAATAAACGATTTTTCAAAATCTGAATATGACCCCGATCGCAAAATATTTTAATGGAGAAAAAGCCGAAAGCTATGTTTTTATATCTTTGGGTATAGTTGCTTTACTTGTCGCATTCTATTTCTTTTTTACCTTGAAAACTCCTTTTTGGAAAGGAGTGGCTATTCCCATTGCCATAGTAGCCCTATTGGAATTGATTGTTGGCTACGCTATAATCAACCGAAGTCCCAAAGACATAGAACGAGTTGAAAATTACACGCTCCAGGAACCGCATAACATTAAGGCTGTTGAAATGCCACGCATGGAAAAGGTTATGCGCAATTTTGTCATTTTCAGGTATGCTGAAATACTCCTCATCATGGTGGGTATTTGTTTGATGTATTCATCCATGAAAAGTGGATTTTGGCAAGGTTTGGGTCTTGGCTTATTCACACAAGCCAGTATTGTTCTCTGCCTGGATTTTTTCGCAGAAAGGCGTGGAAATGCTTACTTTGAATACTTAAAGCTAGCAGCCAGCATTCTATGAGCAAATTAATCCACCTGTCCACGATAACAGATCTGCATAAATTATTTGATTTGGGAAACAGTTCCCATCCTCTGGTGACTGTTCTGGATTTTAGCAAGGTTTCGGAGCAGGTAGAGCAACAATCCAGAATTACTACTGATTTCTATTCAATCCTTTTTAAGAACTACTGCAAAAACCACATCAAATACGGAAGAAAAACAATAGACTTTCAGGATGGGAACTTGATTTTCATAGCGCCGAATCAATTAATAGAAATAGACAATGAGGTAGAAGAAAGAGAAGACAAAATGGGATGGGGACTGTTTTTTCACCCAGACTTGATTCGTTCAACTTCTTTATATAAAAAGATGCAAGATTATAGCTTCTTTCATTATGAAGTTTCAGAGGCGCTTCACGTTTCAGAAAAAGAAAAAACCATTCTGCTCGAGGCTATCCAAAAAATATATACTGAAATCAAGGAAAATATCGACGTCTACAGCCAACAAATAATTGTATCTACCATTGAATTACTCTTAAGCTATTGCCAGCGATTTTACGGCAGGCAAATGATTACCAGAAGCCATACGAATAAGAGCATCGTTGTAAAAGTAGAAAAGTTATTGATTCAATACTTCGCCAATAACGACTTAAACGAACAAGGCCTGCCCTCTGTAAAATATTTAGCTGACCATCTCCATTTGTCGCCCAGTTATCTGGGAGATCTGCTCAAAAAGGAAACCGGTAAAAACGCACAGGAACAGATACATTATCATCTAATTGAAGAAGCCAAGAGTTTGCTTTTAAACTCCGAAAAGAACATCAAAGAAATCGCCTACGGCTTAGGGTTCGAATACCCACAATACTTCAACAAGCTCTTCAAGAAAAAGACCGGTAAAACGCCACTGGAATACAGAAACATGAATTAGTGTTGTTTACAGTGCATTTAGTTTGGATCGGATTTGAAAGTTGCCTTGGACCACGGCCCCATACAATCCATTGACGTAAAGACGGATTAACGGCTAAGGAATAAACAGAACCAACGCCCAGCCTCAGCCAATCTTCACGCTGGTCATGGTCAAGGCACCGGCCACGGGCTTGTCGTTGAAGAAGGTTACTAATTCACCCGGATCCTGAAGGCCGAGGGTGTAGATCAACGGCAGGAAATGTTCAGCCGATGGAATGGCCATCTGGAAAGGGCGGCCAAGGGCACTGTAGTTCATCAGCGAAAGGTGATCGCCGCGCGTGATGAGATCCTTCATCCGGGTATTGGCTTCCAAGGCCCAGTCAAAGGCGAATGATTCGTTCAGCCGGCGCCAGTCAACCATACCCAGGTTGTGTACCATGTTGCCGCTGCCTACGATCAGGATGCCCTTTTCGCGCAAGGCCTTCAGTTCACGTGCCAGTCCATAATGGTATTGCGGCGGCTGGGAATAGTCCAGACTCATTTGAATCACCGGTATATCCGCGTTAGGATACAGGTGTTTGATCACACTCCAGGCACCGTGGTCGAGCCCCCATTTGTCGTCGAGCCCGATTTCCGTCTTCTTCACCAACGCCTTGGTTTCGGCAGCCAGGGCCGGACTGCCCGGGGCCGGGTATTGCACGGCGAAGAGTTCGGGGGGAAATCCGCCAAAGTCGTGAATGGTGCGCGGCTGGGCCATGGCCGTGACAAAAGTGCCCTGGGTCTCCCAGTGCGCGCTGATGCAGAGAATCGCGTTGGGCCTTGGCAATTGCTGCCCCAGGGTGCGGAAACCCAGCACAAACTCATTTTCCTCGATGGCATTCATCGGGCTTCCATGGCCCATGAACAGCACGGGCATCTTGGGAGTGGGATTGAAGCCATCGGCTACTTTACCCAAATCGTTCAGTTTCATCGTTGCGCCTGCTAATGGCAAGATTGCCAGGTGTTTGAGAAAATCTTTCCGTTGCATATTATCACCTACCTGTGCATATACCTGTTTCCTACATCGCTTTAGTAAACCGGAATGTGTCACAAAGTTCCCTAAATCCACTATAAAAAACGAGATGTTTTTGTGAATGGCAGGGCTCATCAAGTGGTAAAAAAAGCAATACTGATATTCGGATTAAGCGGCCGTTTTTGTTTGACCCTACCCGGGCTACCTTTGTAAGATGGGCAGAGCATTGGCATTCGATTACGGCATGAAACGCACGGGCGTTGCGGCCAGCGATCCATTGCGGATTGTAGCCACGCCTTTGGGAGCGGTTGAAACAGCGGTTCTCAAAACGTGGATTGAAGCCTATGTACAACGCGAGCAGGTAAGCGATTTCGTTTTGGGCATGCCCACCCGCACCGACGGCAGCGACACGCACGCCACCGAGCCGGTGCGCGAATTTGGACGCTGGCTCCAGGAAAAATGGCCAGACACGCCCTTGCATTGGGTGGATGAACGCTTTTCAAGTCGGGAGGCTCGGCGCTCCCTCATTGAATCCGGAGTAAAGAAAAGCCGACGCAGGGAGAAGGGACTTACAGATACCGTAAGCGCTGTCTTACTTTTGCAGATCTATCTGCAACAACACGGATGATACTTCCCATTTACGCATACGGCAGCCCGGTACTGAGACAGAAGGCTGTTGAAATCACACCCGAACACCCCGGGCTGGAACAGCTCATTGCCGACATGTATGAAACCATGGCCGGCAGCAACGGCATCGGATTGGCAGCACCCCAGATTGGCCATGCCATACGCCTTTTCGTGGTAGACGGCAGCGAAGTGGAAGACATCGAACCGGCGGGCTTCCGGCAGACTTTTATCAATCCGGTGATGATCCGCGAATACGGCGAAAAATGGGATCTGGAAGAAGGATGTCTCAGCATACCGAATGTGCGCGAAAACGTAAGCCGGCACGGCACCTTACTGTTGCGTTGGCAGGATGAAGGCTTCCAGACCCACGAACAGGAATTCAGCGGCATGGCAGCACGGATCATCCAGCACGAATACGACCATATTGAAGGCGTCTTGTTCACCGACCGCATCTCTCCCCTGAAGCGCAGCCTCATCAAGAACCGTCTGAACAATATCAGCGCCGGCAGGGTGAACGTGAGCTACCGCATGAAGTTCCCCAAAGCCCGCTGATGGCCCGGCCCGGCGCATACCTGCAACTCATGCGGCCGGTGAACCTCGGCATCTTGCTGCTCATGCAACTTTTGCTGCTTGGAAAAGGCAGCGGCTGGAACGCGGAAATGTTGCGCCTGCCGGAATGCATCTGGGTGGCTTTGGCCATCCTGGCAACAGCTGCCGCCGGCAACGTAATCAACGACATTTACGATACTGCCACCGACGCGGTGAACAAACCCGGAAAGCAACTCGTGCCCAAGGTAATTCCGCAGAAGAATGCCCTCCTGTTTTACTGCGTCTTGCTTGCGATCTCCTTGTTCTCGGCTTGGTTTACCGACCTTGGCTTCTTTCTTTTTTGTGCGGCTGTTTCCCTCCTGCTGTTCTACTACACGCGCGAACTGAAAGGCATTCCCATCGCCGGCAACCTGCTCATTGCCTTGCTTACTGCGGCAGCCGTGTTCAGCACCCGGCACGGTTTGTACGATACGACGCTTATCCCCTTTGCTGAGCTCAGCGCCCTGGCTTTTTTCGTCAACCTATCCCGTGAACTGGTTAAGGATGTGGAAGACCTTGCCGGTGATCGCGCAGCCGGAATCCTGACCTTTGCCGTTCGCTTCGGGCATTTGCAAACCTATCGGCTGGCCGCGCTGGTCTTGTTCCCAGCCGCATTGCTTGCCATGGCCCCTGTACTTTTCGTTTTCGAAAGCCTGCTTTTCAGGATGCATTATGCAATCGCCGCTGCCGGATTGCTGTGGATATCCATCGTTATTTGCCGAACAAACAGCCCTACACAAGCCGGGCGCTTGTCGCGTTATCTGAAGCTTGCGCTTTTTTGGGGCCTGCTCGGCACACTTTGGCTCTAAATCGCCAATCCGGGCCGATTCCACAAAAATGGACAAAATCAGGCCCGTGTGGCAAACATAGTATACCAACGTAAAATTACGTTAAATGGCACCTTAATTTTGCCTTGACGCGAATCCCTCCATCGTGTCCACACGTAATAGACTCGCATGTTCGATATCCGAAAACTGGCAATGCGGCTGTTTCAGTCCAACGCCCCAAAAAGGCGCTGGCGCTTGCCCATCTTCTTCTTTAGTCTGATTCAAATAGGTCAGGTCAGGGCGCAATCAGCCGTCGCAGGTACGTATCACGGCAACTTCGGTTTAATGGGTGCTGAATTGCAGGTCAAAAGCAATGGAACCTACCGGTATCGGTTTGTGAACGGCGAAAGCGGCACGGGCGACCAGTATTCCGGCAAATGGTCGTTGGAAGGCGATTCGCTGATCCTTCACCACCAATTCAGGCGTGCAACCCGCGGCGTTGGACGCAGGCGCATTGTAACCGGCTGGCGCAAGTACAGCTGCAAACAAACCGAAGTCTGGATTCTCAATGGCGGCCGCCTGTGCATGCGCGAAGACAGCCCGATGTCGCAATGCATCAGCCCTTCCAGCCAGTTCACTTTGGTGAAGTGAGCCAAAGCCTGAAAAGGCGCAAGTAAATACGCTGCGCCAATTCTTCGCGTCTCTTTGGCTTTTCCTGCGCCAAGCCTGAACTTTGCGGCGTGTTAGCCCTGAACGATTTCAGCTTTGAATTTGCCGGTAGATACCTGTACAAAAACGCGTCCTGGCATATCAAGCCCGGAGAAAAAATCGGGCTGGTAGGCAAGAACGGAACCGGGAAATCGACCCTGTTGCGGCTGATTTCAGGGGAATACGATCTCAGGGAAGGCATCATGAACAAAACAGGAGGCATGAATATCGGCTTCCTGAACCAGGATTTGCTCTCCTATGAAAGCGACGAGCCGATAATTGATGTTGCACGTCAGGGCTTGGGAAGATTGGTGCAGCTGGAGAAAGAAATCAATGAACTGCTCATTCAGATTGAAACCGACCACAGCGACCGCACGCTGAATTCGCTCGCTGAAAAGCAAGAAGAATTCGGCAACCTGGGCGGTTATGAACTCGATAATGCGGCAGAGAAAATCCTGGAAGGCCTGGGCTTCCAGACCTGGCAATTGCGCCTGCCTCTTAAACAGTTCAGCGGTGGTTGGCGCATGCGCGTGATGCTGGCAAAACTGCTCCTGCAACAACCCGACCTGCTGCTGCTCGACGAACCGACGAACCACCTCGATATGCCCAGTATCGAATGGTTGGAAGAGTACCTGAGCGACTACCCCGGAACCTTTGTCATTGTTTCACACGACCGCTTCTTCATGGATCGCGTGGTGACGCGCATCGTGGAAATAACGAACCGACAGCTGTACCATTATACCGGCAACTATTTCGAATACCTGGAGCAGAAGCAAGAGCGCGATGAAATGCAACAGCGCCGCTTCGAAAACCAACAGCAATACATCAAAGAGCAGAAAAAATTCATCGACCGTTTCCGCTACAAAGCTTCCAAAGCCTCGGCCGTACAAAGCAGGGTGAAACAGCTGGAAAAACTGGAGCGGGTTGATCAGGTAATGGAAGATGGCGTTGTACTTAAACTCGATTTCAAATGCAAGCGCACGCCCGGCAAGGTTTTGATGGAGCTGAAGAATATCCGCAAGTCGTACGGGCAAAACCGCATCTTCAACGGCGGCGACGCCCAGATGCTGCGGGGCGATAAGATTGCCTTTATCGGAGCAAACGGCATCGGAAAATCGACCCTCTTGCGCATCATCAATGGTACTGAACCGCATGAAGGAACTGTGGAAGAAGGCTACCAGGTCGATATGGCGTTTTATGCGCAGCATCAGTTGGAGAGCCTGAACCTGAACCGCAACCTCCTCGATGAGCTGGGTCATGCGGCGCCGCTCCTCACCGAACGCGAAGTGCGGACAGTACTTGGCTGCTTCTTGTTTACCGGCGAAAGCGTATTCAAGAAAATCAAGGTATTGAGCGGTGGAGAAAAAGCCCGCGTTGCACTGGCTAAAACGCTGGTTCAGGAAAGCAATCTGCTGCTGTTGGACGAACCGACTAACCACCTGGATATGCAAAGTTCAGGCCTCTTGGCAGAAGCGTTGCGCAATTACAAGGGCAGCTTTGTACTCGTAAGCCACGACCGTTATTTCATTTCTGAAGTAGCCAATAAAATCTGGTATATAGAAGATGGCATACTGAAGGAATATCCCGGCACGTATCCCGAATTCAACGAATGGTTTGCGAAGAAGCAGGAATTACAGGCCGCCCAAACACCGGCCCCGGTACCGGTAAAACAGGAAACCAAAGCCGTTAAAACCAACGACTCGGAAGAGCTTGCGCGCAAGAACCGGGCGAAGAAGACAGAAAAAGAATTGGAACAGTTATCCGCTCAGCTCGACGGGCTGAAGAAAGAAAAGGCGGAAACAGAAACACAATTGGCCGATCCTGCCCATGCCGGCGACCTGAAGAAAATCGCTGCGCTGGGTGAGGTTTACAACAGCTTACAACAGCGCATCGACCGCATGCAGGCCGATTACGACCGCATGTTCGAAGCCTGGATGGAAGACGCGGAAAATCCGTCCTGATTCAGTCAAATCCCAGGCAACCGACATACCGGCTGCCTGGTAAATATTAAGAACCATTTCCACCGGCCAGCATCCAGCTGCGGGCTGATTGCAATGCCTGGTCGAGCCCTGAAGCGTCTTTCCCACCGGCTGTAGCGAAGAATTTCTGTCCGCCGCCACCGCCTTGTATGGCTTTGGCCCAGTTCCGTACGAGTGCTGCGGCATCCCAGCTGCGTTCGGCCACGAGGTTTTCGGGCAGAATGAGCGCCAAACCCGGCTTGTCCTGGGCTACAAACCCGAGCATCGCAACCAGGTCGGGATGTTCCTGTTGCAGGCTGAAGCAGATGGTGCGCGCCGCATCCGCGGAGGGTAGATCGACTCGCGCCGCCAGCATACTGAAACCGGCACCTGCGGCAACCTGGGTCTTCAAATCGTCTATGGTTTGCTGTACCTGCCTGGCCTCAAAGGCTTCCACACGCCGGCGCAGCGCCTGTTGTTCATCGAGCATTTTCCGCAGGCTGGTTTGCACATCCGCCGGATTGCCGAGCAGCTCTGCTACCTGCGCCCATTGTGTTTCGCGCTGCCGCAGGTAATCGAGTGCCGCCTGGCCTGTAAGCGCTTCAACCCGACGTACGCCGGCTGCAACTGAGCTTTCTGAAACCAGTTTAAAGAATCCGATATGGGCGGTATTGCTCACATGTGTGCCGCCGCAAAGTTCTTTTGAGTATTGATCGTCGAAGGTGATGACCCGAACCGAGTCGCCGTACTTTTCACCAAACAAGGCCATCGCGCCGCCCTTCATCGCTTCCTCCACCGGCACATTGCGTTCCTCTTTCAAGGGAATAGCCATGCGGATGCGGGCATTCACCATGTCTTCGATCTGCTGCAGCTCCGATTCTTCCGGCTTGGCAAAATGCGAAAAATCGAAGCGCAGGCGTTCCGGATTCACCAAACTTCCCTTTTGCATTACATGCGTGCCCAGCGTCTCCCGCAAAGCCGAATGCATCAGGTGCGTAGCGCTGTGGTTCGAGGCAATGGCAGCGCGGCGTTGTTTGTCAACCTCCGCATGGAACAACTGATTGCGTTCCTCCGGCAAGCGATCGACCAGGCAGATATGCAACTGGTTTTCCTTCACGGTATCGAGCACCTGCACAACAAAACCATCTGCAGCGTGCAAGGTGCCGGTATCGCCAACTTGTCCGCCGCTTTCGGCATAGAACGGACTGTTGCTGAGCACCACCTGGATCTGCTTCTTCCCTTTCAGCGTCAGTTCGCGCCAGCGGGTGATGCGTACTTCTGCCTCAAGGAAATCGTAACCAATAAAGTCTTCTTCGGCATCGGCATCGAGGTAATGCCAGTCGCCGGTTTCGCGGGCCGCATCGGCACGGCTGCGCGCTTTCTGTTCGGCCAGTTTTTCGCTGTAGCCATCCAGGTCTACCCTATGATTGTGTTCGCGGGCGATCAACTGGGTGAGGTCGAGCGGAAAACCGTAAGTGTCATAGAGTTCAAAGGCTGTGGCGCCATCCACGTCACCGCCGCCCTGGGCGAAGTGTTTTTCGAGGATATCCATGCCGCGGGCCAAGGTGCGGTAGAAGCTGGCCTCTTCTTCGCGGATTACGCGGGCGATGAACGACTCCTGAGCCTGCAGTTCGGGGAAGAATGCGCCCATTTCCTTTGCCATTACAGCCACCAGCTTGTGGAAGAAAGGCGTTTCCAGCCCGAGATAGCTATAACCATAACGCACGGCCCTGCGCAGGATGCGGCGCAGCACATAGCCGGCACCGTTATTGGAGGGAAGTTGTCCATCGGCAATGCAAAAAGCTACTGCACGGATATGGTCGGCGATGACACGGAAAGCGATATCGGAAGGCTCATCTGTACCGGTGTATCCTTTGGCAGCGATCCGCTCGGTTTCGGCTATGATACCGCTGAAGATATCGGTATCGTAATTGCTCTTTTTGTTCTGGAGGGCGCGGGTAAGGCGTTCGAAGCCCATGCCGGTATCGACATGCTGCGCAGGAAGTTTCTCCAGGCTACCATCGGCTTTGCGGTTGTACTCCATGAACACCAGGTTCCATATTTCAATCACTTCCGGATGGCCGGTGTTCACCAGGTCGCGCCCGCTTTCGCTGCTGCGCTCTTCGTCGCTGCGCATATCGACGTGGATTTCGGAGCAGGGCCCGCAAGGTCCGGTATCGCCCATCTCCCAGAAATTGTCTTTTTTGTTGCCATCGATGATGCGACCGGGCTCCACGAATTCCAGCCAGCGGTTGTAGGCTTCGCGGTCGTAGGGAATATTTTCCTCTTCTGAGCCTTCAAAAACGGTCACATACAAACGGTCCGGATCGAGTTTATATACTTCAGTAAGCAGTTCCCAGGCCCATGCGATGGCATCCTGTTTGAAATAATCGCCAAAGCTCCAGTTGCCCAGCATTTCAAACATGGTATGATGGTAATGATCGACGCCAACCTCCTCCAGATCGTTGTGCTTTCCGCTCACGCGCAGGCACTTCTGGGTATCTGCGATGCGCGTATGCCGGGCTTCGGCATTGCCCAGAAAAAGGTCTTTGAACTGGTTCATCCCGGCGTTGGTGAACATCAGGGTCGGATCGTTCTTAACCACGATGGGAGCCGATGGAACGATCTGGTGGCCTTTACCGGCGAAGAAGTCGAGGAACGATTTCCGTATCTCGTAAGCGTTTATACTCATGTAACTGCGGGGTCTGTAGATTGAAATGCCTTACTTTTGCAATGGGGGACAAAATTACGCCCCGCCTGAGCGAGTGGCCAAGAAAACGAAATATTTCTTCAACCCGAAAAGCCTGAGCTTTGAAAAGGTTTCCCAGAACTATTGGTATCTGATATACCGGGCGTTGGGTTTCTTTTCGCTGGCAGTGGTGATCGGCGTGGG
>Ga0209972_10003230_pt1 | contig 12822 bp, 13 predicted proteins | sample NOAtaG_7_FD_187302 | JGI IMG/M metagenome (GOLD analysis project Ga0209972, IMG submission 187302) | Freshwater lake microbial communities from Lake Erie, under a cyanobacterial bloom - NOAA_Erie_Diel1S_2200h metaG (SPAdes) (version 2) | ecosystem: Environmental > Aquatic > Freshwater > Lake ...
CTCATTTTGATGAATCAAAAATACAATATCACTGCCCTTGCTCCAAATACTTCACAATCATTTTGTTATCTGAAAATTTCTTAAAAGCGATTTCCCTGACTGTATCCTTTTCCATTGCCCAAAATCAGATAAAAATGGCGACCTTCGCCACTTCATTATTGAACAACTCGTGGCTACACTGAAACACATTGCCATTGCCGGCAACATCGGATCCGGCAAAACTACACTGGCAGAAAAATTGTCAAAGCATTACAATTGGATTCCGCTTTATGAATCGGTGGATCATAATCCCTATCTCCGCGATTTTTATGAGGACATGACCCGGTGGGCTTACCATCTGCAAATCTATTTTTTGAACAGTCGCTTCAACCAAGTCAGGCAAATTCGTGAAAGCGAAAAAACCATCATTCAAGATCGCACCATCTACGAAGACGCACACATTTTCGCAGCCAACCTCCACAAAAGCGGGCATCTGAATAACAGGGATTATCAGAGTTATCTCGATCTTTTCAATTCCATGACCAGCTTTGTGCAGCCACCCGATTTACTAATTTATCTAAAGGCGGATATCCCTAAACTCGTTCAGCAAATTCAAAAAAGAAATCGGGATTTTGAATTCAACATAAAGTTAGAGTATCTGAAAACCTTGAACGAGCACTATGAAAAATGGATCGCTGGTTACAAACATGGAAAGCTTCTAACTATTGACGTAAACAAACTCGACTTTGTGGAGAATACAGAAGATTTCTCAATGATTGTAGGCCGTGTAGACTTGGAGCTGAATAGTTTGTTTGGCTGATTCATCAACTAGACAATAATGAAATCATGTTTGTGTGCCCGAATTTCGAGCAAAAAAACAATACACATCCGTAAAGTGTAAAAAGAAAAGTTTGCTAACTTTGAAATCAGCATGACACCTATAATTCAAAACAAAAAGTATACCCAACAAGAGTATCTGGAGCTTGAGCGAAAAGCGGAGTACAAAAGTGAATTTTTTGGAGGTGAGATTTTTGCTATGGCTGGAACTACTAATCCGCATAATATCATCACGGGTAATTTCTATGCTTTTTTGCACACAAGGTTAAAAGGAAAAGGGTGCAGACCCTATGGATCGGACATGCGAGTTCACACACCCATCAACTCCCTCTATGCCTACCCAGATATTAGCGTAGTCTGTGGCGAAAAGAAATTTTTGGATAACGTATTTGATACGCTGCTCAATCCAGCTTTTATTTGCGAAGTGCTTTCCAAATCCACGGCTGATTACGATACAGGCGGCAAGTTTATGCGGTATCGGTCTATTGAATCACTGAAAGAGTATTGGGTCATATCTACATTGGAATGCCGCCTGCAGAAATTTGTGAAACAAACCAATGGCAGTTGGCTGTTGACAGAAACTACCAATGTGAATGATACAGTGTTGATTGAATCGCTTGGCGAAGAAGTCCCTCTTTCAGAAGTGTATTTTGAGGTTGATTTTTCGTAAGTGTACTTACGCAACAACTTCTAATGATTCTTCACATATCCGTCCCATTTCTCCAGCACTTCAGTGAAATCAGCTGGTAAATCCGAATCAAACTGTAGAATTTTTTGAGTGCTTGGATGAATGAAGCCCAACGTTTTTGCGTGAAGCGCCTGACGTGGAATAATTTTAAAGCAATTGTCGACAAATTGCTTGTACTTCGAAAATACGGTTCCTTTCAATACCTCGTTCCCACCATAAGTTGCATCATTAAAAAGTGTGTGCCCAATGAATTTCATGTGCGCCCGTATCTGATGCGTCCGACCCGTCTCCAATTTGCATTCCAAAAGAGAAACATAGCGCAAATCTTTCAACAGTTTATAGTGCGTAATGGCCGTTCTGCCAAAATCACCCTCGGGGAAAGCCGTTGTTATTCTTCTGTCTTTTAAACTGCGCCCTACATTTACGTTGATTGTTCCTTCCGTTGGATCGGGTACTCCCCAAACAATGGCGTTATAGGTCCTTTCAATGCTGTGATCAAAGAATTGCTTCGCTAATGAAGTCATCGCCAACTCCGTTTTGGCAATAACCAATAAACCGGAAGTATCCTTGTCGATTCGATGTACCAGCCCTGGCCGCCCGGCATTGCCTTTCATTTCGGGAAGATTTTGAAAATGATAGGTAAGTGCGTTGACCAGTGTACCACTCCAATTTTGATAAGCCGGATGAACCACCATACCCGCCTCCTTATTCACGACCAATAAATGCTCATCTTCAAAGACAATATTCAACGGAATATTTTCGGGTTTTACATCTGTATCGCGTGGCGGCTCTGGTAACGCAATAGTGATTACATCCAATGGGTGTACTTTATAGTTGGGCTTGATCGGCTTGTCGTTGACCTTGACAAAGCCATCATGAATGCCAATCTGGATTTTTGATCGAGTGGCGTTGGGTAGCCGATCCATTAAAAACTTATCTATTCGAAGCAAACTTTGCCCCGGATCGGCCACGATCCGATGGTGTTCAAATAACTCATCATCCCCGTCTTCCTGGTCTTCTGTTACGTTCATTTCGTTTGCTTCTTTTTTTTCTTTTGTCGATAATGGTATTCATTCAAAATTGCAGCTTCGTTCAAAATCTGTCGGATTATTTCTTCTCTTTCTTCGAGTTCAGCCAGGCTATAGAAGTGAATAGATCTTACAAACTTTCTGTCTTTCTTTTCCAACAGTCTGTGTTCATTGGATAATTGATGACCCCTAACAAAACCGATATATATTCCATCAAAAGTTGGACTTAAGTAGCACAAAGGCCCGTGGAAATAGAAGAATGGAATTCTATAACTGATTTTCTCTTGAACATGTGGTCCCACATCCAAAATCATATTCCTTAAAACAGACATGATTTGCGCTTGTGATTGGGGGAGGGAGGCAATATAGTTGGGGACGCTACTCACGCCACAAAACTACTTTATTAATTCGCCTTTTTCTTATCCTTCAAAATATCGTCAATAATACTATTGAAAACAGACATGATCAAACTAAATGCAAGCGCCCACCAAAAACCATCTACCGAAAAACCGGGCACAAAATGATCGACTAATAGAATGATGACCGCATTGATAACCAAAAGAAATAGCCCCAATGTCATCAGCGTAATGGGTATTGTAAAAAGGATAAGGACGGGTTTTACAATCACATTCGCGATGGACAACAGCAACGCGGTGAGCAAAGCCGTTTGGTAGTCGGTGACATCAACGTGCGGTAGCAGGTAGGCTGTAGCCAATACAGCCAAGCCATTGAGAAGAAATCGAAGGATGAGATTCATTATTTTTTCGGGAAATATCGATACATCTCTTTGCGACTTAAAACCCTTGAGAGAACAACACTATCTCCCTCCAAATAGAGTCCGATTCGGTAGTCACCCACTCGCAGTCGAAAGGCATTTTTTGCACCTTCCATTTTGGTCAAATTCAGTTCTTGCAGCTATGAATTTCTTAGCTTTTCAATACTTGCTTTTACTCTCACCTGCGCGTCCTTGGGAAGTCTTTTTGCATCCCTTTCAAAACTTTTATCAACCAGAACAATCATTTACCGAGTTCGTCAAGAAAATCAGCAGTCTCTTTTTCCGTTAGTCTGCCATACTTTCTGCCATCTTCTATTGCGTTTGAGAGCGCAACGTCTTCATCGTTCTCAGAGAAAACCTCAGTATCTATCTGCAAGGTTTTATCTAATGCGTTCAGTAAATCTTCTTGTGATTCTTCTATCTTAAGGATGTAGGTTTTCATTTATAAAAACTCTTTTGGCTCAGTAAAGGTAAGAAAATATTACCTTCGCAGCCATGTATGCCATTGTTGACATCGAGACTACCGGGGGCTACGCAGATCATCACCGCATTACAGAAATAGCCATCTATCACCATGATGGCCTACAAATTACCGATCTCTACCACACCCTTTTAAACCCTGGTAGGAAGATTCCGCAATTCATCACCGGACTAACAGGAATTACTTCACGCATGGTGGAAGAAGCACCAGCGTTTGAAACTGTGGCCGAGGAAATAATGGGTTGGCTAAAGGATCGAATCTTTGTGGCACATAATGCACATTTTGACTTTAGTTTTCTGAAGAAAGAGTTCGAAGGAGTGGGGGTTAATTGGCAGACGAAAAAACTTTGCACCGTTCGGCTTAGTAGAAAAATTATACCGGGTTTAGAGTCCTACAGCCTTGGTCGTTTGGCGGAAAGCCTGGGGATTAAAATCCCTGATCGGCACAGAGCAGGGGGTGATGCACAGGCTACGGCCCGAATTTTTTCGCTACTGCTTCAACGTGACCAAGATGGCGTCATTTCGAAGGCGCTAAAACGGAATTCGGGCGAAACCATTTTACCGCCAAACCTGCCGAAAGAGGAATTCGATCGGCTGCCAGCTAAAGCGGGAGTTTATTACTTTTTAGATGGTCACGGGCAGATTATTTACGTTGGTAAAGCATTAAATATCAAAAAAAGAATAGCCGGACATTTCACTGGTGAGGCACGTGAATGGAATCGGTCGAACATTCGGAATGAAATTCATCACGTTACTTATGAACTAACGGGAAGTGAATTGATTGCCTTAATTCTGGAATCGCAGGAAATACGAAGGCTTTGGCCAAAGTACAATCTGGCTCAAAAATACAAAGTGGAGGAATGGGGCATCTATGACTATGAAGATCGCAACGGTTATCTGCGCTTTTGTGTAAACCTTATTCGAAAGGGAACCAAACCGCTGATTACGTTTAGTTCAAAGGGTGACGCCTGGAATTTTATGTGGGAAAAAGTAAAGACTTTTGACCTATGCCCTAAACTGAGTGGACTTCAACTTGCCAAAGGTTTATGTTTCAGTCACCAATCGGGTGCTTGCAAAGGTGCCTGCCAGGGGGTTGAATCTGTGAAGAAGTATAACAAACGCACACAAAAGGCAATTGATTCCTTCTTTGAAGCAGGGGAGTCTGTAGCAATTATTGGAAGTGGCCGAATGAGCGGAGAAAAATCTCTGGTGCTCATTGAGAATGGAAATTACATAGGCTTTGGATTCGTACCGAAAGAGGAATCCATCAACTCCATTGACCTTGCACGTAATTTTATAAAGCCAAGCAAAGACAATCGCGTGGTACAGAATTTAGTAAACTCTTACTTACAGAACCCAAGGGGTGCAGAGGTGGTAGCGTTTTAAAATGTCACCAGTTCTCTGTTCTTGGTTTCTATTACAACAAGAACTGGAAACTAGCAACCAGAAACATTCTCTCTATTCGACTAATTCCTTCACCATCTCCCAAACTACCTCCGCTTCATACCCTTTGCCTATGACAAAGCGAGCAATCAAGCTCTTTCTTTTAAATTCATTTTTTTCTGTTACCTGACTCGCTTTTTTTCGGATGAGTTCTTTGAGTGTTCTTCTATAGTCGTTCGCGTCAATTTCTTTCAGTCCGCTTGTTACACATCGTGATGTCAAGCCTAGCATCTCCAGTTCTTGCTTGATTTTTAATCGCCCCCACTTTTTGATTCTGAACTTTCCACCGGCAAACGCCTTTGCAAAGCGCTCCTCATTCAAAAAGCCATCGGTTATGACCTGGGCGAGAATCTCGTCTACCTCGCTGGCATAGAGGCCATACTCGAAAAGTTTATTCTTTACCTCTTTGTGTGATCTTTCCTGGTAAGCGCAATAATGTTGAATTTTGATGAGCGCTTCTTTGGGCGACAAATGGATTTTCTTACCGGGTTGTTTCTCCTCAAACATGTTTTTGAACCAACCGGTTAACGCCAGGGAAAAACCAACTTCACGCCTCTCTTTTTCCCCCCCGAGAGATCCAAAAATCCACGTGTACCTTTTAGGTTCCCCTGAATATCCCAGTAGTAGTAGGTTCCAAATCTACCGTTGTTATAAGATTGGGAAGAGACGTTGCCGATCCAAAAAGAAGATGAAGAATTGAATGCATCGCCAGGCAACCATGTCAACGCTGGAGATGAATACCGATAGGTTTGCGATTCATCTGATACAAGCCCGAAAGGAGCAAAAGACACTGCTTTTGGTTTCACAACAGCCGGAAATTCATACTTGATTACCGGGGGTTTATCTCTAAACTGACCAAATGCCGGCTGGAGCAAATGAACCACAACAAAAAATAAAATAACCCTCATGTCGGTATTGAGCAATGAAGATACATAATTAAATTGGATACACTAAAGATAGTTTTATGAAAGAACTTGTCCGCTGCCCCTGGTGCTTAGGCTTCGATCAATACATAACCTACCATGACGAAGAATGGGGTGTGCCCGTGCATGACGACAAAATCCATTTTAAATTTTTGATCCTTGAAGGAGCGCAGGCCGGACTCAGTTGGTCTACTATACTAAAAAAGAGAGAAGGGTATAGAAAGAACTTTGCAGATTTTGACCCCAACAAAGTAGCTCGCTTTTCCGACAAGAAGTTAGAAAAAATCTTATTAGATCCCAGCATTGTGCGCAATCGATTAAAAGTGTTTGCAGCCGTGACAAACGCCAAACTGTTTTTGAAAGTGCAAGAAGAGTTCGGCAGTTTTGACAAATACATTTGGGGCTTTGTAGGTGGCAAGCCCATTGTTAACAAGCGCAAAACAATGAAAGAAGTGCCCGCGACCACGCCAGAGTCAGATGCGCTGAGCAAGGATTTACTCAAGCGTGGATTTAAGTTCGTGGGTAGCACAGTCATTTACGCTCACATGCAAGCGTGTGGGCTAGTGAATGATCACTTGGTGGAATGTCATCGGTACAAAACGGTAAAATAGTTGCTAGTTTAGCTTTACCGCCACCCACATATAGGCGGGTACTGCATTCGGGTTGTATTGTCCATAGCTTCCGCCAAAATTTCTACCTGCCTGCCCTCCGGCAGGTGCAGGTGTTGGTGCTTTACCTATATCAAATTTGCCTGTTTCAAAACTAACACCTAGTACCGGAACACTTGCTTTGTCTATTTTAAATGCCTTAAACGGAATCTTCGCTTCGTACAGATAGGCACCATCTGCGGCTACTGTAATCAGCGCTTCAATACCATTCATTAACCCTAGTCGGCTGGAAACAATGTTGTCTTTCGCTAAACCAATTAACTCAAGAATTTCGACCTCGTCCAGTATTCTCTTTTTTTCGGCAATTCGCTCGGTAGGATCTTGCGGCCACGGCTGTTGCTCCTTTTTGATCTGCTTTGGATCCTTGGCAACAGGATATTTCAGTCCAAACTTGCCTTTCTTTTTTCCATTTACGTCCAGCTTTAAAATCAATCCAAAAAAAGCAATTTTTTGTTGCGTGATATCATCAGTCACCTTTACCCGGAAATAAAGATTAGACTCGTCATTCCCCACGTTGTAAAGAAACTTCCCGTCTTGGTCAAGCAACCATTCCGTGGTCCATTCGCTTGGATCACCATCTATTACAATGGGCACAGTAGGCTGATAGCTTTCGCGCGGGCCTTTTTGGGCAAATGAAGCCCCGCCAAAGAGAACGAGACATAGACACAAACATTTCTTCATGGAAAGTCAATTTTTCCGTAAGGTAATGCCAGCAGCGGCTGGAAGCAAACACCCGGCAATGAAACAGAGTCGGCTCGTATTTATCGAAACCTATTCGTTTCTCAATTTGCCCTGTTTCGACCCGCTAACGATTTATCCATTATAACGCAATCACCTTGGTTGTCTCTTCCCCAAACTGACTGATAACCCTCACCGCTATCTTCTGTCCTTTCTTTTTTATTTCGATAGGGTGTGAGATATGCCCGTATAAGCGATCGAAGGCTTCATCGTCAATTTCTATTTTCAGGGTCTTTTCTACTTTCTTCTTGGTGGTGTCTTTGGCTAAGTTGTCCAAGCCTTTGCGCCACTTGTCGAACTCATCTTTGTCGCCACCGCAGAAGAAGACTTGGGTTACCACAAAGTTACTGCCGTCATAATCATCGTCCACCATCCAGTAGGCGATGTCGTGTACGTTGCGGGGTTTTACTTCATCTTTGATAGGGTCGTAGATGTCCAGTCCCTTTATTTCTACTGTAACATCCTTTCCTTTTTTAACTAAATCTATATCCGGTTCGCCAATGGTAACAAACGAGGCTGCCGATTTTGCTGGCTTCTTCTTTAAACCCTCTTGAAGCAGATCATCGTGGATGCGGCATTTGGTTACCTCAAACTTGCCCATGCTAGTTGTTTGGGTGGCGCCTTCTATATCGCTCTCGAAACTAAAGCCTAATACTATCAGCCAACCTGCATCTCCGCGAATGCGACATTCTTTTACTGCCTCGTTCACCGCGTTCTTACTAACTGTGCCGAATTTCGGGCCAATGTGGAAATATGCTTTCTTCTCGCCCACACCATTCATGTAGAAACCTTCTGCGTGTAAATAAGAATGACTTAATAGTTCTACACTTCGGAAAACTACCATTTCATCTTTACGACCATTCTTAATACCCGCACTTACCAAATGTTGTTTGATCACTTCTTCAAATGCGCCTTCTTCTTCGTTTACCCTTACTTCATCATCTAATTCTTCGGGGCTAACCGGTTCAAAGTTTTGTAATGTCTCTACTGTAAACGGTCCACTTACACGGAGTAACTTTTTATCTTGCTCGGGTTGGTCGTAAAGTGTTTCAGTAGCAGGGGGTTCATCATTAGCAAGACTCTTTAAAGTAATGTGTGGAACAGTTTTGTATTTGAACCCTTGGCGTATATCGGCATTTACCGAATCGTACAAATTATAGTAAGGAAACACGGCCGTCATTAGCCGTTGTTTGGCAATGTTCAACGCAATACGGCTGGTATCAATGGTAATCCATCTGCGTCCCCATTGCTCCGCTACATAAGCGGTTGTGCCGCTTCCGCAGGTCGGATCTAATACAAGATCGCCTGGATCAGACGTCATTAAAATACATCTTTGAATTACCTCTGAATTTGTTTGAACAACGTATTTCGCGTCTCTCGCTCCCTGAAATTCACTCCATAAATTAAAAATTGGTTTAGCAGGAAAATCATCGAGGTATCTAACGTAGTTTGGCACTGATCCAGATTTAATTACTCGCCCTTGCTTTATTAAACGCATCATTCCCTCTTTGTTTGTACTCCAACTTTTTAGCTGGGGCTTAATTATTTCTCCGTTTAGTTCAAATTCATAAAAGCATGAAGCTGTGTAACCTGACGAGGTAACTTTATCGTACCTAAATAATTTGGCGCCTTCAGGTAATATTTTTGGATTTGCTATTTCAAGATCAGTTGCCTTTCTAATAGTTCTATCTTTCAACATTACATTAGAGTATGGAGAATCTTCTTCATTTCCCTTTTCTACAAATAGTTGGCGATACTTATACTTTTCCTTATTCTTTGCATACCAGATAATGTAATCACTAACGCCACCTAAGCCAAATGAACCTAAGGGAAGTGTTTTTCTTACGGTGATCAATGAGCAAAAATTCTCACTTCCAAATACCTCATCCATCACATTACGAACGAGATGTACATTCTCGTCTCCGATTTGCATGAAACACGATCCGGTTTCATTAAGTAGTTCCTTCGCTATTAATAACCTGTCACGCAAATAAGAGAGATAAGAATGGATACCTAACTCCCAAGTGTCACGAAATGCTTTTATTTGTTCTGGCTCGCCTGTTAGTGCTTCATCATTACCATCTTTTACATCACGGTTATTTAATTTGATTTGCCAGTTACCACCATATTTAATTCCATAAGGAGGGTCAAAGAAGATAGTTTGTACTTGCCCCGCCATTCCTTCGCGCTCTAATAAACTGGCCATTACTAAATGGCTATCGCCTTGTATCAGGCGGTTTGTCCAGCCGTCTTGGTGGTGGTAGTATTCGCTTACTTTTTCTACCTCATCTTTGTCGAGTGCATTGCCAAAAAGTTCGTTTACGCTGAACAAATCTATCTGGCTGCTTTTCTCTTCGGTAACTTTGTGTAGTCTTTTAATTAATGTTTCGGGGGCAATGTGTTCGTGTCGGTAAAGGCTGCGGATGTCTACACGTAAAAGATTGTCGCGGTCGTCATTGCCGTATTTATTCATCCAATACAATTCTGGGTCTTGGCCACGGTGGATAACGGGGTTCTTAGGTAACTCCAAAATCTTTTTGCCTTTGCTTACCTTTTCGTTTGCCTCTTCATAGCCCGCTTCTTCTTTGCTGGGTATGTGCGCACGCTTATCGGTTTTGTGTTTTATGGATTCTACTTTCTTGGCCATGTGAAATATTTTTTTGAATAATTGAAAATCATGTTACACTTGTATCAATCCACGTGCGTGAAGGTGGAAGGCTTAGCCTTTGCCCCGGAAACGGGGTTTCTTTTTTTATGGTAATTTCTTAAGTCCATATTTTAGTCTCATTTAAAAATCAAACATCCACTTTTGAATTAATCCCAACGGGATGTCATTATTATAGAAAACATAATTACCAAATCTATCTAAACCCCGAAGGGGTGAAAGTATTATTCCATCCAATCAAATAAGTATTTTTCGTTGTGTTCAATTTCAAATTTATTAAGGAAGTCAAGATATTCCTCTTTAAAGGTTTTCTTTTTGTGATGTGTCTCCTGATTCAAAATGTAGTCATATACATTTGAAATATGTGAATGTGAATACGAAAATGAACCATATCCTTCCTGCCATGAAAATTTACCTTTAACGAATTTCTTTTCGTTTATAAAATTGGAAGAATTGTTTTTTATATCCCGAACCAAATCAGAAATCGCCATGGAGGGCTTCAGTCCAATGAATGCATGAATATGATCGGGCATACCATTCACAATGATTGATTTCTGCTCTTTTCCTTTGATGATTCCTGCGATGTATTTATGCAAATCATTTTTCCAGAATTCGCCAATCAGATTCTCCCTGCCTTTTACGGCAAAAACAACCTGAATGTAGAGTTGTGAAAATGTTCCCGCCATAGTATGTCACCCCTTCGGGGTTTTGTTGTTTTTATTTTGAACTGCTTCTATAATTATATCATCCCGTTGGGATTTAACTGCGGATACTGTCGATATTATCTCTGTTCATTTTAAATGGATTGTTCTATTTCTTTTGACATGCTATATACTCTGTATCTTTTCGATTAACTGGTTTTTTATATTCCGTATGTCGTTCGCCACTTCAATGAAATGCCATTCGGGATAATTGTATTTATCTTTTAATGAATTGACAGCGGGAAGCCAACGGTTTTCAACAAACCATTTCTTTTGTTCTTTGTCTTTGCTCATGCCGCTGATTTCGATAATCAGGTTTTTCACTTTTCCATCTTTGCCTTTTACTCTTGCAATAAAGTCGGGATAGTATTGCCTGTCCTTTCCGTCCATTGCATAGGGTATTATAAATCCAAGAAACTGATTCTTTACATAGCTCTCTACCTTCAGTTCTTCCAATGTTTTTGCGGCAATGGCTTCCCAATCGCTGTCCATTACTACATAGTTTACATGGCTGCGTTTGGTTGGGTACACTTCTTTGATGGTGTTGCCATTTACATACTTGGTGCTGCTGAACTTATTATAGTAATTGAATACAGGCCGGATATGTTCAATGGTATTAATATGAGGATTAATGCCCCGCGCTATGTGATCTACTATTTTCTTGGGCTTCTCGAAATAAAGAAGTCTTTTGTATTGTTGATCTTGAATGTTAAGCAGAATGACTTTTGTATTATACCATTCTTCTACAATCTTTAGCAGCTTGTTGAAGCGTTGAAAGTTGGGGTTTCCTTCTTCATCGCTAAAGTGATATTTGATTAACTCTTTTGTGATCAGGAAAATCAATTCTTTGTCTCTCTTTTCCAACACTGATTTTACCTCAAGCTTTTCCTCCGTAGCAGAAATAGGGCTTGCCATTGTTGTTTCCACAGGAAACTTGGAACCATCTATTTCAAAGTTTTCAATTTTGCTAAAGTCATATTTTATACTGCCATCGTGATTTTCTACGCGGTAGCCGATCAGGTTAGGAAACTCAATTTCCATGTCCTTCTGCCTTTCGGGTAAAGCAGCAACGTGGTTAATGTCAATAGGCTCGGCAGGCCCTTCCGATTTACCTCCCTTAAAAAGTTTGAAGGGAACGCCAATGATGTGCGCATACTCAGGTGGAAATTTTTCAATCAGGTTTTCAGGCTTGAACTTATGCTTTTCCTTTTCTGATATTTCCTCGCCTGTATCCTTGCGGTAGGTCTTTAGCAGATAGTTCATTCTGCGCAAAGCTCGGCCAGCTACTTGCTCGCAAAGCAATTGTGAATTGAAAGCCCGTAAGCCCATAATGTGAGTTACCGTGTTTGCATCCCAACCCTCAGTGAGCATGGAAACTGAAACCACGCAGCGAATGTGTGCGCCAAGGCGACCTTGCTTGCCAACCGTATTAACTACTTCCCGAAGTATTTCAGCGTCTGTAATATTTTCCGTGCTGCCTTGTCCGTGAATACGGGCATAATCTTTTTTAAACTCTTCAATTTCGGATTCAAATATCTTTTTGAATTCGTCATTAATTTGTTCTCCGTTTTCTAAGGCATCACTATCAATGAGAAGTGTGGGAGGTCTTTTAAGCGGTCGGCTAGTTGATGTTTCGTAATTTGAGAATAGCTCTTTAGCCCCTGATACGGTAACTAATTCTCCTTTTTCATTTTCGTATTCATAGCCCGCTATGTATTTATACACTTCTTTGGAAACAGAAGTGTTATTGCATACAACAATAAATACTGGCGGGGCTGAAAAAATATTTACTTTCTCCTCGCTGTACTTTCTTATTCCATTAAAGTAGCCTACATAGTGGTTGTAGAATTGATCTAATGCACCTTTTACTAACGAAGGTAGTTGTGGTGGCTGTTCC
>Ga0209972_10003236_pt1 | contig 12811 bp, 3 predicted proteins | sample NOAtaG_7_FD_187302 | JGI IMG/M metagenome (GOLD analysis project Ga0209972, IMG submission 187302) | Freshwater lake microbial communities from Lake Erie, under a cyanobacterial bloom - NOAA_Erie_Diel1S_2200h metaG (SPAdes) (version 2) | ecosystem: Environmental > Aquatic > Freshwater > Lake ...
AAATATATACGGCTCAGCTCTGCCCCTCTTTTCTTCTTTGTTATTCATTAAATCTATTATAATATTATATTAGAATATTGCTTTATAAATAGAAGATATATAAGATAATGGCAGAATCCCATTTATTTAACACTAAAAATATGTCCGCATATAGCCATTTCTCAAATACAATTAATAACAAATATATTGATATGAATAACAGTAAAGAAATAGATATTAAAGTTCCCGATGCATTACTTAAATATTTTAAGGATAAAACGCTCAAATATAATATAGACAAAAGAATATTCTATTATAAGCATATAACGAACAAATTAAAAGATATAAATAATAAACAGTGTCTAAAAGAATACTCTATCAATTCTAAAAAAAATGAAGATGTTCGCGGATACAATATCAATAATAAGGTATTTCTTACAAAAAAGTTCGGTTCTATTAGCAAATACGGGTATATTTATATAGCATCTATTAAAAATGAATTCGGCAAATATCCTATTGCTTCAAAAATTATGATTAATAACCGCGTTAATCTGTTTGAAGCACAGATTAACTTGAAAATAACCGATAAAGTTATTAAAAATATGATATCAAGACATTTCATTCTAACTTACAAAGTTATTATCTGCGACAAAATATCCAATAAAAACTTACCAGATATCGTTCTAAATAAGAAATACTATATTTTATTAAATGAGCTCGCCCGAGGCGATTTGAAACAGCTCTGTAATAGTAAAATATTCCTCAAAAATAACAGCGTGTTATATAATGTATTTATCCAAATAATGTTATCTATATCTACATTTCATCATCTCGGATTTATTCACGGCGATTGTCATTGGGGAAATTTTCTATATCATATGAATTATAATGTTACCAAAAATAGCTATCATCACTATAATATTTATGGTAAAAATTATTATCTAAAATCCTGCGAATACGTTATGTATATTTATGATTTCGGTTTTGCCGAAAAAATCAAATCTGTCAAAAAATCCCTTATTGACGATGACTATAAAAGATTGATAAATGCTTTTAGAAATAAAAAGATAGAACCGCGTTCCTGGATATCTATAGATAACAATCTGCCATCTGATGAAATCGGCGAATATGTCAAAACATTTAGAAAAGCTATTAATAATAGTCGTCGTTCAAGTAGCGGAAGTGGCAGCTATAGTAGTAGCTATGAAAATAATAGCATATATTTAGAAAAATTAACTATTGATACAATTCTGCCAATATTATTAAAAGCCCCCGACAAAATATTTATCACCAAATTACCTGCAAATGCCACGGTTATTAATAAAAACCCCTATTACATCAATAAAAAAATATTAATCAAAGACTAATCGCATCAATGCGCGCATTAGCATCAGCTGTATATTTTGCTGACAATTCGTCAATATATTCAGTCATTGTTTCAAAGCCGACAAATACCATTTCGTCAATCTCCTTTTTAGTTATATGTAATCGCATTCCCTTCCTCGCGAATATTATATTCATTCCGCTTTTTAAAACGAGATTTTGAGGGCGATAATAATTAGTATATTTGCTATCTTGAATCTGCTTTAATAAAACCTCTTTTACTCTTAGAATATTTAATATCGTCATCAACTGCTTTACAATATATATAAAATTTATAGTTTTTACAGGAATATGCTCTGTATTTTCATTATCTTTATACAAAAGCATACCTATTATATTCTCTCGTGGCACATCAGCAAATATTTTTATAGGAAAATTGTTAGTTAATCCCCCGTCATAATAATGATAATCTCCTATATTTATCGGCTTAAACAATAATGGTATAGACATTGAGGCGCAACAAGCCTTATATACACAGACATCGGGCGTTTTCTCAATAGAAAAAATCTCATTTTCACAAGTATTTATATTCGTACAAGATATATACATATTTACTCCGAAAATTTTAGATAATTGCGAGAATGTAATAGTATCTGATATATCATCCGCATTATACTCATCGGGCTCTTCCGTATCCTTCGCGCCTTTACACCTATCTGCATATTTCCTCTTTACTATAATTTTTAAATGCTTAATCATTACCTCTGTATCAAATAAACCAAGTTCTGTAATTAATCTTATGTACTTTTTAATAGATAAAAAACATAACTCATTATCTTTCATACAATTATATAATACCTCTTCCATCTCATAAATAGTTAATTTAAGGGCAAACATAAAACCTATTAAAGAACCTATTGAACACCCTGCAATATGTTTTATATTCTTATGCATATTATTTAAATATAAGTATCTAAGAGCCCCCACAAATATAACACCACGCATACCACCCCCCGATAAAACTAAATGTGTAATATTAATATTCTCAATACTCGCCTCACTCGCTATACTAGTACTCTTAGTACTCATTTTTAAATATATAATATTATATATTATATATCCAAATATCGCACATATCTCTTAAATATTCCTAAATATGCGAATTATATTCTTGGATACTAACTTTATAGTATATAAGAGCCTCTTTAGATGCATTGTTCTCCGCTTCTTTTTTAGTATTTCCAGTAGCCGTAGAAATAATGCTCCCATTCTTGTCTTTGATACAATATGTAAATATCCTAACATTATCTTTTACGGTTACATTAAGCTCTTTAAATTGTGGTACATCCTGTAAAGAATGAAGCATATGAGATACCAGCATATCCTTGTAATTGTTTTTAATTCTAATGAGTTCGCAAAAGTCTATGTAATTCTCTATAATATATATTATCCAAGATTCTACAACGAAATATCCCGCTCCTGAAGAAGGATTTATATTAATATTGGGAATAATAATATTGTCAGCATCTGTCTGAAAATCCAAATAGAGTGCCCCTAAAAATGCCTCAAATATATCCTCCATAATTTTATAGTTATTCCTTCCACCGGATTCTTCAACCTGCTTAGATATAATGGCAAACTTCGGTAATCCTATTTTATCCGACAAATACCCCAACATCTTTCCATTTACTATCTTCGTCCTAATTTTAGATAAGAACCCCTCGTTTTGGTCTGGAAATCTATTATATAAATAATTCGTTACAATCATTCCAAGCAAAGAGTCCCCTAAAAATTCAAGGCGCTCATAAGACATATCTTGAAGAGGAAGACAATCACACGGACAATTTGCATTACTTTTCTCAAAATCAATATTTTTCATAGTACAATAAGATTTATGAACGAATGCAACACGATATAAATTGATGTTCTTTATTTCTAAATCAGGCAAACCATTGCTACTCAGCAATTTATATAAGTCCTCATCGCTTATCAGAATGTTTTTTGAATTATATGGTTGATTTTCAACATCAATATCCATTGTTTTATTATGGATATTATCAATTCTTTTCATCTTAGTTTTATTTATATATCTTGGTTATATCTATTTCTCAAAATATGATTATATCAATTTTTATATATATAAATATTAAATGTATTTTTCTTTTAAATAGAATAAGATAATAAATGAGTTATCTAGCTAATGATATAACAGCCCCCCTAATCCAAATAGATTCGGTTGCTATCGGGTTTCAATTGGACAGCGAAAGTGAAGCAAGAAATATCAATAGTTTAGATTTAAATAAAGATGAATTTTTGGCCGTAGGAGAGAAAACATATATTCCCGGCGATACTTCAAATACTAAATGGTCTCTTCTTGTTAATAGCCAAGGTACTTCCGTAAATGCCTCAAGAAACCTTGCGCGCGAAAGTTTAACTCTGGATACTTCGCTATACGTAGATAAAAACATTCATTGTTCGGGTATTATTAAAGCGGCCGGGTTAGAGCTTAATAATATCAGAATTGACAATACAACAACTATAACAAGCAATTTAATCAGGGAGTTTATCGTTAAAACTAACGATCTCGTGGTATCTCAGCCTTTCCAAACAGGCTACATTACAAATTATAACAACCTCTATAATATCAATTATGATGTTAAAAATGTTTATACTCCAAACTTCGTTACCTTCGGAGGCCATATTGATACATTTAAAAATACACATCCGCTAAACATTGTCACCACTCCTAACAATAAATTCAGCAGTATGCATATTTCTATAAGAAACGATACTAATAATGCCGAAGAACCTTCAAGAATGTGTATTGGTATGATTGGTGGAAGCAATATATCTCCTGCTATTATTTCTACAACACAAGGAGTTCCGCTTGAATTTCACATCAGCACTTCTTCTGCGAGTATTAATTCAGCCTATGGAACGAGGGCATTACCTATATACAACTCTAATAATGCCCCTGCTATGACAATTGATGCAAATAATAATATAGGTATCGGTACAAATAACACTTCGCAAAAAAATTATAATAAAAGGGTTTTTGAAAATAATAGCACAACTACCGTTGAAAAAATCGGTAAATCTAAATTTGAAGTAAAAGGACTATCTACATTTGATGACATATTATTACACGATTACCAAACAAATACCTATAAACATCTTGACGATATATATATTCGCGGAACAGGTGTAGGGGTTCTAAATGCAACACAAATAAATGGCGGAGATTTTACGGATTCTCTATACAGATTTAATAATAATCTATCTGTCTCAAAGATATTAAACGCAGGCGATGCTAATATCACCAATAATGCAACAGTTGGATGTAATTTAACAACTGAATATTTAAAGGTCAACGAACATTCAACTTTTGAAGGAACAGTTGCCTTTAATAATGATGTTAATTTTGACAGCGTCCAAAATATTAATATCAATAATCTTAATATAAATAACGACCTATTCATCAATAATAAGCGCGTAACACCTCTCAATACAAATGATACTTTTACAGGGAACTTTGAAAAAAGCATAGTAGATGGTAGCAACTATTTATTTGTTTATGTTAGCAGCAATATCGCTTCTCTTGATGCCAATTGTAATGTAAATTTTCCTAATAAACTTGGAATTGGTCTCACAGATACTGACGGTTTTGATGGTGTCCTAAATATTATAAAGAATGATAGAACAACGAGCAATAATTTTGACATATTACTAAAAAATACCATAGAAAACAAGACATACGTCGCAAATATTGGAAGACTCTCGCGACTTGATTATAACGACAACAGCTTGATATTTAACACGAACAAGGTACCTGGGAAAAATAACAACATATATTTTTATCCTTCAAGCGATTTATCCGCACTTACTTCAAATCGCTATCTTCCAAATATTAAAAATACCCCACCAACGCTATCTTTATTAAATGGCAAGGTAGGTATAAACAAATTGAATCCCGATAATCTTTTTGCACTTGATATTGCGGGTAATATAGCAGCTAACGATTATTATGTATCACAAGATAACAATTTTAAAAGGACCAAGAACTTTGTTTATAATAATGGCAAAAACTTTTTCAATTTATATGATACATCAACTGATAAGTTTTGCATAAATTATAACGAGCTTATATCATTCACTTCGGATATGAGAGGCCTCAATGTTAAAAAAGGTATTAACGCCGATTTATATTATCAAAATAACATATTATTAGAAACCCTCCAAAAAGCGAGTTCAACCGACAGTTTTTACACTAATAAGAATATATCTATAGGCTGGAACGGCGAAGCTAATGTTACGCCTCTTCAAGTTAGAAACTTATACACTAACGATTATAATTATTCAACTATACGCATTTATAGAGGTGTTCGCGGTGGCGGTCTTTTTAATAACGCAGATTATAGTGGTATTGATATCTGCGAATATGACAGAGATATTAATCAAGACAGAAATAAAGAGAAGTGGTTCATTTATAAAAATCATAAATATAATGACCTTGACGCAAGAGATTATATGCGAGTCGGCCCTTTGCAAATCGGATACACCGATAAAACTATTGAGCCCACTTCATATGGCATGTCATTTTATTATGATCCGGTGAGTTCCAAATATCATATAGATGTTAATAACCCTAAGGTATCCTATGAAGATAAATCTGCTATGACAATATACGGCGACCTAAATGTTCACGGAAATGTTAATATTTTAGATAACGAAGGATGCAATTTTAATTTTACTATGAAAGCATTATCATCTAATCTAAAAAGAGTAGACAGATATATAAATTATATATCAGGTAATGGTATTGACACAGGATATTCGGCATCTACAAATAAAATTGCAATGTCAATTGATATTTTGAGACCCAGAGAAAATGTTATAATTGACCCTGTGGAAAATCAGGAGATTCCTGTAATAATTAAAAATATGAATGATGATAATCCGGTAACGAAGTTTATTACTTATTCTAAGAGCAATATTTGCTATTCTATGATAGAATTGGCTATTTACAACAGTAATCTTCAATTAGTAGATGATGACATAGACAAGCAAAACAATATCAGAAATGCCATTCAAATGAGTGTGGGTAATAATAATAGTAACACTTATCTTGATTTTAACGTTTATAACAATGATTCATATAAAAACTTTTTGCGATTTATTAATAGAGTCAGTGATAACGGCGATGCCAATAGTACTATTGCTCACTTGGGTCTCGGTACAGACAAGAGTTCAAATATCCTTTTTCACATTGATGGAAATGAAAAATACGGTCTTCAAATTACCAACAATAAATATCCGGCGTCTATCAATTTATTGAACTCCGAGGGAAAAAATATTTATCATACTATATCAGGCGGTGATCTTCATAACAATCACAAGTTTACTATTGATGTCTCTTCAGCTACTGTAGATGATCTAAATAACGAACCAGTTATGACAAATGTATTCACTATTGATGCGTTTGAATATAATGGAGATAAACGCAGAGGAGCCCGATACGGATTCAACGAAGACTTTGCATCTAACATAAATCAGACCTTTGTAATTAAAAGCGATTATGATACCGTTCCTATGGCAATTACGAGCAGATATAGCTATGAATATATGTTTAATAGTACAGTTAAAATAGATTATGACAAAGTGCTATTTGATATATTGTCATCTAATTGGTCAAATGATTCTAAGACATATTTCAGTTTTTATAAACAGGCTATAACAGAGTTGCCGGCAATAGATGCTAATAATAACGTTATCACTTCTAATAATCTACAAGACGATGGCTTCATATTTAAAGTAGATAATCTAATATCAAGGAATCTATCATATATTACAGTTCATTCTAATATCAATTATCCGTATTTTTTCAGTAATTTAGATATTAATTATATGCCCCTTAATAACCAAACATTTGATATAGAAAACGATAGTGTCAAAGATAAATATGATTTATTCAAGGAAAACAATTTTTCCTTAGTACCACAAGGCATATTTTACAGTAGCAACGACGATATTAAACCAAGCGATATTTCAGAAAAAATGCTTTCCGTAATTGATAGCGCCGTATTCAATGTCTATGATAGTAATATATTATTCAACTATGAATATATAAATAGGTATATTATATCAGATCATATATTTTGCAATATAGCTATTAGTGTTAGTTCAAATATTGAAATAATTGATAATAGCAACTTTTTTAATATCAGCAACTATATAACAACAACTTTTGGAACTGCAAATCAGCCTTTTAATGCCCTTGAAAATGTAATGGAACATACCTATATGGATTATCATCAAAATGCTATTAATCTCAATCTAAAGTTTTTAGAATATTCCAACATATATTTAAATACATATACTACAAATGTTTTGAAATACAATTCTAACATAGCATATGATGGTGTATTTTCTTCCGTTCATACTAATCATTTAAATATTGCAACTTCCAATATTATATTTGAAGAGCTATTTGAATTAAGCACGGCATATCTTGATATAACTTCAAATATTATTGATGACAATAATATAATTTTTAGAACATCCAACTATTCTATTAACAATAATGCCAATGCTATGCAAAGAAATATGGTTATCCAGAAATTTAGTTCAAATGTTTTCCAAGATACCTTTGATATTTTGGGTAATCCTATAAATAAAACTATAGTTATAGAAGAATATTTTAATAACTATTGCAATTATAATTTAGAAGATATCAACATAGGTATTCGCAACTATAACTATAAAAATTATAAACCACATATCTCTTTGATAAATGATGTTGAGAAAAACGATAGTGTTTTTGAAGGACACGAAATATACAGCTATGATGGAGTATTTGAAATAAAATATGCTAATTCCGCGAATAAGCAATTTGTCCCCCTCAAAATTGATAATATAGGTAATATGTTCATTCACGGTGGCATAGATATGAGAGGCGATTTGAGATTTGACGGACACATATACGACGCAAATGGCAATGATTTAATTGAGATACTTAACAAAAATTATTATAAAGAATACGAGATAAACTCAAGTAATATTCATTTTAATTCTTTGGGTTCAAATGGTCTTGAAATTAATTCTTATGCTAGCAATAATCATATTGATTATAAGTTCTTTTATGTAAAAGATTATTTATCTTCCAATGTAATTAATGATATTTTAATATTACATAAATCTGAACTATTAAATAATACATATAATCTTGATTTATATGCGGATTTGTATATTAACTGTAATTTATATATTGAAGGCGAAGGAAATATTCCTTCATTATCAGTATTCCAAAAACATAACCAAAATATTATACAGGTTGCTAATTTGGAACGCGAAGTTATGACAGTCGCCTATGACGGAAGCGTGGGATTAGGCGTGACAGAGCCACAAAGTGCTCTATTTAATATCAGACAAAATAATGAATATACCAATGTTATATCAGCTTCTAATTTGGATCGCGAATTGATGACATTAGCATATGATGGTAGCTTAGGATTGGGAGTAGTAGAGCCACAAGGAGTCTTGTTAAATGTACGCCAGAATAATATAGATATTAATGTTATCTCAGCATCTAATTTAGATAGAGAAGTCCTAACAGTTGCCTATGATGGTAGTATTGGATTTGGTGTTACTCAACCACGAGGCATTCTTTTTAATGCAAGACAGAATAATATCGGAAGCAATATTATCTCAGCATCTAATTTAGATAGAGAAGTGCTTACAGTAGCCTATGACGGTAGCATAGGTTTTGGTGTTACGCAACCGCAAGGAGTATTGCTAAATGCAAGACAGAATAACATAAATCACAATATTATTTCGGCTTCTAACATTGATCGCGAAGTCCTTACCGTAGCCTATGATGGTAGCATAGGTTTTGGTGTTACGCAACCACAAGGAGTATTGCTAAATGCAAGACAGAATAACATAAATCACAATATTATTTCGGCTTCTAATTTGGATCGCGAAGTCCTTACAGTTGCATATGACGGTAGCATAGGTTTTGGTGTTACGCAACCGCAGGGAATATTACTAAATGCTCGTCAGAATAATATAGGTAGCAATATTATTTCGGCTTCTAACTTGAATAGGGAAGTCCTCACCGTAGCCTATGACGGTAGCATAGGTTTTGGCGTTACGCAACCTCGCGGAGTTCTCTTCAATGCTCGTCAAAACAATATAGGCACCAATGTTATCTCTGCTTCTAATTTGGATCGCGAATTGCTAACATTGGCATATGATGGAAGTATGGGATTAGGCGTAGTACATCCACAAGGAGTTCTATTCAATATTCGTCAGAATAATATAGGCAGTAATGTTATATCAGCTTCTAATTTGGATAGAGAAGTTCTCACAGTAGCCTATGATGGTAGCATAGGTTTTGGTGTTACGCGACCACAAGGAGTATTGCTAAATGCCAGACAGAATAACATAAATCAAAATATTATCTCAGCTTCTAACATTAACCGTGAAGTATTGACAGTAGCCTATGATGGTAGCATAGGGTTTGGTGTTGTGCAACCACAAGGAATATTGCTAAATGCCCGACAGAATAATATAGGTAGCAATATTATCTCGGCTTCTAATTTAGATAGAGAAGTTCTCACAGTAGCCTATGATGGTAGCATAGGGTTTGGTGTTATGCAACCACGAGGAGTATTACTAAATGCCCGACAGAATAATATAAATCAAAATATTATCTCGGCTTCTAATTTGGATAGAGAAGTTCTCACCGTTGCCTATGATGGTAGCATTGGGTTTGGTGTAACGCGACCACAAGGAGTATTGCTAAATGCCCGACAGAATAATATAAATCAAAATATTATCTCTGCTTCTAATTTGGATAGAGAAGTTCTCACAGTGGCCTATGATGGTAGCATAGGGTTTGGTGTTACGCAACCACAAGGAGTATTACTAAATGCCCGACAGAATAACATAAATCAAAATATTATCTCAGCATCTAATTTGGATAGAGAAGTCCTTACTGTTGCCTATGATGGTAGCATAGGGTTTGGTGTTACGCAACCACGAGGCATATTACTAAATGCTCGCCAGAATAATGTCGGTAGCAATATTATCTCAGCTTCTAACATTGACCGCGAAGTGCTTACGGTAGCCTATGATGGAAGTATTGGGTTTGGTGTTACGCAACCGCGAGGAGTATTGCTAAATGCCAGACAGAATAATATAGGAAGCAATATTATTTCAGCTTCTAATTTGGATAGAGAAGTCCTAACAGTTGCCTATGACGGAAGTATTGGGTTTGGTGTTACGCAACCACGAGGAATATTGCTAAATGCCAGACAGAATAATGTCGGTAGCAATATTATCTCTGCTTCCAATTTGGATAGAGAAGTCCTAACAGTTGCCTATGACGGAAGTATTGGGTTTGGTGTTACACAACCACGAGGAATATTGCTAAATGCCAGGCAGAATAATATAGGAAGCAATATTATCTCAGCTTCCAATTTGGATAGAGAAGTACTTACTGTTGCCTATGATGGTAGCATTGGGTTTGGTGTTATGCAACCACGAGGTATATTACTAAATGCCAGGCAGAATAATATAGGAAGCAATATTATCTCGGCTTCTAATTTGGATAGAGAAGTACTTACTGTTGCCTATGATGGTAGCATTGGGTTTGGTGTTACGCAACCACGAGGAGTATTGCTAAATGCCAGACAGAATAATGTCGGTAGCAATATTATCTCTGCTTCCAATTTGGATAGAGAAGTCCTAACAGTTGCCTATGATGGTAGCATAGGTTTTGGTGTTACGCAACCACGAGGAATATTGCTAAATGCCAGGCAGAATAACATAAATCAAAATATTATCTCTGCTTCTAATTTGGATAGAGAAGTCCTTACTGTTGCCTATGATGGTAGCATTGGATTTGGTGTTATGCAACCACGAGGCATATTACTAAATGCCCGACAGAATAATATAGGAAGCAATATTATCTCAGCATCTAATTTAGATAGAGAAGTCCTAACAGTAGCCTATGATGGTAGCATAGGGTTTGGTGTTACGCGACCACAAGGAGTATTGCTAAATGCCCGACAGAATAATATAGGAAGTAATATTATCTCTGCTTCCAATTTGGATAGAGAAGTGCTTACAGTAGCCTATGACGGAAGTATTGGGTTTGGTGTTATGCAACCACAAGGAGTATTGCTAAATGCCCGGCAGAATAATATAGGAAGCAATATTATCTCGGCTTCTAATTTGAATAGCGAGGTTATGACTCTGACATACGATGGTATTATGGGCTTAGGAGTAACAAATCCTAATAAACAAAGTAAATTGGATGTAAGAGGTAATATAAATATTGTTAGCGAACCTGGAACCGATTTTGTATATACTATTAACAATCGCGATATTATGAAAGAAACCTGTAATTTTATTTTAGAGACAAGTAATTTTATAGCAACAAGAATAACAAATCTAACAACAGATTTGATTACAGAAAATAGCACTTCTATAAATAAATTCATAGTAGCCAATAAATATAATAATAATCTATTTATTGACGGCGATTTAACTATCAATTCTAATTTAATTGTATATGGCGTAACAACAACCTTGAATACTGATGTATATACTACAGAACAATTGAATATAACAAATACTGGCACAGGAGATGCTCTGATAGTTAAGCAAATTAATAATTCATATAATATATTCACAGCTTCAAATAATAATATTCCTGTTTTTAATATTAATTATAATGGCAAAGTAGGCATTGGTACCGAATCTCCCAAAGTATATTTGGAAATCAACTCAACAGACGGCATCAAAATTCCATGCGGCACAGATATCCAACGACCTGTCGGAGTCAATCTAATCCAAGGTACTATCCGTTATAATACTGATACCAATCAATTTGAAGGCTACGGAGCTGGTAATAACTGGGGAACACTTGGTGGCGTCAAAGATGTCAATAATGATACTTTTATAAGCGCCGAGAGCGAACCGGGTGTTAATAATGACGAGCTACGCTTTATAACAAGTAATGTTGAAAAGATGATTATTACAAAAGATGGTAGAGTTGGGATTGGCAAACAGAATCCTGAATATTTGTTAGACGTTCAAGGAGATATCAGAACAAACTCGAATCTATTTGTAAATTTCAATGTAGGCATAGGTACTACTAATATTTCTAGTTCGTTGCTAAATATATATGGAAAGGCTGCAAATATTAAAATACAAAATCCTCATATTGATAACCCAGTATCTTCTATAGAGTTTATAAATGGCCTTGATAATTCTATACAAAACAATGATTTATTTGGATGGAGAATATCAAATAGCAATAACAATTTTGCTATTTCATCTGGTAAAAATAATCTTATAAGTGATAGCCTAATTATTGACGGCGGGACAGGTAATATAGGTATTGGCACAGAACCTCATACAATATTTGATAACAATGGTGATATTTATAAAATAAATATTAATGGAAGTATCAATATTGAAGGTGATATATATAAACAGGGTG
>Ga0209972_10003240_pt1 | contig 12802 bp, 8 predicted proteins | sample NOAtaG_7_FD_187302 | JGI IMG/M metagenome (GOLD analysis project Ga0209972, IMG submission 187302) | Freshwater lake microbial communities from Lake Erie, under a cyanobacterial bloom - NOAA_Erie_Diel1S_2200h metaG (SPAdes) (version 2) | ecosystem: Environmental > Aquatic > Freshwater > Lake ...
CGCCGATCCAGCTGAAATGGGAATGCGCATGTTGCGTGCTGCTCACAAGGCCGGGATCGGTATAACCCTGATCCCAGTGCTCTACCAGCGTGGAGGATTTGGATTACCACCGAATCCGCGACAGCGCCGTTTTATTTCACAAGATCTCGATGATTATCTGCGAATTTTTGAAGCCTCCGCTACGCATGTTCAAGAATTTTCCGGTGCGCGTCTGGCCTGGAGCGCACACTCACTTCGGGCAGTCGACCCAGAAATGATGAAGATCGTTTTTCGGCAGATGCCACCCCTTCCATTTCACATTCATGCAGCCGAACAAATTAAGGAAGTGAACGATTGTCTCGACTACTGCGGATTGCGTCCGGTACAGTGGCTATTGGAAAACCTTCCGGTGAATGAAAATTTTTTTATTGTTCACGCTACGCACCTTGATGACCACGAGGTATCGGCCTAGTATCTCAGAACAACTTCTGTTGTACTTTGTCCGGGAACAGAAGGAAATCTTGGTGATGGAATATTTCGGATGAAAGATTATGTCGCACATCAAGGCCGATGGTGTATTGGAACCGACAGTCATATTACGCTTGATCCGCTGGCGGAGTTTCGAATGATCGATTATCGTCAGCGACTCATCACCAATCGGAGAAACACCTTTCAAGGAGAAGCCGCTCATTATCTTTTTGACGCGGCTCTTTCCAGTGGTCGAAAAGCCACGGGCATCAAGACAACAGAATATTTTTCGTTGGGCCATTCGTTTGATGCGGTAGTATACGATGCTTCGACACCTTTACTGGCTACATCATCTGAATCGGAGCGACTTTCAGCAATCAGCTATGCGCCCGGAGCCGATACTCGATTGGGGACGATACGTTCGGGACAATGGGTTGTCCGTGATGGCCGGCACCTTAATGAACAGATTGCTACAGACTTTAAAAAGTTGGTGTCAAAACGTTAAGTGCAGTCTTATTAGGTCTTTTTCCTTCTGTTTTTCAATCCCTCCTTCTGACCTCTTTTCTCCTTGAATTCCGGAAAAATGTTTTCAAATTGGACATTCAATCCAATGACTATGCGTTTTTTACTATTTATCCTTACTGTTTTGGTGACCCTACCGGTTGCCGCGCAGAAAAAATCTGGTAACACGGCAGCCCCAGCGCCAAAATTCGATGCCACTCAGTTCAAAGGACTGAAATGGCGCAACATCGGTCCCTTTCGTGGAGGCCGGGCCAACGCCATTGCTGGCGTAATTCAAAACGATCAAATCTACTACACCGGCTACACCGGAGGTGGAATTTGGAAAACAGAAGATGCCGGCAAAAACTGGAAAAATATTTCCGACGGATTTTTTAAAGTAGGTTCGATCGGAAAGATCACTGTCAGTGAAAGTGATCCAAACGTCATCTACGCAGGAAGCGGTGAACACGCTGTGCGCGGGGTGATGACCTCCTATGGTGATGGTGTGTACAAATCAACTGATGCGGGTAAGTCTTGGAAAAATATTGGACTGGAAAAAACCCGTCATATTGCTGATGTAGTTATCCATCCTGCCAATTCTGATATTGTTTTGGTTGGGGCACAAGGCGCCGTTCATGGACCAAATTCGGAACGTGGTGTTTATAAATCTACAGATGGCGGCACCACTTGGAAGCGTACCCTGTTTGTTGATGAAAACACCGGAGTGAGTAGCCTGTCAATGGATATGACCAATCCCCGTATTCTATATGCTGCTACCTGGTACCATCGTCGTCATCCGTGGATGGTGGAGAGCGGTCCACATGGAGCCATCTGGAAGTCGACCGATATGGGAGAGACGTGGACTAAAATAGTTGAGGGTTTGCCTAAAGAGATGGGAAAGATTGGTGTATCGGTTTCTCGTGCCAATCCAAATCGTGTGTACGCAATCGTGGAAGCTGAACGTTCGAAAGCCGGTGTGTACCGTTCGGATGATGGCGGAAAGAAATGGAATTTGATGACCAATGATCAAAACACAACGGCTCGTTCGTGGTATTATATGGAGGTCTATGCCGATCCGGTCAATGCCGATATTGTCTGGGTATTGAATGCACCGGCACTACGGTCAATTGATGGTGGAAAAACATTTCAAAATGTTCGAGTTGGTCATGGCGATACCCATGACTTTTGGATCAATCCAAAAAACAGCAGCAATGTGGCTATAGCTGATGATGGTGGAGGTGAAATCAGTTTTAACGCTGGAGGATCCTGGTCACCGATTAACAATCAGCCCACAGCTCAATTCTATCGGGTAAATGCCGACAATCGAATGCCGTATTGGGTTTACGGTGGTCAGCAGGATAACAGTAGCGTTATGATTGTAAGCCGAACCGGGGGACCAGGCATATCTGAAAAAGACTGGACCAATGGACCGGGTTGTGAGTGCGCCTACATCGCATTTGATAATCCGGATGATCCCCAGTATTTGTTTGGAGGATGTTATCAGGGCATGATTGAACAAATGGATGCTAAGACTGGTGAGGCCAAAGACATCATGGAGTACCCCTCACTGAATCTGGCGTGGGAACCTAAAAAGATGAAATATCGGTTTAACTGGAATGCACCAATCATCAATTCGCCACATGATCCTAAAGTGATGTATCATGCTGCAAATGTTTTATTCCGTTCTGTTAATGGCGGCATGAGCTGGGAAAAAATCAGTCCGGACCTGACTCGCAATGACACGACCAAGCAAGGAAAGAGTGGTGGGCCAATTACGAATGAGGGCGCCGGAGGAGAAAACTACAACACCATTTACTATGTGATCGAATCACCTCATGAAGCCGGAGTCATATACACGGGAAGCGATTGCGGGCTAGTTCATCTTACACGTGATGGTGGCAAAACGTGGAAGAACATTACACCTGCAGGATTGCCGGAAGGAAATATTCATTCTATTGAAGTATCCCGACACGATCGTGGCACGGTTTACATTTCAGCAACACGCTACAAATTCAATGACTATAGTTCCTACACATATAAGTCTGTTGATTATGGTGCTTCATGGACACGCATAGCCACAGGTCTAGAGGCAGATGATTTCATTAAAGTCATTCGTGAAGACCATAAGGTTAAGGATTTACTCTATGCTGGTTCGGAGCGCGGATTTTATATTTCTGTAAATGGAGGACAACATTGGCAAAAGTTTCAGTTGAATTTACCTGTGGTTCCAGTAACGGACTTAATCATTCGTGATAATGATTTGGTAGCGTCAACGGCAGGCCGCGCCTTCTGGATTCTCGATGATTTAGGCGCCATTCAACAGAGCAAAGGTGATTTTGCATCCTTGAGCACTAAGATTTTTACACCAAAGCCGACCTATCGCCTCAGTGGTCCGCCGGCTTATCTGGCTGCCATGGGCATCGACATACCTGGACTTGGAAAAAATCCTTCCGAAGGAGTCACTTTCGATTACTATTTCAAGGAAAGGCAGGATACCATTACAGCGACACTTGAGATTATGGACGTTTCCGGTAAAGTATTACGGTCTTTCAGCAGTAAGAAAGATGATTCCTTTAAGCCTTATGCCGGTGGACCATCTGCACCGCTCGTTTTGCCTGCGGCAGCAGGAGTGAATAGGTTTTCATGGGATTTTCGTAAAGAGGCTTTAACCGATGTGCCAGGAGTTTTTGTTTATGGTGATTACCGTGGACATCGTGTGCCGCCAGGAAAATACCGCGCACGTCTGAAATACAATGGAGAAACATCTGAAACGGAGTTTGAGGTTCTGGCTGATCCTCGGCTTAAAGTAACTTCTTCAGATTGGGCTGAGCAGCAGCGCTACCTCGAGCTGACAGAAGAAGGAATACGCGATATGCATCAGTCGGTGAATCGGATGCGTAAAGTGAAAAAACAGGTGGAGGCTCATCAGGAATTACTGAAGAGCGAGCCCTCAGCTAAAGACCTCAATCAACTTGGTAAGGAGTTGATGAAGCAAATCACCGAATGGGAGGGAAACATCATTGAGCCTCGGTCGAAGAACGGTCAGGATGTGATCAATTGGCCAAATAAGTTGAATTCTGAGTACATGAATGTCCGTTCCAGTCTTGATGCGCATGATCCTCGTGTGACGCAAGGCGTAAAAGACCGCACAGGCGATCTTCAAACCGAATGGAATAACCTGCGTCAGCGACTTGATCAGATTGTAAAAGAGATTGATAAATACAACCAATTGTATAAGGACAAGAATTTCCCTGCAGTGATTACCGATAAAAAAGAGGAAGTCTTAAATAACTAATCAATCAAAAAAATTTATTCATGAAAAAAGGCCGGCAATACCGGCCTTTTTTATTTGATCTGCCTGATGTAGTAGTCTCCGTTTTTATGATAATAATTGGATTGCTCAGGTAAAAAATAAAATACGACTGGCATTAATCCATCCGGGTCAACAATAATTTCCGGAGGATTTCTTCGAAAGGCTTTATGCAGTAATTCGACGTGTTCATAGTAGCTCGGGTCTTTAAAGATCTCTGATGAGAGGCTCCACTCCGGAAAAAATCCTCCGGCCTGGTTTTGATAAAAATAGGCGAGGTTATTGCTTAAAAGGAGAAGCTTTTTGTTGGTGAAAGGTATTTCCTTTTTATCTGGAAAATTTAATGAATAATTTATACCGGAGATTTTATTTGAGATACTCAGACTGGCAATAGACACGATTCCAATTAATAAAATCCAAATCATTGCATTGGCGATTCGTTGTCTGCGAATGCGGATCAAATAAAAATTGATCAGGTAGGCCAGTGGAGCGGCACAAACGATTAATGATTGAGCTGTTCGTTGCCGGGCAATCCATACTTCGAGCACTCCAAAAAGTAGCCAGAATACCATGATCTGAAAAATCTGTGACTGGTATTTGGTCATTCGGGCATTGCGCAATGCGACGATCAAAGAAAAAATGGCATACGTCAACGGTAGTGCAGCAAGCAGGAGAAGGCTATAGCCGTCCATAAACGATCTCGAGTTGAACTCAAAATTCGGTATGTAAAAATTGAGCCAGAGATACAAAGGGTTTCCGTTTATATAGTAGAACCCGAACAGGAGTAGATGCGGAAACAGAAACGCCAGGGTAAACAATAAAAATTGCCGGAGGTCTGGCCTGCTGTTAAGTATTAGAATGATCAAAATAGCGAGATAGAAAATCGAGTAGGAAAAGACGAATAAGGAAGACATTCCAAGAAAGATTCCAAGGAGCGTTAGATTACTGTCATCCTGATTTCGGAATTGGATTTGTCGAAGTACCCGATCGATGGAAAGCATTAAAAATAACGACGCCCAGATTTCGCGTGTGTAGGTTACCGAATCGAAGGAAAAGAATACGAGCACGGCATAAATAAACGATGATAGAAATCCGGGTTGATCAAATGCACGGTTGTTGGTGAGTAAAAATCCAAATAGTGCCGCCTGAAAAAAAAGAATGACCAAACTGATGGCTCTGCGAATACCCAGATCTCTATCCAGCAGCTCAACAGATAGCCAATGCACTACAGAAGTGAGTGGAGGAGTCGAGTCCCAAATCTCTTCGTATAAAAAAAGGTCATCCTCCATCATTTCACCAACCACCATTCCTTTTGTTTCGGCCAAGGTTGCTTCCGGTAGATGATAATGGGCTACAATGCCCATGATGGTCATGAAGGCGAAAACGACCAGGAGTCGGTAGGGGTCATTGATGCTGAAAAAGCGGATCATTGGTTAAATCAAGATCAAGATTCAGAAATTCAGGGCCAATTTTCAAGATTTGTCGGCCATAGGCTTCAAAAAGTTTTAACTTTATACCATGAGTGGGAGCATCAGACAGCAGAAGTTCGGTAAACTTATCCTTAAGGAGTTAAGTGAAATTTTTCAGCAGGACAAAAAGGGATTACTGGGTAACTTATTTTTCAGCGTGGCTGAGGTTCGGGTAAGTCCCGACTTAAGCGTAGCCAAAGTTTATGTAAGTATGATGTTGGCCTCTGATAAGCAAAGGGTGCTGGATCGACTCAATGATCATAAACGGGAAATCCGAAATGCTTTAGGTCAACGTATACGCAATCAGGTTCGGATTATTCCCGAGCTGATCTTTTATATTGATGAGCTTGAAGAAAAAGCTATGAAGATGGATGAGCTCATTAAAAGTCTAAACATACCGCCGGCTAAGGAAGATAAAGAGTGAATCTGCCATTCTTTTTTGCCCGCCGTTATTTCCTCAGTAAGCGGAAAAAGAATTTTATCAACGTTATTTCCGGTCTTTCTATGGTTGGCGTAACGTTCGCCACCGCTGCATTGATCATCGTACTTTCGGTATTCAATGGGATAGGTGAATTGTTGCGTTCTCTTTATGCAGCCTTTGATCCCCCGCTCAAGGTTGAAGTTACTACCGGTAAATCTTTTGAGTTTTCGGATTCACTTCGTCAGAAAATTAATGCTGTGCCTGGAATTGGCATCGTAACGGAGGTCATCGAGGATCATGTGTATGTACGTAACCGTGCAGGGGACACAGAAGCGGAAATGGTGGTTACGATGAAGGCAGTAAGCGACAATTTTGCGGATCATCATCGAATGGATGACCATATGGTGAGCGGTAAATTTATTCTTCATCAGGGAGATTTACCTGGTGTGGTGGTTGGTTCAGGAGTTCGCAATACCCTATCTGTTTCAGTAGAAAATAATGTGATTCCAATGCAACTATATTATGTGCGGAATCCGTCTGCTGGTCTTTTAGATCCATCCTCACTATATCATTCGCGCTCCGTTCTTCCAACAGGTGTATTTGCCATAGAAAAAAACTTTGATGAAAACTATATCATTGTTCCGATAAACGTTGGTGAAGAGTTGTTAGGCTACGAAGGCCGACGAACTTCATTGGAAATTAAGCCCGATCGTAGTGTGGAGGAGGTCAGAAGTGATCTCCGAAAAATTCTGGGAACCAATTTTCAAATTTTGGCCGACGACGAGCAGCACCGCGATCTGTACCGTCTGTTGCGTATTGAAAAAGTATTTACATTTCTTGCCTTGTCACTTTTGATCATCATTGCCTCCATCAATATTTACTTCTCACTCATGATGCTGGTTATTGATAAAAAGAAAGACATTAGTGTTCTACATGCCATGGGTGCATCACCATCATTGATCCGTACCATTTTCTTTTCTGAATCTTTTCTGATCTCCGGAATTGGCACCATTGTCGGACTGGTGGCCGGAGCGTTTATATGCTATTTGCAGCAAACTTTCGGATTGGTTGGAATGGGAATGGAAAATGCTGTTGTTTCGAATTATCCGATCCAAATGCAATGGATGGATTTCTTCCTTGTACTTTCTTTAAATGCTTTGGTAACAGTGCTCATCAGCTGGTATCCAGCCCGAGCCGCAGCAAGATCCTGGTCGCCCGAACTTCTGTAAGGCCACCCCTCGCGTTTTTTTCGTAACTTGCCTATTCTGTCCTGATCCAATTTCGGCTTAAAATGCTTTTTTTGATCAAAAAAGCTGTTTTTAGGCTTAAAAACGGGTTTTGGGGCCGAGCCGAAAAGAATGAAAGTCTCAGCAACCCAGCCATTTCAGATCATCTATTCGTTATACCAACACGAATACCTGGGCATTCTGTTTGAATCCTATATCGTACAATTAGACGATAAAGGCAGACTGACTTTTAGAAATCAGAATATTTCTTCCAAAAACGCGCGTGAATTTGCGAAGGGTCTTGATCAGCGTGACTATGATTTGATCGAGCTAATGGACGGCATGGCCCCGGATCATGTATTGCGTCATTTTGGTAAGAAGAACTTGAAGCCCTCCGAATATTTCCCAAAACTCTACGATCCTAAAAAAGGAGACGAATTGCTGCAGGAACAAATTGAGGCGTACATGGAACGTCGCAGAGCCTCTATACTGGAAAAACTCAAAGGGAAGCAACTCTTTGAAATGGGAAATGACGGAGAGCCTACGCACAAGAAAATTGAAATTCCTGACGAAAGGGCCTCCATTAAATTTCATTTTTCTCGTAACGAGACCCAAACGACGTATTATCCTACGATTCAGCACGAAGGCAAAAAGATTGAGATAACTTCTCCCGGTTCGTATTTGGTATGTCGGAATCCCGGATGGATTGTAATCGGAAACGTGCTATATGGATTCCAGCATCCCATTGATGGCAAAAAACTTCAGCCTTTTTTAAATAAAAAAATGGTGGTGGTCCCACGCAATCTGGAAGAGTCGTTTTACGAACGCTTCCTGCCTCAGTTGGTTGCCACCTTTGACGACATTGAGGCAATAGGATTTACCATAGATCAAACTCCACTCGATGCACATCCGCTGTTGACAATGTCGGAGCTGGCCACTGTTGATCGATCTTCAAATTTATTTGGAGAAAAACCGGAGCCAGGTGTTCCAGATGATGAGTCTGGTAAAATCTTTTATGATCTTTCTTTTCGCTACGGAAAACATGTTTTTCGCGGCGATGGAGGTGCCCCAGTAAGTGTAACACTGGAAAAAACGGAAGACAGTTATATTTTTCACCGCGTCCGACGCGATCTGGAAGCAGAAAAAAAATATGCTCAGACATTAAATAAGCTTGGTCTCCCGCTCAAGCCATTCCGTTGCTCTGTAGAAAAATCACACGCCTTCAGCTGGCTGAATGAAAACAGAGTTAACCTGCTTAATCTGGGCTTCGAAATCAGTCAGCCCAGAAACAACGACAAAAAATATTTTGTAGGTAAGGCGGTTATTGATCTGGAAGTAAAGGAAAATATCGACTGGTTTGATATTCACGCCACCATACGTTTCGGAGAATTTGAAATCTCTTTCAAGGAACTGCGTAAGCTTATTCTGAAGAAGAAAGTAGAGTTCAAACTTCCCAACGGAGAGATTGCCATAATTCCGGAAGCGTGGTTGGTGAAGTACGGTGATCTGTTTGCGCTGAGCCAGTCAGAGCAGGATACCGAACGCCCTGTATTACGCAAACACCATTTCAGTTTGCTTCGTGATTTGCAGGAAAACAATCTGGCGAAAGTGCAGATGAGCGATCGCATTCGCAGCATCGACAATTTTACCGGAATTAAAAATTACGACCTGCCTCCGGGATTTCTCGGCGAGCTGCGTCCGTATCAGAAGGTAGGATACAACTGGTTGAGATTTTTGAATGAGTTTGGACTTGGTGGTTGCCTCGCCGATGATATGGGTTTGGGTAAAACCGTACAGACCCTGGCCTTGTTGATGTGGGAAAGTCAAAAAGAAGACCCAGGAACTTCGCTCATCATCATGCCAACTTCCCTCATATATAACTGGGAAATGGAGGCCTCCAAGTTTGCGCCGTCCATGAAGATTCTGAATTACACAGGATCCAATCGCAAAAAAGATGTTGTTGGATTTGGTCGTTACGATGTGGTGATTACTTCTTACGGCATCACCCGTCTGGATATTGAATTGTTGGCTAAGTTCAAATTCAACTACATCATCCTCGACGAATCGCAGGTTATTAAAAACCCGACGTCCAATATTTCGAAAGCAGTGATGCAACTTCAGTCACGGTACAAGCTAACGCTAACAGGTACACCGCTGGAGAATACCACCATGGACTTGTGGAGCCAGATGACCTTTATTAATCCGGGATTGCTCGGCGGACAGACCTTCTTCCGAAACGAATTTTTAACTCCTATTGAAAAGAAAGGGGATGAGCAAAAGGCTAAAAAGCTGCATGCCATTATCAAGCCTTTTATTCTGCGTCGATTGAAGTCACAAGTAGCTACCGACCTTCCCGAAAAAACGGAGAATGTACACTACACCAACATGACGCCTGATCAGGAGAAGAAGTATGAGGAGGTTAAGGCGATGTACCGTGAACGTATTTTAACGGAGATCGATAAACAGGGAATTGGAAATACCAAAATGACGTTGCTGGAAGGTCTTACCAGACTTCGCCAGATTTCCAATCATCCACGGATGGTGGATATTTCTTATACCGGCGATTCCGGTAAGATGGAAGATCTGTCCCACATGTTGGAGAACGCCATTGCCGAAGGACACAAACTTTTGGTCTTTAGTCAGTTCGTGAAGCATTTGGAATTGGTTAAAGACAAACTCCGTTCTTTAAAAATTCAGTATTGTTATTTGGATGGCTCCAGTGTCGACCGCAAAGAACAGGTTGAGCGTTTCACAAAAGATGAAACGGTTCGGGTTTTCCTGATTTCAATAAAAGCCGGAGGCCTTGGACTGAATTTGACTCAGGCCGATTACGTATTCATTCTCGATCCCTGGTGGAATCCTGCCGTCGAACAGCAGGCTGTTGACCGCGCGTACCGTATTGGTCAGAAGAAAAAAGTATTCACGTATCGTTTCATCACGAAGAATACCGTTGAGGAAAAAATTCTTCAGTTGCAAAAGCGTAAACAGAAGCTCAGCGATACGCTGATTACGACGGAAGAGAATATCATCAAGTCTCTGACCCGGGAGGATATTGAAATGTTGTTGGCGTAAGACCAGCCCTTTCAAGAATATCTCTTTCTCAACAGATCCTTTACAAAGACATTAATGCCCCACTGATCCGCCAGTGGCTTGCGTGAATACGGTTCCGTAGGCATATAATCCGGAGGACCAAACTCGGTAAGTATAGTCAGGGCTTTGCCTTCTTTGCGCTTTCGTTCGGCCACCACATCCCACCATTTCACATGAGCCTCTACTGCTTTGGCCCACTCGGGAGCTTGTGGATCACTGACTTGAGGACCTTCGGCATGACCAATTCTTGCGTGAATATGTTCCGTTTTGGATAACGCCAAAGCGACGGTCTCCGACTGATCTTCTAAAAGCGATTCGTGAACTACACACCAGTGCGATAAATCGGCTGTAACTCGTAAGTCGGGAATTTGATCGATGTATGTTTTCGCAACCGGAGCAGAATACAGAATGCGTCCGCGATGCGTTTCGTGACAAACGGTTATACCACTTCCCTGCGATTCCCGATAACTCAAGTCAATGATTTTTTTATTGTCTTCAAAACTGAACCAGTCCTTTCCAGAGTGACAATTGATGTACAGCGGTTTCATCGACAGCGCTGTTTGCAAGGCTTTATGAAATTGTTCCAGGTGTTTTGCTGGATCACGATCACTGCCGCCGATCAGAAGTCCAAATTTCAATTCATGCTTTGACATGGCCTTAAGAAACTCTTCACGACTTTTCGAATCGAGGGGCGCCCATACTTCTACTCCATCGTAACCACTTTGAGCAACTTTTTTGGCGAAGGCTTCCCAGTTTCCATTGAAGCCCCAGTTGGTGGCGAGCACCTGAAGTGTAAAGCCAGGCTGCGCGGAAGAAAAAATGTTATTTTTTGATGTAGCCTCTAAGGCACTCAACAAAGCTGAAGCCAATGAAACCTTTTCAATAAATCTTCTTCTGGACGAATTCATAGACCTTTAATAACCTCCCACATTTTTTCTGCCACCAGCCGATTTCCCAATTCATTCAGATGCACGCGATCGGTAGTCAGAATACCTGCTTCTTTGTTTTCAGGATTGTTTTTGAGATTGTAATCCAGAAAGGCCTTGCGCAGATCAACAACAGGGATCTGATTGGCAGTGGCCAGCTTTCGAATGATGGCGCTGTATTTATTCAGGTCGCCATCCAGTTGGTTGCTGAAATCGGTTCGCTCTCCGATTACCGCAGGAGTACAGACAACCACTTTGCTGTTTTGCGATTTGAGCTTCGTGATGATGGCCTGGTAGAATTTTTCAAACTTATCTGCATCTGTTCCGGTGCCAAAGGATTGCTTATGCCAGACGTCGTTTACGCCTACATAAATAACTACGATGTCCGGTTTGGCAGCGAGTACATCCTGCTCCATTCTTAAGTACAGGTCATACACTTTGTTGCCACCGATACCAGATCCGATAAAATCAAAGGTGTTGGCAGCGCCAGACAAATCTTTCATCATGGTGATGTAACCGCCTGGTTTAACACCGGCTTCTGTGATGGAATCGCCGAAAAAAACGACTTTCTTTTTTTGCTGAGGACCGAAGGCGAACAAAGTGATGGCCATGATCAACAGAACTGTTTTGTGAAAAGATGGCATGGTTTAAGGATGTTGATATTAAAAATACGGATTTTAGCAGGAATGTTGCGCGGCTTACTCATCGATTTCCTTACTGGCTACGTCCGACTCGGTCTTCGCTTTTATTTCCGGAGGCTGGATGTATTTGGTTTGGATCAACTCCCGACTCAAGGTGCAGTGTTGTTTGCCGCGAATCATCAAAACTCATTTCTGGATGCGTTGATTTTAGCTGCAGTTCAGCCTCGTCGGATGCATTATCTGGTCCGTGCTGATGTCTTTAAAAAACCATGGGCCTCTAAAATCCTTCGTACGCTGAATATGATGCCCGTATTTCGATTCCGCGATGGCTGGCAATCGATTGGAAAGAATACCGATAGTTTTGAAAAAGTTGCTGCTGTACTTCAGCAACAAGAAGCCGTTTTGATATTTCCTGAGGGCAATCATAGTTTACTTCGTCGCCTGCGTCCGCTCAGCCGTGGATTTACGAAGCCCTTAGCATTGGCTCTTCAACAAAATCCTGATTTAGTTATTTCTGTTGTTCCGGCAGGATTGAATTTCAGCGACCACCAGCGTTTCCGTTCAGAAGCGAGCGTTTATTTTGGAAAACCTATTCCGGTAAACGAATTTTTTAAGGGAGGTGTGCTTGATGCTAATGGACTTCGAGAAAGGCTTTCTGATGAAATGAAGCAATTGATTGTCCACGTTGAGGACCTACGCGTGTATGATGAATCCGTAAAAAAACTTGAGCTTGCCGGTGTGGATTTTACCGATCCCGTTACAGCTAATCGG
>Ga0209972_10003244_pt1 | contig 12785 bp, 8 predicted proteins | sample NOAtaG_7_FD_187302 | JGI IMG/M metagenome (GOLD analysis project Ga0209972, IMG submission 187302) | Freshwater lake microbial communities from Lake Erie, under a cyanobacterial bloom - NOAA_Erie_Diel1S_2200h metaG (SPAdes) (version 2) | ecosystem: Environmental > Aquatic > Freshwater > Lake ...
CGGGGATGACCCCGGCCCGGCGCCCCGCCAGGTCGGCGGCCACGTCGATGCGCCGGTTGGGCACGTCGAGCGTGATGCGGTCGCCGTCGCGGATCAGGGCGATGGGGCCGCCAACCGCAGCCTCCGGGGAGACGTGGCCGGCGACAAATCCGTAGCTGGCACCGGAGAAGCGCCCGTCGGTGATCAGGGCCACATCCTTGATCCCGCGCCCCTTCAGGGCGGCGGTGACCTGCAGCATCTCGCGCATGCCGGGTCCGCCCTTCGGCCCCTCGTAGCGAATGACGATGACGTCGCCCTCACCGACCTCGCCGGCCTGCACCGCGTGGAAGGCGTCTTCCTCGGAGTCGAACACCGTCGCCGGGCCCTCGAAGCGGGCTATGGCGTGGCCGGTCAGCTTCAGGACGGCGCCGTCGGGTGCCACATCGCCGTACAGCACGGCGAAGGAGCCGCGCGGCGTGACCGGCTGCGCGACGGCGGTCACCACCTGCTGACCGGGGGCAGGCTCGGCCCGCGCCGCCTCGGCAAACAGGCTCTCGCCCGACACCGTCGGGGCGTTGGCGATCAGGCCGGCCTCGGCCAGCCGCTGCGTCACCAGCCGGGTGCCGCCGGCGGCGTGCAGGTGCGAGGCCAGGAACCGTCCGCCGGGCTTCAGATCGCAGATCACCGGCGTCGCCGCGCAGGCCTGGTGGCAGTCCTCGATGCCGAACTCGACGCCGGCCTCGGCGGCGATGGCGGTCAGGTGCAGCACGGCGTTGGTCGAGCCCCCAGAGGCCGAGACGGCGGCGGCGGCGTTCTGTAACGAGCGGCGGGTGATGTACTTGCGGGCGTGGTCGCCGGCGAACACGCGCTCGACCACCAGACGGCCGCAGCGCTCGCCCTCGGCGGTCTTGGCCGGGTCGACCGCCGGCACGTCGTTGGCACCCATCGGCGACAGCCCCATCACCGACAGGGCCATGGCCATCGTATTGGCGGTGAACTGGCCGCCACAGGCTCCGGCTCCCGGGCAGGCGGCCTGTTCGACGGCCTTCAGCCCGGCATCATCGAGAGCTCCGGCACCGTGCGCGCCGATAGCCTCGAACACCTCCTGGATCGAGATCTCCCGCTCGGCCAGACGGCCGGGCAGGATGGTGCCGCCGTAGTAGACCAGCCCCGGAATATCCATACGGGCCAGGGCCATCGCAGCGGCCGGGATGGTCTTGTCGCAGCCGACGATACAGATCACGCCGTCCAGCTGGTGTCCCTCGACCGCCAGCTCGATCGAGTCGGCGATCACCTCGCGGGAGATCAGCGAGGCCTTCATGCCGGGCGAGCCCATCGAGATGCCGTCGGTGACGACGATGGTGTTGAAATCCACCGGATAACCGCCCGCGGCGATGATCCCGGCGCGCACATCCCGGGCCAGCCGGTCCAGGTGCATGTTGCACGGCGTCACCGTGGACCAGGTGTTGACCACCCCGATCATCGGCTTGTCGAAGTCGGCGTCGCTCATGCCGGCGGCGCGCAGATAGCTGCGGGCGGCGGCGCGCGACGGACCCCGCGTGATGGCGTGGCTGCGCCGTTCGGGAACGGCACCGGAAGACGGACTTTCAGGGGAAGACTCTTGCGTCATCGGAGGAGGTCTTGTTCGGGCCAGTCAGGAGGTGAGGGGTGGGTTCGGGTAAGAAAAAACCCGCTGCCGGGGTCCGGAGCGGGTGTGGGGTTCGGTGCTGTTTCGGACCGGTCAGGTCACGAGCATCCGCCCCACACTCGCAAGGAGGGTGAGAAGTACCGAAAGAATAATGACTTGGGCCGAGAGAAGGGGAGACTGGACGCGCGTGATCGCGCCGGCTTTCGCCGTGCTACGGATCACAAACCGGGTCGCGCCAAAGTCCAAGATCAGCTCCTTCTGAACGCCCGCACTAAACCATGCGTCGCGGCACCGCACAAGACCGGGAACAGGTTTTTTGCCCCCGCCTGCGCAATCGTGCACCGCAGGGGTGATTTCGACCCTTTAGACCTCTGCCAGATCACGCAGATCGGCCAGCACGCTCTCGCAGGTGGCGTGACGGCCGGCCCCGCGCCCCCGACAGGTCCAGACCCGGCCGTCGGCCCCGAACACGCGCAGGGCGTTCCGCTCGCCGTGCAGGCCAAGGAACAGCGGATCCTCCACCGGCGCGAGCCGGACCGAGGCGACCAGCGCGCCCTCTTCAAGGCGACAGGCCCCGACCTGGCGCACCCCGGCCGCGACCGGCGGCGCGGCCGCCTCCAGCGCATCCAGCGGCAGGGCTTCAGGCAGGCGCCCGAACGCCTCGTGCGCCAGCAGCCGCACCTTGGCGGCCGAGTCGTGCCCCTCCAGGTCGGCCGAGGGGTCCTCCTCGGCGAAGCCGGCAGCGCGGGCCTCGGCCAGGGCGACCTCAAACGCCGCCCCCTGCCCCAGGCGGTCGAGCATGAAGTTGACCGTGCCATTGAGCACCGCCTCGAAGCCGACCACTTCCCCGGCGGCGCGGGCCTTGCGCAGGGTCTCGATCATCGGCGAGCCGCCGCCCACGGCGGCCGAGTAGGCCAGCCGGCCGCCATGCTGCGCCGCCAGCGCGGCCAACCCTGCCGGATCGACGCTGATCGCCTGTTTGTTGGCGCTGGCCACCGCCAGCCCGGCCTGCAGCGCCTTGCGGATGAGAGCATGGCCCGCGGTGCCGTCCGACAGGGCCTCCAGCACCACCTCGGGGCCCCGCGCCAGCAGGGCGTCGGCGTCGGTCGTCAGCAGCGCCGGATCGACCTCGACATCGCGCGGCCGCGCCGGATCACGCACCAGCACCCCGACCAGCTCGTACCGCGGATCGGCCGACAGGCGGCCCACCAGCCCGCCGCCGACGACGCCGCAACCCGCCACTGCCACCCGTACCGGGCGCGGATCGGCCGGCGCGACCGGCGGGGCGAGCTGCGCCCCGATGCGCGTGCCGCCGCTTGAGCCCGGGGCGGCGACCACCACCTCCAGCCCCCTGGCCTCAGCCAGGTCGAGCGCGTCGAGCTGGATCAGCTTGCCGCCGAGCCGGCGCGCCGTGGCCCAGTCGCAGGCCTCGAAGCGATGCGCCGCCGGGTCGCCGGCATTGGGATCGCGATCGAACAGGCCGTCGACGTCCTTGAGCAGCCGCACATGGTCAAGGCCCAGTTCCGCCGCGATCACCACTGCCGTCAGGTCGGTGCCACCGCGCCCCAACAGCGCCAGCCGCCCGCACGGCCGCACCGCGCCGAAGCCCGGGGCGATCACCACCTCGTGCTGCTGCACCGCCGCCTCCAGCCGGCCGCCCTCGATGCCCATGGGACGCGCATGCTCGGCCGGGCCCACCGCCGCCAGCCCCAGCTCGCGCACCCCCAGCGGCATCACATCCAGCCCGATCCGGTCGCAGGCCAGCGCCAGAAGCGCCGCCGCCTCCTCCTCCCCGAGCAGGACGTGGGCCGGTAGCAGGTCGTTGTCGTGTGCGAGGCCGAGGGCGCGAGCCTCGGCGAGGCGCCGGTCCGTTTCGCCGGCGAGGGCCGAGACCACCGCCACCACCCGGCGTCCGGCGCGGACGTGGCGGTAAACCTCCGAGGCCGCGCGCGGTGCATCGGCGATCGAGCGCAGCACCGAGGAGCCGAACTTCAGCACCACGACCTCCTCCGCGGGCGCAGCGCGGGCGGCGGCGGGGCGGCGGGCCCGGGCAGGGCGGTCGAGGAGGTCGAGGGCGGACATGGCGGGCTCCGGGAGCTGGGGTCTGGCGAGGAAAGAGGACAAAGAAAAACCCCGCCTGGCGGGGCCGGGCGGGGTTTCGGTCTGGGCGCTGGCCGGTCTGGCGCGCGCTAGCCTGTCCCCGCCCGTAAGGGCATGGTGGTGGTGGTGATGGTGATGGTGCCGAGACCGCCGTCTGGACCGCGCAGGCTGTCGCGCACCGCCGGGAGGGCGATCGTGCGGCCAGTCTGGGTCAAGGCTTGCGCCACGGGACGCTCCGGTCAGGTCTGACCCAACCATGTCGAAGGACCCGCTAGCTTGTCAAGCCGCACGCACGAAATTTGCGTGACATGGGCTCCGGCGGCCTCGCCCGCGCGCGACGCGGAGCTACATGGGGCGAGAAAGGTTGATATTTGCACTTGACCGGTGCCGCGTCCGCGAACAATCTACTTGCAGCTCATCAAGACCGGCTGAGGGATAGGCCCTTTGACGCCGGGGCAACCATCGGGTTCCGCCCGAACGGTGCCAACTCCTGCGGAGGCCCCCGGGCCTTCCGAGAGATGGGTGGAGGCGTCGGTCAGGCGATGTCTCCACGGGTCTGTCGCCGCTTGAGCCTTGCCGGGCCGAGACGAAGCGGACGACCGATGACCCTAGCTGTTGCCCCTGACCTTCACCCTCCTGCCGACCCGCTCTGTCGGCCCTCCGGCGCGGCCCGTCTTGGTGCGCGCGACGTGGCGGTGCCCATTCCCGTCGACTTCCGGCTGGAGTCCGGCGAATGCCTGCCGCAGCGCAGCCTGCTGGCTCGCCTGCACGGCCCGGCCGGGGCACCGGTCGTGGCGGTGGCCGGCGGTATCTCGTCCGGCCGGTTCGTGCACCGCACCGAGACCAATGGGCTGGGCTGGTGGTCCGGCGCGGTGGGCCCGCGCGCGCCGATCGACCTCCACCGCCTGCGGGTGCTGGCCTTCGACTTCGCCCCGGGTGCCGAGGGTCTGGCCCGGCCGGTGACCATCACCACCCGTGATCAGGCCAGGCTTCTGGCCCTGGCGCTGGACCATCTCGACATCCCCCGGCTCGCCGCCTTCGTGGGCTGCTCCTACGGCGGCATGATCGCCTTGGCCTTTGGCACCCTGTTTCCGGGACGGGTCGGGCAGCTGCTGGTCGTCTCGGCGGCGCACCGGGCCCATCCCCTGGCCGTCGCCTGGCGCGGCGTGCAGCGCCGTATCCTCGAGCTGGCCGAGGCGGCCGGCCGCCCGGAGGACGGCGTCGCTCTCGCGCGCCAGTTGGCCATGACCACCTATCGCACCCCGGACGAGTTTGACGCCCGCTTCGATGCCGCCGCGCCGGACCGCGCCGGTGAGGCCTATGCGGTGTGCGACTACCTGATCTCGCGCGGCCACGCCTACCGTCACCATACCACCCCGGCGCGCTGGATCAGCCTGTCGGACTCGATCGACCGGCACCGGCTCGAGCCCGAGGCGGTAGCCGTGCCGGTCACCCTCGTCGGCTTCACCTCGGACCGGCTGACGCCGATCGAGGACCTCCGCGAACTGGCCGCGCGCCTGCCCCTGCTGTTCCGCTTCGTCGAGGCCCCGTCGCTTTACGGCCACGACGCCTTTCTCAAGGAGGACGCCCTGGTCGGCGACATCCTCCGCACCGCCCTCAGGGAGATCACCCGATGAGCCGCCCCGAAACGCCTGCGCCCGACCTTCGCACCGTCGCCGCCCGCACCGGCGTCGACCGCGACCCGGCCCACGGCGCGGTCATGCCGCCGCTCTACCTGTCGTCCAACTACGCCTTCGCCGGGTTCGAGCAGAAACGCCGCTACGACTACACCCGCTCGGGCAATCCCACGCGCGACGTGCTGGCCGAGACCCTCGCCGGGCTTGAGGGCGGGGCCGGCTGTGTGGTGACCGCGACCGGCATGGCGGCCATCGACCTGGCCCTGACGCCGCTGGAGCCCGGTGACCTGCTGGTGGCCCCGCACGACCTTTACGGCGGCACGCACCGGCTGCTCTGCGCCCGCGCGCGCAAGGGCCACTTCCGCGTCGTCTTCGTCGACCAGAACGACGAGGCGGCGCTCGCCGAGGCGCTGGCGCAAGAGCCGAAGCTGGTTTTCGTCGAGACTCCGTCGAACCCGCTGCTGCGCCTCGTCGACGTGGGCCACGTCTGTCGCCTCGCCCATGAGGCGGGGGCGAAGGTGGTGGCCGACAATACCTTCCTGTCGCCGGCGCTGCAGCGCCCGCTGGCCCTGGGTGCCGATGTGGTGGTGCACTCGACCACCAAGTTCATCAACGGCCACTCCGACGTGGTCGGCGGGGCCGTGATCGCCGCAGATCCAGCCGACCACGAGCAGCTGGCCTGGTGGGCCAACTGCCTCGGGATCACCGGCTCGCCCTTCGACGCCTACATGACCCTGCGCGGGGTACGCACCCTGTTCCCCCGGCTGGCGCAGCAGCAGGCCACGGCCCAGACCCTGGCCGAGACCCTCGCGGCCCATCCGGCGGTCAAGGCGGTCCACTATCCGGGTCTGCCCGACCATCCCGGCCATGCGCTGGCGCAGCGCCAGCAGACCGGCTTCGGGGCCATGCTCAGCGTCGAGCTGCACGGCGGCACCGCCGCCGTACGCGCCCTCGTCGAGGCAGTCGAGGTCTTCACCCTGGCGGAATCTCTCGGCGGGGTGGAGAGCCTCGTGGCCCATCCGGCCACCATGACCCATGCGGCCATGACCCCGGAGGCGCGTCAGGCCGCCGGCATCACCGACGGTCTGCTGCGCCTGTCGGTCGGGCTGGAGGCACCGCAGGACCTGCTGGCCGACCTGTCGAACGGTCTGGCCGCCGCCGCCCAGGCCCGGCTCGCCGCCGTGGCCTGAGCCCGGCGGGTCAGCCCATCAGCGCCTCGGCGCGGGCGGCGAGGCCGAAGGCCCCCTCCTCGCGCGCCAGGGCGGCGGCCTCGGTCAGGGCCACCCGCGGCAGGCGCGAGGGCCGGCCCAGCAGCCGCCCGCGCGCCGCGGCGACATGGCCCAGTGCGATCTGGTCGGCGACCCAGTCGAACGCTCGCGGCGGCTCGGCCACCCCGGCGGCGCGCGCCCCCAGCCGCCGGCGAAGTGAGGCCTCGATCCGCTCCAGTGCTCCGAGATCGCCGGCCTTCTCGGCGGTCAGGGCCTCCTGCTCCAGGCGCCGTTCGCGCAGGGCGGCGGCGAGGATCGAGGCGTCCGGCGACAGCAGCCGCTCCACCGCCTTGAGGTGCGCCAGCGACGGCGGCCGCTCCAGATCGCCCCGGGCCACCAGCACGGCGGCCCAGTCGAGCGGGCTGTGATCGGCGGTGAACAGGTCGGTGGCGGCCTCGACCATCGCGGCCGCCTGGCGGGTGGCGTCGCGGTGTCCGGCCAGGCGCGCCAGGGCCCCCAGCCCGGCCCCGCACAGGGCCAACCCACGCGCCCGGGTCAGCGGCCGTCGTTCCGGCTCGGCCGCCTCGACCAGCCCGCGCAGATCGCGCCCGGCCTGGTTCAGCAGGCGTGCGTCGCGGTCCGCGAGGCCGGCCTCCAGCAGGGCTCCGGCCCGCTCCAGCGCCAGCTCGTCCAGCCAGGGCACCGGCAGCCCGGCCGCCTGCCCCTCGACCTGGGCGGCGTCCGCCAGGGCGAGCGCGTCGCGCCGTGCGGTGGCCTCGGCCGCGAGCATGCCTGCGCGCAGGGCGACCCGGGCGTGCAGGACCGCGGCCTCGGCCTGCAGGGCCTGCGTCGGGGCAGGCTGCAGCTCGTCCAGCAGCCGGCGGGCTGCCTCAAGGGTCTCGGGCCCGCCCGAAAGATCAAAGCGCGCCAGCAGGGTGGCGACCGCGGCGAGCCGGCCGGCGGCTTTCTGGCCCGGTCCGTTGGCCGCCAGCAGCGCATCGGCGACCGCGGCGTCGGCCCGGTCGAGACTGTCCTGACGGCCCCGGCGTCGGCCGTGCTCGCGCCAGACGGCCGCGGTCTTCAGCCAGGCGGCATGGGCCGCGACCGCCCGCAGCGCTTCGCCCGACAGGCGGCGCGCCTCGGCCTCGACGGCGGCGACGGGCATCAGTTCCAGCCAGCCCAGATCCTCGGCCGGGCGGTGCCGGCTGAACAGCCGTCTCAGGTCTCGCCCGAACTCGAACATCCGATCCTCGATACCACGCCTGTCCCGCTTGGGGACGATCAAGGCCGCCCCTGCACGATCCGGGCTAATGCCATCCGCCCATGTCGGGGGTTCGCCCGCCACACGCCGTCAGCTCCCGGTCGATGCCGATTTCGCCCATGCCCTCGATGGCCCCCAAGCCCAGACGACGGGGATCCTCTGCAGGCTCCTATCCCCGCTCCTTCGTCTTCGTGAACCGCACCTTCGGGAAGCGTTCCGCCACATAGCCGGTCTCCCAGCTGGACTTGGCGAGGAAGACCGGGGCCTGGTCGATGTCGGCCGCCATCTGCGGGCGGTACTTGCCGGCGAAGTCCTCAAGGTCGGCCCGCTCGCCCCCTTCGGCAATAGTGATCCAGCGCGCCTCGGCCCAGGGGCTGGGCTCGAACAGCACCTCCAGCCCGTATTCCTCGCCCAGCCGGTCGGCCATGACCTCGAACTGCAGCTGGCCGACGGCGCCGACGATGAAGTCCGAGCCGAGCTCGGGCCGGAACAGCTGGGTCACGCCCTCCTCGGCCAGCCCCTCCAGCGCCTTCTTCAGGTGCTTGGCCTTGAGCGGATCCTTGACCCGCACCCGCTGCAGGATTTCCGGCGCGAAGTTGGGCAGGCCGGCGAAACGCACCAGCCCGCTCTCGGACAGGCTGTCGCCGACGCGCAGCACGCCGTGGTTGGGAATGCCGATGACGTCGCCGGCGAAGGCCTCCTCGGCCAGCTCCCGGTCCGAGGCGAAGAACATGATCGGGGCGTTCACCGACAGCGCCTTGCCGGTGTTCTGCACCTTCAGCTTCATGCCGCGCTTGAAGGCCCCGGAGGCCATGCGGAACATGGCGATGCGGTCGCGGTGGTTGGGGTCCATGTTGGCCTGGACCTTGAACACGAAGCCCGTGACCTCCTCGCGGCCGGGCTCGACCGAAATGGCTTCCGGCACCGGCGCGTTGCGGGTCTCGGGCGGTGCCTCCCTGCGCGCAGGCATGACCTTGGGGGCCGGGGCCCAGTCGCCGATCGCCTGCAGCAGTTGCTCGATGCCGAAGTGGCGCAGGGCCGAGCCCCACAGCACCGGCGTCATGTGCCCCTCGAGGAAGGCCTGGCGGTCGAACAGCTTGTAGCCGGCCTCGACCAGCTCCAGCGCATCGGCCAGATCGGCCTGCTCGGTCCCCTCGAAATACGCCCCGGCCTCGTCCAGCGGCAGGGCCGCCGGATGGTCCGGATCCTCGTCCGACCCTGCCGTCTTGCGGGCATAGGGCTGGAACCGGCCGGTGCCCAGCTCTGCCATGCCCCGAAGACGATTGCCACTCTCGGCCGGCCACCAGATCGGGGCCGGGTCCAGCGCCAGCCGGCTGGCGATCTCGTCCAGCAGGGCCATCGGGTCCTGGGCCTCGCGGTCCAGCTTGTTGATGAAGGTGATGATCGGGATGTCGCGCAGGCGGCACACCTCGAACAGTTTCAGCGTCTGCGGCTCGATGCCCTTGGCCGCGTCCAGCACCATGATGGCGCAGTCAGCGGCGGTCAGGGTGCGGTAGGTGTCCTCCGAGAAGTCCTCGTGCCCCGGCGTGTCCAGCAGGTTGAACATCTTGCCGTCGTGCTCGAAGGTCATGACCGAGGCGGTCACCGAGATGCCGCGCTCCTTCTCGATCTTCATCCAGTCCGAGCGGGCCCGCCGCGCCTCGCCGCGCGCCCGCACCGCCCCGGCCGCGCGGATCGCGCCGCCGGCCAGCAGCAGGTGCTCGGTCAGGGTCGTCTTGCCCGCGTCGGGGTGGGCGATGATGGCGAAGGCCCTGCGGCGCAGGGCCTCCTCGGGGAGGGACAGTCTGGACATGCGGCCCGGGCGATAGCGGCCCGGGCGGGGGAAGTCCAATCGCGCACTGCGGTGGCCGCCCGAACAACAGACTCCCATCGGTCGCGATGCCGCTGACAGGCCGCTCCACCGCGACAGTGAATCAGGCCGCCTCTCGCCTCGGGGGCGGGGTGGCTGGAGTCGGGCTCATCCGGTCGCGTCTTCGCCCGTCGTCTCCTCGCCCTCGCCGGCCGCCGGCGTGGTCAGCGAGGCGTCCAACGCCAGGCCGGCGGCCTGGCGGGCCTCGGCCAGAAGCGCCCGGGCCGCGGCCCTCTGGCTGCTGGCGTGGGGCGCATTGGCCACCGGCCCGAGGATGATCACGGCCGCGCGCGCATCGCCGGTTGCGAGATAGGCCCGCGCCAGCCGCATCCGCACCTCGGCCGACTGGGGCGCGAGCACCCCGGCGACCTCAAGCGTGGACACATCATTGGCGTTGGGATAGCCCGCGCCGCCGCGCCGGCTGTCGTCGAGGGCCAGATAGACCCGCTGGTCCAGCGGATCGAGCTGCATGGCCTCGGCGAGACAGGCGCGCGCCCGGCGCAGGCCGGCGCCTCGATGCTGATCTGCTCGACCACCCTGCCGGGCGGGCCGGGGTCCCCGTAGGCCCACGTCGCCGCCCCACCCGCCGCCGTCCGCGCCGCCATCTCCGCGCTCATGGCCGTCCGCCAGACGGCGGCGACCTCCTCGACGGGCGGCGGCGGCGTCAGGATCAGGGCAAGACGCGGCTCAGACCCGTTCCACGCCGCAGCGAAGGCCTCGCGGATGGCCTCGGGCGTGACGTTGGGAAGCACCTGTTCGTAAAGATCGCGCCGCTGCCAGGGCGAGTCAAAGGTTCCCGGATCGAGGTCATGCAGGGCGAAGATGGAGAGCAAGCCGTCGGCGAGGGTCGACGAGAACCGGTCCTCGGCCTGGGCGACGAAGTTGCTCGCGGACCGCCGGTCGATCTCTATGAGGCGCTGGATTTCCGCAGGTTCCGGCCCGTCCCGCTCGAAGCGCCGCACCTCCGCCAGCGCCGCGCCCAGCGCCCGGCGCCAGTCGCCATCTGCCCCGGGCACGACATTGAGACATACCGCGTCCGCCTCGCGGGCCCATGCAGACTGCGACAGGGATGCGCTGGCGAAAGGCGCCTCAACGCCCTGGCTGAGCAACTGGAAACGCCGGGCGAGGATGCGGGACCAGAAGCTGCGCGTGAGATTGCGTTGCCGCCGTTCCAGTGTGTCCGGACCCTGCAGCCTCCACCCTTGCAGCCGGCAGGCGCCGACCGTGGGGGTCAGGGTCGGTTCGCTGTAGGTGAGCACTTCAAGCGGCCGGTCGAGCGCCAGCGGATGGCGACGCCGCGTCTCGGTGAAGCGGCGGCGCAGCACCTCGTCGTCGGCGTCGAGGTAGAGCAGCCGCGCGTCCACGCCGGGAGAGGCGCGCAGCCCGGCCAGCGCGTCGAGCACCGGCTGCGGGGCGAAGTCGCGCGTGCGCGCGTCGATGCCGATGGCGAGCGGGCGCGTGCCTTCGCCGCCGGCCTGCACGAGCGCGCCGAGGAAGGAGAGCGGCAGGTTGTCGACGGCCTCGTAGCCGGCGTCCTCGAGCGCGCGCAGCGCCGTGGACTTGCCGGCCCCCGACAGGCCGCTGACGATGACGACGCGGCGGCGCGCGGGGGCGGCTGGAGGCGTCAGGGGCTCGCGCATGCTGTGGGGGATCTGCCTGGCGACGCGAGACGGAGGCGCTCAGGCGGCCGAGCGGCCGGAAGCGGCCGGGATCGCGACGCCGTGGCGCAGCGCGAGGGCGAGCTTCGCCGGCGCCGAGGCGTCGAAGCCATGCAGGCGCAGGCGCGGCAGCGCGACGCCCAGCATCGCCTCGGCCTCGGGCCCGGGCAGGCGCTCGACCTCGTCGCGCGCCACGAGGTCGACCACGAGGTGCAGCTCCGCGGCGTCGAGGAAGGGAAGGCGCAGGATGCCGACGCCGCGCGCCTCGACGAGGCCGCGCAGCGGCGCGGGCGCCGAGGCGACGAGGCACGCGCCGCGGCGGAGCAGGTCGACGCGGTCGTCGGCGACCAGCGCCGCGCCGGCATCGACCAGGCGCAGCGCGAGGTCCGACTTGCCCGCGCCCGACGGCCCGCGCAGCAGGATGCCGGCGCCGTCGATCGCGACGCAGGTCGCGTGGATCTGGATGGACGTGGCTTGGGTCACGCGGGCGGCACGTTGGACCCCGGCCCCGGCCTTGTCAACGCGCCTACCGCACTGCACCAAAGCCGGCGGGAGAGGGGCACGGCCACGCGCCGCATGGCAGGCCGATGCCCCCTCCGTCGCGCGCCTTCGGCGCGCGCCACCTCCCCCACCCGCGCTGCCGCGCGGCCGGGGGAGGAGCCTGCTCGCCTCGCATGGGCGCGCGGGCGCGGATCGCCCGACCTGCTGGCTCCCCTCCCGTCCGCGCGAAGCGCGGATGGCCCGACCTGCTGGCTCCCCTCCCGTCCGCGCGAAGCGCGGATGGGAGGGGTGGCGCCGCGCGCCAGCGCGGCGACGGGGAGGGCATCCGTGCCGGCGGCCAGGCGCCTTGCATGAAAGACCCGACGTCTTTCATCCGCCGCGACGTCGTCCGGGCTGACAACGCCGGGCGGGCAGCACCACGCGCGCCCCTGAAAACGCTGGAAACACGGCATTCGCCGCACCCGGCACGGGGCTTGCCAAGTCGCCGCCAGGCCCCTGCGCGCGCTTCGCGCGCCCAGGGGCCGCCACCCGCGTCCGCCGGCATCGGGGGGCGCTCGACAACCCAGCAGGAGAACCCCATGAGACCAAGGACAGCGACCGGCCTCGCGGCGCTCGCGCTCGCCGCCGGCATCGGCCTCGCCGGCACGGCGGGCGCCGCGCCCTTCTTCACCCTCGCCGGTGGCGCGGACGTGCCTGACGTCGGCAACGACTTCGCCTTCATCGCCGGCACGGGCGCGATCATCCGCGAGAGCCAAATCGGCAACGTGGCCACGATCTCCGTCACCGGGCCCGGCAACATCCGCATCGAGTACATCGGCAAGGAGGCGCTGTTCTCGAACAGCCTCTTCAACTGGGGCGCGCTTGCCGGCGGGTTGCAGGTCTCCGACACCGGCCCCAACCCGCCGCAGACCGTCGGCGACACG
>Ga0209972_10003245_pt1 | contig 12783 bp, 9 predicted proteins | sample NOAtaG_7_FD_187302 | JGI IMG/M metagenome (GOLD analysis project Ga0209972, IMG submission 187302) | Freshwater lake microbial communities from Lake Erie, under a cyanobacterial bloom - NOAA_Erie_Diel1S_2200h metaG (SPAdes) (version 2) | ecosystem: Environmental > Aquatic > Freshwater > Lake ...
AGATCGCATTATAACATAATTCCAAATTAACTCCTGAGATTTGATGCCCAGTTTTTTTGCCATTCTAATTAAATGGTTCATGCGGTTATTGCACGACTTGTTATGACAATCGGCCTTTGGATTTATTGGGTCGAATTCTATTCGACAATCAGGATTTTTACATTTTCGCTTTCTATTAAACATGTTAAACAGTTTTAAATTAATAAATAATAAATTTGGTAAATATTAATTGTTGTAAATACGCGCACGAGAAGTACATCTCATAGTGGTGCATCAATAATTACGACTTATGATAACTGCTAACTGTGGCTTCTCGAATGATAAGCCAAGAATTCTATAAACAAATTTAATGAGTTTCATTTTCATACGACAAACCTTGAGCTTACTTTGTGAACAATTTATAAACTAGAATGCAAGCACACAAAGTTTGAAAAGTGGTTAGATATTTATTCCGTACAGTTTAATGAATTAATTTGAATTAGGATTTAAAATATAAATCACTGTGTTTTTACCCTGGTAAAGAACCTTTCACGTAACGACAACTATACTTAAGCAGTTGAATTTGGACTAAACTTGTCCTGAACAGCGATTGATTTGCGACTTTTATTTGCCCTCGCTAGTAAACATATGGATTTTTAAAGTATCTTTTATCGATTAAGAAAGTTCATGCTTCGAAAACCTAACTACGCAAGGCCGCCAAACTTTAGCTGCAACCCAATGACAACAAACATAACCGAACTCAGTTTTAGTCCTCGCAGTTCACTTCTGCATAGGTTACTATTTTTTTTACTAACGTAATTCCAAAATGCTTCTCCATCGATTCGCGATCCTCGCGAATGCTCTCATAACATTCACAAATGAACTGTTTTCCTAAATTCAAATCATTTAAGTACTTTCTTGCACCTAATCCATAAACCGACTCCAAACCTGCCAACTGCTCTAATATCTCTTTACGTTCCATGCAATAAAGTTAATAATTAATAAAGCTGTTTTAGTTCTAAAAAATTTTAAATCTTTAAAGACTAAAATAATTAACATTAATTTTCTTTTTTAAAAAACTAAATATTTAGAATTCCAGCTTGACTTCACTTCTGAATTACTATTTTCTCCTTGTTCTTTAGTATTGTTAAACTTTCGTTTGTAAAATTCTTAAAACACATATCACCTACAACTTCATCTTGCTTGATAAGCCTGGAAGTGCCATTAATATTTACTATAGCTGTTGCAAACCCACTAGAGTTGTTCTTAACTAGGCCAAGATATTTTACATCCAGAATTTCCTTTACTGGTTCCTCTTTCGGTTTGATCTTTGTTTCAGTCTTTTTCACTTCTTGTTTTGGACTCACTTCCCCAATTAAATTAGGAGATCTTAAAACAGCTTCTTTCTTCAAAAAAGGATCTTCATAGTTCATCTTTAATTTATATATGGCTGTATCAGTTACATCATCTGTACTTACTCGAGTTTGTGATATCTCTAGAATAGTATCTTCCGATTCGTAATAGAAAATACGATATACGAAGAAGCTCCAAATAAAGATGTTAAGAGGTATAAGAATATATATTCCCTTTTTTCCTTTTAACATCTTACGGATTTAATTTGAATTTTAACTGATTGCTTAATACCGACCTATTTCCTACCGAATCCACCGAGCGCAATCTCCACCAATAGGTATTACCAGTAGCCGGGGGTGAGTTGTTGATTGCATTAATTGCAATGGTTTGAGCGTATGACTTAGTATAACTTACAATATTGGTAAATGCAGAATCCGTAGCAACATAAATACTATCGTACTTGGCATCCGGCGCCCCTATTCTATTCCATAAAAGGTTAATTGTTGGAGTTACAATTGCTCCATGCGAGGGCGATATAAGAATTGGTGCCGATGGAGCTGTTTGATCAATAGTAAAACTTAATGCTGCATTGTATTGTGAAATACTAAAATCGTTTAACGCTCGTATTTTCCACGAATAAGCTCCCTGCGACGGAAATGTGTATGTATATGTTGTTAGCGCAGTCACGGTATCTTTAATAATACCATTTGTTGAGTTCAACAAAACAATTTGATATGAATCTGCTGCATTTAACGAATTCCAAGAGAAACTTACTCTTTTATTTCCAGTGAGCCAATTTGCGGGTGGATCAATGGTGCTTACTGTTAAACTACTTAAATTGCTGGTGGTATCAACTTTTAAATTGAATGTTTGAAAAGCTGTGTTACCACCTGAATTTACAGCCTTAATGCGCCACTGGTAAATACCGGGTTGTAATGTGAGGTTAAACTTTGTACTCGTAATATTGGTATCACTTATAATTTCAGCTATATTGGCAAAGGAAGGTTTTACTACTTGTATATTGTATTTTTCAGCGCCATCTAACTCTTCCCACCAAAACGTTATCTTATTATTAGTGGTGATTAGATTATTTGTAGGTGCATTAACCGTGATGGTTTTATCCTCAATGTTCTCTACAATAAAATCCTTTTTACATAAAGTAAAAAACAATACAACTAAACTAAGAATTCCTGACTTCTTCATAATGTTTGATGTTCAAATGATTGTGTAATGATGGTTAAATACAAATTCTTCTTTTTGGCTTGCTGATCTTTAATTGTATAAAACTTTGCGGACATGATTCTGGCCAAGTATCTATGTTTAGTTTCAAGTGTATGAAGTAAAGTGAGCAGATCCATATAATTTCCTTTAATTGTAAACGTGTTAGTTTGTACTTGAATGTTTTTTTTATTGAACAGTGATGTTCCCGGAATTTCGGTTACTAAACACGAATTTTTATCTGCAAACTCTGAAATATAAGAGGTCAATTTATCACGCACTGAAATAGAATCTCCCTTCGTGTAGGCCTTTTCAAACTCATTCATTTTAGCTCTAAGTGTAGGAAGTTCCTTTTCCTTTTCTTTTAACCATATAAGCTTTTCCTCCTTCTCGTTTATCTCACTTTTTAAAACAAATGTGTCCGAAAAACTGAACTTATAGCCCAAGTATAAAAATAGAATTACTCCTCCGAGCATCAGGTAACATTTCTTATTGTAATCTAGTTTAGTCCACATCACTTGGTTATAACTCTAATTTCAAAATTTGGTAAAACACCTTCTTTGCTATACGTAAACCTTAGTAAACTTACATCCTTTATATAGTCTTGCATCTTTAACACATTTAGCCATTCATTAATAACAAGACTTTTATTGCAGTTGCCACTTATTCTTAGGTTTTTTGCTACAAAACAAACTAAACTATCCTCACTTTCAATGTCTTCTTTTTGAGGATTGAAATACATCTGGGTGAGTGTTACTTCCTCCGGAATAGAAGCAGCGATCTTATCGGCATACTCGCTTATTTTATTCTTATTAAAAATCCCAACATCCTCTATAAGATCTTTCTTGCTTTGATAATCGCTCAATAATTTATTTACTTCATCGTATTTACTTTGATAAAGCGAAAGCTCTGTTTCTAATGTATTGTTTTTCTCAAAATATTCCGTGTAAAAAATAACATTAGTTAATGCTACAATAAAAGCAATAGACACACTCACTACAGCTATCAACTTCAATTTATTTTTCTCTGTGTGCTTAATCGAAACATCCTCCAAACTAGCGTTAACATTTGCAGCGACCTTGTTCTGCATCAAATAACTCAACCCAGCGGCAAAACCAAGCACATTTTCCTTATGCAAAGTTAAACCGTCTATACTTAAAGTATCATCTCCTCCAACTTCATTACTTATTTTATATATAGAACCATTACTCAATTCAACATCATACAAGCTTGTTTTGATGGTATTAAAACTATCCCATAAAGGTTGTAATCCAATTAATGCCGGTACACCTATCAACACCCCTGCTAGTTCGTACTTATGGATGCTAAATTCACTAATAAAGCGATCTACTAATTCCTTTCTGCAAAGTGCAATAAAAGCCGAATTCTGTTGCTTAAAAACCTGTACATAAAAATCCTCTTTGTTAATGGCAGGTAAATTCTGTTCAACGGTTTGCTCTATGGTTTGATCGTCTTGCTCCGTCCGATCAACCTTCTTCATAATTACGCCTTTTCCGTTTATCACCAATACGATTGGAATCTTCCTTTTCAATACCTGCTTTGGAAGTTCAACTAAATCCTTTACACTTCCTTTAAACGCAATTTCTAACTTACTTCCTTTACTCTTTAATACGGTGTAGTGATATGTAGTTGCGAGTTCATCAGATATAGCCTCAACGGAACAAACTTCCTGCTTTATTAATAGTTTCTTAGGTATAAGCTTATCGAAAAACATTAGCTGTATATAACTGTAGGTTTTATGAATATGGTTAATTTATTCTCTGATTTTGATTTAGTACGATTTCCGAAGATCCATTTCAAGATTGGAATGCGCGAAATTAGCGGCAATCCACTGCCAGAATTATTCATCTGATTTTCTTCTAAACCACCCAACATGATCATCTCTCCATTTTTTACACGTACTAATGAAGAAAAATCTCTATTAATTGTCCCTGGAGGCGCTGTATTAGAAACGCGCTCGGTAAAACTCGATTGCTTTACATTAATGGTCATTGTTATTTGTTCATCACCTGATACCTGTGGATCTATGGTTACAGAAAGATCTGCGTTTACTGCTTTCCAATTTTGCGTTTGCAAAATGTTTTGCTGCGTGTTAGCCTGAGTTACAAGATTATTATTTACCTCAAGGTAATATTGAGTTTGACCAACGCTTAATTTTGCTTCATGTCCGTTTAAAGTTGCTATCTGTGGAGTTGAACGGAGTTTAAGAATTCCATTAGACTCCATCGCTTTTAGGTTCAAATAAAAATTTGGTGTAACATTTCCTAAATTCACAATACCAAATCCGTTGATCCCGCTAATCAAATTATTAATGGATTTAGAGTTTAAGCTCACATTATAATCAGGAAGAAGAGTACCTCCGGTTGTTCCTGTACCCGCAGTTCCCAAACCCATTGAAATTCCAGCTGATAACGAATTACTTTTTCGTACATCAGCAATGATCACTTCTATATGAACCATAGGAACAACTACATCCAATTGTCGTAAAAAATTTTCCAACTCATTTATTCGCGGTTGAGAACCAGAAACGATTACACCATTTAAATCTTCAAACACTTTTAACTCAATCCCCTTTTTTAAATCAGCTGGAATAAAATCCAATAATTTTTCAATGGTTCTGTTTTGTAATGTAATTAGCTTACTCTGTCTTAATCCTTCCAAATTACGATCACCAAATAGATACACGCTTCCATCTTGTTTAAATGTAATATCTGTTCCATTAAACAATAGTTTTAAGAATTCATCATAAGGAGCATCAACAACTTTTAAGGTTGAATTCCCCCTAAGTTCGTTGAATAGAAAATAATTTTTCCCTAGTTCTTTTGAAACTACACTCACAATTTCAGACATTGGTATATTAGTTACATCCATTGTTATTAATCCATCCTTTACAATGATACTCTTGCCATTCTTTGAGTTACTTCCCTCATTTCCAAGGTTTCCGAACGAAGAAGCTGTATTACTACTTTTTGGATCAGCAAATACTTGCCTTTTTTCGAAAACATAAAAATCATCTTCAGTTTTACTCACCTTCATATCATTGGCAAATGCTAGTTTTTCAAGGGCAGCGTTTAAACTTGCGTTTTGCATAAAGCCACTAACAGTTTTGTTACTTAAATCCGGTGAAAAAATGATATTCCTTCCACTTTGTTTAGTGATCTCCTTAGCTACATTTCCTAGAGTATCGTTTGCAAGATCGTAGCTCAAAAGATCGGCGGATTTCATATAATCGATCTTAAGTTTTTTCAGCTGGATCTTTTTTTCAACTAATGGTTGAACATACTTTACAAAAGTGATAATAGGGCCAACAAATTGTATATCGAGATCATAACGCTTGCAGAGGAACAAGAATACTTCCTTTGCTGTTACCTTACTGAAAGTATTTGTAAGCTTAATATCCAAGCCAGGATCTACGTTAACATTTAGATTATTATTGAGTCCTATTGCTCTTACATATTCTTGAACGGTGGCACCATTCATTGAAAGTTCAACTTTCTCATTTATTCCTGGATAGTCTTTGCTCAGTTGATTCAATTTTTCGTCGATAACATCCAAACGATCTTGTGCGTTCAATACTGAACTAATTGTTAACAGAATTATGATTACTATTCTTTTAAATATCATGTTAATTATCGTTTATAAGGTAAGGGTAAATTTCCTCAAGCGTAGTTTCTCCAACCATAAACAGCTTAAGTGCATTGTCGGAAAGCTTATCAATATTGTTTTTTTTTAAGTAATCGTCAACTGAAGTGGCGTTATTTTTTATTTCTTCAGAAAGTTCTTTTGTAATATGAATTACTTCATAGATCGCTTTACGCCCTTTGAATCCTGTAAAATGACAATGTTGGCAACCTTGAGCCGTGTAATGAACTAACAGGTTATGATGACGGTAATTTAACGGTAATTCATTTTTATTAAAGGGTATTTGCTTTTTGCATTGAGCACACAGAATTCTAACTAAACGCTGTGCAACAGATAAATTAAATGTATTAGATAATAAATAAGGCGGGATCTCCATGTCAACTAAACGACTAACCGTTCCCCAAGCCGAATTGGTATGTATGGTTGAAAGAACTAAATGCCCCGTAAGTGCAGCGCGAATCGCCATTTGCGCGGTTTGTGCATCGCGAATCTCGCCAAGCATAATGATGTCAGGATCTTGACGCAAAAAAGTTCGCAGCGCTTCTGTATACGTTAATCCTATTTCTTCTTTTAATTGAACTTGATTTACTCCATCCAAGGTGTATTCAATTGGATCTTCAATGGTAACAATATTATTGGTTGGCTTATTTAATACTTTAAGAGTCGCGTAAAGTGTGGTTGTTTTTCCGGAACCTGTAGGACCGCTAATCAAAATTATACCATTTGGCTTTTTCACAGCTAACTCGTATCGCTCTAATTCTTCCTTGGTAAATCCAAGTTTTTCAATTTGTATATGTGAGGCATCGCTACCTAACAAACGCAATACGATCTTTTCACCGTAGAGTGTAGGCAAAATAGAAACGCGAATATCCAAATTTGAATTATTGAACTTGAAACGAATACGACCATCCTGAGGCATACGTTTTTCAGCAATGTCGCAGCTTGCTGCAATTTTTATTTTATTGATCAAAGTTGGGTACTCACCTTTATTAAGTTTGTGTCTGTCAATTAAAACGCCATCTACTCTAAAACGAATCCTGCATTTTTCGCCATAAGTTTCAATGTGAATATCAGAACTATTAAGACTCTTGGCTTCTTTTACCAGCGTTTCTAAAAAACCGCTATCAGTCACATTCAATCTGTATGTTTCGGTACTAGCCGAATTTAAACCTATATCTGCATTTCTCGGATATGAAGTGAGTAATAACTGTTCTACCTCCAACTGCTCAAGGGCTATCAAATTCACTGATCTTCCTAACATGATCTCTAATTCAACTTTTAACTCAGGAGTAAGCTTGCTTTTTTCGCAACATAAATGCAAAATTCCATGCTCTAGTTTGGAGGGAACAACTTTATAATACCAAGCCTGATCCATGCTGATCTGATTCTTAAGATCAATACTTATAGCGTTTGTTTCCATTAGAAGAATACAGCTTTTTGCGCTTAGCCCTAATTTACCTAATATATACAGGGTGTTTGCCTATGCAAACGCATAGAAAAAAGTAATATTCTTGTAAATATTTACAAAACAATTGGTTGCTTTAAAATTGAGTTAAAAACCTGTATGATCACACAGGTGGTTTTACATGAACACATAGGATACTTAATCCAAACTCAATAGGCTGTTTTTGGTAGCAAATGTTATTAGTCCTATAGCATTGTTAACGTTTGCTTTTCTATAAATATTTTGCTTATGAAAATTAACGGTTGGCGTACTTATATAAAATTTTTTAGCTATTTTTTTATTTGACGACCCATTACAAACTTCTTTTAATATTTGAGTTTCTCTTTCAGAGAACAAGCTGTTCTTTGTCTTCGTAATCAGGGTATATTCTTCTCTTTTCTTCCATCTAATTTCATCCATATAAAAGCCATTCAAATACACCTCCCGTATTGTTTCATCAATTGTTTCGGGTTTATCGTGTTTTGATATAAAACTATTTATTCCTTTATCATAAAGATCGAATACAACTTCATCATTATCCGTATTACTGAGCACGACTACTTTTGTGTCTGGCAATCGTTGTTTAATAATATCAAATGCTTGCCATCCATCCATTACCGGCATTTTTAGATCAAGAATAATAATATCAGGTAATTGTTTTTTAAGTAAGTCGATCAACTCTTTACCATTGGTAACATCAGCTACTACTTCCATATGATCAAACGTGTTTAAGTATGCGACCATAGCTTTTCTAAAAATTGGTTGATCGTCTACTACAATAATTTCAATTTTAGTTTTCATACCTTTATTTAATAAAATTAACTGAGAGGCTTTTTTATTCATCTTTTAATAAGAACCAATTTTGAGAAAAGTATATATGAAGTAAGAATTTTTAATAAGGCCATATGTTACATTAACATTAAGTGATATTAAACATAATCTAATTTATTTACAAATTAATGGAATTTGCCCCAATTTACCCTCAGTATTTAAAAATCACATATGTGTTTGAACATATATTTTGTAGAAAAAAAGCTACAAAAGAATTCTAAATAAAGAAAGTAAAGATTAAGGCGCCCATATTGATCAAAGCAAAGGCCGAAAATCTTGTGACGTCTTCCAAAGAGCTCAATGTGTTGAATAATTATGTTTTGAAGTTGATGCCAAATTGAACTTCTTGTGGAGCCACAGAATTTTCGGGAACTATATAGATATGTGGCGTCAAAATTAGATTTTCAGCTTTGACTTAGAAGCTTCAATATCCATTCGTATAATATCTATTCCTTTATAATTTTAAAGATCCTTGTAAACTTAGTGCCTTTAAACTTGATCAGATAAATACCACTATCATACCTTGTGAGATCTAATTCTTTTTCGGTATCATCTAATAAACCACTAACAATGATTTTACCTGCAAGATCTGATATTTCCAAATATAACGGCTCATTATCAGATGTACTTATAAATAATTTGCCATTTGTTGGATTTGGATATAAATTGAGATTTAGTTGATTTTCAAATTCATTAAGGTTTGTACAATTAGAAACCACAATTGTAAACGATGCTGAATTGACGCAACCATTCATGTCATTTCCCCATACTATGATGGTAGTTGTTGACACTGGAATAAACGTTATGGGTTGTGTTGTTTGAAATACATTCCAACTATACGTATTGGCTCCAAAAGCGCTAAAAGTAACAGTTTGCGGTCCACAGATTAGACTTTGACTAGCAGATATAGAAACTGAAGGTAAAGGATTAACTGTAACTGAACTTGTAGCAGTATTCACACAACCGTTTCCGTTTATGCCTGTAATTATATAAACTGAATTAGCAGTTGGGTTAACAGTAGAAGAGCCGGAAGAATATGTATAACTTAAAGCGCCGTTTGGATTCATGGTAAAAACTTGACCGGCACAAATGCTTCCACTATTTACAATAATGTTAGGTAAACTTTGAACTGTTATATGACTTACAGCTATTCCGATGCATCCATATTGATCAGAGCCTGTAACTGTATAATTTGAATTTACAATGGGTGTAACAATTGCCGAGGCCGATGAATACGAGTAACTTAATGCTCCTGTTGGATTCATGGTAAATGAATTACCTGCGCAAATAGAACCACTATTTACAGCAACAACAGGATTAGCTAATACACTCACGGTGCTAATAGCATTTGCACTGCACCCAAAACTACTATAACCTGTAATGGTATAGGTACTATTAAGGGTAGGATTGACAACGGAAGTGAACGATGAATAAGAATATGTCTGTGCGCCATTAGGATTCATGGTAAATGATTTGCCGGCACAAACCGTTCCGCTATTAACCGTAATGGTTGGCAACGGCATTATTGATACACTGTTTGTAGCTGAACCAATACAGCCAAAACTATTTGTACCACTAACAGTATAAGTAGCATTAGCACTTGGAGTAACTACAGCACTTGCTGAAGAGAACGTATAGCTAACACCACCTGTTGGATTCATAGTAAATGAGTTTCCAATACAAATGGATCCACTGTTAACAGTTAAACATGCCACAACCACCGTAATGGTTGAAACCACTGAATTAGTGCAACCCGTTGCTGCATCTGTTCCAACAACAGGGAATGTGGTTGTGTTTACCGGACTAACTACAGGACCGCCTAATGGGAAAGTAAAACTTGAAGCTCCTGTTGGATTTAAGGTGAACGAATTCCCAACACAAATGCTTCCACTATTAACGCTTACATTTGGTAAAGCATTAACATTAACTGAACATACAACAGAACTCTGACACCCATTAGTTGATCCGGTGACCGTGTAAGTTGAATTATTAATTGGAGTAACAAATGGTGATGCCGACGAATACGTGTATGAAGATGCACCGTTGGGAACGATCGTAAACGTTTGTCCTGAACAAATAGTACCACTATTAACCGTTAAAGTTGGTGATGGGTCTACAGTTAATACAATTGGCGTTCTGGTATTACTTGTTGTACAGGTCAAAGCCTCAGCATAAAACGTATAGATTCCTGCTGTAAGTGTATTGCTTGTTATAAAGTTGGTACCTGTTGCAATGGCGCTTCCTCCCGTTGGTACATTGAACCATGATGTTGTTCCTGTACAAGTAGCGCTAAGCGTGGTAGAACTCCCTGCACACACTTGTGGACTTCCGGTAATATCTAATGGTGCCCATGGCGCCGAGCAGCTTCCAATTCTTCTTATTTTTTGATTATATAAGTCGCAAACAAACAAGTTGCCTAGATTATCAGTACTAATTCCGTTAGGAGTAGAGAAACTGGCATTTAAATTTAAGGCGTCAACTGCACCTGTTAATCCCGAACCCGCAAAAGTACTTACTAAAGTAGATGCCGTTTGTATTCTTCTAATTTTCTGATTGTATTGCTCGGTTAAATAAAGATCTAAGGAATTGTCGATACAAATTCCGGTTATTCCATTAAAGCTGGCTGTTATGCCAACTCCATCTGTTGCACCAGCCGAACCCGAACCTGCAAAAGTTGTAACAACCGCGGTTGAAGTTACTTTTCTTACTTTGTTATTGAAATGTTCGGTAACATAAAAATTATCGGAAGGGTCAACACAGATGCCCGTTGGTCCGTTAAACGTTGCTGTAAGGCTTACAGCGTCTGTTGCTCCAGGCGCGCCTGAACCAGCAAATGAAGTTACCACACCTGATTGTGTTACTTTTCTAATTTTATGATTTGAGAAATCGGCAATAAACAAATCGCCAACAGAGTTGATGCATATTCCAGAGGGATTAGCAAAACTTGCGGCAGAGCCAACACCATCAGCAGATCCGGGTGAGCCAGAACCGGCAATTGTTGTAACAACTCCACTAGGGTTAACTTTCCTTATCTTGCTATTACCCCTATCACAAACAAAAAGATTCCCAGAAAGATCAATGCAAATAGCATATGGCCAATTAAAAGTAGCCGAATTTCCAACACCATCTGCAGCACCAGCTATTCCTGAGCCAGCCAAAGTTGTTACAACGCCCGCTGGAGAAATTTTTCTTATTTTGTTGTTGTATTGATCGGCAACATAAACATTTCCACTAGCATCTACACAATTACCACTTGGATAGTGGAATGAAGCAAATTGCGCAGCAGCATCGTTTGAACCGATTGCTCCTGAACCGGCAAATGTTGATACAGCTTGAGAAAAGCAAATGAATACACTTGCGAAAAAGAAAATAAATAAAAATATAAATTTTTGCATTACTCTTTTATGATCTTATAAATTACCTGCTCACTATGGTTCAAAATTCCTACTAAATATAATCCTTTTGGAAATTCGGACACATTAATTTCATTCATTCCTTTGTATAATTCCATCATATACATTTTTCTACCTAAAAGATCACTTATTGTTATAGTTGTTTTGCTATCTAATTGTATCCACAACTTATCTTTGCATGGATTCGGAAATAGTATATAGTTAGTGCTTAAATCAAATTCGTTTAAAGAAGTACAAGAAACAACAGACTGCGTTATAATGGCCGAATTAATACAAGAGTTTGAAGTGATACCGGTTACCGTGTAATTCGAAGTAGCTGTTGGAGATACAACTATAGACGAACTTCCTGCTATGGCGTTCCAGCTATAACTAGCGGCACCTGAAGCGGAAAGTGTGGCGCTTGAACCAATACACATCACAGATGAACTTGATACGGGATTTAAATTTGGAAGTGGATTAACTATGGCGTTAATTGTTACAATTTCATTACAACCATTGTAATTACATGTTATTGTATAAATACCGGAATTAGCAGTTTGTGCGGTAAATATATTTGGATTTTGTGCTGTAGATGTGAAGGAATTTGGCCCTTCCCAATTATACGTTATAGGAAGTGTTGTGGTAACATTGCTATTAAGATTTAAATTACTAAAACTACAAATTGGAGAATTTGAATTTGCATTTAATCCTATAATAGGACAATCTCTGAACCTTGCTAAAAAGGCGTCCCAGGAACCACCATGGGTTGTTTGATGAGCATTAGAGCTTGCTAAAACGTTGTTCACAGTTGAAGTAGCTGTAAATCCGGCAATATAAATATCTCCAAAATTCGAAATATCACAACTAAATATGTTTTGATTAGAATTGTCTCCATAATAAGTC
>Ga0209972_10003248_pt1 | contig 12783 bp, 15 predicted proteins | sample NOAtaG_7_FD_187302 | JGI IMG/M metagenome (GOLD analysis project Ga0209972, IMG submission 187302) | Freshwater lake microbial communities from Lake Erie, under a cyanobacterial bloom - NOAA_Erie_Diel1S_2200h metaG (SPAdes) (version 2) | ecosystem: Environmental > Aquatic > Freshwater > Lake ...
TTCATCGTGAGGTCGGCATCTTCTGCCGGTAGCAAGTCATCGAGTTTCTGATTTGAGAGCGTCAGATATCGCTCCAACTTCCGCACCTCGAGATAGACATCGCCATTGCCAGGCGCATAGGCGAATCCACGGGCGATCAAACGCTCCATCAATTCGATCATCTGGGTGATGTGGCCGGTTGCGCGCGGTTCGTAGGTAGGTGGAAGGACATTGAGGGCGCGATAGGCATCAGTGAAAGCTCGCTCGTACTTCATCGCAACGGCCCACCATGGGATCTTCTCGTGCACAGCCTTGTGCAGGATCTTGTCGTCGATATCAGTGACATTACGGACGAAAGTGACATCGAATCCGGATGCAGTGAGCCAACGGCGGAGGATGTCGAAGTTCACGCCACTTCGAATATGGCCAATGTGAGGCTCAGCCTGCACCGTCGCGCCACAGAGATAGATACCGACCTTCCCCGCAGTGATGGGCGAGAAGGGAGATGTACTGCGCGTGAGGGTGTTGTAGAGAGCGAGCGTCATGGTTGATTCGAATCTTATCGGTGAGACTCAGATGTTCTAAAGATGAGAGCAGTGGCCACCGCTGCAACGCCTTTGCCTTCACCCGTCATGCCAAGACCATCGGTCGTAGTGGCCGATATCGAAACAGGTGCACCACCAAGTGCGCGAGAGATGGCATCACTCGCCTCTCTTCGTCGTGGACCTATCTTGGGACGATTGCCGATCACCTGGACTGAGACATTCGCAATCTCGAAACCAGCGCCACTGACTCTTCGTGCAGCTTCAGTGAGAAGTGTTGCGCCTGATGCCCCGCTGTACTTCGGATCATCGACACCGAAGTTCGATCCGAGATCACCGATTTGCGCGGCAGAGAAGAGTGCATCACAGATCGCATGTGCTGCGACATCCCCATCGGAATGACCATCTACACCTACCTCGCCTGGCCAGAGCAGGCATGCCAGGTGAAGCGCTCGAGTGGGATCTTGTGAGAAGGCATGTGCATCGGTACCGATACCGCTTCGAAACTCCCTCTCTCCATCACCATGGATGAAGTGGCCAGCAGTGGTCAGATCCTGCACGGTCGTGATCTTCATCGCTCGGGCCTCGCCCTCGATTACCTTCACCCTCTCACCAAGACTTTCGACGAGAGCGGCATCATCGGTCGCCTCTTCTCCCCTTGCATGTGCACGCATCAGGATCGATCTCGTGAAACCTTGTGGAGTCTGGACAGCACGGAGGAAGGTGCGATCCGGAGTCAGTGAGACATAACCCTCTCGAGTGATCGATTTGATGGTGTCCGTGACAGGGATTGCTGGGATCACCGCGACCTCACCTGCGGCGAGCGCATCAAGAACTCGTCTTGCAAGGTCACTGCTTGCAAGCGCCCGGGCAGCGTCGTGAACCAGGACTAGATTGATATCGGGCGAGACGGCTTCCAGGGCGTTGGAGATGGAAACACTTCGAGACGCACCACCGACTACGACCTTCGCGCTCTCACCGACGATCTTTCGAACCTCTTCTTCCCAACCTGATGGCGCTGCGATCACGATCTCATCAACGACAGCAGAGAGTGAGAGGAATGCATGTTCAAGAAGGGTTCTGCCGGCTATCTGGACGAAGGCTTTCGGTCTATCAGCACCGAGTCGCTCACCACTTCCTGCAGCGGCGATGATGGCAGCGGATCGCATGATCAATCCTCCATCAGGGACTTCAGGATCTCATCTCCTGGCCCCAGCCCAGAGAGAGTTAGGAAGCCAAAACCTCGTTGAGGATCGTCTCTGCCTTCGCCTCATCGGTTCGCTCAGCGAGTGCGAGTTCGGAGATCAGGATCGACTTCGCCTTAGCGAGCATTCGCTTCTCGCCGGCGGAGAGACCGCGATCGAGGTCACGACGATAGAGATCGCGAACTACTTCAGCGACCTTGATGACATCCCCGGATGCAAGCTTCTCGAGGTTCGCCTTGTAGCGGCGCGACCAATTGGTCGGCTCCTCGGTATATGGCTGACGCAAGACGCCGAATACTCGATCAAGTCCGGCTGAATCGACGACATCACGGACACCGACGAGATCCACGTTATCTGCTGGGACTCGTACTGTGAGATCGCCTTGATGGACTTTGAGAACTAGATATGTCTTTTCTTCGCCTTTGATTGTTCGCTTCTCGATCGCTTCGATCAGAGCTGCTCCGTGATGGGGATAAACAACGGTTTCGCCGACTTTGAATGACATTAAGCGCCTTTCGTTAGAGGACGATTCTACATCATCACTACGACAGGATGAAATTGAGAAGGCGGAGGCTTTCTGCCTTATCCTTTGCGCGTGAATATCACTTCTCTTCGTGGTCGCGCACGCACTCTTTCGCGCTTGACAATCGCTCTTCTCTCACTCTCGCTCTTGACAGGTTGCGCAGCTGGTCCCAATGCAGCGACGCGGCTCATCACTCAAGTCACAGATGGCGTCGAAGGTGAAGCAGGACCGGTGAAACTTCGTAATTTCACACTTGTACTTCAGCCAGATAGCTCAGTCGTCCTGGTTGGCACCATCGTCAATCAAGATGAGATCGAAGATGCAGTCCTTGCCATCGGGATCAACGGAGAACGTGCGAAAGTCTGGGCAAATGGCAGTGAAGCAGAGTCACTCCCACTCACGATCAATAGGCCACAACATCTTGCAGGACCAAGTGCAACCGCTTATGCATATCTCGAGGCGTTCGATGTGAAGGCGGGATATCGCGTTCCAGTTGAAGTAGTCCTTCAGCGCGGTGGCATCGTCGAACTTGACGTACTGGTGCGCGAACGTGACCTTGAGTTCGCCGATGTATCTCTACCCAACTAACTCTTTGCAACCGGAACTAGATCTCGATCTTGTAGCCAAGCCCTCTTACGGTTTGAATCAGGGTCGGGTTGGCAGGGTCCTTCTCTACCTTGGCGCGAAGTCTCTTGATGTGGACATCGAGAGTCTTGGTATCTCCCACATAATCACTTCCCCAGACTCGATCGATGAGTTGGTTCCTGGTAAGTACTCGGCCAGCGTTTCGCATCAAGAATTCGAGTAGTTCGAACTCCTTGAGTGGAAGTGAGATGGGTTGTCCACCAACAGAGACTTGGTGGCGATCGATATCCATTCGAATATTGGCAACGCTCAGGACGCCAGCATCTGCTTCGCTCACCGCACCATTGCCACGACGAAGTACGGCTCGGATACGTGCGACGAGTTCACTTCTCGAATAGGGCTTGGTCACATAGTCATCGGCTCCGAGTTCCAGCCCGACCACCTTGTCGATCTCGGTGTCTTTGGCGGTGAGCATGATGATCGGCACCTGTGATTGCGCCCTGATGCTGCGGCATACCTCGATCCCTGAAACTTCAGGGAGCATGAGATCGAGCAAGATAAGGTCGAACTCGCTGCGCCCGAACTTCTCAAGGGCTTGCTTACCTGTGGCAGCGGTTTCGATGATGAATCCTTCCTTACTGAGAAGGAATTCAAGTGCCTCTGAGAAAGAAGCTTCATCTTCCACGATCAGGATCTTGGTCATCTATCTCTCCCTAGATCTCGCTCGAAGCGCGATCGATGCTTGGTAGCCGGAGCGCGAAAGTGCTTCCCACTCCCACCTTGCTCCAGACTTTGACTTCGCCACCATGGTTTTGTGCCACATGTTTGACAATGGAAAGACCCAATCCCGTCCCACCAGTCTCACGAGATCTCGCTGGATCGACCCGGTAGAAGCGTTCGAAGATCCGTTCCAAGTCGTCCTCCTTGATACCAATTCCTTGATCTATGACATCTATCTCGACAATGGAATCATCGACCTTCACTTCGATCACTACCTTCGTCCTCTCGGGCGAGTAATTGATCGCATTCTCGATTAGATTATGTACAGCCATGATGAGTTGATCGCGGTCACCACGGACCCATGCCTCTCTCTTATCGCTTCGCAACACATCGATGTTGCGCGCCTCAGCACTCGTCTCAGCCTGAGACATCGCCTCCTTCACAACCTCTCCCATCTCGATCGGATGGGGATCGGTCAATGGATCCTCGCCCTGAAGACGTGAGAGATTGATGATCTCTTTGACCAGATCCTCCAGTCGTTTCGCCTCACTCTTGATACGAAGAGCGAACCTCTCCATCGCTGCTGGATCATCTTTCGCCTGCGAGATCGCCTCACTCAAGAGCGAAAGCGCACCGATCGGAGTCTTCAATTCGTGGGAGATGTTTGCGATGAAATCCCTACGGATCGCATCCACCCGAGACTTCTCGCTTTCATCGTTGATCAAGATGATGACACTGTCTTCATCAAGGGCAGTGACAGCAATCTTGATCTTGCGTCTTCCTTGTCCAATTGGTCCGCGTGGGATCTCGATGAGTCCTTGATGGGGCTTACCGGTGCGACGAACAGCCCTGACGATCGCAAGGATTTCATCTCCATCAAGTCGTCCCTCTCGCACGATGTTGAGCGTTGCTATTCCTGCTGATTGGAAGATGGGTGAGTCCTCAGTGTCGATCACCAAGACCTCATCCTCAAGAAGTTCGAATGTTCGAAGCAGAGGTTCAGGTAAATCCTGCAAAGCCGAAGCATCGAGAGAATCAGAGGTCTCTGCCTCGGTACTTCTTCGGAAGATCATCGCTTCGCGAACCTCACTCCATCATCGTAGTGAAGGTGGAAATCCCTTACATCTTGCGGAGAGACTCGGGGTTGCTTGGGATAGCTTGGGGTTACTTTGGATAGCTCGGTTTACCTCGTGTTCACTTTATGGTTGTCATCCATTCACCAGTACGCCTTACCCTTCGGCACATGGCTTGGCTCCGATCTGCCTTTCAAGATGAACTCGATGGCGTAACAACCTCCCTTGTCGAACTTTCGACCGCTGTATGCCAAGGGATGGAGAAGGCGACACATGCCATCCTCACCGCCAACCTCGCGGAAGCAGAAGAGGTCATATCCACTGATGATCGCATCGATCAGTTGGCTCACGATCTCGACAATCGGATCATCGAGATCATCGCGAGACAACAACCTGTCGCAAGTGATCTGCGAGCGCTGGTCACGGCTCTGCGGATGAGTTCGGATCTGGAGCGCATGGGAGATATGGCACACCATGTTGCGAAGATCGCCCGACTTCGCCATCCAGGTGCGGCAATCCCCTCAGAACTCCTCCTCACAATTGAAGAACTCGGTAAAACGGTCAAGATCGTCTCAGATAAGTGCACCGAGGTGATCGCCGACCGCGACCTCGATAAGGCTCTTGAGATGGAGCGGGATGACGATGAGGTGGATCGCCTCCATCGAAGATTGATACAGACTCTTCTCGATGAGAGTTGGCCACACAGCACGGAAACTGCAATCGATATGACTTTGATCGGACGTTACTACGAACGTTTCGCCGATCACGCCGTCTCGATCGCGCGACGGGTCTACTTCCTTGTCACAGGCGCTTACTCAGAGAAGTCCATCTAGCGCCACTTCAGTAAACACAAGGGTGAACGATCACTTCTTTCCTTGGTTCGCTACCGATTCAATCGCCACTCGTGCTGCCTCTGGATCTAGATATTCTCCACCTTTGACCAAAGGTTTGAAGTCATCATCGAATCGATAGAGCAGAGGGATCCCGGTTGGGATATTGACCCCAGCTATATCTGTATCCGAGATGCAGTCGATATGTTTGACGATCGCTCGAATGGAATTCCCATGTGCTACGACAAGGACTCTCTTGCCGGCATTCAAGTCTGCTGAGATCTCACCGGTCAAGTAAGGAAGCAGTCTTACAACCACATCCTTGAGGCATTCACTCTTCGGTAGGTCGCTTCCAAGATCCCGATAACGGACATCTTTCGCTTGAGAGTAGGGGTCATCATCTGCGATCGGCGGTGGTGGCACATCGAAGGATCGGCGCCAGAGTTGGAATTGCGCCTCACCATGAGCCTCGAGCGTTGCTTTCTTATCCTTACCTTGAAGTGCGCCATAGTGGCGTTCGTTCAATCGCCAACTTCGCTTCACGGGGATCCAGTCGCGATCACACACAGCCAATGCGCGTTGCGACGTGTGAATCGCACGCTTCAAGAGTGATGTGTGGACTAGATCTGGCAATAGATCGTGGTGCAGCAACAACTCACCGGCACGGTTCGCCTCTGCCTCTCCTTTGGTCGAGAGAGAGACATCGACCCATCCAGTGAAGAGGTTCTTTGCGTTCCATTCACTCTCGCCGTGGCGCAGAAGTATCAACTCGCGAGCCATATCCGAATCCTGCCATCTTCACCGGTCACTTAGAGCCTTGATAGGCTTTCGGTTGCGTTCGAGAGCCGACTTTCCCTCAAAGTCGATTCTCCGCCACAAGGTTCGATGACGTGGCGCCCGGATTTGAGGGCATGTCTCATCGACTTATGTGACGGAGGAAGCCGGATATGGGCATCACACCAAAGGATGCAGTTCTCTTCGATCTCTACTCATCACTTGCAGACCGACTGGCCGCAGGTGCGCGAGCGACAGTGGAACTCGTGGCTGCGGAGTTCGACAATAGGAAACCGATCGCGAAGCGAGTAGGCGATATCGAGACTGAAGCAGATGAGTTGCTTGGCAAGATCATCCGCCGAATCGATGACATGTTCGTCACTCCCTACGATCGTGGCGACCTGCAGGACCTTGCGAACGTCCTTGACGATGCGATGGACTGCATCGAAGAGGCAACCGATGTTGCCGTCCTCCACGGCGTTCAGGATTTCCCACCGCAGACGAGCGACCTTGCTGATGCAGTGCGCCGGCTCGCTGAATTGACGGCTTCAAGCATGCCTAGATTGAAGACTTTGAAGGATATGGAGCACTACTACGAAGAGGCAGACAAGATCGAAGATGAAGGCGATCGCATCCATCGCAGAATTACGAAGATCCTTTTCAGCGGTGAATACGATGCGATGCAGGTTCTCCGAATGGTCGGAGTGATCGACCTCCTTGAAGACTCACTCGATCAGATGGCAAAGGTCGCTCGCACCATCCGCCAAATCGAACTCAAGGAGTCGTAAGAGAAATGGGTGATGCCTATCTCCTCGTCTCCATCATCATCGTCGTAGCCCTGATTTTCGACTACACGAATGGCTTCCACGATGCGGCAAATGCGATTGCGACTACGGTCGAGACGAAAGCCCTCACGCCACGAAAAGCACTTGCTGTGGCAGCGATCGGAAATCTGGTTGGTGCCTTCATCAGCGAAGGTGTCGCCAAGACAGTCGGCAGTGGCATCGTCGACATCAAGCCATCGACTGAAGGTTTATATGTGGTCCTCGCTGGCGTCTTCGGGGCGATCGCCTGGAACATGTTCACATGGTGGTTTGGCATCCCTTCTTCCTCATCACATGCGCTAATCGGTGGTCTGGTTGGAGCGGCACTCGCCTCACGCGAGATCGTGCAATGGGATGGCGTGCTCTCCAAGGTTGCAATCCCGATGATCCTCTCCCCTTTGATCGGCTTCACGCTCGCCTTCTTCCTCACAGCATCACTTCAAGGAATCTTCCGTAATGCGAAGCGCAGTCGGGTAAGCAAGTACTTTCGTGCTGCTCAGATCTGCTCCTCCACCGCCATGGCAGTAGGACATGGTCTGCAAGATGCACAGAAGACGATGGGAGTGATGACTCTCGCCCTCGTCGTAGGTGGATTCCATTCCGGTGATTCGATCCCGACTTGGGTGAAGATTTCCGCAGCGATCGCAATCGCCGCTGGAACTTATGCTGGTGGCTGGCGCATCATGAAGACACTCGGAAAACGTTTGGTACATATCGATCAACTTCGCGGTGTTGCAGCAGAGACTGTCGCATCATCGGTACTTTTCACATTGGCCATTGGCTTCAAGGCACCGATCTCTACAACTCACACCATCACATCAGCGATCTTGGGTGCAGGCGCTACTCGTGGAAAACGAGCAGTCTCATGGCCGGTCGTTGGCAAGATTCTGACGGCCTGGGTCATCACGGTACCTATGGCAGGGCTATCCGCAGCTCTGATGGTGGGATTCGTGCACTTCCTGGGTCTTGTCTAAGAGCCGACGTTTAGTCAGAGATCAAGTGTTCGAAAGCCTTGAGATTGGCCAACGACTCCCCGCGCGAAAGGCGCCAAGCCCACTCGCGTCGGATCGCGGTCGCAAATCCGAGCTCAAGAAGCGGATTGAAAGCAGAATCTGAGTATTGCAGGACCGACCCGATCACTTTGTCGAGCTCGCGCTCACTGACTGCTGCATGGCTCAATCGTCCAACAAGATAGATATCCCCGATCTCATTGATGGCAAAGGCAACCGAATACATCGTGGCGTTCTTGCGAAGGAGCCACTCATGGACCTGCGCGAGATTCTCATCGGGCTTTCGTATGACGAATGCATTGACGCCTAGTGAGTGATCACCAACGACGAGAGCGCAATGCGTCTCTAACTTCGCATTTCCAGGAAGTGAGACGAGGAAGGTCCTCTCATCCACCAGTTCATAAGTGAGATCGTGTGATGCCAGGAATTCTTCGACGACTGCGAAGGTGCGCGCCTTAGGCGTACTCATGACGGGAAGGCTAAACCTTAGGCAAGGCTTCGACTATTGCTTGTGGCGCTCTCTGCGTCGCTGATCACCTTGTCATAGAGATCGAGAAGTGCCCGCGATGTGCGATCCCATCCGAAGTGAGAAGCATGTTGGACCGCTCCCATCGAGAGGATCAAACGGCGCTCTGGTTGGGCGATAAGACGGAGCAAGACCGCTCCCCACGCCTTCGGGTCATGACCATCGACGAGAGAGCCGGAGAATCCATCAGAGACTGCAGCGCGAAGTCCACCCACGGCTGTCGCAACAACAGGAGTACCGCAGGCTTGCGCCTCAAGTGCGACAAGACCGAAGGATTCGCTATAGCTTGGAACGCAGACGAGATCAGATGCTCGATACCAATCTGGAAGTTCAGATCTCGTCACGGGAGGTAAGAATGTGACGACATCACTGATACCAAGCCACTTAGCAAGATTTCGAAGACGTTCCAATTCGCCAGTTCCACTTCCAGAGACGCCGCCGATGATCAGTGCGTTGATCTTGGAACGAAGTGCGGGGCTGTGGGTCAGAACTTCTGCGATAGAACGGATGAATACTTCCGGACCCTTGTGGGGCTGGATGCGACCGACGAATGTGAGGATGATCTTCGCTTGATCCATCTTCAACTTCTCGCGAGCTGTGCTCTTTCCGCCAGCAACTTTGAACTCAGCGAGATTGACGCCAGGGGTTGCAACGAAGACCTTCTCGGGGCAGGCACCATAGAGAGACACGAGACTTGCCGCTTCGGAATCTGTATTTGCGATGATCGCTGCCGCTGCCTTGACTACGTTCTCTTCGCCAATGGAGCGAGAGAGTGGCTCGGGGCTCTCACCATCGGCCAAAGAAAGATTCTTCACCTTCGCGGTGGTGTGGAATGTATGAACGAATGGGATTCCACTCTCTTGCGAGACCTGCTTCGCAAGGAGACCTGAAGTCCAGTAATGCGAGTGGATCACTTCGTAACTTCCGCCATCTCGCATATGGCGATAAAAATCTGCGACAAGTTGGTCCATAAGAGCGGGGATATCGCTCTTACTCACACCTTCGTAGGGCGTGGCATGGAGGTGTCGCACCCGAACCCCTGGGGCAAAGTCAACGACATCAGGTAAATCACTGCGGGATGCTCGAGTGAAGATGTCGACTTCCACTCCAGAGGCGGCCATCTTCTTCGCGCTCTCGATGACATAGGTATTCATCCCACCTGCATCGCCGATACCTGCTTGATCAAGCGGTGAGGTATGGAGCATCACTGTCGCAACGCGACGTGGAGCAGGGTGGGAGGAAGGGTTATCTCGAAGCGACATCAGAGAGGAGTTTACTCGCGCGAATCTCCCCGACAACCTGCCCATCTCCGTAGACGGGTACTTGATCGAACTCAAGCGTGATACCTAGATGCGAAAGGCTCGCAGAAAGAAGTGGTCGATCTCCGCGATTGGAACCATCGCTCATCTTCCACGCCATCGTTCCACTTCCTCGACGCGATGCGATCATCACTCCTTCGGCACCATCCTTGACCAACAATCCTGGAACTTTCTCCATCGACTCTGTGACAACGCGTCCCTTCCCACTCACCATCTCTGGATGAGAAGTACATGCAGTAACGACTTCGGTATGGACAGGATCATCTGAGTGTGTGATCTTCTGTATCGCACGAACCATTCCTCGAAGTGAGATCGCAAAAAGTGGTGCGCCACATCCATCGACACTTACGACGGTGATCTTCTCTTCGCCAAGCGCTTCGAATTCTTTACGGATCAAGACTTGTAGCGGATGCGATGGATCCTTATAGGTCGCAAGATCCCAACCATTGATCGCAGAGGTCGCGACCATCCCAGCGTGTTTGCCGCTGCAGTTAGCAGCAAGTGCCGTCGCCTCGCGATCTCCCCACTCTCGCCGCTCTGCCATTCCCAATGGTTTATCAGGAGTGTTTCTGAGCGCCTTCTCATCCAGACCGACGGAGGCAAGGATCGATAGCGCGCTTTCGAGATGGCCAGCGCTCCCAGCATGACTGGCGCAGACCAGTGCTAACTCTTCGCTCTTGAGTTTGAGGCCAGCGCGGAGCATCGCAGATGCCTGGATCGCCTTGATCGCAGAGCGCGGATAGATCAACTGGTCTGGATCGCCCAGAGAGAGAACTTCCTTCTCGTCACTATCGATGATGAGAACTCTTCCGTGATGGACCGACTCCACCATCCCACCACGGACCACCTCGAGGAGGATCTCATCGTGGAAGCTCTGCATCTCTTTCCTATTCAAAGCCTTGGCTAGATTCTTACTCGCCGGATCGCGGCAAAGTCGACCAGATGTGAGCCTGCAATTCCTTACCCGGCACTCCCATGTCATAGGCGAAGAAGAGTTCGCCATCAACGAGTCCGTAGAGACGTGAACCATCAGTGACGCTCTTGGCAGTCGGCGCGGCATAAGCGTGATCGAGAGCAAGTTGGATCTTCGGTCCATCGAAGCGACCGACCCATCCTTCAGAGATTCCAGTGTTATGTGCGATGACAACTTCAAGAACGTTGTTCGGCTTCACGCGCCAGAATCCAGTCTCACTAGCTGCGGGTCGAATGATCTCGTTATTCTCATCAATGATCCAAGAGCGCGAGAAGTAAGTGAGAAATGGTCTGCCATCATGATTGAACGTGACCTCTTGCGCAAAGTCGAACCGATCGATCCCGGCATAGTCACCGTGACCTTTACCGCGCCAGGTCCCAACGAGCCAGGCGAGAGGATTGAGATCAGGATGAAGCCCCTCAGGGATAACGAAGGCCATCATCTCTCCTCACCATAGATCTGAGCCAAAATTTCGCGCCATGAATCTGAGCCATGCATTGAAACCAGCGAAAGCCTACCTTCGAAGGAAAGTAGAGTCCTCTCCATGGGAAAGCGTCTCGTCATCAAGTTGCTCGCAGGCAGAGAAGACCCAGAACGTCTCTCTGGCGCACTCAGCGTTGCATCTGCTGCTATCGCATCAGGGGTAGAGGTATCACTCTGGCTCACTTCAGAGAGTTCTTGGTTCGCACTGCCAGGCAAGATCGACGAGATTCAACTTCCTCACTCGTCCGATCTCGGCGAACTCCTCCGTCTAGTTATTGCGAATGGGAGCGTCACCCTCTGCACTCAATGTGCGACAAGGCGTGGCATCGAAGAACGAGATGTGATCGACGGAATTTCGATCAAAGGCTCTGCGACATTCGTTGAGGAGATCACAGCAGAAGGAGTTCAAGCGCTCGTCTACTAGATCTAATCGATCGGAACCAAGATCTCCTGAGTCGCCTTCAAGTCACCGATCTCTACGAGTGCATCTGCTGGGGTCATCCGCTTGATCACAGCGAGTGCAATGGGACCTAACTCGTGATGTCGAGCGACCGTCCCAAGGAATCCAATCTCTTTCCCATCAAGAGTCACCTTCTCACCGCTCTCAGGTAGATCGATGCGAGATCCATCTAGATGCAGCAAAACTAATCGTCGCGGTGGGTGACCGAGATTGAAGACCTTGGCAACTGTCTCTTGTCCGCGATAACACCCCTTATTCATATGGACTGCGATGTTGAGAAGACTAAGTTCATTGGGGATCGTCTTGTGATCCGTCTCAAATCCAATCCGCGCTCTGCCTTGGGCCACGCGTTCTGCCTCAAGGACCCAGATGCCAACTTGAAGGTTGGCGGAATCAAAGGCGGACTTCGTTGCCGTTAGATCACTTCGAGGAACCAAGGCATAAGGGCCTCCGATGCGATCACTCTTTCCGGGAGCTTTGAGGATTGCAAAGCGATCGCTCACATCACTTACTTCGACCTTGGTGCGAAAGATCATCCGATTGAGGTACTCGAGTAGAGAATCTTTCCGTTCCTCATCAAGATGTATATAGGTCGCCTGGCCATCATCGACAAGAAAGAGTTGTTGCTCGATACGCCCATGGGGATCGAGGATGAGAGCTTCACTCCACTGCCCTGGCTCTAACTTCTCGAGATGTTGTGTGGTCAGAGCATGCAACCACGTAAGTCGCTCTTCACCCTTCACTTCGATCACGGCGCGATGAGAGAGGTCAGCCCAGGCCTTTCCTTCTTCGAGGGCGCGGGCTTCTTTTGCGATCTCGCCGAAATGCCAGATCGCTCCCTTATCGGGGCCATGTTCAACAAGTACTGCGGTCATTGTTGCTCTACTTCGGCGTGCAGTTGGCGCAGGTGCCGTAGATGGCGAAGTGCGTGACATCAGTTTTGAAGCCGTAATTGTC
>Ga0209972_10003251_pt1 | contig 12773 bp, 12 predicted proteins | sample NOAtaG_7_FD_187302 | JGI IMG/M metagenome (GOLD analysis project Ga0209972, IMG submission 187302) | Freshwater lake microbial communities from Lake Erie, under a cyanobacterial bloom - NOAA_Erie_Diel1S_2200h metaG (SPAdes) (version 2) | ecosystem: Environmental > Aquatic > Freshwater > Lake ...
GGGGACGGGAGACGGGAGACGGGGGACGGGGGAGCGGTTCTGCGTATTTGGGGAAGTGCCTTTTCAGCCTGTGACAATTCTGTCAAAACAAGTCCGTTATTTTACCGGCCTTTTAATCTTAATTCAGCATGATGGATTTAAAAAACATACAGACCGAGGTGGATGCGAGTTTTCTGTACTCGATACTTGCTGCTAAGGAGCAGGACGAGCAGGTTGCCGATATTTTCAGGCAGATGAGCGAGCTGGAGAAAGGGCATGCCCTTGCATTTCTAAAAAAATCGGGGCTTGGCCCCGGTGACCTGCCGGGGCCTTCCTGGCGCGCAAGAATGCTCGCCCGCATCGGCAAAGTCCTGGGCTATGAATATGTGCTCGGCACCCTGCTCGAAACGGAAAAGAGTATTTCCGCCTCGATCCTGCAGGGCAGAAAGAAACGCGCAGCCCCCTCCCCGGTCTCCGATACTGCGCATGTTGCGATCCTGCAGAATATCTTTCAAAGGTCGGGGGGGATGCAGGGTGCTGTATTGGCGCGTTTCGAAAAACGACATCGCTCAGTAGGTGGAAATGCTTTGCGGGCTGCCGTCCTTGGCGGCAACGATGGCCTGGTTTCTAATTTCAGCCTGGTGATGGGCATGGCAGGTGCTGGTGGAGGTCAGGCTGAGATTCTACTCACCGGGATTGCCGGGCTTTTGGCAGGTGCCCTCTCTATGGCACTGGGTGAGTGGATTTCAGTCAAAAGCTCGCAGGAACTTTACGAAAATCAGATGCAGCTTGAAATGGAAGAGCTAGAGGCAAACCCCGCAGATGAGGCGCGGGAACTCGCGCTGGTGTACGCTTCCAAAGGAATTCCGGCTGAACAGGCATCGGCGATGGCCAATGCGGCTATTGCCGATAAAGATAGCGCCTACGAAGTGCTGGTGCGCGAAGAACTCGGTATCCATCCCGAAGACCTTAAAGGTTCTGCCATGGAAGCAGCGCTGGCCTCTTTTGTACTTTTTGCTATAGGTGCCATCGTGCCGGTCATGCCCTTTTTCTTTACAGGCGGTCTGACGGGGATTCTGTTCAGTGCCCTGTTGAGTGGTGCGGGCTTGTTTATTATCGGCGCAGCGATCACCCTTTTCACCGGGCGAAGCGTTTGGTTTTCAGGTTTTCGCCAGGTGGCCTTCGGAATGATAGCAGCAGGCATAACTTTCGGAATCGGTAAATTGATTGGCGTATCTATCGCAGGATAGGGGTTATCTGCTTGAAAGCGAGGTGAAATATACTGAACGGCCATTCTGAATGCCGGCGGAAAGTCCGGATGACACAAGATGGATTAGGCGATTCTCAAAACAGGCAGCGCACGCAATGCAGCGGTTAGGCCTCTTAGCCCCGCTTTTGTTTTTTCACCAGGATCAACGTCCGGCGTCTGCCCCCTTCCTGCATGTTTAGCTTAAGGGAATCCCTGGTCACGTCGTCAATTTCCACTGCTTTTTCTGTGGCGTCCTTGTGGAGGGTATCGAGGGTATGCAGGAGGCGGCCTTCGATGGAAAAGAAGCCGGATTCCATATAATTCAGGGTACTCGTGAAGGTATAGGATGAATTTGGATAGAATACGAAAGTGATTTCCCGGGTATTGACTGCTAATGGCTGTCCTTCTTCGAGGACTTTCACTGCTTCCCACTTTCCGATGAGGTCTTTTTTTTGATACGGGCCGCATGCGGCGAGGGTAAGCAGGAGGGCTGTACCCAAAATCGTATGGTTCATGTACGCTGGATTTTTATGTTAATTACGTACCTCGATATTGCCTTTGAGGTTAATTTCGACCATGAAGCCATCCGGTCGGAGGGCGACATTGCCGACGTCCAGTTGGTCCACCCTGGCCTGAAGGCGGAAGCCACCGGCAAGGCTATATTCGTTGAGCTGTTTTTCCAGGGCTTTTCTGGATTCTTCGAGGTTGTAGCGCAGGTAGAAATCCAGGGATTCCTGCAGGCGCTTGCGGAGGGTACTCTTTAGTAGCCAGGCGCCACTTTTAACGAGGAAATTGCGGGTTTCCAGGGTAAAATCCAGGCCTTCGACTTCGATGGCGTTTCGGGCGGCGTTATAAAAGGGGCGGCCTTTGAGATATACGCTGCCGTTATAGCTGCCGGACATACTCAGGTTGAGGATGACTTCCTCCCCCTGGCCGTAGATTTCTATCCCCTCGACCGTGACGGCGCGTTTCCCGGACGTGTAGGTTTCACCGATAATTTCTTTACCTGCAAGGCGCTGGGCCTCGGTATAGCTGACCTCTGCGGGCAGAAAGATTGAAAAGCCCGGCTCCTGGTTGCTGAATTGGGTATAAGGCGGCAACGGCCGCTCGGAAAATGCCGGTGGGGCATCCCCGACGGTAATCCTCGGCCTGGCTTCGACGACGATTGTGGTGGTCATGGTATCTGCACTTACGCGGATAGGGGTCATTCCAATACCCAGTGGATTGACGATCAGCCAGGTATTGTAATCTGCGGATATTTGGGTGGGGCGGAACATAGACTTCCAGGTATCGGCGACCATTTTTCCGATGCCCAGGTCTGTCGTGACTGCCTCATCAATGGCCCCGGCGATCGTTTTGCGCATATTTTGAAGTGCAAGATCGGCCAGCAAACCGACTGGCAGGTTGATACCGGCAATTTTCAGGACGGGTTTTTCCAGCCAGCGGTAGTTGGCGATGGTAGTCTGCGTGGAGAGCGACCAGTCTGGTTTTACGTTGTACGCAGTTTTGAAGTCTATGGCGATTTTGCCCTGGGCATCTACGACGGTAATGCCCGCGTCATAGCGCACCCAGATCGCTGCCGGTACGGTGAACGAGATGGTCTGCCCGTCCAACCCCAGTTTAATCGGGGCGGCTTTAGTGGCACGGATCATCATGCGGTCGCCATCGCGGAGGTCTTTGTCTTCATACAACACCCCTTCGAGTTGTGCATTGACCGTTTTTTCCAGGGTAGATATTTTAATGGCTACCGGAATATAAATCGAAGACCGTTTATCGCTTAAGTTGGTTGCATAATTTTCCATAGGGCGGGTCAGTGGTTTTGGGGCGGAACAGGCAGCGGTGGCCAACAGGGCGAACCAACAGCCCCATTCCATGAATGATCGGATCATACGTAGCTTATTTATGACAAATATACGGGCCCTTTTCAGGTCCCTCTAATATATAACGGAAACTATTTGGGGGTTTGGTGTATTCCTAATGGATAAAAACGATAGAGTGCGGCCAAATTCCGCAAATCCTTCTTAATTTTGTTATATGTTGCCGTTAAACCGCAAAATTATCCTCGCTTCGCAGTCTCCGCGCAGGAGCCATCTCCTTCGGGAGGCAGGCCTGTCTTTCGAGGTAAGGCCCACAGATATTCCCGAAGATTTCCCTGACGATATGGACGTGGACGCAGTCGCTCCGTACCTGGCACGAAAGAAAGCAGAAGCTGCCCGCCACTGGATAGAATCGGATGAGATCGTTCTTGCATCGGACAGCGTCGTCATCCTGGGCGGTCGCATATTTAACAAACCTTTGGATTATGCCGAGGCTTTTGCCATGCTTCAGGCGCTCTCGGGCAATATGCACCGGGTCATCACCGGGGTTTGTCTGATATCCAGAGAACGGGAGATCGATTTTTCAGGTGAAGCGAAGGTCTTTTTTGAGGATATGGATGAGGCTGAAATTGATTTTTACATCAATACATACCGTCCTTTTGATAAAGCTGGCGCATACGCCGTTCAGGAATGGATCGGGCTGTGCAAAATTTCCAGGATAGAGGGTACGTACAGCAACATCATGGGTTTACCGATGGATTTGGTCTATAAAGCCCTGAAAGCATTCATTTAGTGGACAGCCCGTCAAACAATAACGTTCCGATACGCACTAAAGTAGCGCCTTCTTCCAGGGCAACCGGATAATCCGAGGACATACCCATGGATATTTCGCAGAATGCCGGGTCATCGGGAAAGAAACCAGCTTTCAGCGTCTGGAAGATTTCCCTCAACTGGCTGAATTCCTGGCGCACCTGGGCTTCATTTTCCGTAAAACTGGCCATGCCCATTACCCCGGCAACCTGCACGTTCCGGCATTTTCGATAATCCTCCGAACGCAGAATGGCCGTTGCTTCCTCCAGGGAGAGGCCAAATTTTGTCTCTTCCCGGGCAATATGGAACTGCAGCAGGCAAGGGATGGCCCTGTCGCACTTCAGCCCCTGCTTGTTGATCTCCAGAAGCAGCTCCAGGCTGTCCACGGATTCGATCATCGCCACAAAAGGGGCGATATACCTGACCTTATTCCGCTGAAGGTGGCCGATCATGTGCCACTCGATATCTTTTGGCAGGCGTTCGTATTTCGGGGCCAGTTCCTGGACTTTGTTCTCTCCGAACTTTCGCTGCCCCCTGGAATAGAGAGCCATCACCGCGCTATCCGGTTTTGTTTTCGATACGGCCACCAGCCTGGCGCGATACGGGGACAGTTGCCCCAAAATGGTGTCAAAAATATCCTGCATTTTAAAATAACCCGTTGATTTCAGCATCTACCATACTTACCACCTTGCCCAGGTCTTCCGGGTTTTGGGCAAAATCCACCTCGTCTGCATTGATAATCAGCAGGGGGCCTTCATTATAGCCGGAAATCCAGTTTTCGTAGCGCTCGTTGAGGCGCCGCAGGTAATCGAGGCTGATACTACCCTCGTATTCCCTACCCCTCAGTTGGATGTGATCAACCAGCGTAGGGATCCCCGCACGGAGATAAATTAAAAGGTCAGGAGGCTGGACCTGAGAAGACATGGTGAGGAACAAATCCTTATAATTGCTGAAATCGCGGGTGGACATCAGCCCCATATCGTGCAGGTTGGGCGCAAAAATATGGGCATCTTCGTAGATTGTGCGGTCTTGCACGACCGTCTGCTCACCGGAGAGGATTTTAAGGATTTGCTGATAGCGTTTGTTGAGAAAAAAAATCTGGAGGTTGAACGACCATCTACGCATATCTTCGTAAAAGTCAATGAGATATGGGTTGTCATCTGTAGATTCGTAATGTACTTCCCAGCCAAATGTTTTTCCTAACTGGGTACAGAGTGTGGTTTTTCCAGCCCCGATATTTCCAGCAATCGCGACATATTTCACGGTTCCGGACCTGGTAGTAGTTTCTTTCATAATGCTATTTTTGGAATTCCTGGACGTTCAGGAAGGGATAATTCCGCTTTGGCAAAATAAGGAATAAACCAGATAGGAAACAAACTTTCGGGCCATCGAAATCGCTTTTGTGTATAAGTTGGCAGGGAACCTGGAATGCGGTTTCAACAATTTAAGCAGATGAACGGTTTATAATTGATCTTTGATTGTAACGCCGGGGATGCTGTTTTTTTCGTTAAAATTGTCAAGGAACTGCATTGGGCTTCTCTCCCGGAAAAGTGGGTACGCTTTTAGATGGTACAAGCGATAAAGCATAAATATCCTCCGTTCGCCGATTATTTCGTGTATCGCCTCTAAAAAAAGATTATGCAAATAGATCATGCCTTAATTTCACACCTCGAGCATTTGTCGCGTTTAGAGCTCAGCGAAACAGAGCGCGCCCGCTTGCTGGCCGATTTGAACAAAATCCTGGAGATGATGGAAAAGCTGCGGGCTGTGGACGTGGAAGGCGTAGCGCCGATGGTGTACATGAACGAATTGCCGAATCCGCTGCGTCCAGATATTCCCGGTGGGCAGAGCCGCAGGGAGGATGCCCTGCGCAACGCACCTGAAAACGACGGGACTTATTTTCTGACCCCTAAAGTTATTGACATTAAAAAAGGCTAAAAGCTTTTTCAATACACTGATTATGGCAAAAACGATTATTTCCATCCGGGAGCTTCGCAAGGTATATCAAATGGGCCTCAATGAGGTCATCGCCTTACAATCGGTATCCCTGGATATTTTCAAAAACGAATACGTCGCACTGATGGGGCCTTCCGGCTCGGGCAAATCCACCCTGATGAACCTCATCGGGTGCCTGGATTCACCGACGAGTGGTTCATATTTTCTCAATGAGAAAGAGGTCAGCACCATGTCCGACCAGGAGCTCGCACAGGTGCGCAATAAAGAAATCGGCTTTGTCTTTCAGACGTTCAACTTGCTGCCCAGGCTCTCGGCGCTGGAGAACGTGGCCCTTCCCTTGGTCTATGCCGGTTGGTCCCGTTCCAGGCGGATCGAAAAGGCCGCCGAAATCCTGAAGGCAGTAGGCCTGGCAGACCGTATGGACCATAAGCCCAACGAGCTTTCCGGGGGCCAGCGCCAGCGCGTAGCGGTAGCCCGCGCACTGGTCAACGATCCCTCGATTATCCTGGCCGATGAGCCTACAGGTAACCTGGACTCCCGGACGTCTTATGAGATCATGGCACTATTCGCGGAGATCCACGCAGCGGGGAACACGATAATTCTGGTCACGCACGAACCAGATATTGCTGCGCATGCGCACCGTATCGTGCGTTTACTCGATGGGAAAGTGGAAAGCGATCAGGTAAACAACAATATTACAGTCCCGGCGGTCACAGCGGCCACGGTTGGTTAGCAGTTTCTGCAGGTCAGCATCCCTGCATCCCATAACGGTATAATTTCAAGGGAATGGCTTTTAAAATTTATACAAAAACCGGCGACGAGGGGGAGACTTCTTTGTTCGGCGGCAGGCGTTTATCCAAACATCATCTGCGCATAGAGGCCTATGGCACCGTGGACGAGTTGAACGCCCATATCGGCCTGCTGCGCGATCTGGAGGGGCATCCCGGAGCAGACCAACTGCTTTTTGAAATCCAGAATCGTCTCTTTGTGCTGGGTTCCAGCCTCGCCTGCGACCCGGATAGCCAGCCCCTGGTTCCCGATCTTCAGGCTTCGGATATCGGGGCGCTGGAGCTGGCAATAGACCAAATGGAAGAAGGGCTGGTTCCCCTGAAGAATTTCATTTTGCCCGGTGGGCACCCTACCGTGTCCCATTGTCATATCGCACGTTGCGTTTGCCGACGCGCAGAACGTCTTTGTGTAGCACTTGCACAGGAAGAGCAGGTGGCCGCTGTAGTCCTGCAATATCTCAACCGCCTCTCCGATTACCTTTTTGTCCTCTCCCGCTATATCGGAAAAAATTTGGGAGCAACGGAAGTGATTTGGAAAGGCAGGGGCAATAGCTGAACAAACCTGTGGCAAATGCCCGTAAAACGGCGTATCTTTGCTACATGACTACCTGGAAATCTACCTGGGACCGCCTTCCTATCGCACTGAATTACCTGCTGATCCTGACTGCGATCGGCGTGATTTCCCTTTTTTTTCCCAATAAGCTGCGCTTCAGGTATGAGTATGAGCCGGGTAAGACATGGCCATACGAGGACTTGTATGCGCCTTTTGACTTTGCCATACCTAAGGATAACAGGGCTTACCGGCAGGAAATAAACAGCCTGGTGGAAAATCTGGCGCCTTTATATCGCCGTGTGGACTCTGTCGAGACCCGTCAAATTGCAGCGCTGGGGCAAAAATTTGAGGCCCAGTTGGGGGCAATTGAGAAAGGGCAGTTCCCCGACCTGCGCCGACGGCCCCAGAAGTACCGCGATTTTTCGGTTCGATATCTGGAAGGTATTTTTGAACGCGGCGTGGTGCAATGGGAGGGGGAAAAGCGTCCTGTGCAGGTGGGCGTTGTGCACGGTAAGGCTTCCAGGATCCGTGCAGGAATGGAAATAGCGGATCTGGAACAAGCGCTTGCCCAGGTTTACGATTCGCTTCGGTTTAGTGGGCTGCCCGATGTGGAGTTCCTTTTTCCAATCCTGACAGAAGTGATTGTACCTAATTTGCGCTATGACCAGGTGCTCAATGAGAAAGTTATGGCAGAGGCGGCAGCCTCGGTATCTCCTTTTCAGGGGATGGTACAAAAAGGGGAGTTGATTGTTCAGCGCGGCGGGATTGTGACGAAAGGGACTTACCGGCTTTTAGAAGGTTACCGGATGCAATATGAGCAGACCCTGCTGGAGAAGCGGTCGGGGATATGGTTGTTTGCAGGGTACCTCACCCTCACCTTAACGGTTTTTGGGCTGTTGTTTGCATATTTATGGAATGCTTATCCATTCGTTATACGGCAATTCAACCAGCTTTTATTGATTTTGCTGTGGCCGGTAATTTTTGCTTACCTGCTCTCGATGGTGCAGTCGGGCAGTACGTTAAGTCCCTATCTGCTGCCTTTTGCTATCGTCCCGATTGTCATAAAAAATTTTTACGACAACCGCCTTGCCCTGTTTGTACATCTCGTTGTAGTCCTGATCGCTGGTTATTTGTCTGCCCTGGGCTTCACCTTTATTTTCCTTCAGATAATTGTTGGGGTCGTGGTAGTGGTAAGCCGGCAGGACGCCCATAACTGGAGCAGGTTTTTCTATCTGGTTGCCCTGGTATCTATTGTTTCAGCGGTCGTATTTTTTGGATTGGAAATGGCGGGAAAAGGAAATATCGAGGCAATAGACTGGAGTGTATTTTCCTGGCTTTTCGTCAATGGTTTCCTGGTATTGCTGGCCTATCCGATCACTTCTTTGCTGGAGCGCCTGCTTGGTCTGGTATCGGTGTTGCGATTGACGGAGCTGACGGATACCAACCGGCCGCTGCTTCAGTTGATGGCGAAGCGGGCGCCGGGCACCTATCAACATGCGCTTCAGGTGGCCAATCTGGCGGAGGCGGCTGCCCGGGCGATAGGGGCGGACCATCTGCTCGTAAAGGCGGGCGCTTTATACCATGATATCGGGAAAACGGTAAATCCCGGGCTGTTTATCGAAAACCAATCTGAGGGGAACCCACATGATACCTTGGCTTTTGAAGATAGCGCCCGACAGATTATCCAGCATGTAACCGAAGGTGCTTTGCTTGCCAGGCGGTACGGATTACCCCGGATTGTTGCCGATTTCATCTTTACCCATCATGGCACGATGCGGGTGGAGTACTTCTACCGACAGTTGCAACGCGAGGATGCAACTGTGGCTGAGGAAAAAGAGGGGCTCTTCCGCTATCCCGGACCTAAACCGATGACCCGGGAAGCAACTATCCTCATGATGGCCGATGGAATCGAGGCCGCCTGCAGGAGCTTGAAGCAGCCCACTGCCAAGGCGATTGACGATATGATAGAGCGGTTGATAAAGCAGATTGAAGCTCAGGGACAATTTTCGGACTCCTCGCTTAGTTTTGTCGAAATGGAAGCTTGTAAGAAGGTATTCAGGATTATGATGCACTCGGTACATCATTTACGGGTGGAATATCCGGAATAAGGGGCTCCTGAGCGGTGGCTCGCAAGCTGTTCTCCGCGGATGAACGATCCGCCTGTCGGTCGGGCTTCGATACATCTGCGCGGTAAGGGCAGTGGCGGCAGCCACTTGTACAACAATAACCCCGCGCTTTCAGGAAGTAAGCGGTAAAGACCCAGCGCCCATTTTCTATGTAATAATCTTTACCCTCAGTTAGTGCCCTCATATCCTGCCGGTATAGGCGACCGCCGGAAAAATAGGGCGAAGGCCCCAAACATGACCGCTGTATAGGTCAGGTCGCCGAGAAGCGTATTCCAGAAAAAGGGGATTCCTGCAATATAGCAGGCCACTAACCCTTCCGCATTCTGGGGGTAAACACTGCTGCCCTGCCACACCGCAAAATTGGTCACGAGAAAGAAAAGCACGGATGCGCCGAGCGAAGCACCAATCAGCCGGGGTACGCGGACTTTTTTCAGGGTCAACCAACCAAGGGCGGTAATCATCAGAAAAGCGAGATATATGGAAATACTGTTGAACCAAATGAACCCTTCTGGATAATATTGCGGGAATTGAGGCTTGAGGATGAAGTTGTTCAGGACGATATCGCTAATCCAGAGCGTGATAAGCGGTGCAAGGAAGGCAAGCGCTTTACGACCGAAAAATGCCCCTCCGAATAAGGCCATTGCCCCCAATGGCGTAAAATTGTGGGGATGCGGCAGTAGCCTGACGAAGGCCGCCAGGAGGATGATCGCAAGGATTATACTATATCGGAAAGTGGTTTGGTGCATCTTCATGTTGCTCAGCTTTTAGCTGCAAAGGTAATGCTTCAAGCGGATTAATTTGGAGTTGTACAAAAAGAAAATTCTTTGCTGGTCCTTTGGCGGCGAATGCCGCCAAAGGATTTGTGAGACAGCCTCTTTTGTCTGGCATACGATCACTGCCCGACCTGTACCGCGTTATTGTTGCGGTTCAAATCGGCGAGGCGCAGGGAGGGGTCAATTTCTATGGCAGAGATTTGCGAAAGCGGCACCTGGAGCCGCAATTCGTATTCGGGGTTGACCCAGTCCCAGTCTGCGGCGACCTGGAAAGGCAGGGCAGGATTTTCAGATGGTTTATGGCCACGCATGATTTGGAGGGGAATATTAATAATTTCCTGTTTGCCGTCTTTGAAGGTAATCAACAAGTCGAGGGGCATGGGCATCCGGCCGGTGCGTTCGAGGACGATGACCGCATTACTGTCTGCCGCTACTTTAGCTTCTTTGATCCCATAATCAATTGTAGCAGTCATATTGACGAAGTATTCTCTATACCAGTCGAGTTCCAGACCGGAAACTTTTTCCATTACGCGTACGAAATCGTTCGCATTGGGATGTTTCATTTTCCATTCGCTGTAATAGCGGAGCAGCCCCTGGTCCAGGGCCTGTTTTCCGATCACGTATTCCAGTTGTTTGAGGAACACGCTGCCTTTGCTGTAAGAACCGACTGAGTAGGCCCGGTTGGTGCGGAAATGATCGGAATGGGTACTCAGTGGCTCTTCCTGGCCACTTTTGGCGAGGGCGAAATAGGATTCATAATTGCCGGCATGCGGAAAGGCTTCTACTTCGCCTGGGATCAGGCTGAGCGATCGGAGATAATTTATCACTTCATCGGTGGCAAAATCCGTGAAGCCTTCGTCCATCCAGGCATAAAGGGCCTCGTTGGAGCCCAGCGCCATCTGGTACCAGGAGTGCATGAGTTCGTGTACGGAGACGCCGACCAGCCCTTCGAGGCTCCCTTCTCCAAGAATGAGGGTTGCCATTGGATACTCCATGCCCCCATCGCCACCCTGGATAAACGAGTATTTCTTAAACGAATATTGCCCATATCGGCGGTTGATGAAATCGAAGGCTTTGTCCATGATTTTTGGCAGGGAATCCCAGGTGAGGCGGGTTTTATCGTTTTCCTGGTAGAAGAAATGCATGACCAGCCCGTCGGCTCTTTTTAAAGTGGTGTGTTTGTATTCTGGATCTGCTGCCCATACGAAGTCGTGTACGTCTTTTGCAATAAAATGCCAGTGTAGTTTATCGCCTTTGGGCTGTTTGACCCGCTGCCCGGGCAATTCGTACCCATGGCCGATTTCTTCGGGATTTTGTAATTCGCCGGTTGCTGCCACTACGAATTTTCGGTCAATATGCAGGGTGACATCGAAATCACCCCAGACGCCGTAAAATTCACGGGCGATATAAGGGTTGGCATGCCAGCCCTGGTAGTCGTACTCGCACATTTTTGGGTACCACTGCGCCATGGAATAGGCAATCCCTTCGCGGTTATTTCGGCCGGTACGCCGGATTTGTATGGGCACCTGTGCGCTGAAGTCCATGCTCAGGACTGTTTTTTGCCCAGGTAGGATAGGGGAGGGCAGCTCCACTTCCAGAATCGTTTCAACGGTTTCGAATTTGGTTTCGACACCGTCCTGGGTGAGTTTCCCTACTTTTATGTACCCTGTTTCCAAAGGCCCCAGTTTAGAAATCCTGTCCCGTACCCTGCGGTCCGGGTCGGGTAGGGTGCGGGAGCGCACGTCCATGGAACTACCTGGTTGAAATGCGTTCAGATAGAGGTGGTAAAATACGCGCGTTAAGGTATCGGGGGAGTTGTTGTAATACACCAGGTCCTGCTTTCCGGTATATTGATGGGTAGTGATATCGAAATCCAAGTCCATTTTATACTCTGCCCGCTGCTGCCAGCGTCCGGGCTGGGCATAGGAATGCAGCATGGAGGTCAGAAAAAACAAAGTAGCGAATAATATACATCGGTGCGGCATCATATAGGTATTTTTTACAGTGTTTTTGAAAAAGTACACGCAGGCACTCTGTAAATGCTCACGATGGGATGAACGTATAAGTGCCTTTGCAAAGATAAAAACCCTTACATACTTTGTAGCGTTTCTGGCAAATTTGAGCCTGTGGACAAGAGGTGTTTGCCTGCAGGGCAAATGTGTTGTATCTTTACAAAAAGTACAATAGATATGCCCAAAAAACTACCACTCGGTTTACAAGACTTTCGCGGCATTATTGAGGATGGATACAAGTATGTGGATAAAACCCGCTATCTGCATACTTTGACTTCTTCGGGCAAGTATTTTTTCCTGTCCCGCCCCCGCCGCTTCGGCAAATCCGTTACCGTTGCTACCCTGCACGAGCTTTACAAGGGCAGCCGTGAGCTGTTCCAGGACCTGTGGATAGCGGATAAATGGGATTGGACCAAAAAACATCCCGTGCTGCGCCTCTCCCTCACTTCCATCGGCTTCCAGGAGTTAGGCCTGCGGCGGGCCCTCCTCCAGGAAATCGGCCTCATCGCAGAAGCACATGGAGTTACACTCAAAACAGAGGGCCTGGCCTCCCGGTTCCGCGAACTCATCGGAGCCATGGCGGAAGGAGGAAACAAAACCGTGGTCCTGGTGGACGAATACGACGCCCCGATTATCAACTACCTGGGCACCAATCTCGAACAAGCTGTCGAGAACCGGGAAATCCTGCGCGAGTTCTATACTGTCCTCAA
>Ga0209972_10003253_pt1 | contig 12769 bp, 17 predicted proteins | sample NOAtaG_7_FD_187302 | JGI IMG/M metagenome (GOLD analysis project Ga0209972, IMG submission 187302) | Freshwater lake microbial communities from Lake Erie, under a cyanobacterial bloom - NOAA_Erie_Diel1S_2200h metaG (SPAdes) (version 2) | ecosystem: Environmental > Aquatic > Freshwater > Lake ...
CATCGAACACGACCTACAACACCAAAGTAAACGAAGTCATCCGGCCTAGTCGGTTGGAGAGCTATACACCAAAGGATATGCAGATCGTCTTGACGACTGCGGCAATTGCACCAGTACCAGAGTTGATGTGCCCAGGAAATCCACCAGCCGTGGCAAAACGAATCACTTTCAACATCCATTGCAACGTCATGAACGATGAGAAGGTTATCGAGCCAATCGATTCCATCGTTCACATGTTCGCTGCTGACGTTGAACAAGTAGTTGCGTCTGAACCGCTTTGGCATAACTTTGATGAAAATGCCATCAACGCTTATTTTCTTCCGCACGTTAGGCATAGCACATCTGGCGGTATTGATGGAGTTAACGTCCCTATAGAAATAGTTTATCGCACTGCCGAAAACGATCCTTATGAGGTGCGGTAATGATCGGTCTGACATTTACAGATAACGTTACCAAAAAACTTTCCAACATAGCTGAAAAGTTAGGAACTGTTATCTCTGGTGGAGTCAACGAAGCAGGAAGTCAAGCTATTGATCTCACCGAACAAAACGTTCGCGACATGATCGCAATCGATCAAATGGAAATACGGTCAGCGTTCTCACGACGTGATTCGTCCGTTGCAAACATGGAATGCCAAGTTCAAATCGACGCAAGGCACACGACTGACTTAAACGCTTTCGCAATTCGACAAACAAATCAAGGCGTTGAGGTAAAGGTATATCGATTCCAACCTCCTGTTCTTTACCTAGACACATTTGGTCCAAATCAAAAACGTCTACCAAAAGGTATCTATCGCAGGATTTCAAGAAGTCGATTTCCTATAGAGCGAATTAAGAGCATACAGATTTTCGGGGAAGAGCCGGTAAAAAAGAAGATCAAAGAACAACAACCAAAAATACGCGAATTGGCCATGACATCCTTGGACAAGAACGTAAGCAACCTAATTAAATCCAGTTAGTAATAAGGACAAGCAACAATGCCATTTCTCCGAAAAAACGTAGTGTTCGCAGCGTCAATTGAAGCGACAATCGGAACAGCCGAAACTATTGACGCTACCGATGCCGTTTTCAACGTTCGAAACTTCGAGCTACAAAATGAAACAGAAATGGAAGAGGTGCAAGGCCAAGGTGGGTTTGGGCGCTTGCCTTCCGTCCCTGGTCCGTACAGAGCAACCGCTACGTTTCGCACTGACTGCGGATACGATGGAACCAACATCGGAAACTGGGCTACTGTTTTGTTCCCAGCTTGCGGGGTTGTAAACGCTGCTGGAGTTTTCACACCTAGAGGCGAGTCACCAGGTACAAATGTCAAGACGTTAACGATTGCGAGATATTGCGACGGCAAGCGACGTTTGATGTACGGGGCAATGGGTACATTCCAATGGTACTTTCCGACCGGAGAACAGTCCTACATCGATTGGACGTTTACGGGAGTATGGGGAGGTGAAACAACCACAGCCATGATTGCACCGAACTATCCAAACTCAGAAACTCCACTTCGTGCATCTGGTGGAGCGACTACCTACGGAGGAGTGAACTTCTGCTCTGCCGCTTGCACGTTTGATTTAGGAAACGTAATCGAGCCAATCCACTGCAACAACGGCAACAAGGTACAGGGCTTTGATTACTTCATGGCAGTGGACCGCAACCCAAAAATCACAACTGATCCTCTGTCTGTATTCGTCGCAACTCAGGATCGTTACGGAAACTTTTTCGCTGGCACGGAAGCCGCTTTTTCTCTTTCGATTGCCGCACCTTCATCCTCGGCTATTACTTTAGCAGCACCGAAGGCACAAATTATTAGGATTGCAGAAGGTGATCGAGGAATGATGGCAATGGACGACATGGAATTGCAGTGCAACAAAAACGTTGACGCAATCGATCAAGAATTTTCAATCACGTTCTCATAACTCAACTTGCAATAATGATTATCAAAAACATCGACGGGACAGATTTTAACTTTGAACCGAAGCGGCTTCGGCTTGGTCCGTTCGAAAGCCTTATGGTTTGCGTTGAAGCAATCCAGGAATCAACCAAGAAGTCGGAAACAATTCGACACGTTTCGGAAGCGATGAAGCTTTGCGTAGACAACTACGATCCAGAAACCACTGACTTGGATCTAGGTGCTTGCATGGAAATAATCGCAGCCACAGCGAATATCAATAGGGTAAGCGTAGACGAAAGAAAAAAATCCGAATAGCGGTGCTGAAACACTGTGGAGAGTTGTGTCGAGGCTGCAAAAACAAATGCTTTGACCCTCCCACAGAATCGACACCGCTTGAACTCCAGTGCTGGAATTGCGAAGGCGAAGGATGCGAGCATTGCGAAAACGGATACCACCGAATAACGCAATGCCCGATGCAGTACATAGGAACAAAGACGATACGGCAAATAAATCTGATTGTGCACGCAATCAAAAACACGCTACCCAGTGAAGGTGGCTTGCTAGATCAGGATGCTAAATTCGTCCACGCATGGCAAGCGTTCGAATCAGACAAGCAAATTATAGACGCAGAAAGGATGTCTAAAAAGAATGGCAGATAGAATAGACATCGTTATTGCAGCTCAGGATAAAGCCACTGAGATCATCAATTCCGTAAATCAGCAGACTTCTATCCTCGCTGGAACTCTTGGGCTCGTAGCTGCCGCGTCTGGTGCGTTAGCCGGGTTTGCAGCCACAAAAGAGTTTGTCGAGCTAGAGAAGGCATCTAGAAGGCTAGATCCTGCACTAAGAGACCTTGCGCGAGCAATGGAGATCGGAACGAACACCGACGAGAAAACCATTCTCGGATTGATGAAGGACGTACAAAGGCAGGGTTTTGCGACGGAGCAAATAGACGACGCAGCAAAGGCCGCACTTGGTTTGTCGGAAGTGATGGGAGTTTCGCTTTCCGAAGGATTGTCAAAAGTTAAGCAAGCCGCAGAGGGTAACTTTGCAGCTTTCGAATATCTAATACCGAATATCAATCAGCTTGTTTCTTCAGAGGAAAAACTTGCGGCAGTGTCCAAGTTAGCTTCGCAGGGATTGCAAGAAAAATCGGATACGGCCAACAGTGCAACCTCTGTTTTTGATCGCATGAATATTCAGATGGGTAATCTCGCTGCAACCGTTGGAGAGATTATTGAACCGTTTCGGCAGTTTGCTTACGAAGGCATTGCGACTGTTGCGGAGCTACTTAACCAAGCACTCACTCCAGCAATAGACGACTTTGAAAAGAACTTTTCTGGCATGGGTGATTCGGTTGCGTCATGGTCTACATGGATGACCGAAACGCTAGTCGCTGGTTTTACTTTGGTGGAAGTTACACTTCTGAATATCAGTTCTGTTTCGGAAATGGTGGGCGCGTCTATTGTTCTTTCCCTTGAACAAATGCGTTCCCAATTCGAGCACATTTTTACGGTAGCCATCCCCGCGTATGCATCGTGGTTTGCCGACAACTTTATAAACATCCTCAGCGATATCGGGGGCATGACGATTGCGGTTTTTTCAAACCTCGGTACGTCCATTGGTGAAATAATGGCCGGTGTCTGGAACTACGTTTCAAGCGGGTTTAGTGCTGATGCATACGAACAATTGATGTTTGAAGTCGGACGAGCTGCACAGCGTGGGATGCTGGACGGGTTTGAGCCAGTGACAAAAGCCTTGCCAGACATTGGAGAACGTGCTGTCTCTGAGTTTGAAAAAACACTGCAAGGAATGGTCGATACCACTGCTGATTCATTGCTTGGTGAGTTTGATACGAAATTCAACGAGCGAATTGCAGCAATAAGCGGAAAAGGAAAAACACCTTTTGATGTAGACGTAAATCTAAACGCAAAAGGGGCAGCTTTATCTAGCCTCAATTCTAACGTCAATGTTCTGCAGTCTACGGAATCAAGATTGCTGGTTCGCGGTGCTACAGACGATCCTCTTTTGAAGATATCTCAACAGCAATACCAAGTCCTGCAAGACATTCTCAACGCGACGGTAAGACGCGAACAAATTACTTTTGAGGCGGTGAACTAATGCCAGTCCAGCCAGCCATAAAAATGTGGAGCCGAACAGGATCGTCAGCAGATGCTACTGATAACTTTCGGAAGCTCAAAGCCGGATTCACCGAAGCCTACCAAGTTATTCATGATCCTTGGTCTACGGAATTCGATATTTACTCCGCACAAGGTTTGCCGTATGTCGGCCAGCCTTTTCCAGGCACTGATTTTGTCCTTGCAAAGCGTGGTGGCATTCAGAAAGTCGGTCCTGTCCTTTCAATCGTAACGATCAACTATGAAGGAGAAGTAGCACCACTTACAAGTGGAGGACAGCCTAGCAATTCCCCGCTCAACACTCCGCCGTTGATCGACTGGAGCGATGTCGAGACTGAAGAGGAAATTGATGAGGACTTTGACGGAAACCCAATCATAACCGCGTGTGGCGAACCTATTGCAGGAGTCAAAACACGTGTCGTTGACGATGTGGTAACCATCCAGAGAAACTTTTTAGCTGTAAACCTCTACGCAAGAGCTGCCTATCGTCGAGCCACTAACTCAGACACGTTTCTAGGTTGGCCGCCAGGCACAGCAAAGGTAATGCAGTTGAATTTGAAAAATGTGATTGCCGATCCTGAATCGGGACGAGGTTACTGGCAGGGAACGCTTAAAGTCCAATTTCGATATCCCTATCGAACGACTCCAGAACGTGCGTGGTGGGCTAGAGTGCGGCACGAAGGATTTTACGAGCGAGTCCGAGTTGAAGGACCACCAGACCAAAACGGAAATTATCCTTTTGAGGTTGTCAGGGCGGTAGACAAAAACAAACAACCAGTCTCAAAACCTGTTCTTCTAGATCAAACGGGAAGGCGAGTTACAGACGCAAATCTTACATTCTGGCGTGAGTTTCGACGCTACGGATCACTACCATTTAATGCACTAGGATTTATCTGACGATGGCAGCACTATCACAAACACCGGCAAACGTAGCTATCGGTTCAAGCGGAACTAGAGTCCGCGTAGTTCAAGCTGGTGAAAGCATAACACAGGGACAACCTGTTTACCTGAATTCCAGCGACAGTAAGCATTATCGAGCAGATGCAAACGCATCGGCAACCACAGCGAAAGCTATCGGAATAGCAATGAGCCCAGCATCCACCAACGGATTTTTCATTATGCAAGAGGGATCTGGAGGATTGGTTAATCTCGGAGCAACCTTAGTGGTCGGTGAAACCTATTGCGTTGGAGCAACAGCCGGGCAAGTCAATCCGATCGGTGATCTGACCACCGGAGATTATCCTTGCATTCTTGGAACAGCAACAACGACTGCACTGATTCAGACTCTGTATTCATACACGGGCGTTCCTAAATAAACCATGACTCGAATTGGTGCGTTCAATCCAGATCAAGCACAACGAGTGTGGGCTGCAACTTTAGCCCATGAGCGTGGAAGGCCAGCACGTCCCAATGATCAGCTATTCAACGAGCAAGAGCCAATCCTAGTACGTAACACAAGTGGTCACACAATCCCACCGTTCGGGTTAATGCTGCCAAAAACCTGCTTCGATCAACCATCGAGCTACAACTATATCGATGTTGTTCGCCCGTTCGACTACGACGCAAACTTGTCTATCGTTCTAGTCAACGGATTCAAGGAGATCCCAGACAACGAATTTGGTACAGCACAAAATGGACCAGTATTTAGAGTTACGCACGATGACGCGATAACCTACAACGTCGGAGATCGTCTCGGATGCGTCAATTCTTCTTTTTTCGCTGGTTTAGGTCCATTGTTTCGTGTCCTCGGAGAGGACGACATAGCAGACAATTGCTTGCGAGTTATGTCAGACTTTTCCATCATGATGGGTCAATCGATCCTTCCGATCGCAGACGGTGCGAGCGGCGTGATACGACGCAGAGTCCTCGGTTCCGGTGGCTGGACAACGGACACCAGCAAAAGCTATCCAGCACGTAACGATACAGGTACGTCAATCGATGCCGCAAGCCGTTTGATCGCTATGCCATGTGACGGGATTTTCTCCATAGTGCAGGTATGCTAAATGGGGAAAATTGGCAAATGCTGCTGCGTCGAGGGCGAATGCTGCCTCTGCGATCCCGCTTGGGATTTTGAATCCTGGTCTGTCTCTTTGCTTGGCAAGACGTTTAGCGGGACGTTCATACCAGCCGAAAAGCCTGATCCGTTCACTCCAGAAAACGGTTGCCAGTCGCGAGTCGCTGGGCACTGTATCGTTGATCCACCAGAGGTGATTTTAGACTGCATCGAGGAAAGCGATTGGTCTGCTCCTAGCTTCGTTTCAATGAGCGGCAGCCCGCCCGGTTTTTTTTCTACTCCACCTTGCTATCTCGCATGCCCGCAGTGCTTTTGCAACGATGCCACCAACACCTCTCAGCAATACGACGAAGCATGTTTAAAGGAAGGTTTAATCAATTGGCAGTTTTCAAACAAAGGGGTGACCCACTCTAGAGCCTGGCAGCAGCAAGCGTACTACGGTGTGGGTCAGATGCTTTGCTGCGATGAACCATCCAACTCAGTGCGTTTTATCTTCGACTTTTACTACCACGTATCACGCTTCGCAGCCGTCTCATCGCAAGCGTTCCGGAGATTTCGATCGGTCACATACGACTGCATTTATCCATCCGGGCAAACTGTTGTTGATCCAACCTCGACAGCAGTTTACGGCAGTTGGATACAACCCGTTTCGATTTCCTCTAAACCTCCTTGCTTGCCGTGCGAATGGACACAATCCGATTTTTTCGGCAACTGTCCAACGCTTGAATCGAATTGCTCACCCTGTCCAGAAACAGGATGCACGGATGAGGTCGTTACCTATACGATGGAATGGATCTACATAACGTGTCAGTTCATCGGATTTATCGACACCGACGACAATGGGATTTGTCCGATCCCTGACGAGGATGATGACGACAATCGTTACATCTATTATGGTGAGACGACGATGAATGCCTACGTTGGATCGAACACGAACTACTGCTCAGAAGCTCTCGATAGCTTTGGAGAGAACTGCATCATCAGCCCAATGTCCGCAGTGATCGAGCACCGATTCATCAGCGACTGCATACCATGTGACGAACTCACCTGCAACGTAACACTAGACCGAGTTACAGGCAGCTCGCTCGGAAGTCCATTAGAGGAATGCCGATTTGACGAGGATGAGGATTGTAGTTGTGGGCCGATCCCGCCACTCTGCAAAACGATACCGGCATCAATCACGATGGTTCTTAACCCGTGCCCAAGTGATCCAGAAGGAGCGTTCGTTCCGTTCCCACCGACCTACGTCAGACTCCAGACGTTCGCACCAATCCTTCGGACGATTGCGGCTACAGGAAACACGTCACTAACGATCTCGACATTCGCACCAACTATATTCCTCCATGCGATCGCAACACCGACAGCAGGGACGCTAACGCTGGCGGTTTACGAAGCAGATGTTATTGTGCCGCAGACGATAACACCAACCACGGCATCACTGACTCTGACGACGTTTGAAGCCTTGTTAGCGACTCCGATCGTCGCAACACCTGCAACGCTCACCAACTTGCTGTCTAGTTTCGTCCCGACAATCGTTACACCGCAGACGCTTGTACCGACGACTCTTGGGTTGGTTATCTCGACGTTTAATCCATTGGCGCAGACACCTATCGTGGTGACACCGCCACCATTGCAATTGGTAATCGATACCGAAACAACCTGCGAGTTGATTCTTACGACCTATCCACCGGAAGTACTGACTGATCCCTGCGTTCCTACGGTGTCTATTGTGAAGAGCGTTACGCCCAACCCGATTACTCTTGGTGGAGTTGCTTCATGGACGATTACAATTACTAACACATCCAATTGCGAGGTGCCAGCCGGAATAGAAGTTAGCGACCAACTTCCGGACGAGACGGACATCCTCTACGTGACAGGATCGCTATACGGCGGATCGTCAAACGACGCTTCCGCAGCACCAGTGTTAAACTGGACGCTACCAGCAATAGCGGCAGGTGATTCCGTTGTGCTTGGCTACGATACCGACACGCTTGACACCGGAACATTTACCAACTTGGCAACCATCGACGCAGGAACAGGCATAGGACAATCGGACAGCGAAAGCCTAACCGTAAACTGACGTAAAACAGAAGTAACTTGGGACGATGCCACCAAGTTATGGAATTGGAACACCGAGCATCATCACACGGAGCAATAAATCATGGCAGCAGGATCTTGGACATTTACAAACGGTGGACGAACCAGTCTTCTCGATGGTACGTTCGATATCAATTCCGACACTTGGAAGATGGCTCTATTCCTCTCCACGTCCAACATCATCAGCGCATCTAGCACGACCTACGCAGGCTTGACCAACGAGCACGCAAACGCAAACGGGTACGCAACCGGAGGAAACGCGATCACGTTGACTCTATCCGGGACGACAACCGTAACCGTCGATATCTCAACCGATCCAGTTTGGACTGCTTCAGGTGGTTCTATCGTTGCACGTTTTGCAGTGATCTACGAGGTGAGCGGGAACGTTCTGTGCTACTGCTTGCTTGACAACACACCAGCAGACGTAACAGCAACATCCGGTAACACCCTGACCGTTGCAGCTCATGCCAGCGGGGTGTTCACGTTGTCATAATGCACGCCGCCACCTTTGCAGATATCGAAGCACGACTCAACACGCCTGGCTCGACTTCGCACGTCGTTTACCGAAAAGAGAGAGTTCAGCTAACGCCACGCGCTACCGAGGATCTGTTTCGACGACAGCGAGCCCACTGGGAAAAGCTGCACACGCAAACCTTTGACGCGATAACGTTCGCGGAGTGGGTAGCTTCCATCCCCGGTTGTGCTACCTGCAAACGCGACTTTCTTGAACTGATAAAAATCAACCCGCCGCGCTTCGACGACTGGTGGAAATGGGGCTGGGAGATCCATAATGCGGTATCTCGCAAGCTGAATAAAACGGAGTTCACTTGGGCTGAGTTTGAAGAGAAGTATCCTCAAGAATATTCTTAACGACTATCTGAATCAGCCATTCGATACTCCAATAAAGTGTTGATGGTTAGAGCACCTGAGAAGCTACAACTTCTCGGGTGTTCGCATTCTATCATGGTGTTTAATTGGAGTCAATTTCGTGACTTGGCTAAAGAGTAAACGTCAATTTTAAACTCGGTAAGCCTGAGATAACTTTCGAAAAAGCCTGCGAATTGTGGGGTTATACCAAAGTTAGCCCAGTTATTGAAAACCGATAAATTCCGAAAATCTTTTCCTAAAGCTGTTGACTTGTTTCTGTTTACGCGACAGCACATAATAGAAGCATGAGCACGATAAACAAAAATTGGGTAACGGTAAAAGAGGCCGCGGAAGTCATTGGATGTTCTGGTGGTCACGTTCGCCACCTGATCGATGACGGCAAACTTGTTGCTAAAAAGTTTGGAAATTGCTGGGCTGTCGAACGAAAAGCAGCGGAGAAAGTATCGAAAACTCCAGCAAAAACAGGTCGTCCTAGGAAAGTTCAAAAAAACTAGGTAACCCCTATTGCACGTTTCCGCGAGCTTGCGTAAAGTATTCGGCAGTGACAGACAGCCGCTTGGTTGACTGTAATGGAGAAACAACTTTTGAGTGCATGCCGAGTTTCGGCAACGGTAAGCACAGATCGGAATCTATTCGCATGGAAACATTCGAAGCAACTATTATTGCGAAGGGTGCGCCGGTGAAAACCTCGGACGGGCATCGCGTAATGTGTGCGATTGCTGTTTCTAGGGATTACGGGCTAGTTAGGTTTTACCCTCTTGATGTGCTCGATGAAGTTCGAGTCTGGTCGCAAATTGAAGTCGTTGCTAGACGTTCGAACAAAGATAACCGCAGGGAGTCTTGGCGGGTTACGAAAAGCGTACACATCTCTGATATCAAAGATAGAGATGCTCGAATCGATTTGCTTGACGCTTGCGTTTTGCATAGCGGCACGAAAGACCCGATCAAGTATCAGAACGAAAATCAAGCAAGCATCTGCGTAGTGAAACCGCATGGACATGTTGGCGTGGCATTGGAACCTAGGGATAAAGACGACCATTGCGTACACGATCCAGAAGAGACATGGGTTTACACGCAAGACGAGATGCCGTTCAAGCCGTACATAACATGGACTAGCGTGCAAGAAGGAAAGCACAAGAGCCATGTTGTGGCTCAGGAAGTCTACGTTGGAATGCTTAACAATTCTTCTAGCCCGATGCGTGTTTTCGAAAACATGCGAGTGGGTGATCCCGACTATCAGCATTGGTTGGTACTCGGCAATTTGAAAGACAGACGCAACGTGTGGGTTGTTCCGCATCTGCATCGTTTTAAAAAAACGGATATGCGTACTCGTTCAAGCTTGCTGACATCCAATGGAAGCGGAGACGCATGGCCCTACTTAACGCAAGAGGCAATCAATGCGAAAGATGCGGGTCCGCAAATGATGTTACCATTCATCACATCATTTACCGAATAGAGGCTCAGCCGTGGGAATACGAAGACGACGAGTTAGTTGTGTTGTGCAGGAGGTGCCACAAAGATGAACATGCAATTCCATGAGATTGCAAACGTTTGGCCGTTACTCGATGACGACAAATTGCAAGAGCTTGCTGCTGACATTCGTGCTAACGGATTGGTGAATCCGATTTGGACCTATGAAGGCAAGGTGCTAGACGGCAGGAACAGATACAAGGCTTGCTTGCTTGCAAACGTTACTCCGAAGTTCAACGAATACAAAGGCGATGAGCCTACCGCGTTTGCTGTGTCGATGAACGACAAGCGTAGGCACATGAACAAGGGGCAGCTTGGTGCGATTGGCGCAGAGCTTGAACCGTACTTTGCTAAGGATGCGAAGCGAAGGCAGGCGGCGGCAATTAAGGAGCGGGACGAAAAAGGTAGAGCCAAGCCAGTTGTGGAAAAAATTCCACAACTGGTGGATTCAAAACCTAAAGAATCCAACGCTAAAGAGCAGGCTATTAAAGATCAGTACGTAGCTGGAAAGTCTATCGAGAAAGCGGCAAACGCAAGGCAAGAAGCCGCCAAGTCAGTTGGCGTAAACGATCGTTACGTTCAAGATGCCAAGAAGGTTAAGCAAGAAGCACCTGAGGTATTCGAGAAGCTAAAGGCTGGCAAGATCACAATGCAGGATGCCAAGCGGGAAGTCGCCAAGAAGCCAACAGACGATTGGCGTAAAGACGAACGCGACAGGCAAGTACTTGCTAAGCAAGGCAAAGCAGTCGTTGCGAATCAGAGCCAAGATAAGAACTTGATCTCATGGGCAGAGAGTCAAGGGTTAATGGTGCGGATTGATCGCTCTAGCAAGTACGGAAATCCATTCGTAATGGGCCAAGATGGTGACAGGGATTTTGTTTGCGATGCATTTGAAAAGCACTACTTGCCGCACAAGCAATCGATAAAGAACGACTTTGAAAAGTTGCAAGGTAAGGTTCTCGTGTGCCATTGCTATCCTGAACGATGCCACGGTGATGTACTTTGCAAGAAGGCTAACGCATCATGAGCTACACAGATCTCCCCCTATTCGCCTACGCACGCTCCTGCGATCCAGAAACGAGCCGTGAATCCGCAGTCGAGACAAAGCTAGTCGCCACAGGCTTACGCTTAGTCTTCGTCCATCAGGTCCGAGAACACGGACCCTGCACAGCAAACGAAGCAGTCGAGTCTTTTGAGAATAACCATTACGCAGAGTCGGTTCGCAAGCGTGCTGGCGAGTGCGAGAAGCTAGGTTTAGTGCGAGTCATCGGGACTCGTGCTTGCAAGGTAACAGGTAGATCAGCACAAGTTTATGAGGTAATTGAATGAGCACAACAACAGAACAAAACCCCACCACAAATCAAAACGTGGAGGCAATACGTCTTGCAGTCGAGGTCGTCTGCTTGATGCGACGATTCGGCTACAAGGTGAAGGATGGCACGGTGCTGGAAGTGATCGAGCTGTGCAGCAAGGTGGCAGATGAGGATTTACCGTAGTTAGTCATTGATGCGTAGAACGCTTTGATTCAATCAATTTTTATTTTACTAAAGGATTAATATATGCACGTAAATTACTCAGAGATTATTTCTAACATTGCGACCAGTAGTTGGGGCAGTGATTATTCATCAAAGGAACAAGCTGAAAAAGAATTGTTAAACGATAAGCAGGCGTTAGGTGCGTTTGCGGCAGTAGAGTTATTGCGTCGCCTAGAGTGCTTAGCGTCATCGCTTAGGGGAAAGAAAGCAGAACGCAATGACCCAAGAGTATACACGCCGGACGAAACCGCAGTTTTCCCAGACGTAAAGGTTGGAGACCGTCTTTTCGAATACAGCCTGGAGGAAGGCATATCCGAGTTTGTTGTGGTCGCCAAAAACGACGAAAATCATTGCATGATGGTTGCAGTCGATGATTTTGATCTAAAGTTAGGACCACAAACTAGACTCGCAGACGAAGACACAAGGACCACTCCAGATGAGGCAATGCTTTTTGGTGCAGAAAAAGTGATTGCATATTGGGGCGGAGAGGTCGATTTTGCAAGAAAACTAATAGACACGGCGAAGAAAAAGCAGCCACTAGAGTCTTTTCGCGATGGATTCGACGCGTAGTTATGGATCGTTGATGGCTGATTTCGGCAGTGGCGAAATGGATAAACGCGGGTCAGCGAAAATTAAGCTGCCCTGGAACGCAGGACGACCAGTGATGGCCCCAAAGAGTAAGCGTTCTCTGTCGGTTCGACTCCGACCTGCCGATTGGTTTTAAGTTTGATGGATTCTAAAAA
>Ga0209972_10003257_pt1 | contig 12761 bp, 9 predicted proteins | sample NOAtaG_7_FD_187302 | JGI IMG/M metagenome (GOLD analysis project Ga0209972, IMG submission 187302) | Freshwater lake microbial communities from Lake Erie, under a cyanobacterial bloom - NOAA_Erie_Diel1S_2200h metaG (SPAdes) (version 2) | ecosystem: Environmental > Aquatic > Freshwater > Lake ...
TAGCCTTACCCTCAGCTAAACCTCTAGCCTTACCTTCAGCTAAACCTTCGTGTAATATCTCTTGATAAATTACTGATTCTTTCATGATGTCGCTCCTGAGTAATCTTTTGATGATTTCTTTGCTTAGGGCTATACCAGATATTATAGCGGTCGAAGCGGCTACGTTACTTTGGAGTTGCTTATCGGTAATATTTTCGATTTGTCTCGCCACTTGCCTTAGGGTTTCTTCTGGGGCAATGGTTTGGGATAGGGTCGCAAAGGGTAATAGTCCTTGATATTGCTGAAATATTGCTGTTGGTTGTTCCCATAGTCTGATCACGTTGAATTTATGGCGTAGTTCTTCGAGACTAAATGTGGTTTCATGGACTAAGGGGGATTTGCTGGGGCTGAGATAGATGACGACTTGATGGACTTTTCTTTCGGGATATTTACGATATAGCCGCAGTCGATAGTCGGTCATGCGGAAGGGGATGTTTTGATTTGGCTCAGTTTGAAATTCGATATGTAGGATGATTTCGGCTGATTCGAGAAATATTACGGAGTCAGCGCGAATTGGTTCGACTGCGAGTTCAGATTGTTCAATTTTGGTTAGGGTGATGGGTTTGCCTAGTAGCCAACTGGCAAAGTCGCTGGAGTAGCTTTCTGCAAGGAATTTGCAAACGTTATCAATCATTTGAGCCGATCGGTTTAATGCTAAGAAAGTAGAGGCAGTTCATCAATTGTAGAGGCTCTTTTGCGATCGCTTACAACCCATACAATTCCTTAAACCAAGTCACAAATTTCTGAGCATTAGGATGTGTGGGATCGAGTATTTTCTCTATCACGGCTTGATGTAACTGTCTTCCTGGGGGATTTTGCCAAGCTAGCCAAGTGTAAATATTCGCTTTGTCAATCTGAAATTCTGTAAATTTTGCTCCTTGAGTTTTGGCTTGTTCGACCGATGATTGAGCAAACTGCCATAATATCTCGGTTTCATTAGGAATCATATATGCCAAAAACGTTTCGAGCATACCGCTTTGTTTATTATCTGGCATCATCCAAATACCAAACTTAATTCCATTAGGAGCGTCACAAATCAACCCATTCTCTGGTAGATCTGCGGGTAAATCAGGCACACTCTTATGACAGGCATTTCTGATACTGTACCAGCGATCGGATGGTTTCTCATCTGCATCCAACACAATACCAAGTGCGGAACGTCCCGACTCTTGTAACTCCGTAGCAATAAGATCTGGATCGCTTAAATTGGAGTAACCAACATTATCGCGAATGTAAACAATCGGATTCTTCTTTGTTCCCCAATCTATTCCATTTGCCTCAATTAGTTCTGGAATGACTCGAACTTCTTGTACGCCTTCTACCAGTAGAACGTTCTTATGAATTAAAGCCATTTCTACCGCACCTCAATATTACGCTCAGCAGCGATCGCAATTTGTCGCTCGGTGAAAACGATACTATTTGGCTTACCTTTTTCAATTCGATGAATTGTAATCCCATCTTCACTCGGATTTTCAGCATTGGCAATATCCGCTAAACTCTGCCAGCAATCATTGCTATGGGTTGTCGCAAAAATCTGTACGTTAAGGCGCTTTGCTGTTTCCCAAAGCATTTTCCACATATCAGACATCACTGTAAAGTGTAGTCCAGTATCAATTTCATCCACTAACAAAACTCCATCTTTTGCATTTACAATAGCTAATGCAAGTCCTAACATTCGCCACATCCCGTCCCCCATACTACCAATTGGTATGCGTTGCTGATTAGCGAGTTGCACAAATAAATTACCTCTCGAACTATTTTGCCTCGAACGTTCAGATCCCTTAGCCGCAATTCGCTTAATATTTGGCTCAAGTATCTGGAGAGATTTTGTAACTAGCTCTTCTTCTGTGGTAAGGACAACTTGATCGAATAATTCAATAGTTTTCTCTGTTGTTAAAGAAGACAAACTAATAAATTGAGCTTTTGGAAGATTTCTAAGATCACGGCGAAACCCTTTTATATGACTGATTGAAAGTCCATCATCAGAAGATAGTGGTAATTTGAGCTTTCCGTTAGGATTTGCACGCCTCTCTATATTTAACTCTAACCCTATTAAGTCTGGCAAAAGATCCAGTTCATCAGAAGGTATAAGTTGTCCTATAGCACCAGAGGAAATCAGTATATTGTCTCTTATGTGTGTCAAGGAGAACCTGATGTCTTTAAAATAATTTGGATAACTTTCTATTGAGAATTCACTCTTTTCCTGAATCATGCGATCATAAAATAGATGTCGAATATCTAATTCATACTCACCATTTTTATCGCTGATGTACTCACCTCGCTCAGTCATCTTATCTTTTAATATTTGCAGTATTTCAAGATGGGATAGACAGGTTAGCAATTGAATAGCCTCTAAAATAGAAGTTTTGCCACTATTGTTTGTCCCAACGATCAAATTCAATCTACCAAGTTGTTGCATCTCAAAGGATGGAAAGCAACGGAAATTTTCGATTTTGAGGGATTTCAACATAATTGGGTACTACCAAGCATATAAGTAATTGTATGTAGGATGGGTTAGCGATCGCGTAACCCATCATCTTTAACTGTATAGATGCGTTACGTTACACTAACGCATCCTACAAATAATTAAGCCTTCCTACTTATAACTTTTAACCTATTTAAGCACTGAAATACTTAGCAGTAGGATGATGCACAATTAACGCAGTGGTTGATTGTTCGGGATAGAGTTGTTCGCTCTCATCCATGACTAGATCAACGCGCTTCGCATCGAGCAAATCTAAGAGCTTGAACTGATCCTGCATATTTGGACAGGCGGGATAACCGAAGCTATAACGAGAGCCATGATAGCGCTGCGCTAGAATATCGCGAATATTATCAGGATCTTCCGCCGCAAAACCTAACTCGCTACGGATACGAGTATGAGTCCATTCTGCAACTGCTTCCGCCATCTGCACCGCTAGACCGTGGAAATAGAGATAATCGGTGTATTGATTAGCTTTGAATAGCCCTTGAGCAAACTCAGTGGCAATATGTCCGACCGTGACCGCTTGCAATGGCATGACATCTATAATTCCTGACTCCTTGGGTGAGAAGAAGTCAGCGATGCAGAGACGACGCAGCGACTTTTGTCGGGGAAAGACAAACGAGTTGATGGGTTTGGCGGCGGCAATATTATCAATGTCTTTGGGATCGTAGAAATAGACCGTATTGCCTTCAGCTAGCACAGGGAAATAGCCATACACAGAAATCGGAGCTAGTAACTTCTCATTGATGATGCGTTGTTTCCATGTTTCTAGGATTGGATAAACTGTCTCTTGCAAAAATGCATCATATTCCTCACGAGATTGATCTTGAGGTTTGCGGAATTGCCATTGACCTGCAATTAGAGCTTGCATATCTAGATTCCAGAATAGATCCTCAAAGGGAATATCATCACCTTGAAAAATTTTGGTTCCCCAGAAGGGAGGCGTGGGGCGAGGAATATCAGTATCTACGGCTTCAGAACGCACGATGTCCAGATATCTTTCCGCAAGTAGAGCCTCTTTCTTGGCTTTTTCTTCTTCACTAGAAATGCCGTCAATAGCATCAGCCGACAAATCTTCGATCGCTATATCTTCATCCAAAAAGCCTTTAGCATCTTCCCATTTGCCTTCCAACTTCGCGGGCATATACTTGTCCATAAAGTTGAGGTCAGAGAAAGCATCTTTACCATAAACGACTTTACCTTTATAGACATTTTGACAATCGGTATACACAAACTTAGGAGTCAAAGCTGCACCGCCGAGAATCACTGGAACCGAAATGCCACGATTATTAAATTCTTGAAGATTATCCTTCATAAAGGCAGTGGACTTGACCAGCAATCCACTCATGGCAATGCAGTCAGCATTATGTTCTTCATAAGCTTTGATAATATTCTCAACTGGCTGTTTGATACCGATATTCACGACTTTATAGCCATTGTTGGAAAGAATGATATCAACTAGATTCTTACCAATGTCATGTACATCGCCTTTGACTGTGGCAATCAAGAACACGCCTTTATTCGAGTCTTCTACTTTCTCCATGAACTGCTCTAAGAAGGCAACCGCCGACTTCATCGTTTCCGCAGATTGCAATACAAAGGGAAGTTGCATTTGACCAGAGCCAAATAATTCACCGACAACCTTCATCCCATCAAGGAGAAATTGATTGATGATTGTTAGTGGTTCGTATGTTTTGAGTGCCTCCGTGAGTGCATCATCTAAACCAATGCGATCGCCATCGATAATATGATTTTTAAGTTGCTCTTCGATGGAAATATCGGCTTTATCAACCTTAATTCGCTTACTAGACACACCTTCAAACAATGTCGTGAACTCACCGAGAGGATCGTAAGTGCAGATATCACCATCAAATTCGCGCTCATCATAAATCAGTTGTCGCGCCACTTCCTTTTCGCGATCGCCAATTCGATTAAGCGGGACGATTTTACTGGCATTCACAATGGACGAATCCATACCCACTTGCATTGCTTCATACAAAAAGACCGAGTTGAGGACTACTCGCGAAGCAGGATTTAGACCAAAAGAAACATTAGAAACTCCAAGCAATACATGGGTTTCTGGCATTGCTTCCTTAATGCGGCGGATTGATTCGATTGTTGCCGAAGCATTTTTACGATCTTCGGCGATACCTGTTGAGATTGGGAGGGCGAGAGTATCAAAAAAGATTTCACTAGCAGGCATTCCCAATTGTTCGGTAGCTTGCTTATAAGCACGGGAAGCAATCTCAAATTTCTTGTCGGCAGTTCTTGCCATGCCATCTTCATCAATTGTACCGATGACGATACCAGCACCATATTGCTTGGCGAGACTAACGACTTTGCAGAAGCGTTCTTCCCCATCTTCATAGTTAGTGGAGTTAAGAATACATTTACCACCCGCTACTTTCAGCCCTGCCTCCATCTTTTCCCATTCGGTGGAGTCCAACATCAGGGGCAAAGTCACGTTAGTTACTAGGCGCGAAACTAGTTCATGCATATCACGCACGCCGTCTCGTCCCACATAGTCCACGTTCACATCAAGAATATGTGCGCCTTCCTTGACTTGTGACCTTGCGATCGCAACCAATCCGTCCCAATCTTCCGCATTTAATAAATCGCGAGTCTTTTTAGAACCGCTAGCATTAAGTCTCTCACCGACAATTAAGAAGGAATTGTCTTGAATATAGGGTTGAGAGCTATAAATGGAAGCTGCTGAAGGGACGACTAGAGGCTGACGGAGTTTGGGCTTGAGGGTCTTCGCTGCGTCCGCTAATGCTTTAATGTGAGCAGGTGTAGTTCCACAACAACCACCAATGATTTGAATGCCTAAATCTTCGACAAAATGTTTGAGATGATCGCGCAGATCATCTGGAGTGAGACGGTAAAATGCCTGTCCACCAACGTTTTCGGGTAGTCCCGCATTAGGAACACAAGACACGATAAAGGGAGAATGGGCGCTCAAATAACGCATATGCTCGGTCATTTGATCTGGCCCCGTTGCACAGTTCAGCCCCAATACATCAATGTTGTAAGGTTCCAGAATCGTGACTACTGCGGAGATATCAGAGCCAACCAGCATTGTGCCTGTGGTTTCCATTGTCACCGAAACCATTACAGGCAGACGGACTCCGCGTTTTGCAAAAAATTCTTCGATCGCACTTAATGTAACTTTGATTTGCAAAATATCCTGACAAGTCTCAACCAGCAATAAATCTGCACCGCCATCGTACAGCCCCTCGATCTGCTCGATAAATGACTGCTTCATTGTGTCGAAGTCAATATGCAGTAAGGTCGGCAGCTTGGTCGTGGGTCCAATCGAACCTGCCACAAAACGCGGTTTTTCGGGTGTCGAAAATTCGGCAGCTACGGATTTGGCTAACTCAGTTGCTTTTTTGCTGAGTTCATAAGCCATATGCCCAAGATCGTATTCATTCAAAACGATCGACGTTCCCCCAAAGGTATCAGTCTCGATCACATCGGCTCCCGCCGCCAAAAAATCACGATGCACTGTAGCGACTGCTTCAGGTTTTGTCATCACTAAATACTCGTTGCAGCCCTCATACTCCGTGCCCCCAAAGTCTTCGGCGGTGAGGTTTTGTACCTGCAAGTTTGTACCCATCGCACCATCAAATACGATGACGGGGCGATCGCTGCTGTGAAGACGTTCCAGAAACAGGCTGGTCATTTGATCTATACCTAAGCTAACAAAGTGACTCTGACCGCTCATTATATCAAACTATATCAAGCAGAATATTCCCATATGAGAGCAGAATGCGGTATCTCGCAGGGCGATCGCGAATAGAGACTTATAGATGAAGTGGCGATCGCCACTTTTAAACAGACAACTCTACTAACTGGCAATCAGTTTGTTTTTAAAAATACGTGTAATTTGCAATTGGAAGATTTAGGCAAGCTAAGCAATTACTTCTCATCTCTTTGCATGAACCTAGAGTATTTAGCAGATGGGACGAGGTAATACAAATTCATGATTAACATGATTAAAAAGACTTGCTGCTAGTGAACAAGGAGAGTAGTATTATGCATCGTGAGAATTTGTGAAGCAATTGGCTTCTTTGGTGTGAGGAAAATTTATGAAAACTTTTTTATATTTATTTTTGTTAGGTCTAGCAGTGAGTTATGGTGGCGCTGTCTTAGCTGAGCCGATCGCTTCACCCTCGGCTACTTCCAAATCCACAAATCCAGTTGCCAAAACACCTGTTAGTTCAGCAAGCAGTGATTCCAATGAAACACGTCAAATGCTTAATGAGCTGGATCAACAAAAACTCAATTATCCTCGCGCTCCTCAAAATATATCCCCAAGCAAAACTCAAGCGGTAACCCAAACGACAGCGCAGAATGTCACCTCGATATCACAACTATCTGATGTACGCTCAACAGACTGGGCTTTTACAGCTTTACAATCTCTGGTTGAGCGGTATGGCTGCATTGCAGGCTATCCCGATCGCTCGTTTCGTGGACAGCGCTCCATCTCGCGATATGAGTTTGCCGCAGGTGTAAATGCTTGCCTCGATAAAATTAATGAAATTATTTCCTCTGGACTTGCCGATAAAGTCAGCCAAGAAGACCTGTCTGCTCTCAAAAAATTGCAAGAAGAATTTGCTGCCGAGTTAGCCACCCTCAGAGGTCGCGTAGATGCTTTGGATGCAAAAACCGCAAAACTAGAATCACAGCAGTTTTCGACGACGACCAAACTATATGGACAAGCTATCTTTGGTTTACAGGGGCGCTTTGGTAACACCGCAGATTTAAATCCTCGCGATGGTGTTAAAGATACTCGCGATCCTGCGGCGACACTTACCTATGGATACAGTTTACAGCTAACTTTGCTGACCCAGCTCAGCGATCGCGGCTACTTAATCACAGGTTTACAGTCTGGGAATCTGAATACAGGCGCAGGATTTAGCAATGCGCCCTATTTTCTCAACGATACATTTACCCGATTAGGATACGAGTCGGATACTGGTAATCGACTTTCATTGAGTGATTTATCCTATCGATATCGAGTTAGCGACAATCTAGCCTTGATTGTGGGAGCACAGGGTGTGAATCCAATCACAGTATTTCGTGGACCAAATCGTTATGAGAGTGCTGGACAAGGGGCAATTTCGGCTTTTGCTCAACGCAACCCCATCCTTAGTTTAGGAAATACGCAAGCGGGGCTTGGTATTGACTGGCAAATTAGCGATCGCGCTAGCTTACAAGCAGTTTATTCAGCAGGCAACGGCTTTGATAGCGCCGCCAACCCCACAGGTAGCGGTGGGTTGTTTAATGGACCTTCGACAATTGGCGTACAGTTAGCGATGATTCCTATCGATCGCCTTGATACCACGCTGTATTACCTCAATTCCTACTCAACCAATGCGATTTTGGGGACTGGTGTCGGTGACAACATTATTGGTTCTCTTGGCTCACGACTATCAACCAATGCTTTTGGAGCGAACCTTTCGTGGCGGGCTAGTCGAAATTTGATCTTGGGAACTTGGGGTGGATACACTACGACAAATGTACTAGGTGCAGGCTTGTCTGGCACGGTTGAAACCACAAATTGGATAGTATATTTAAATATGCCCAATCTGTTATCCGAGGGTGATTTGGCGGGTATTTATGTAGGTCAACCACCCAAAATTACTGGTAGCACTATCAGCTTAAATGGTGTCCCTGCTTTAAATTTGCCTAGCGCTATTTCAGGAACTGGGGGCGTATTTGGAGCGCAACCCGCTAGTACAACTCATGCCGAGCTTTTTTATCGTTTTCGTGTCTCCAATAATATCAGTGTCACCCCTGGGGTTTTGTTTCTGTTCAACCCAGTTAATACCAGTAGTAGTGACATGATCACGGTTGGTACTTTACGTACTACCTTCTCGTTCTAATACCAATATCCAAAAGTGTGATGACACTTTTGGATATTAAAGCTCAAGCTCAGTAAGGATTCTTGAAGCAAAAAATGGCTATGCCATTTTTTGCTTCGGTATAATTTTATTTTAATTAATGGAGAAAACATGTCTAACTCATTAATGTTGAAAATCTCGGCTGTGGCAATGGCGACAGGTGCAGCAGTGATGCAAATGCCATCCGCCGAAGCGCAGACTGTGGCAGTACCTGTCTCTGGTGGTGGCTTTGTGGTTCGGTACGACACTACCCCATGGGGCTCCAATGAATATGTTACTACTCCAACCTTTGTTACTCCAGTTGGCACAATTGCGGTAACGGATACTCCTAATCTTCCTGTTTGGCAAGGTGGAATTGAGATCAATTTAACCGATACCCCAATCGGGGTCAATATCGACAACATCAATGGCAGTGTTTCTCTCAATGATGGTAGAAATGCCGCACTTGTTAACAGCTCAGCATTTTTGCAAGCGATCGCTAAAGTGACTGAGGGGAAAACATCCATTTTTCCTGTTAAGCCACCTTCGGGCGAAATCACAGAGATTACAGCAAACTTCCGCAGTGGTTCAGTCAATGTGCCGCAGTCTGCATTTAGTCCATTGCCCTCACCCCAATTTGTAATTCCGATTACAAATGGAACATTTACGCTCAATATTCCTGATAACCAAGCTGCATTTCCAGTGATTACCTTTAATAGTGTTATCACGCCACTAGGAACCGCCAATCTTACCTTTACATTTCCTGCATCGGTTCCATGCGAATGTGGATCTTTCATTCCTATTGCTAGACCAGCAGATATTAGCGTTGTCGTAAATGGCACGATTGCGTTAAGTGATGGGCGCACTGCCAATATCAATAATCGACTTGTCACATTTCAAGCCGATGCCAAAGTCACAAGTCCAGATTTCAGCGTCTATACTGTAGCTGATGTTCCTAAAGTTCCATTTACGGTTTTAGGTGACTTTAGCAACTTTAATATCAGTATCCCAGCCTCAGATGTTGCAACACCAGCCTTCCAACTGACCCAATCTGCAAATCCAAATCTAGCTAATACTCTGATTATTCCCGATCTCGATGATTCGCCCCTTTCTAAAAGACGTTTTTAGAAGATTGAGAACCAGCTTATAAAGGTCGAAGAAAGACGTAGTTAAAGCTGAGACTGACGCGATCGCTTTCACTGAGATTAGTTGCGACTCCATGCTTTAGCTGTTTCTAGGACTGTTGATTTAGCACTTGATAATCTTGTAACTTAAAGCTAAAAACTGGTGTGGGAAACAAAATATTCCCTTCCATTGTCCAAACTGGATTAGCTGTCATAAAAATTATTCACACCAAATTCAGAAAAAGTTAATCGCAATATCTTTCATTATGCTCCCAGAAAAAGACAGCGCTTCGCACTGCCTTCTTCTTCTGGGAGTTTAAGCATAACAACAACTATTCAAGTTGCGATCGCGTAACAGAGAATACTGAAAAAATTAATGTTTAGTAACACAATTGTTAAATAAATCCAAAATTTTGAATTCAAATGCCATCAGTCTTCACTAAATTGGACAGCAGATAGAAGATAAGAAATAGGATCGTAGGAAATGAAATTCGAGACACCCATACAACAAGCCTGTTACGAAAAGATTCAACCTTGGCTAAATGACTTGTACGAAAATGTCTATTCGCCGCCCTACGATATGCCTGTATTTGTCTTACCCCTCGGATCAGCAACAGCAACTGTTGAAGTTTTACCTTGGGGAAATACAGAAGCAATCATTTCTACTTGGTCTTATGTAGTTACAGGAGCAGAAATCACTCAAGATCTGCTGAAATTCTTGCTCAAAAAAAATTCTGAGATGCAATTTGGAGTCTTCAGTATTGATGATGATGGTGATATTCGTTTTCATACAACCTTAGTTGGCTCTACCTGCGATCGCAACGAATTACAGACCTCAGTATCCTCAGTCCTTCAAACCGCTGATAAATACGATGATGCGATCGTGGCAACTTGGGGAGGGGAAAGAGCTTTAGAGCGAAGTCTGTAAATTATGCGGCAAACATAATGCGGTAAACTTTAATTAGGTTCTAAGTAAACGGTAATTTTCAGTCGTGAATTTTCAATCAGAATCACAACAAGACTGCTATCAAAAAGTAGCTAATTGGCTGCCCGCTATTTGCGATCGCATTTCCAATCCTGTTACTGATAGCCCCATCTTCAGTTTGCAGTTCGGCTCCGCAACTGTGCTTGTGGAGATCAGACCCTTTCGTGAATCAGAATCCGCTATTTATATTTGGGCTTATGTGGCGACTGATGTAGAAGTTCGTGACGAACTAATGCTCTATTTGCTCAAACAAAATGATGTTTTTCGTTTTGGTGGCTTTAGCATGGCAGATGATGGAGATATCAGGTTTCATGTGACTTTGCTCGGTAGTTCTTGCCAACAAAATGAATTTAAACTAGCCTTAACTGAAGTGCTAGAAAGTGCTGATCATTATGACGATCTGATCGTGCAGCGTTGGGGTGGACGCAGAGCCGCAGATGGTTTGTTTGATATTTAAGAGTTTTTTTATTTGAAATTTACCCCACCCTCGCCCTCCCCTTGCAAAGGGGAGGGAACAAGATTTCTAGTTTTCCCCCTTTGCAAGGGGGAATTAAAGGGGGTAAGTCCGACTTATGTCTGACAGTAGGAGATTCTTTACGAGAAATGTCTTTAAGAGACTACCAGTTCAATGTTTTTCCATTTAGCTCAATCTAGCCGCGATCGCCACCCAAAACATCTTGCTGAAGTTGTGGCAACTTCCACGACTGAGTTTCTTGCGCAGTGTCTTGAACCTGACAACTTAGATTTTCCATTAATGCCAGCCTTTGGTAGTTGGGTAAAGTCTCAACAGGATGAGAACAGCGAGGTTATTGCCTATGGCGTGGTCTATCATGCGACTACAGCCCCGATTGATTCTGTTCATCGTGCGGTGGCTCTAGGCTTGAGCCTACAAGAGCTTCGCGAACAACAACCACAGATTTTTGCAATGCTCCGTTCTGAAATTAAAGTTGTGCTCCTAGGCTTTAGTTCTGTTGGCAATATCTATCAACATCTTCCTTCGCAACCTCCTCAAATCCATCAAGCCGTATATGGTTGTGAAGAATCAGAAATCGAGAACTTTACTGAGGAGTTAAATTTTATCAGAACTTTAGTCCAAATGACCAATGCGCCTGTCGATGAACTAATTGCGGCTGTATTACGCAATGTCTATCAAGTGAGAAAATGCGATCGCAATTGGCTAGTTCAAGCTGGAAGAAAGCTCAGCATTCTATTAAAAGATGACTATGATCGACTTGGCGCAATCTTAGGACAAGTTCATCCTTGACAAAGAAAACTTGACAAAGAAAAAGGAAAGAAAAAGGTTGGTACCATGAACTATTCGCGCTCAGATTTTGGTCTATTGCCAACCATTTGGAAGGATACAGTCATGATCAGGTCAATCGATACCTACAAGCAGAGAAATTAACGCCGAGATTGCTGTGGAAAAACGTGAAACCAACGATTGTGTCAGATGAAGCCAAGTATATGTACGTGCTGTTTGACGACACAGTGTTAGACAAACGCCATGCCAGAAAGATAGAGATGGCACAAAGACAATATAGTGGCAACGAGCATGGAGTTGTGCAAGGAGTAGGATTGGTCAACTGTATCTATGTCAATTTCAAACGACATGAATTTTGGGTGAAAGAAAATACCTGAACCATGGATAATTTCCGTAGACCGCACCCAGTAATTCTCATTATGAAACCAATTTTGGGGTTTGCTGTGCCGAAGGCACAGCAAACCCCAAAATTGGTTTTGTTGAAAGTCCGCCTTTGGCGGACTTTCAACAAAACCAATTTTTATAATGAGAATTGCTAGACCACACCGATTGGAAATTCGGTAAGACAGTGTTTAATGTATTGACATTGGGAGTAGTGCATCACGGTGTCGCATTCCTCTTAGTCTGGATGATGCTGAATAAAAAAGGTAACTCAAACACCCGCGAACGCTGTGAACTGTAGAATCGATTTCTGGAAATATTTGCAGACCGCAAAATTGACTTTTTAACCGCAGACCGAGAGTTTTTGGGAGAAGAGTGGTTTGATTATATGCTGTGTGACCCATGCACATCATATAGAATCCGTATTCGCAAAAATATCTTAATTGACGACGGGCAGAAACAACTACGGGCGGATGTTTGCTTCCAAGACCTTCAAGTTGGGCAATCAAAGGTATTTCCAAGCCAAGGCTAGTTTGGGGACATTGGCTTTATATTGCAGCTATGCGTCTGAAGAATGGGGATTTGTTAGTTATATAGC
>Ga0209972_10003261_pt1 | contig 12756 bp, 10 predicted proteins | sample NOAtaG_7_FD_187302 | JGI IMG/M metagenome (GOLD analysis project Ga0209972, IMG submission 187302) | Freshwater lake microbial communities from Lake Erie, under a cyanobacterial bloom - NOAA_Erie_Diel1S_2200h metaG (SPAdes) (version 2) | ecosystem: Environmental > Aquatic > Freshwater > Lake ...
GTTCATGTATGCGCTCAAACGGGCACTCCAACGCAACACGCCGACAATGTAGTTGAAAATGCCCTCGTTGGCTTTGCCTGTGATCAAGATAATCCAAAATTGGATCGTGTTCACAAAGAGGACACCTAAAAGGAGAAAAGCCAAACAAAACGCATGAGGCAAGGCAACATAAAATGCACCAAAGAAAAAGCGCAAAATCACCGAGACCTTGTCACGTTCTGCAGGTTGCTCCAATTGAATGTCAAGACCATCGTCTTGCCCATCGACTCCAAAGGCAGGGTAACCGTCACGAAGGTTGTAATTTCGTGCTTGTACCCTGGCTGACCACCTTAGCATGCCGACTTGGAAGTTGTAAATATTCTCCGAAATCCTGCCGTTTATCAGAATTGTGAAAAACGAGACAATGCCATAGATTGCCGAAAGTATGCCCATAACCCCCATCGCGATTGCATGGGGAATCATGATGTAAATTGGACCGAATAATGCCCTGAGAATCAAATCGCCACGGGAGTACTCTTCCTGTCTTTTGATGTCGAATTTCATGATATTAAAGAATTTAAATGGGTAATAAGTAGTAAGATGTTTAATGAAAAACAATCTAACACTTTTCTAGCAACTGAGGGCAAATAGGTTTTTTTTATCGGTGAATCTGTTTTTTACAACCACAAAACTATTCTGTCTTAGGCTGGTAATGATGGCCGGATGGGATCCTACTTCAATTTCACGATGGTCCACCCTTCCCCACCGCGATCCGCATGCTCGTCCTCAAACGAAACCACCTCCGGTAAGGTGGCCAAAATAGTCCGAATCGCTTCCCTTAACGCACCGGTCCCTTTCCCGTGAAGAATCCGCAAGTCTTTAACATTGGCGCCAATGGCATCATCCATAAATTTTTGAAGCACTGGTAGGGCTTGTTCGACCCTGAAGCCTTGGACTCTAAGTTCGGTCGTTGCATGCTGCTTTTGCCTGAGCCGGTAGGTTGAATAACCCGAGGAAAAAGTTCTACCAGCTTTGGGGGGCTTGATTTTGATCAATCCTTTCAGCTTGACTGTGATCCTCATGTCGCCAACCGCCACAACCGCCCTCGTGCCTTGAAGATCCAAAACCTCGCCATAAGAGGCTGCATCTTCCAACTGAACCCAATCTCCTAATGCAATTTGAGCTCCTGGCAGAAGCTCAGGGACCTGTTCCGCCTCTGCAGATTCAAATTCGACATCGCCGTCTTCATCCACCAATTCCGAACTTTGGGCGATGTTAGGTTCTGGCAACATTTCCGACAAGGCCTTCCTTAGCTCCTTGGTTCGCTCTTTTTCGGCCTGACTTTCCCTGATTTCGCGTATCGTCTGCTCGATTTTTGCATTGGCAGCGTCAATCAAGGCCTGTGCCCTTTTCTGGGCCTCCCCAAGTATCTTTCCTTCCTCCGCCTGTATCTTGACTATTCTGTCACGGTTTTTCCCCAAGAGTGTTTTCAATTCTTGGTTTTTTTCACGGTTTTCTTTCAAAACCGCCTCTAATTCTTCCCGCTGAGCTTCCAATCTCAATAACAAAGATTCAGTCTGCAATTCTTTGCCCTCGATCCGGGAACTCGCATCCTCTAGAATTTCTTCCGGGACTCCCACATTTCTGGCTATTTCAAACGCATAAGAACGTCCGGGCACTCCGACATCGATCTGATATGTGGGTGTCAGGGAGGATGGATTGAATTGCATGGCTGCGTTTTGGATGCCATTGTGTGATTCCGCGAACCGCTTGAGGTTGCCATAGTGTGTGGTCACGACACCATATGCACCGGACTCGACAAATCGCATGAGAAATGCCTCGGCAATGGCACCACCCAGCTTGGGGTCTGTTCCTGCACCAAATTCATCCAACAAGAACAAGGTGTCTTGATCCATCCCAGCCATCATTTCCTTCAGATTTCTCAAATGGGACGTGTAGGTGCTCAAATCGCTCAGAATGCTTTGCTCGTCGCCGATGTCAACGAAGATTTTACGAAAGTGCCTGAACTCGGAACCTTCACCACAGGGCGGAAGCAACCCGGATTGAACCATCCACTGCAAGATTCCCGCTGTTTTCAAGGTGACTGACTTACCGCCGGCATTGGGGCCGGATATCAATAAAATCCTGTTGCCGGAATCCAAAACAAAGCTCAGTGGCACAATTTCGGAAGTTTTGAATCCATGTTTGGCGAGCAGCAAAGGGTGTCGGCCTTTCACCAATTTGTATGGGCCACCGTTGTGGGTGAATACAGGCTTCTCAGCTTTCATGTCCATGGCCAGCCTGGCCTTGGCCCTTGAGAAATCCACCTTCGTGATTGCCTTTTTGTAATTCAAAAAACTAGGCAATTGTTGACGAAGCAAATCGGTGATGGTTGTAAGGATTCTCACGATTTCATTCTGTTCCCTGATTTGGAGCTCACGAAGCGCGTTGTTCAACTCCAATGCCCCTGCAGGCTCCACAAAAATGGTCTGCCCCGATTGGGACACGTCATGAACAAAACCTTTGATTTTTCCTTTGAAGTCGGCCTTCATAGGAACCACATACCGGTCATTTCGAATGGTGATCTCGGATGCGTCACTCCATCCGTTGGAAATGGCCGCGCGAAGTGTCGCCTGTAGCATTCTTCGCACCTCTCCCGATTGGGCATTGATTTCCTTCCTGATTACACCCAATGCAGGACTGGCATGATCATGAAGCATACCCCTTGGGTCCAAAACACTTTCGATGGAAGCCAAAGTGGACTTATCCCAATCCAAACCGTTCAGCAATTCCCAAATAGCTGGATAGCGTTCTTTCCTGCTCCTGAAATACCCGAGCATTTCTCGAACCATCCGAAGCCATTTCATGATGTTGAACAACTCATGGGCCCTCAGCCAATTGCCTGGAACGGATATTTGGGATAACAATCCCGAAACACTTCCTGTGAACTCAAAAACAAAAGAATCTTCCTCCATCATCAAGTCCCTAAACTGTTTGACGCGCTCCAGTTCGGGCTCGATGAGGCCGGGCTTGCGGAAAGGTTGCATCTGAAGGCATTGGGCTTTTCCTTCTTCGGTCAAGGCCCGGGCCTCCAACATCGCACGGATTTCATGACAGCCAAGTTTGTCCTCCGATTGCGGTGAAAGGAGGGTCATGGACGAACGATTTTATTGGGCGGGGATGGCCGAAATGATTTCCGAGTTGAGTCAAGGTCTTTTTGGAGGGCGGTTATGACCTGTGCCAACAAGGTATCCATCAGGGCAGGTTCAGACTGATAATGCTTGTATGTGATTTCAAAATCTTCACTCGGGACGCTATTCTTTTGAAGCACCATTTGTTTCACCTCATCAAATCCTTTGTTGCGATGAGACAATGTGGAGGCAGCCAAATCCACACCAGCGAAACCTGTCTGCATTTCCTTGACCAATTTGACCATTTGTTGCTCCGAAAGAGGCATGTCTCCTGGTTGTACCTCCCCACAAGAGGTAATCGCCATTAAAAAAAAGAAAAAGGCAATGGAAAACGATTTGAGCATGGGCAAAATTCACATGGTCTGCCTCAAATTTAAGGAGGTTGGAGTTGTGGGAGGCCATTTTGAAGGAAAATATCAAATCTTTTGAAAGGGACTAGCTTAAGGGTCTTGTTACCCTTCATGCTTCTAGGTATTAATACCGATTTATCCACTCTCAAAAATTCAGACAAAAGACTGATAAAATTGCTCTTAGGGCCACTTAATTTTGAACAAATGATGATGATTCATCAAAAAAAATCACAAATGCCTCAGAAAAACACATGAATGATGTTGCGTTATTAACAAAATGGTGTATTTTCGGGGGCTAATTTTCGCTAACCTAACCTTAGAAATGATGAAAAGAAGCATTTTGGTTTTTTCCTGCGCAGTAGCCGCAAGCATTTTTTCCACTTCAAATTCATGGGCTCAAGGGCCTATGAGAGGAGAAGCTGACTTTGAGGCCACTCAAAGGGCGGTTGACATGGTTAAGATTGCTGAGGAAATCGAGCAGGCTGGCTATGTGCTTGATGTGGAGGAGGCTTTTGCCGAAGAAGGTGAAGAAGGCGCTTGGATTGGAGCCGATGCCGACGACATCGAAATCACAAACATCGCCGCTGAGGACGCTGACTTGTTGGACCTTGGCGACGTAACAATCTTGGAGGAGGAATTTGAAACTGAAGAATCGGATTTCGCCGAAATCAAAGAATTGGACGAAAATGGGTTTACTCCCGTTGATGAGTTCACCACCGAATCCGAAGAGGAATCCGAAGAGGATGGTGCTGTCCTTGGCTTGTTGGATGAAACAGAATTGGAAGAAGAATCACCTTGGTGGGAAGACAACAGCTTGAACGAAAATTGGTCCGAAGATTTGGATGAATGGGAACTAGAGGCTTTGGAGACGTCTTACGAAGAAGAAGACATGTCATCTTTGGAAGCGTTGTACGAAAACGGCTGATTCCTTCTCCCAATAAAAAAACAAAGCGGCTCCAGGGCCGCTTTTTTATTCCTCTTCTTCCTCGGGCGACTTGCGTTTGATGACATTCACCACCTCTGGGTCGGTGCGGGCAATGCAAGAACCTTTCACTTCCCAATCACCGTATTTCCGAGTGGTCCAACGATGGCGAAATGGCAATTCCCCATTTGCTTTTTCCAAAGCTGCATTTGAAAAGTCCCAAATCTTGTAGCCGATCACAGCGTCTTTGTTCACCAAGGATATCAGGTTTTGCACCACGTTCTGAGCGTTCATCACGGCCTGGCCTACCAAGGTTCCAATCCGATCGAATTCTTCAGCCTGTGATTCAAAAAATCGCCTGAGGCTGCCATCGATGTCATTGATGTCAATTTTTTTGGGGTCGAATTGAGCCAAGATGCTTTCTAAGCCCTTTTGGACATTCTCATTGAGCGCTTGATGACCTGCCTCTGCACCTTTACCGCTCACCAGGTTTTGTTCCATGAGTACAGACACCAATCCTATCACCCCGGAAACGCCTCCCGTGAAATATGGAAGCGGAATTGGGGTCAAGGAAGTTTTCCACTCCCCCACTTCTTTGGGAATTCCAATCGTCTCACCAGGTTGCATGTCTTTGGCATGTAAATTCCCGTGACTTCCTTCTGAAAAGTGATATTCAGGCTTGCCCTCCAACCGAAATTGTCCATTGAGCGTAACGCAGCTGCCGTCTACTTTGAAAAATACGTTCCACAAATAAGGCTCGGAGTAATTCCATCCATCTGCGCGATGGTGGCAGACCAATTGGTTCAATCCAATTTTGATGTAAAGAGTTTGCATGCAGGCCCAATCTCCATTTAGATGCACCAAAATACACCAAATGGAAGGATTAACATATCAGAAGTTTGATTGAGATTGGTGGATACCGCTTGTTTTCGTCCACCCCATCATACACCCATTCAGTAGAACTTACCGCGGTAGTAAATCCGGGGTGTGTTCAGGTTTACATTGGAAACCACTACATCCAGCATCAATTCGAACTCAGACACAATCCGGTCACTTCCGTCCCGCAACACCCCATGGTCCAAAACCTTGACCTTTCCCATGAAGTCGGTGTATGCAAGCATTTCATTGTCAATTCGGTAAACATCAGGAATGTAGGATTCAAGCGTGAAAATCACACCTTTGTAACAAGCCTTGAATTGTCGATTCGGCATCCCATAGGCTAAAACGGCATCATTGAGGGAGAAGCGGGTCGGAGGTTGATTCTCCAATTCAGTGATGATGCCGTCGTCAAACATCATCAATTGCCCATTTCGGTTCACATAAGCCACTTTGTCATCCCCTACTTGGACCGAAGTGGGTTCAAATGGGTCGGCTTGTATCACTTCTCCCTTGTGGAAAATCTTGAATCGGCCTAAATAGTCGGAAAATGCAACCGTATTCCTACCCACGTAATAGCTGAGAGGTGTGAAATTCTCAATCAAATATTTCTGTCCGGCATACCAAATCGTGAACTGCTCCATATTGTCGACGTATGCCACGAGGTTTTTACCGCACTTCATGTTCTTGACATCGAAGACCTCCATATTCGCTACGTCACCTTGGTAATAAACATTGATGTTGCGGTTGAAATCCAAAAATGCGACCAGACTGTCTCCCAATTGATATTCTCCAATGAATGCGGCTATTCGTTTCGACTGGCGGTTTTCATAGGCGTACAAGGATCCGCCCATCTCGAAGGTCATCAGGTAATCGGTGATGGTGTACCGTTCGGGGGCGTTTTCCCTCAAGACCTTGGCAAATCCGTTTTCATACAACTTGAACTGCCCTTGATTGTTGACATAAGCCAACATGTTTCGGCCGACTTGGTAAGACTTGACCGCCTGACCTTCTAGCATTTTGATTTGACCGGCATCGAATACGTAAAAAAAACCTCGGTTGTCTTGAAATGCAGCCAACCCCTGGCCGAAAGAATCTGCCGTCCCCCAAATAAAGACGAGCAAGCCCAAGAAGATTCGTATCGGTCTATTCACGATTCGTATTTAGGGTAAAAATACGCCACACCTCATTCTGTGGCAACCTAAACAATCATCGTGCCATCGAATGAAATTTTTAAATGAAAAAAGCACGACCTCAGGCCGTGCTTTTCAAGAAGGACTCATTCCTTATTTTACTTCATCCTTTTGACCGGAAATGCTGCTTCGCATCTCCGTATCGGCTTGGATATTTTTGATTTTGTAGTAATCCATGATACCCAGATTGCCTTTCCGAAAAGCTTCAGCGATGGCCATCGGGATTTGGGCCTCGGCTTCAATCACCTTGGCGCGCATTTCTTGCGCTTTGGCGATGAATTCTTGCTCCTCGGCAACCGCAAGGGCTCTTCTCTCCTCGGCTTTTGCGTTGGCCACCTTCAGGTCTGCCTCGGCTTGATCTGCTTGGAGTTTGGCCCCGATGTTGTCTCCGATGTCAATGTCTGCGATGTCAATGGACAGAATCGCGTAGGCAGTACCTGCGTCCAACCCTTTTTCCAATACTTTTTTGGAAATCATGTCGGGGTTCTCGAGTACCATTTTGTGGTTTTCAGCACTACCGATGGTGGTCACAATGCCTTCCCCTACCCTTGCCAAGATGGTCTCTTCACCTGCACCGCCCACCAAACGGTGAATGTCGGCACGCAAGGTGATCCGGCTTTTGGCAATCAATTGGATGCCGTCTTTGGCAACTGCTGCCACGGGAGGTGAATTGATGACCCTTGGAAGAACGGAATCATGGACGGCACGGTAAACATCCCTGCCGGCGAGGTCAATTGCTGCCGCCAATTTGAAATCCAAGTCGATGTTGGCTTTGTCTGCAGAAATCAATGCGTCGATTACAGCGTTGATATTGCCCTTGGCCAAATAGTGGGTTTCAATTTCAGTGATTGTGATTTGAATGCCTGCTTTGGTGGCTTTAATCAGGTTGTTCACTACCAAGGACGGCGGGATTTTCCTCAACCTCATACCAATAAGCTGGCCGATGCCCACTCGCACCCCACTGAAAAGGGCCGTAATCCACAAACCGACTGGCACGAAAAACAAAAACAAGGAAATGAACAGAATGCTGCCTGCGATGATTAGAATCGCCAAAATCGGCAGGTCTGCCAAAGAGTCTAGAAACAACATGGGTGTTGATTTTAAATGTTCAAGGGTAAATATAACAAATTCGGTGGCATCCCCGCCTTGTCTTTGACTTTGTTTTATGGTGTATCAGGGTTAAATTGGAGGGCATTTTGCCACTGGATGCCGAAAAAGTGCCCAAAGAGTAGGCGCAAAATTCAAAAACACCCCTGAAATATGGCCAGACTGATTGTAAGTGCGATCATTGAAGACTCGATTGCAAGCCCGGGCAATGACAAAGACGCCTATTTGATTGTGAATGTGCAGGACGTGAATGGCCGCCCTGTAGAAGGATTGAGTATGGCAAATTTTGAAGTGGGCTCTGAAGTGGTGGGTGCTGGCGGATCCGCTAGCCACATCAACATGGTCAGAAATGGAAAACAGCCCGGAATCTATGTTTTGTTCCTTGGGCCTTCAGCCGATACCACGTGGAAACTTGGAGTTTACATTTGGTCAGTCAGGGTGATCAAAGGAGAGGATCAAGGCAGTTGTCTCTGCTCATGCCTGATGGATTGAACAAAACCCGCTTCGGCAACTACCAAAATCAAGGCCTTCCCCCAAGAAGGCTTTTTTGTTGATAAAAACAGATTTGAGGCCAAATTGCCCAACATTAAATTCGTGCAGAAAATCTAAAAAAGCTATTGCTCCATGAAATTCTTCATCGATACAGCCAGCCTCGACGAAATCCGCAAAGCCAACGATATGGGTGTGTTGGATGGGGTCACCACCAATCCCTCCCTCATGGCCAAAGAGGGCATTTCGGACTTCCGGGCGCACTATCAAAAAATCTGTGAAATCGTCCATGGAGATGTGAGCGCCGAGGTGCTCAGCACGGAATTCGACGGCATGATGCAGGAAGCGCTTGAATTGGCCAGCATACACCCCAACATCACGGTCAAGGTACCCATGATCGCAGATGGCGTCAGGGTCATCAAATCTTTGAGTAGTCGGGGTATCAAAACCAATTGCACACTTATTTTTTCACCCACTCAAGCATTGGTTGCGGCCAAAGCAGGAGCAACTTATGTTTCCCCGTTTTTGGGCCGACTGGACGACATTGGGCATGACGGCATGGACCTGATTCGGACCATCCGTGAGATTTTTGACAACTATGGGTATGCTACCCAAATATTGGCAGCGAGTATCCGACACACCATGCACGTCGTGGATTGCGCCCGTTCCGGTTCTGATGTAGCCACCATGCCATTTTCGGTCATCGGACAACTCATCAAACACCCACTCACCGATATTGGCTTGGAGAAATTCCTTGCCGACCACAAGAAAAACATGGAAAAACAAAAGTCCTGAACATCAGGGTTTTTGAGTTTTGATGCCCGCTTTCTCCTGGGAGGGTTTGGTTTCCTTGGGAGGAGTGGATGACTGAGGTGGTTGCGTTTTAACTGCTTGTTCGTTGTAGGTGGCTTGCAGGTCGGAAAGCCGTTTTTTCGCCTGTTGCAATTCTTTTTTTGCCTTGAGGAGGTCCTTTTCCAACGTTTTGGCGCTTTCCTCTCCGCCATCTAAGGATTTCTGCGTTTTGAGCGAAGTCAAAACGGAATCCCCTAAGGCAATTTGCCGCTCGATATCTAAAATCCTTGACCTAGCAGAGTCGATTCGAGATTGGGTTAGAGCAGTTTGGGGCTTTATTTGTTTCAAGGATGCGGGTTGTGAGGGGAAAGAATCGATCACCGTACGCGGCACGAAACCGTTCCCACCTCTCAGTGTGTCTTGAGGGGTTGGTTTCCCAGCACGCAAAGCCTCTTTGCCCCCTGTTTTCGAACTCGGTGGTGGTGTCGTTTTCAAGTCATTCTTTTGGGCCCACAAAGAACCCGAAATGGCCACGAATAACCCCCATGAAAAAGCTATTTTGACGAAATGTCTAGGAAACGGCATGCCACGAAGATAGATATTTTCCAAAGCAAGCATGAAACCTTAAATTTGTCTTTTCAAACTTGGAATAAAATGCCAAATAACTTCATCAAAAGCCTTTGTTTTTTAGCCTTGGTGCACTTGGCCTTCATTGGCAATGCCCAGCCTTCCCAGCTCACCTTCACCACATTTGCAAGCGGTCTCAACAAACCGCTCTTCGTGACCCATGCTGGGGATGAACGGGTGTTCATCGTGGAGAAAGACGGATACATTCGGATTGCCAGCCAACAAGGCGTTGTTCAAACCACAGCTTTTTTGAACATCGACGCAAGGGTCAAATCAACTGGAAATGAGCAGGGGCTCCTTGGCTTAGCTTTCCACCCCAACTACAAAAACAATGGTTATTTCTATGTGAATTACACCAACAGCACCAACGAGACGGTGGTTTCGAGGTTTTCCGTGTCGGCCACTAACCCCAATCTCGCTGATGCGAATTCCGAATTGATTTTGATCAACATTCCACAGCCCTACACCAATCACAACGGAGGTTGTTTGCTGTTTGGACACGATGGTTACCTCTACATCGGCATGGGTGACGGCGGCAGCGGTGGTGACCCCAACAACTATGCACAATCCACCACTTCCTTGCTTGGCAAAATGCTTCGTCTGGATGTGGACAACGGCAATCCTTACGCGATTCCTCCATCCAACCCTTATGTGGGCTCCTCCCCCATTCCCGATGAGATTTGGGCCTTCGGCCTTCGAAACCCATGGAGGTTCAGCTTCGACCGTTGGAATGGTGATTTGTGGATCGGCGACGTGGGTCAGGATGCTTGGGAAGAAGTGGATTACGTGGCATTTGGCAGCGACCCTGCACCCAATTTTGGATGGAGGTGTTTCGAAGGAAATGCCCCTTACAACCCCAGTGGTTGTCAGCCTTCCGGGTCATATGACGCTCCTATCTACGTTTACGCCAACAACGGAAGCACGGGATGCTCCATGACGGGCGGCTACCGCTACCGTGGGGGCAGGTTTTCATCCATGAATGGCACCTATTTCCACACGGATTACTGCACCGGCTTCATTTGGCAAACCCGCTCCAACGGCAGCGGCGGATGGACCACCACACAGGGAAGCGCATTTCAATCCTACGATTTGGTGAGCTTCGGAGAGGACGCGTTCGGTGAATTGTACATCATGGGGCTTTCTTCTGGCACGATTTGGCGCATGAGCGACACGACCTCTCAACCCAATGCCCTGATTTGGGAGCGTGACACCGTCAGCATATGTGCAGGTTCTTATACGTTGAGGGCGGCAGGAACTCCAGCCTTAGGTTACCAATGGCTCCTTAATGGCAGCCCCATCCCCAACGCCGACACTTTGGTTTATGATGCTGTTACAACTGGAGATTATCAAGTCGTGGTCACGCAAAATGGGTTTTCAGACACTTCCCAAGTCGTGCGTGTGGATTTCATTCCCGCCCCCAGCATTTCCTTCTCCGGTTTGGACACCCTCTATTGCGACAATGCTGCAGCTGTACCTTTGATAGGATTGCCTGCAGGTGGCATTTTCAGTGGCCCTGGAGTGGTTGATACCACTTTCAATCCGGTGGTTGCCCAATCCGGCAGCCATGTCATCACTTACACGGTCGACAACGGCAACGGGTGCATTTCAACTTTCACCGACACCACAACTGTTCAAGTTTGCGTTGGAATTCGTCCGGCGGACCTCCTGCCTGGATTTTCCGTTTTCCCCAATCCCAACAACGGTCAATTTGCGGTTGAGTTCCAATTCCCCGGCGAACAAAACGCTGATTGGGTCCTTCGCGATCTGCACGGAAAGCAAGTTGCCCAAGGACTCCTAAATGCACGCAACGGCATGTTCAGACATGATTTCAATTCTGTTGATTTGCCCGGTGGCATGTATATGTTGTCCATTCAAGTAGCGGGTAAGTGGTATTCAGCCCGCGTGGCCTTGTCACAATGAAATCTCTCCGGCTCCTCTTGCTGTTTTCGCTCCTTTGGGGCCATGGATTCATGGGTTTGGCCCAGCCAGGCTTCGATTTGGACATCCAGGAAGTGGTTTGGCCGCAGGCCCCAGCCTTGCATAGTTTTGCCTGCGGAGTCCAAGACGGCAAGTGGGTATTCATCGGAGGACGAAACAATGGTTTGCATGGTTTTTTGGCCCCGCTTGCATTTCCCAATTTCGGCAGGAACACATCCGTGATTGTTTTCGACCCACTCTCCGGTCAGCGGTGGGACCAACCCATTTCCGTATTGCCTGACAGTCTCCGCGAGCCTTTGATGACGAGCAACATGCAATTTCATCAGACGGGAAGCACGCTTTACATCGTGGGTGGATACGGATGGAATGGAGCACAATCCACATTCATCACCTACCCCACGCTCACGGCGGTGGATTTAGATGGACTGGTTCAAGCAGTCATCGCCCAGCAATCGATCTTGCCTTTTTTTCGCCAGGTCCGGGACAGTGGTTTTGCAGTCTGTGGTTCTCATTTGGCCAAAATGGATTCCGTATACCATTTGGTCTTTGGCCACCGTTTCGATGGGATTTACGACCGCCAAGACACGACCGGATTTCACGTACAACGATATACGTACGCCGACCGCCGGTTTGAGATACAAGACGATGGCTTGTCCATCACCGTCCAATGGTTGCCTGAATGGGTCGACAGCCTTCATTTTCGCCGTAGGGACTACAATTTGGTCCCCCAGATTTTCCCTGACCTATCTCGGGGCTACACAGCCTTTTCAGGTGTGTTCCAAAAAGGGGTCAACCTGCCTTACCTCTATCCCATCGATTTCCGCCCTGACACGGTTCAAATCCTCTTGAGTGTGGACCAACAATTGGCCAATTATCATTCGGCTGTGTTACCGGTTTACGATTCGGTGTCTAACCGGATGAGTACAATCTTTTTTGGTGGTGAAGCGCAATACCATTACGACAGTACGGCCACACTACGCATGGACAGTTTGGTTCCGTTTGTTTCCACCGTTTCCATCATGGTCAGGGATGCGGTAGGCAATCTGCAGGAGTTTGTTGCCGACACATCCATGCCCGGATTACTGGGGTCACGCTCAATATTCTTTCCCGCAGAAGGTGCCTGGTTGGACGAAAAGGGCATCATCCGACTGGACAAACTTCAGGGAAGGACAATGGTCGGCCACATGATGGGTGGGATTGAAAGTCCGATGCCACATATCAGTGACACCGATCCGGCAATGAGTTGGGCAAGCGCGCGGGTGTTTGAGGTTTATCTCGACCCGCTCACAACT
>Ga0209972_10003264_pt1 | contig 12752 bp, 11 predicted proteins | sample NOAtaG_7_FD_187302 | JGI IMG/M metagenome (GOLD analysis project Ga0209972, IMG submission 187302) | Freshwater lake microbial communities from Lake Erie, under a cyanobacterial bloom - NOAA_Erie_Diel1S_2200h metaG (SPAdes) (version 2) | ecosystem: Environmental > Aquatic > Freshwater > Lake ...
ATAACGGACGCGGCGTCGGACGACTCGCCGAGCCGTTCCCGGGATACTTCTTCGGCAGCCTCGAGCAATGCTGAATCGAGGTGCGTCGCCGTCCAGTCCGGCTGCCATTGCTGTTCAACTCGCTGCAGCAGAGCAGTTCGACTGGCGGGGTCTGTCTGACGCCATTCGTCGGCAGTCAGCAGTGTTCTGGTTGTCTGTGCGAAGCTTGAGACACTGAGTATGTCAGCGGGCTGAAGTGCAGCAGTTTGTTCGCGAAATTGAAGCAGCAGCGACTCAGCGATGCCATCACGACGCATGCTGGCACTGGAGTCCAGCAGGATGGCAATTCGTCGTCCAGCCGGAGCAGCAGAGTCCTGGGTGACGGCAATTCTCTGAAAGGGTCTGGAGAATGCGAGGGCGATCAGAGCAACGGCGAGTATTCGCAGGAGCATCAGTGGCCAGTTTTCGATGCGTGAACGACGCGTGGTTTTGGGAAGAGTGGGCGAGAGAAACCGTACGAGACTGAAGGGCATGCGGACGGCGGGCGTACGTCGGAGCATGTGCAGCAGCATGGGAATGGCTGCCAGTACACCTCCGGCAACGGCAAAGTTCTGTGCCAGAAACTCAAACATTTCAGTGACACTCCCGAAACAAAACTGGGGCTGAATACCGCAGTGTCAGATATCTGGTGTTGTGGGGTTCAGCGACGCTGTCGACGAGCCTGCAGGAATTCGGCCAGCGACAGTTCAAGCGGCTGGTCCGTGGCCAGCAGTCGCAGACTGGCACCGGCCGTTTCACATTCTTCCCGCACCATCCGATTATGCTCTTCCAGTCGCTGCAGATATTCGCTTCGCACGATGTCGGGGTCAGCGAAAACCTGCTGCTCTGATTCCAGATCTTCGAACAGTCGCGGCCCGTCAAACTGCAGAGTCAGCTCAGCGGGATCAAGGATCTGGAAGACGACGAGGTCGTGCAGGCAGCCGCGGAGCATGCGGAGGCCATCGCCGAGTTTTTGTACTGGCGCAAGGAGATCTGAGATCAGGATCACGAGGCCGCGTTTGCGGAGTCTTCGAGCGATGTCCTCAAGTGCTGCTGCCGGATCTGTCTGCACGCCGGTTCCGGGATCTTCCAGAGTTGTCATCAGTCGGCGAAAGTGTCCAGGACGGTAGCGCGGAGGTATGACAGTTCGTACCTGGTCATCGAACAGAGTCAACCCCACGGCATCGCCCTGCCGGTTCAACAGCCAGGCCAGTGAAGCGGCCACGGTGGAAGCATACTGCAGTTTGTTCCAGCCGACGGACGAGAACGTCATGGAGGAGCTGATATCCAGCAGGATGCAGCACCGCAGGTTGGTTTCGTCCTCGAACAGCCTGATGTAGCTGCGGTCGGTACGGGCGAACAGTTTCCAGTCGAGGAATCGCGGGTCATCGCCCTGGGCGTACTGGCGGTACTCAGAAAACTCGACAGAGAAACCATGTTTCGGACTGCGATTGAGGCCTGTGCGGAAACCGTCGACCACCAGTTTCGCGCGCATTTCCAGCGAACGAATGCTCATGATCACCGCGGGGTTCATCAATTCAGCGGTCATGGCACTGGCTCAGTCAGTTGACAGTTTCGTTTTTCGGATGAGCCACCACCTCAAGCAGCCGATCGATCAGTGAATCGACTGAGACCCCTTTGGCCTCCGCTCGATAATTCGGCAGAATGCGGTGACGCAGTACCGGCCTTGCGATGGCCTGGAGATCGCGAGTTGAAACGAAGGTGCGACCGTCCAGCAGGGCCTGTGCCTTGCCACCGAGCACGAGGAACTGTCCGGCTCGAAGCCCCGCGCCCCAGGATACGTACTCGTTGATGAAGTCCGGAGTACCGGGCTGGCCGGGACGAGATGCTGCGGCAAGCCTTACAGCGTACCGGGCGACTTCGTCTGCGATCGGCACGCGTCGCACCACTTCATGGAATTCCAGCAGCGTTTGACCGTTGAACAGAGGTTGCACGGGAGCCGGTCGTTCAGATGTGGTCTGCGTAACCACGCGGGTCTCATCGTCCTCGGACAGGTAGTCAATCATCACATTAAACATGAATCGGTCAAGCTGGGCTTCGGGCAGTGGATACGTGCCCTCCATTTCGATCGGATTCTGTGTGGCGAGTACAAAAAAAGGTTCATCGAGCGGGTAGCGACGTCCGGCTGCCGTGACCTGATGTTCCTGCATGGCTTCCAGCAGAGCGGACTGAGTTTTGGGGGGCGTTCGGTTGATTTCATCGGCCAGCAGCACGTTGGCGAAGATCGGTCCGGGGATGAATCGCATGGTCCTCGCTCCGCTGCCATCTTCCTCCAGAACCTCGGTCCCGGTAATGTCTGCCGGCATCAGGTCGGGAGTAAACTGGATGCGGTTGAACCGCAGGTCGAATACCTGGGCGATAGTTTTTACCAGCAGTGTTTTGGCGAGGCCTGGTGCCCCTGTAAGCAGGCAATTGCCACCGGACAGCAGCGAGATCAGGAGCTGCTGCACAACCTGTTTTTGCCCGATAATCACGCGAGACAGTTCGGCGTCGATTTTTCCACGAAATTTGCGCAGTTCCGCAATCAGTTCCCGCTCACGTTCAGCACTCAATTCTGCCGCACTCATAGTCCGCTTTCAGATGAATCAGTGAGTCATTGCATGGAAAATGATATTGATTCCCAGAGGATAGGCCTTCTTCTCTGAGAACTCGCGGAAGTACCACGGATCTTCACCCTCCCGCTCCCAGCCGTCGCCCAGATCTGTATTGTGACAGATCACTGCCATCAGTCGACGATTTGCATCATAAAGTCCCCAGTAATGGACTTCCTCAGTGCCATATCCCTGTGCTGAGTAGACTTCTCCGTTGGCCATCTGACGCGCATAGCCGATGGCCGGAATCTGAGGTCGCTCGGACAAGTCATAAACCGAATGAAAGATGGGGTGATCGAGTGTCAGTTCTTCCGGTTCATACTCAGGAAACACCTGTCTGATCTCGCGATAAAACCCCTGCCATTCTTCGTCACCCCAGAAGTCATCCACCATGAGGAATCCGCCGTTCAGCAAATAGGATCGCAGCGCCTGTCGCTCATCTTCCTCAAGATAAATGTAGCCGGGTTCAATAATGTAAATAAACGGGTATTCAAACAGCTTCGGGTCAGTCAGTTCCAGAATGACTCCGTCCGGATCTGTATGCAGAGACGTGAGCTGCTGCAGTCGATAGGAGAAATTGAGATCGGCATCAGGGTAGTCAGTCTGCCAGCCCCAGCGACCCATGCTGCGATAGCGGATTCGGGCGAAGGTGAAGACGTCCCTGGCAAAGTTCTGGTCAAGCTTCCAGTCTGGTACGCCGTTGCGTTCGACGCGTCCGTCCGGTCCGTACATGTTTCGGGATCTGCCGCGCTGTCCGAACTGACCGAATTGCGCAGTCACAACTGCCGAAAAGCACAAGACGATGATTGCTGTGGCCACTGCCAGTCGCTGTCGATTCATGTTCGACCGTCCCGCAGGAATTCAAGTTGCCGCTGACCCGGCCCTGTTTGTCTCAGATTCAGCCGGCAAAAGCCAATCCAGACGTTACACAGGGAATGATTTTCAGGAGGATTTCAGCAGGCAGGGGTCAAATCCAGCGTTCCAGCTTCGCCAGCACTTCTGCAAGGAGCTCACGGTCACTTTCGGGGCGTCGTACAGCAGCGGGGTGCGGGGCCGAGGATTGAATCCAGCCGCGCAACTGCAGAAACATGGCTGCCGCATGCTTGTAGGCCGGCACCGGCGTACGAAAGGCCAGAAATCCGAGGTACTGCAGGACATCGTTCAGCTGGTAAAACTCGGCATTCCCCTCGCTCCAGAATCGATCACGAAGTGCGAACAGATCGGGAGCGAAACTGCTGAGCCCCAGCAGGTAATCACTTCCGTACATCACCATATCGATTGCCAGATCGTTCCCGGTCAGCACCAAAAAATCGGGGCGAGCCTGGTCCCGCCAGAGCAGTCTCTGCCACTCCGCGGAACGTTCCAGTGAAGAGTGTTTTGCGCCAATGCACTGCGGGATCCCGAGCAGTCCTCGATACACCGCTTCGCTGTAAATCTGCCCGAATGGGGCAAACATCTGTCCCAGTTCGAAGCCGATGAAGCGATCAGCATATGTCGCAAGCTGCCGATAGGATTCCACAATGGAATCGTCAGGCTGCTGAGTCAGCCCGAACGACTGAAAGATCACGGGAGTGCCACCGGCGTCCTGAATCTGCTGCATGGCCACCGCATACGCTGCTGTGTTGAAGCGGCTGCCGGGGACATCTCCAACGAATGCACCGGCAACAAATGTTCGCCCGGATGCGATGGCTTTTGTGCGTCGCAGAACCTCAAGACGAGTACTGTCGTCGATCAGATTGATGTAGCCGGTATCCATGTTCACGGCAGGCTGCAGGCCGGCGTCAAGGGTACGACTGACATGTGAATCAAAGCCGCTCCAGTCAACAGCACCGGCATCGGTGAATGGCAGCAGTACAGCTGACATGCCGGTAATCCGCCGCTGCGGTCGAATCCGCTGGATTGCTCCTGCGACTGTTTCCATGAATAACTCCGATCTTCACTGTTCGAACGGCCAGGCCCCGCCCTGCATATCACGCAGTGCCAGTTTTGTCGGATCCACAACCAGATGCACGATTCTCTGCCGTTTCCAGGTGTATGTGATATGCGTCATACCGTCTGCGGTCTGGATAATGGCGGGATACGAGAATTCTGCCTTCGCCTCGCGATCCAGCAGCATGGCGGCCTTCCAGCGATTGCCGTCATCGCTCCATGCCAGATTGATCATCTCACGCCCCCGCGGATTGCCTTCGCCGCGATGTGTGTGATTGTAGACCAGCAGGTGAGCTCCGGATTTGAGTGTGACACCATCAATTCCGCTGTTGGGATTGGGCAGCGCTGTTGGTTCAGGACTGGTCCACGTGGATCCGCCATCAGTGCTGCTGGTTGCGAGGATCGCGCCATTTCCGTTTTGATTGCGGCAGAGCGCCAGAATGCGGCCACCAGCCAAAGTCAGCAGTGTGGGCTGTATGGCGCCAACTGTGCGGCCGTCATGGATGGCAGGAGTTCTCTGCCAGGTTCGTCCGAAGTCGGCTGTCTTCTCGAAATGCACTCGCCAGCCGTCAAACTCCGTACTGCTGCCGCACAGCAGTGTTCCATCGGACAGCAGGATCGGCTTGTTGCGAACCGGCCCGTCAATGTGTTCTGGCAACCGACATGGTTGAGTCCACGTGACGCCGTGATCTGTCGACAGAGACATGACACCCCACCATGACGCCGGGTCAGGTCCGCACTTCCAGAACAGTGCCAGCGGACCATTCGGATACTGGAACAGCACTGGATTCCAGGTCGGGTGTCGATGAACTTTCCCATCAACAAAGGTGTGCTGGATCCCGTTGGCCACTTCCACCGGAGCCGACCAGACGCCGTCGCGGAAGCGTGACGTCCAGATACCGACGTCCGGATGCTTTTCTTCCGTGCCTCCAAACCAGGCGGCCACCAGTCCCTCCGGTGTTTCCACGATGGTGGACGCATGACATTCAGGGAACGGGGCACGCTCATAAATGAACTGTCGCGAGATCAGTCCAGGAGGGCTGTCCGACGCCGGACCCGCACAAGCGGAGCCACCAGAACAGAGTGTGCCCAGCAGCACGGTCAGAAAAACAGCAGCTTTCACGGTACCCGCTCCACGAGGTTCACTGGAATTCCGGATGTCGTCAGCCGAGCAGGCTCAGCAGCCAGCCGACTGATGCACAGCAGCCAAGAATTATTGCGAGACCTTTGCGGAACGCAAATGTCAGCACGAAGCCAAGTCCGGTCAACAGAACGGCTTCAGGTCTCAACAGACCGAAAGCGGGAACCGGCAGCAGGAACTGACGGAACGGCAATGCCGCCTCTTCGGAAAACAGCGTGCTGCCAGCCAGTCCGATACCAAGTGCCGCGATCAGTCCCACGGCTGTGGCTGAGACAGCATTCATGATGGCGGTCAGCCAGCCACGCTGACTCAGACGGTTCAGCCAGGGAGCTCCCAGCAGGATCCAGAGAAAACTGGGAGCGAATGTGACCCATGTTGTCAGCAATGCCGCCGCAGCTCCGGCATACGTCGGCGACCAGTCTCCGGACTGCTTCCATCCGGCCAGAAAGCCGACATGCTGAACCACGAGGATCAGGGGGCCGGGTGTTGTCTCGGCAAGCCCGAGCCCATCCGCCATCTCGGCCCGGGTCAGCCAGCCGAAATCGTCCACCACGACCGAACTGACGTAATTCAGGACCGCCCAGGCTCCGCCAAATGTCAGCACTGCCGCCCTGCTGAAGAACAGTCCCAGGCGGACCGGCAGGCTGGACCAGCCGGCCAGCAGGCCACAGCAGACGACCGGCAGCCACCACAGCAGCAGTCCGGTACCCAGAGTAATTACGATTCTGCGAGTTTCCCCGCGTGGCTGAACTTCCGCTGCGGCAGTGCTGTCCGGCACCTCGGCCGCAGCGCGGAACTCGGTGCGGCTGCGAAACCGGTACCACAGCATTCCCGCCACCGCCGCATGTGCAATCAGCAGCGGAAATGGCACCAGTTGCAGCGTTGACGTCAGGCAGGAGACGAGTGCGAGGAGCACAAGAAACTGCGATTTCAGGACACGGCTGGCCAGTCGCAGAAATGCCTGCAGAACGACGGACAACGCTGCACACTTCAGTCCGAGCAGCAGTCCCTGCACGGCCGGTACAGTCTGAGTGTTTGCATACAGCCAGCTGATTGCCAGCATGATCAGGCTGCCCGGCAGCACAAACAAAGTTCCGGAAATCAGCCCTCCCCGCACGCCGTGCGTCCGCCATCCGAGCCAAACCGCCAGCTGGTGGGCCTCCGGTCCGGGCAACAGCATGCAGAAGTTCATCGCTTTAAGAAATTCGGCTTCCTGCACCCAGTGTCGCTCTTCCACTGCGACTCGATGCATGACGGAAATGTGGGCTGCGGGACCGCCGAAGCAGATCAGTCCCAGCCGCAGCCAGTCCAGTATCAATTGCCTCACGGTGCATTTCCATCAGGTGACAGCCTGACCACGTCCTCCGGCAAAAGGTGTCCCATCTTGTCCCTCTTGGCTGCCATGTAACTGGCCCGGCAGGCGTGTGGCGGTGCCACAATCGGCACCTGGGAAACGACAGTCAGATCGACTCCGGCATAGACAAATGCGTCGGTTTTTTTGGGGTTGTTGGTCAGCAGTCGGACTTTTGTCAGGCCGAGGTCCTTAAGTATCTGCAGTCCCACCATGTAATCGCGCATGTCGGCTTTGAAACCCAGCCGATGGTTGGCCTCCACAGTGTCCAGACCCTCATCCTGCAGCTGATAGGCTCGCAGTTTGGCCAGCAGTCCGATGCCTCGTCCCTCCTGCGGCAGATAGACCACTGCACCGGCACCTTCGTCCCGGATCATGGTCATGGCCATTCGCAGCTGATCACCGCAGTCACAGCGGAGCGAATCAAGGACATCTCCGGTGAAGCAGCTGGAGTGCATGCGGACCAGCGGCGCTTCAATCGAATGCAGGTCGCCCCAGACGAGGGCCAGCGGTTCCTGTGATTCATGAGCAACCTGGTAGCCAATCAGTTGCGGTGTACCGAATTCAGCCGTGGGAAGTGATACGGAAACCACTCTGGTCACGAGCTGTTCCCGAATTCGCCGGTAACGGATGAGTTCCTCGATGGAGATCATCGGGATGTTGTACTGCCGGGAGATTTCCTGCAGCTCTGTGTAGTCTGCCATGCCATGAGTTTTCTGGCTGCAGATTTCGATCAGGGCGCCTGCGGGACGACAACCGGCCAGTCGCAGCAGGTCAATTGTGGCTTCAGTGTGACCGGCTCTTCGCAGCACGCCACCGTCAAGGGCCAGCAGTGGGTTGACGTGCCCAGGCTGCAGGAATTCTTCTGCAGGACAGGCGGGGTTGGCCAGCGAGCGAATCGTCCGAGCCCTGTTTTCAGCACTGACGCCGGTACCCGCTGTGATGTGATCCACAGCCCGGAGAAAAGCGGTTTTGTTCGGGGCAGTGTTGAGTGATTCTTCAACGACCGGCCGGAGCTTGAGCCGGGCAGCGTCCTCGGCGGTGAGCGGTACGCAGAGCGTCCCCCGACCCACCCGCAGCATGAAGTCCACCTGCTCCGGAGTAATCGTCTCGGCAGCACAGACAAAATCTCCTTCGTTTTCGCGGTCTTCATCATCGACCACGATCACGATTCGGCCTTCCTGAATTGCCCGGATCGCCTGTTGAATCGTTTGCAGCGGCACGCTTATGACTTTCTTATTGAAACAGCACTACTGAGCGTACAGGTCCAGAAAGGTGCGTCTGTAGGTCTGTTCGGTGGCAGGGAACAGGTCTGAGAAGGTCGCCGGAGCCGCAGCACCATGCTGCATTCGGCGTTTCTCGAAGATCGGCATCGTCAGCCCGGTAATCTGTTCGATCCCCCGTCGTACAACCTCGCCCTTCAGTGAATACAGTCGACCGTGATCCCATTCGGTCAGTTCAATAAACGGGATCCCCTCCGAAACTTCGATCACATTCGGCAGGGCGAACGGACTGAAGCCACGAAACCCGTACGCAGCAGCAGGTGCCCACGTTCGCACATGACCACGACTTTGTCCGCCACTGTAGGTCAGGGAATGCTTCACAGCCTGTACCCCCCAGCCTTCGTGATACAGCAGCGGATTATTCAGGACGCTGCGAATTGTCAATTCGCTGTTTTCCTCGATCGGATAGTCCTTCAGGTTTTCATCGCCACCATCTCCGTCCGCCAGATACCGCCATTCGGGATACCGTTCCCGGATCCCCTGACAAAGCGCCATACCCATTGCCGCTGCCTGGACATCCAGAGGCTTGTAGTCCTCGATCAGTCGCACAGCCTTGCGGTAATCAACCGCTGAAGCCGGTACGTCAATAACCTCCAGAAACAGTCCCAGGTCCAGTTCTGCCAGGAATTGCTCAGCCTGCTGAGCATCCGCGCCGGCACCGTCCAGGCTGAGCGTGAAAGCCTTCAGCCGTGCCGGTGATTCTCCCCGCTTCAGCAGAGCGTCGTAAATTGCCAGAAAAACAGCCCCGCTGTCGATACCACCGCTGAACATCACTCCGAGCGGTTCACGCCGATCGATACTGTCGAGCCAGCGAAAGATCTCACGCTGCAGCGTTCCGATGTACTGCCGACCGATCTCGTCGATGCTGGCCGGAAGTCGATTGCGCTCGGGAGTAAACCAGCGGGTCTGGCCAGGGCTGGGATCCGGACAACCGAGCAGTGACAGTTCCTGCAGGTAGTGCGCTGGTACCATCCGCGTGTAAGACGGATGAAACTGCCCGTCCAGGCCTTCCTGCCTGAGCCAATCTGCAATCTGATCAATCCGCTCAGCGACAATCAGGCAGGGGCCATCCACCTGCTTGGCCAGAAAGTACCGCATGGGCCGGCCGATGGAACGAGCCATGCGAATGGTGCGACCACTGCGATGCACAAGAGCGAACTGGCCCTCAATTTCACGAATCTGAGCAGGGTCTCCGCTGCCAACTCGTGCCTCCGCCTCCGCCACACTCATGTTGAAAATGAGATTGGCTGCCGGGTCCAGCAGATTGATGAATCGCTCCACATAGGCGTGACCATGCATGACGTCCGCTCCGTACCACAGGAAACTGCTGATCTGACTGCAGCAGACAATATGGGAAACCGGGGACAAAATCGAATCCGCAGGGCAGGGCAGTCAGCTTTTACCGACAGTCAGTTCAAGTTCGCAAAGCACTTCGAAATGTTCAGTCAGGGGAAACATGTCAAAACCCTGCATCCAGATCGGTTGAAACTGCCCGGACAGCAGTTGCAGGTCTCTTGCCAGAGTCTGCGGTGAACAACTGGAGTACAGGACGCGCTGCGGAGCCAGCCTTTGAAGGAGTTCAAGAGATGCAGGATCGAGGCCGCGGCGCGGCGGATTGCAGATGATCGTGGAAAAATACTCGTCCGCAGCCAGCATAGTCTGATCAGCTTCCAGCGAGCACTGGCGAAACTCCGCTGCAACGCCCATCAGCTCGGCCGATCGACGAGCATTTTCAATGGCAGTGGCTGATTTCTCCAGTCCCACAACCGCTCGACCGTGACTGGCTGCCATCAGTCCAAATCCGCCGGCACCACAGTACAGATCGAGTACCGGTCCGGGAACGCCCCCGGAAATCCTTTGCCCAGCAGCGGAATACAGCCTTGTGGCAATCTCATGATTCGTCTGGATGAAGCTGCCCGGCCCGAAAAACAGCGGCAGGTCGCCGAAACGAATCCTCAGACTTCGCTCTTCGGAAACACACAACTCAAGCTCGGCACCAATCTGCGAACTGCGGAGCGGCTGAATCCCGACTCCCATGACATGCACAGTGCCGCGGTCCGCCGGTGACATCTTTCGCCAGACACTGCGGATTCGGGAGACAGATTCCTGTGACCTGAGTACCCACTGCACCATGACCTGCCCGGCATCCGGTGCGGCTGTCAGCACCACGAATTTCAATTCTCCGGAATTGCGGTCGGGATCGAAAGGCGTCAGTTGCGCCCGCAGGAGAAACTCACGAAGGGTCGGGATCGACTGAGTAATCAGGGGATGATGCAGCGGACAGTCTTCCACAGGAACGACCTGTTGCCGCTGGTCGAAGAAGCCAAACCCCAGCGGCGACTGCTGCCAGTCGACGGCCATCCGAGCCCTGATGCGGGAACCTGCGGGGTTGCTGCTGTACTGCAGCGGCTGCAGATTTACGTCAGGAAACAGCTGCCGCAGCAGCACCTGCCTGCGGCTGACAGAGCCGTGCACCTGAAGAGGCAGCAGTTCGCACGATCGACAGCGCTCGACCTCAAAATGTTGACAGCTGAAATCCACGTCTGACCCTGATCCGCAACGGAAGCCGGACGAACGCCGGGTTGGTAATTGCCGGGTTAGTAATTGAAGAGTTCGGAAATGAGCGGTGCTGTGCCAGTCGCCAGACAAAAGGCCTCATGCACCTGCCGACGAGAATTGATCGTCAGCCAGCGCCCCTTGACAGCCCGCGAGACCATCTTGTGAGTCAGCTGACGGGGAGATGCCGAGACGAGATCATGAGCAGACAGCTGCAGTCGCTGCATCAGTATTGCCAGCGGCTGCACACCCTGTTCACGCTCCTCAGGCTGCCGCCGATGCGTTCGCGGGAGCTGAACCGATTCACTGTGTACCGATTCACTCTGTACCGATTCACTGTGTACCGTGTCATTCGCCGAAGGATCACTGCCTGACATGCTGCTGCCTTTTCAGTTAATGGCAATCCGAAACATCCAGAGAATAAGCAGGATGCCGGCAACTGCCAGAGACAGTCGCAGCTTTCGATGCAGTTTCAGGAAGAAAACCAGGATCAGGCCCGTGATGGCCACCAATGCAGAGATGATGGCCGAAATATCGATGACCACAGACCACTCGGCACCGGTATGACGTCCCTTGTGCAAATCGTTCAGCATGGAAACCAGGTCATTGCTGATGACGGAAATGGAATAAGTCCCGTCATCGCGGCGAATACGCGCCGTGGCTGCGTACCCCGGCCCCTGAAACGTCACTTCGCACTCGTCCTGAAACGAAAAAAACTCAGTCATTCTTCCCGACAGGCCGTGTTCCCCCCGCAGAAACTCAACGACCGCCAGCCGGTCCACCTCATGCCCGTAATCAGATTCGTCCCGGTTTTCCGGCGGTGGCTGCTGCAGATGCAGCCATTCGCGGGGGACTGTTCCCTCCACGGTCTTCGTGGATTCACTGAAAAACCAGTCCGGATGGTTCAGCGTCAGTCCGGTGATGCTGAAAAACAGAATCGCACCGAACGACATCAGTGACAGGTAGATATGCAGCCAGCGACTCCACACAGCCAGTTGTCGCTGTATCCAGCGTCTGCTCGATCGACCTGAGACCGATCCTTCAGGATCCCTGTTCGCCGCTGCCTCGCTCGTACTCACAGGCTCACTTTCCCAGGTATTTGATGGAAGCGGCACTGATTTCCGTGTTTCCCTTCAGCTGCTCAGTGAAGTTCGCACCACCCAGCTCGAACGGGTGCTTCATCAACTGATACGTGCCATGCTCGCGAGCCGCTTCGATGTACAGCGTGTACTTACCCGATTGCAGCAGGTCGCCTTTGTCGTCCCGACCGTCCCAGGCCACTTTTATAGACACCCGGGTTGCGCGCAGGCTTCGAAATCGTGCCAATCAGCTTTGCATCGTCCACCAGCTGCCGCACCTGATCACTGGAATACCAGCGACGCAGGTCCCGATGCCAGCGGGGACCGGTATCGTCCGCCACCGGCCGACTTCGCGATTTCAAATTCAATCTGCAGATCGAAGGGAGTCGGCCTGGCGGAAGCCTCTGCCTTCGTCGATTTTTCATCGGCCACGGCCGGTGCAGGCTGCTGAACTGGCCAGCACATCCGCAGTCTCTGCGTCGGCGGCTACCACCGAAGCACTGTGTACCTGCACACAAGGGAGGGCTGTGCGAGGATCCATGATGTTGATACGGCACGCCCGGCCACGCTCCATGATCGTTCGGACATGCCGCTGGTCGCAATCGCCTGATTGGCAAGCTGCAGAACAGCCAGTGGGGTCGCATTCAAGGCATCACGCTGCGGAGCAGGTACCGTTACAGCACACTGGCCGACTCCGGCGACTCGCAGGTCACCACCGATATTCACGACCAGCCCCTCAATCTGCGGAAACTCAGACTGCAGTGCCAGCACTACCGAATCCAC
>Ga0209972_10003269_pt1 | contig 12736 bp, 10 predicted proteins | sample NOAtaG_7_FD_187302 | JGI IMG/M metagenome (GOLD analysis project Ga0209972, IMG submission 187302) | Freshwater lake microbial communities from Lake Erie, under a cyanobacterial bloom - NOAA_Erie_Diel1S_2200h metaG (SPAdes) (version 2) | ecosystem: Environmental > Aquatic > Freshwater > Lake ...
AGGCCGTCGCACGCGGCCGCGAGGGTGAGCACGCCCGCGTCGCAGGACGGCTCGGCGCAGCGGGTGCCGATCTCGAGGTTGGTGAAGCCCCGCGGATTCTTGCTCGGGTCGCAGGCGCGGCAGGGCGTCGCGGGGTCGAGGGTCCCGGTCGCGACGCACGCGCCCTCGATCACGCACCCGTCGGTGACGCTCGAGCCGCAGAGGCCGGTGAAGGGATCGCACGCCTCCGCGGTGCACCCGAGGCCGTCGTCGGCGCAGACGGTCGCGACGCCGGGCACGCACGCGCCCGCGCCGCAGGTGTCGCCGGTCGTGCAGGCGTTGCCGTCGTCGCAGCTGCCGCCGCGCGCGGTCCACTCCAGCACCGACGTCGCCGGATCGCACACCTGGCACGCGTTGTCGGGCCGCGGCGCGCCGGCGGGCTGGCATTCGCCGTCGATGAAGCAGAACCCGGGCAGCAGCGACGCGCTGCAGACGCCGCCCGCGCACTCGTCGGTGGTGCAGCTGAGGCGGTCGTCGCAGATGAGGCCGACGCCGGCACAGCGTCCTGCCCCGTCGCAGACGTCTCCGGTCGAGCAGGAGGATCCGTCGTTGCACAGGGTGCCGGACGCGGTGTACGTGCACGTGGCGCGGCTCATCGGGGTGCAGGTCGCTCCGCACGTCGTTCCGGCGCCATCACAGGCCGGGCGACTTCCCCGCGGCGTTCCGGAGACGGCCACGCACGTACCGCGGAGGCCGGTCTCGGCGCACGCTTCGCACTGGCCATCGCAGCGCGCGCTGCAGCAGACGCCGTCGGCGCAGAATCCCGAACGGCAGGCGATGTCGTCGGCGCACGCGCTGCCGGCAGGCAACTCGAGGCCGCAGCGGGCGTTGCACCCATCGCCGTTCACGACGTTCCCGTCGTCGCACTCCTCCCCGAGCTCGCGGACCGCGTTGCCGCAGACCGTGACGCCGCCCGGGCGCACCTGAAAGCGCCAGACGCCCGGCTCGCCGGCGTTGGAGCTCGTGCAGAGGCTGGTCACCGCCGCGGTGCGCGAGCCGGGCAGCTCCTGGAAGTTGACCCCGTCCGCGGCGTCGAAGCCCGCGCCGGCCGGGTTGCCGCCGAAGCCGCCGCTGCCGCCCGAGGCATCGCCGGTCGTCCACTCGCAGCGGTTGTAGCGGAGCTCGATGTCGAACGCGCCGGCGACGCCGAACTCGCTCGCGTCGGTGATGATCAGCTGGACCGAGACCCGCAGCTCGTTGTGCTGGCTGTAGTAGCCGACGTCGAACCAGGTCGCGATGAAGCGCCCCGGGCTGATGTCGTAGTAGACGAGGTTCGCGTCGCCGACGCCGGTGCGGTTGCGGGTGTCGACGTCGCCCCACCACGGCGCGATCATCGCCGGCTGGCTCGCCGCGAGCGGAAAGGCGCTCGGGGTGTACGAGCCGAGCGGCGCGCCGAACGAGACGTTCCCGTTGTTGTTCACGTACACGCCGGGATAGATCATCCCGTAGTAGCGGAGGCCGACCGGGAAGGCGGCCGTGAGGTCGATGAACGACGTCGAGTCGTCGTCGTTCGGCGTGAGGCTGCCCTCGCCGAGGCCGACCGGGCCCCCGAGGCCGGTGAGGAGCGTCGCTTGCGCGGCGGCGCGGTCGGCGAAGGTGCAGGCGATCAGGAAGGCGAGGACGAGGGCGCGCATCGTGGAGGCTCCGTACCGGTGGACCCAACCACCCCCGATGGTGGACGGCCCGGCGGGCTAGCGCGCTCACGGCGCGGCGTCGAGTGCCGGGCCCCGTCGCCCGAGCCTCGGAGGGCTTGCCTTCACGGCGGCGCATCGCCGCGCGGCGGTGCACGCTCGCCGGGTGAGCGCGAAGCACCTCGTCGTCGGGCTCGACGGCGCCGACTGGCTCCTCGTCGATCGGATCGGCGCCGCTCGGCTGCCGACCCTGGCGCGGCTGCGCCGGGAGGGCGCCTGGGCGCGCCTGAGGAGCGTGCCGCCTTACGCGACGCTGCCCAACTGGTCGACCTTCCTCACCGGCCTCGACCCTGGCCAGCACGGGGTCTTCGACTTCACCACCCGGCGCGGCACGCACGTCGCGTTCACCGCGGGTACGGTGCGCGAGGCCCCCACGATCGCGGCGCGCCTGGACCGGCTCGGGCTCCGGGTCGCGTGCCTGGGCTTTCCTGGCACCTGGCCACCCGAGCGCCTGTCGCACGGCCTCTTCGTGAGCGGCTGGGACTCGCCGGTCGCGTTCGAGGCGGACCGCTCCTTCGTGTGGCCGCCGGCGCAGCACGCCGAGCTCGTGCGGCGCTTCGGGCCGCTGCTCTTCGACGACGTCGACGAGCTGCTCGCCGAGCGCCCGGGCTGGCACGCGGGGCTCGGTGCGCGGCTCGAGGAGCGCATCGAGCGCCGCGCCGCGATGGGCGCCGCGCTGCTCGCCGATCGGCCGTGGGACCTCTTCGCCCTCTACTTCGGCGAGAGCGACACCGCCTCGCACCACCTGCACGCGCACTTCGATCCGAGCTCGCCGCGCCACCCGAAGGACGCGACCGCGCTCGAGCGCGACGGCCTGCCGCGGGTGTACGCCGCGCTCGACCGGGCGCTCGCCCGCCTGCTCGCCGCGGCGGGCCCCGGCGTCGAGCTCACCGTGCTCAGCGACCACGGCTCGACCGCGAGCTCCGACGTCGTCGTGCACCTCAACCGCGCGCTCGTCGAGGTCGGGCTCGCGGCGTTCCGGCCGGCGCGCCCGCTCGCGGCGCTCGCCGGCCTCGCCCGCGGCCCGCTCCTCGGGGCCCTCTCGCCCCGGGCCCGGGATCGGCTCTTTCGCGCGTTCGGCCGCGCGCTGCCGGGCTGGCTCGAGTCCCGCGCCCGCTTCGCCGCGCTCGACCTGCCGCGCACCCGCGTCTTTTCCGACGAGCTCAACTACTTCCCGGCGCTGCACCTGAACCTCCGCGGCCGCGAGCCCGAGGGGACGGTCGCCGAGGAGGATCTTCCCGGCCTCGAGCGCGATCTCGAGGCGTGGCGCCGCGGTCTCCGCGATCCGGGGACCGGGCGCCCCATCATCGAGGCCATCGTGCCCCGCGACGAGGTATTCAGCGGCCCCTTCGTGGCGCGCGCGCCGGACTACCTGCTCGAGCTGGCGCGGCCGGACGAGCGCGCCTACGCGGTGATGCCCGCGAGCGGTCCGGGCCCGGCGGTCGAGCGCCTCGATCCCTCCGAGCACCTCGGGCGCAAGGGCCGCTCCCTGCCCGGCGCGCACCGGCCGCGCGGCCTCTTGGCCTTGCACGGGCCGGGCGTGCGGCCCGGGGAGATCGACGCGCGGATGCTCGACACCACGCCGACGTTGCTCGCGCGCATGGGCATCGAGCCGCCGCTCGACTTCCCCGGGCGCGTGCTCCGTGAGGCGCTCGCCGGGGCCGAAGCGGGTGCACGCGCGCTGCCCGCGGTGGAGGTCGCCCGCGCGCCGGGCGCCGACGCCTCGGAGACCGAGGCCCGCCTGCGCGCCCTCGGCTACGTCGAGTGACCCAGCGTTGACCGACGAAACGGGCGGCGTAGCCTCCGTCCGTGGTCGATCTCGATCGGCTCCGGCACCGGCTCCGCGGGCTCCGCTACGAGGAGCCGGCGCCCATGCCGCGGCGCGCGGCGGTGGCGGCGGTGCTGCGTCCCGGCGGTCCGCGTGGTCCCGAGGCCCTCTTCATCAAGCGCGTCGAGCGGGCGGGCGATCCCTGGTCGGGGCAGATGGCGTTTCCCGGCGGCCGGCACGACGAGAGCGACCCCGATCTGCTCGTGACCGCGACCCGCGAGGCCCGGGAAGAAGTCGGCCTCGAGCTCGGGGGCGCCGAGCTGCTCGGCCGGCTCGAGGACATCCGCACCCACACCGGCGACACGCTGGTGCGGCCCTTCGTGTTCGTGCTCCACGAGCCGGTCGTCCTCGTGCCGAACGAGGAGGTGGCCGAGGTGCACTGGGGCGAGCTCGTTCCGATGGCCCGCGGCGAGCGCGACACGTCGATCGCCTGGTCGCGGGGCGAGCTCTCGATGCGCTTTCCCGGCTACGATCTCGGCGGCCGAACGATCTGGGGCCTCACGCACCGCATGCTGCAGCGCCTCTTCGAGCACGCCCGCTGAGCGTGCAAACGGCCTCGTTCGGGCCAAGCTCCGCCGGTGCCGCGCAAGGAACCGCAGGACCACCGGCGGCCGATGGAGGCTTCCTTCAGCGTCGAGCCGGTCGCGGTCGCCCGCACGCCCTACGGCGAGCGCTTCGGCGTGCCCAACCAGGCGGCGAGCGTGCGGGGCACCCGGGAGGGGGCGCCGGTGGTGGGCCGCATCGAGCTGTTGCCGCACGTCCCGGACGGTGTCCTCGAGGGCCTCGAGGGCTTCGAGCGCGCGTGGGTCATCTTCGTCTTCCACCTCAACCACGGCTGGGGCCCGAAGGTCCGTCCGCCCCGGGCGCCCCACCGCTCGCTCGGGGTCTTCGCGACCCGCGCCCCGCATCGGCCGAGCCGGCTCGGGCTCTCCGCCCTCGCCATCGAGGCGGTCGAGCCCCGGGCGCTGGTGGTCCGGGGCATCGATCTGGTCGACGGCACGCCGGTCCTCGACATCAAGCCCTACGTCCCCTACGCCGACGCGTTCCCCGGCGCCCGCGGGGGCTGGGTCGACGAGACGATCCCCTCGGTCGAGGCCGAGCGCAGCGACCCGACCGGCTGGCGCGAGCCCTGAGGCCCCGCTGTGCATCCGCGCACGCCGCCGCGCGCGAAGGTGCCACGACGTGCCGCATCCTCCCGTTGCAGCCGCGGTGTTCTCGAAGGAACCCGCGGCCAAGTTTGTGCTTCCCGCGCCTTCGATGGTATGTAGCCGCGGCCTTCTAGCTCCGCGCTCTCCGAGAGGAATTGCATGTCGAACCCGTTCGTCCTTCTCCGCTCCGCCGGAGTCTCCGTCTTCCTGAGCGCGCTCCTCGCGCTCTCCGGCAGCCCGGTCCGCGCCCAGAGCTTCGACGAGTTCGACGACGAGTTCGAAGAGGAGACGCCCGCGCCCCGCGCCGCGGCCCCGAGCGCCCCGGCGGACGAGTTCGAGGACGACGCCGCCACCCCGGCGTCGGGCACGCCGGCGGACGAGGGGGAGTCCGCGCCGATGTCGGACGACTTCGATGGTCCCGCGGAGGGTGCCGCCGATCGGTCCGGCGATGGGCGCGTCACCGACGCGCGCGGCGACCTCCTCAACGAGAACGGCAGCCACGCGTGGCGCCATCGCCGCATCGTCCTGCACAACACCTACGACGGCACGACCGGCGGCATCCACGTCGCCGACGCCGGCTCGGGCCCGTCCCAGAGCTTCCGGATCCAGCTCCTCACCGACTTCTTCTTCGCCAACGGGTTCCTCAACCCGGGCGACGACAATTCCCATGTCGGCGGCGCGCTCTCGCTCAACTACACGCCCTGGGACTTCCTCGAGATCTACGCCTCGATCCAGAGCTACGCGAACTCCAACGCGACCGAGTCGCCGGTGCTCTTCCAGGCGCTCGGCGATTCGATCCTCGGCCTCAAGGGCTTCTACGAGATCGCGCCCTTCTTCGTCCTCGGCGGCGACCTCGGCATCCACCTGCTCAACACCGTCGGCGACATCGGCCTCGTCGGCGAGTCGACGAGCCTCTCGGTGCGGCTCAACGCCGCGCTCGACCTGCGCGCCCTCGAGGGCGTCGAGTTCCCCCTCATCGCCCGGCTCAACCTCCAGTACTACTTCGATCAGTCGGCGAACCTGACGAACCGGGTCGAGCAGGCCCGCTACGACGCCCTGCCCACGACCGGCCCCGACGCGCGCCTGCCCTACGAGAGCGAGGATCGCCACCTGCTCAGCCGGGTCGAGCGCTTCGCGCTGAACATCAACCGCACCGACTCCTTCGACATCGCGCTCGGCACCGAGTGGCCGATCCACGTGATGACCGACTTCACCATCTCGCCGATCCTCGAGTGGGTGCTGAACGTCCCGGTGAACAGCCGCGGCTACAACTGCCTCATCGCCCCGGGGGAGGACATGCCTGGCGCCGTGGGCCGTCAGGACGGCTGCCTCGCCAACCAGGGCTTCGCCTCCATGCCCTCGACGCTCACCCTCGGCGCCCGCGTGCTGCCGCCCGTGCCCGGCCTCGGCATCACCCTCGCGGTCGACATCGGCACGAGCGGCATGAACTCCTTCGTCCGTGAGCTCGCGGGCAACGCGCCCTACAGCGTCCTCATCGGCGCCTCCTACGCCGTCGACACCCACGAGCCGATCGTCGAGCCGATCGTCCGCGAGGTCGAGCGCACCGTTGAGGTCCGCATCCCGCCGCCCGTCACCGGCTTCGTGCGCGGCACCGTCACCGAGCGCGGCGCGACCGCCGCGGTGAGCGGCGCGGTCGTCAGCATGACTGGTGGTCCCGAGGGCGCGGCCGCGTTCTCCACCGACGCGAGCGGCCGCTTCCGCAGCTACGACGTCGCCCCCGGCGAGTACACCTTCTCGATCAGCCACCCCGAGTACCGCTCGGGCACCTGCTCGGCGACGATCCCCGAGGCGGGCGGCGAGGCGAGCGTGTCCTGCGAGCTCGAGGCGCTGCCGCGCATGGGCAACGTCCGCGGTCACGTCGGCAACGACTCCGGCGGGAGCGTCTCCGGCGCCACCGTCTCGGTGACCGGCCCGACGACCTTCAGCGCGGTGACCGACTCGTCCGGCACCTTCTCGCGCGAGGGCCTGCCCCCCGGCTCCTACGAGGCGCGCATCGAGGCGGACGGCTACCTCCTCTCGACCGGCCGCTTCACCGTGGCCGCGCGGGAGACCGCGGCGCCCGACTTCAGCGTGATCGCCCGGCCGGCGCGCTCGCTCATCACCGTGCGTGACCGCGAGATCGTCATCCGCCGCCAGGTGAACTTCGCCACCGACAGCGCGGAGATCCTGCCCGACTCGATCCCGCTCCTCTCGGAGATCGCCGACGTGCTGCTCCGCAACCCGGGCATCCGCCGGATCGAGATCCAGGGGCACACCGACAACCGCGGCAGCCGCGAGCGGAACATGGACCTCTCGCAGCGCCGCGCCGAGGCGGTCCGCGATTGGCTCATCGCCGCCGGCGTCGAGTCCTCGCGCCTCGAGGCGCGCGGCTACGGCGACACCGAGCCCCGCGTGCCGAACCTGACCGCCGCCAACCGCGCCCGGAACCGCCGGGTGCAGTTCATGATCACCGAGCGCGACGAGGAGTGACCTGGCGAGGGCGGCCGGCGTCGAACCGGCCGCCCCGCGTCACTGGCCGTAGCGCGCGACGATCTCCTTCACGTAGGCGACGAAGGCCGCCTGGTGGTGGCGCTCGAAGTTCTCCCACGTCGCGAGCGTGCTCGGGTCCTTCACCCGGTCGAGGAAGAGCGTTCCATCGAGGTGGTCGCACTCGTGCTGGTAGGTGCCGGCGCTGATGCCCGCGACGGTGCGGTCGATCGCCGCGCCGTGGCGGTCCCAGCCGGTGACCCGGATGCGGGCGTGGCGCGTCACCTTGCCCCGCAGGTTCGGCACGCTGAGGCAGCCCTCGTAGTTCTCGAAGGTCTCGTCGCCGAGCACCTCGATCACCGGGTTCACCAGCACGGTGAGGGGGATCTTCGGCTTGTAGGGGTAGCGGGGATTGTCGCCGACCTCGATCGCGACGATGCGGACCGGGGCGTAGATCTGGATCGCCGCGAGGCCCGCCCCGTTCGCATCGCGCATGGTCTCGATGAGGTCGTCGATGAAGCCCTGCATCGCCGGCGTCTCGAGCTCCTCGCGCCCGACCTCGCGGGCGCGCTGGCGCAGGACGGGATGGCCGACGAGGGCGATCTTGCGGAGGGTCATGCCGGGGACCGTAGCAGGCCCCGGGGCGGTTCTTGACAGCCCCTCGAACTCCGCCTCTGATCGCGCCATGCGTCCCGGTCTTCGCTCCACGCCCAGCGCTCTCGCCCTCATGCTCTTCGGTGCCGCGTGCGGAGGCGGCGGCGGGGGAGGAGGGGGCAACCGCGATGCGCCCGGGCCGCGCCCCGACGCGCCCGAGGTCCTCGGTGGCTGCTCGGACACGAACCGCGATGCCTGTGCCTACGTCCCCGAGCGCACCTACGAGATCGCCGAGCTCCCCGTGGCCACCCTGAGCTACGACGACGTGCTCGGCATCGAGCGCACCTTCCGGGTGCTCGTGCGACGCCCGGTCGGTGCGCCGCTGCCCATGCCGATCGTGATCTGGTCGCATGGCGGCAACGATGGCCGCATGGACCCCACGGCTGCCGGCATCGAGTGGTCGGAGACCTTCGCCCGTGCGGGCTACGTCGTGGTCACCATCGCCCACGCGCCGCGGCCGGCCGATTCGCTCCAGGCGGTGTGCGATGCGCTCGGCATCACGGTCGCTGCCGATTGCGAGCGCTTCAAGTACCTGCACCACGACCGTCCCTACGATGTGCGGCGCGTGATCGATTGGCTCGAGGAGCAGGAGGCGGGTGACTTCGCGGGGGTGATCGATCTCGATCGCATCCTGCACGCGGGCCACTCCGCCGGCGCGGGCGGCGGATCGGTGATCGCGGGCGCGACCCGCGACTTCAATGGCTTCATCCTGAACGCCCCCGACCCGCGGCCGCGCGCCTTCGTCGGCCTCTCGGTCGAGGGGCCGATGGACGATGGCTTCACGGACGGCTCCTACGTCGGCATCGACCGGCCCCACCTCACCGTCACCGGCGTCGGCGACACCACGCCCGAGTCCGACCCCGCCCAGCGCCGGCGCGTCTTCGAGCTCGAGCCTGCGGGCGACAAGTACCGCCTGTGGATCACGACGCCTGCGGCGCAGCACGGGACCTTCGACCTGAATCCGGACCCCTGCCGCAGCTACCAGATGCGTACCGGCGAGCCCGTCGCGTACTGCGAGGAGATCTACCCGTGGCTCGTGTCGGCGGTCCTGGCCTTCACCGACGCGCAGCTGCGGGATCGCCCCGAGGCGATCGCGTGGCTCGCCTCCGACAACGCCGAGGTCTTCTCCGGCGCAGTCGCGGAGTGGGACCGCCGCTGAGGTCTGCGTCGCCGCGCTCGGTCCCGGGTGCGCTGCGGACCGGGGTCGGCGCCGCGGCGCGCCTCTGGTAGTTTCCGCCCATGGTGCGTCGCGCTCGTCCCTGGCTCGGTCTCGTCCTGCTCCTCGGGTGCGAGACGCCCGCTGCCCTCGACGCGGGGCTCGACGCGCCGCGCGCGCCCGACGTACCCATCCCGCCCGACGGCGGCCCGCCGCCGAGCGGCTGCGGGCGCGACGCGGGGCTCCCGGTGCCGGGGCTGCCCGATGGCGGCACGCTCGATCCGGCGGCGCACCCGCCCGCACGGGGCCCGGGCCTCGGCGCCGCGCGCTTCACCGAGGCCGAGCTCTTCACCGAGTGCGGCTCGATGGGCTTCGGGCCGACCGACGAGCTGCACCACAACACCGGCTTCTTCCTCGACGGCTACCTCGTGCGGCCCTGGGCGCACGAGCGCGGCGCGGGCGGCATCGCGGTCTTCGACATGAGCGCGCCCTGCGCGCCGGTCGAGGTGGCCAACACGCTCGACGACCACATCCGCGAGCCGCACGTCACCGGCTACTCCTCGATCGGCGGGCAGTTCCTCGCGGTCTCCTCGCTCGATGGAATCCAGTTCTGGGATCTCACCGACATCACCGCGCCGGCGGTGGTCTCGAACCTCGTGCTGCCCGGCGTGACGTACCCCGATGCGTACATGCGGGTCGTCATGAGCGTCTCGTGGCAGGCGCCCTTCGTGTACGTCGGCGCCTCGGACAACGGGATCTTCGTGGTCGATGCGCTCGATCCGCGCGCGCCTCGCCTCGTCGCGCAGATCACGCCGGAGCCGAACTTCCGCGTCGGCACGGTGCACGCGATCGGCAACCTGCTCGTCGCGATGGGCTCGGAGAACGCGCGCGTCGCGCTCTACGACATCTCCGTGCCCGAGGCGCCGCGGCCGCACCCGGGCGGCTCGTTCCTCGTGGCCTCGCGCTTCGACCGGCTCGGCCGGCCGGTGCCGAGCCCCAACTACTTCGGCGGCTTCTCCGGCGGGATGACCTTCCACGCGCGCAACGGCGCGGGCTCGGGTCTGGCGATCTACGACGTGCGCGAGCCGACGACGCCGCGCTTCGTCGCCTCGGTGGACGCGGACGAGTCGGCCGGCGGCTACGTCTTTCTCCACGAGGACCGCGCCTTCGTCGGGCTCTCCAATTACGGCCTCGTCTACGACGTGAGCGATCCGTCGATGCCGCGCGACGTCGGGCGGATCGACTTCCCCGGCGACCTCGACACGATGACGCCGCTCGGCAACGTCGTGATGGTCTCGGTGGACGACGACGCCGACGGCCACGCGACCGGCATCTTCCCTTGGCAGGCCGAGCCGGACACCCGCGGCCCGCGGGTGAGCTTCGTGTCGCCGGGCGATGGCGCCGCCGGGCAGTCGATCGCCGGCCGCATCGGCCTGACGTTCGACGAGTTCGTGGCGATGGAGTCGGTGTGGGCTGGCTCGGTGGTGGTGCGCGAGGTGGCGAGCGGCGCGCCGGTGCCGGGCTGGTTCTCCGGGCAGGAGGGTTACGTGAATTTCTGGCCCGCCGAGGGGTTGCGCCCGGGCACCGAGTACGAGGTGCTCGTGCCCGCCGGAGGCGTGCGGGACGTGAGCGGCAACCGCACCACCGAGGCGTTCCGCAGCACGTTCACCACCGAGGCCTGCGGCGGCTGAGGCCGGCCCTCGGTCGCGGTCGCGGCCTCGGCCCCGGTCGCGGCCCCGGTCGCAGTCGCAGTCGCGGTCTCGGTCGCGGTCGCGGTCGCGGTCGCGGTCGCGGTCGCGGTCGCGGTCGCGGTCCCGGTCGCGGTCGCGGTCGCGGTCCCGGCCCCGGTCTCGGTCCCGGCCCCGGTCTCGGTCACGGTCACGGTCACGGTCACGGTCCCGGTCCCGGTCTCGGTCCCGGTCCCGGTCTCGGTCTCGGTCTCGGTCTCGGTCTCGGTCTCGGTCTCGGTCACGGTCTCGGTCGCGGCCCCGACCCACTCCCGGGCCGGGGCCATCGCTGCGCTCACCTCCGCGTCAGCCGAAACAACGTCGCGCCGATCTTGTCCATCCGCTCGCGTACGTCGTCACGCCGCACGACCATCCGCAGCGCCTCCGCCACATCGAGGACCGCCGTCACCTCCCGCACACTCCCGAGCGCGCTCTCGTACCGCAGCCGCCGATTGCCGCCGCGCAGCCCGCACCCCTCCATCGTGTTCAGCGCGATGCTCGCCGCCGCGCGCCGCAGCTGCCGCGCGAGATCCGCATCCCGCCGCTCGATGCGCTCGATGTCGCCCGCCAAGTCCCGCACCAGCGCGATGATGTCGCCATAGATCCGAAGCATGTGAGTCGTGGTCCCTTCCGCCCATCGAGCCGAGCCCGCCCTGGGCCGCTCGGGGCACCCGCCTCCGCAGCGGCGCGCGCAGGCGCCGCAAGGCTCGTCGCGAAGCGACGACGCGCACGGAGCCACCCGGACCCGCTGGAGGTGTGCTCCGTATTCGTCGTTGGGGAGGATGGCGAGTACGCGCCCGGCCTTGCGGCGCCGAGCACGCCGCTATCCTCGACGATCCCGAGCGGCCCTTCTCCGGCCGATGCGGAGACGGACGCGCGGTCTTGCCCGGACCGGGGCCGGGGCGGAGTCCGGGGCCGCGACCGCGACCGAGACCGGGGCCGAGGCCGAGACCGGGGCCGGGGCCGGGGCCGAGACCGCGACCGGGACCGCGACCGGGACCGCGACCGAGACCGCGACCGAGACCGAGACCGAGACCGAGACCGAGACCGGGGCCGCGACTGCGACTGCGACTGCGACCGGGACCGGGACCGCGACCGGGGCCGCGACCGAGACCGCGACCGCGACCGGGGCCGAGACCGCGACCGGATCCGGATCCGCACGCGGACGCCGACGCTCTCGCCGACGCGGACGCCGACGCTCTCGCCGACGCGGTCTCGGCCGCAGCTCCGGTCGCGGCCGCCGCAAGACCACAGCGAGCAGCCACCGGCAACCAGAGAAGGGCGCTCGGGCCTCTCGATGGTGCCGTCGTGCTCGGCGGCGGCGAGACCGGCCCTGCGGGCCGCCGTGCTCCCTGTCCTCGCCGTGCTCGCTGCGCTGCGCGCGGCTCCGGGCAGGTCCGCGCGGCCGCTTCGCGGGTCCCGACGCCGCCTGCGCGCGACGGCGGGCGGGGCGGGGTGCCCGAGCGGTTCGGGTGCTCGACGGGAGACAGAGCATGACGTTGCGGATTCAGGGTGAGGCGATCGAGCTGGTGCGGCGGACGCGCGCGGTGGTCGAGGCGATCGGCAAGCACGACAAGGATCTCGAGCGGCAGGTGCGGCGCGCGATGACCAGCGTCGTACTTAACGGACGCGAGGGCGAACGGCAGGGGCGCGGCAAGGGGCGGCAGCGGTTCGAGGACGCGATGGGTTCGGCCGACGAGGTGAAGGGCGGCCTCGAGGTCGCCGAGGCGCTCGGGTACGTCGAGGTGGAGGCGGAGATCGTGGCGGAGTGGACGCGGGTGGCGCGGGTATTCTGGAAGCTGCGGGGATGAAGGCTGCGCGGCGGCGGGTGTTGCGGCCCGCCGCCGCGCGCGGCTGGCCGCGGTCTCGGTCTCGGCCTCGGTCTCGGTCCCGGTCGCGGTCGCGGTCACGGTCGCGGTCACGGTCGCGGTCTCGGCCGCAGCTCCGGCCTCGGTCTCGGCCTCGGTCTCGGTCTCGGTCTCGGTCTCGGTCTCGGTCTCGGTCTC
>Ga0209972_10003272_pt1 | contig 12726 bp, 8 predicted proteins | sample NOAtaG_7_FD_187302 | JGI IMG/M metagenome (GOLD analysis project Ga0209972, IMG submission 187302) | Freshwater lake microbial communities from Lake Erie, under a cyanobacterial bloom - NOAA_Erie_Diel1S_2200h metaG (SPAdes) (version 2) | ecosystem: Environmental > Aquatic > Freshwater > Lake ...
GGACGTCGTGTGGCTCAAAAAAGGCTCGAAACTGATAGTATTCCCGCTGTGACAGGGGGTCAAATTTGTGATCGTGGCAGCGGGCGCACCGCAGCGTTACTCCCAGGAAGGCCTGCGCTGTCTGTTCGACGGTATCAAACATCCAGACATTGCGATCGAATTTGTACCAGTTGCGACCAAGGAAACCGGTGGCACGCAGCGCGGCGGGATCATCGGGAGCCAGTTCGTCGGCGGCCAGCATCTCCTGCAGCATGCGGTCGTAAGGTTTGTCAGCATTGAGGGCATCGACGATCCAGTCGCGCCAGCGCCAGATGTGTCGCTGACTGTAACGAATTTCGTTGATGCCGCGACTGCCGTACCAGTCGCTGTAACGCCAGACATCCATCCAGTGTCGTCCCCAGCGCTGGCCGTATTCCGGACGTGCCAGCAGTTCATCCACTTTGCGTTCGAATCGATCGGGGGCCGGATCGCTGAGCCAGGCCGAAAGTTCAGCGGGTGTTGGTGGAACTCCCAGCAGGTCAAGATACAGCCGCCGCAGCAGTACGGGCGGACTGGCTTCCGCGGCGGCACTCAGCTGTCGAGCTTCCTGGCCGGATGCAATGAATGCGTCGATGGGATTGCGAACCCAGCCAGTCTGTACCTGTGGCGGTGTCGGGCGGGTGACCGGGAGCACGGACCACCATTCGGACGGACTGGCTGGAATTGCTTCATTGTCTGGAAACCGCGCACCCGCAGCAATCCACTGTTCGAGCAGACTGATTTGCACATCTGTAAGGTGTTCGCCTTCGCCAGCGGGGGGCATTCGGACCTGCGGATCGTCCGAGCGGACTCTGTGCAGCAGCGGGCTGCCGGCGGTATCCGCGGGAACAATGGCTGCACCGGAGTCACCGCCCCGATGAATTCCGAGGCCGTGATCCAGTCGCAGTCCGGCGGACTGCCGCAGAACTCCGTGGCAGGCAGCACACCGGGCAGCCAGCAGCGGCTGGATATGTTTTGTGTAGAAGAGACCCGGGTCTGTAGCTGCTGATGTCAGGGGGGCAGTCTGCGGTGCCGGTGCAGCCAGCACAGGGCGGGGCAGGGCCATGACTGTGAGCAGTACGAGGGCCGGCAGGGTGCAGCGGATGACCGCCGCCTGGCTGACGGTTTGTAATCGGGCAGGATGCCGTTTCATGGCAGGGCTTCGGCAGATCCGAGGTGTGGCGGGAGGGAAAACGCGTCGGCAGGTATGCATTTCGTCCCCGGATTCTGACATTTGCAGGGGAAAGTTGCACGCGGAAATGTGGGCTCAGGGGGCAAATGTTTGACTGAGCCGGGAATTTGTTCGGGGCTGAGTGTGTGGCGATTTGGCAGCAGCGGGAAATTTCGGGTAAAGGCGTCAGATTGTGCACGACCGGGGGATTTGGTTGAGGATTTTCGCGGGATGCCTCGTCCCGACTTTGAATTTCGAACTAGCGTATGTGTGGCGGGACGGTGGTTTTCGACGCCGCAGGTGCGCGCGGCGATTCGCTCCCGAGGACTATCTTCAGGGTTTCAGCGTGGAGGTGACGTGATCATGCGACTGATCTGTTCGTCCTGCAGCGCTGTCGTGGATCTTGCCAGCCTGGAGCCGGGTGGTGAGATGCTGTGTCCCTGCTGTGATTCCATTTCTGTGTTTGAGGCTGAGGAGACTCCGCAGGAGTCGTTGCTGCGAGTGGCAGCGGAGGAAATGGACGGTCGGATGCTGGAAGATCCGGCGTTCCCGATTTCGTCGGTGTTTGCGGCGATTGGAGCCGAATATTCAACGAACGTGCGGCCACCTGCATGGGCAGCGACCGTGGAGCAGGCGGCAGATCTGAACGCCACGGCTGCTGTTGAGTCGTCATTGTCCGAGCCTGCGGTGGGCCAGCCCGAGGATGGCGGCGGACTGTTTGCTGAAACCGCGCCGCAGCGTCGCAAAGAGCTGGATCCGGCACTGGTGAATGGGTTGCTGCTCAAGGCCCGTAACCTGCATGCTCGGTGTCAGTTTCAGGAAGCATCGCAGTTGCTGCGGACGATGTCGGAGGGCCGCAAGTCGGCCGAAGTGACCAGCATTTCAGTCCAGTCATTGTATCTTGCCAACCTGCAGGCTGCGGCTCGTGAAGCCTTCGCGAGAGCTCAGCGGGGTGAAGCAGATCTGGCCGGATGTCCGGAAGTGAGCCGGTATTTTGATGCGCTGAAGTCTTATGGCTTGAGTGACACGGATCTGGAAGATCGGATTTGGCGATTGCAGCGCAGTCGCACTCGTGTCAAATCTCCGGCCGGTTCGTCCCGGCTGGTGGCGGTGATCCTGTTACTGGGACTGCTGGTGGGAATGCTGTCACTGCTGAAGGCCGGTATGACGGTTCCTGCTGGTTTGCAGCCTCCTGATGCCGAACAGAAGTCGGCTGAAGCTGAGGATACGACGAACGCGGACAAAACTTCGGGCGACCCACGCCGATTTGGTGAGGCATTGACTGCCGCTGCAGCCGGTGATTTTGGTCAGGCCGTTGAATTGCTGAACGGGGCAGGGGATCAGGAGCGGGGCAGTCTGGCCGAGTCGCTGGACGGTGCCTGCCGCGAGCGAGTGCGGGAATTGACGGCGGCTGGAACAGCGGAGGGGCGTGAGGAGGCAATCAGGCATCTGGCTGGGATGCAGGGGGTGTTGAAGGCGGCCGATCCCGGCAGTCTGGATTTGAAGGTGCGGCGCGTACGCTGTCAGTCTTTGCAGTTGATGGCTGATTTGATGTCGCAGACCGGGAACTATGCGGGTGCCTTTGATGCGCTGACAGCCGCTGCACAACTCACACCTGATCTGCCCGGTCAGGAGCAGCTGGCCACCGCGATTGCAGATCGTATGGTTTCACAGCTGGAAAACGGCAGTGGAGGTTTGACGGCTGAGCTGGTCATTCCGGAACTTGACGCCGGTGCGGGGTATGGGTTACCGGCGGAGATGCAGGCCAGTCTGAAGGGGCGGGCAGAGTCTGAATTGCTGAAGCGAGCGATTTCTGCTGCGAGGTCAGGGAAACCGGGTGAACTGAAGTTGTCGGTGGAGGGATTTCAGTCGCTGCAGCGGCGTGGTGGTCTGGATCGGCAGCTGCGTGATGTGCAGGATCAGTTTGCCGGGGCATTATTGGAACAGTTTGACAGTGCCCTCGCTGCGGGCGACAGCGAAGGGGCATGGCTGCGACTGGCTGCTGCTGTGGAACTGGGAGCGGATCCCGGAAAGCTGGCAAACGCACAGGGCCGCATGGTCGCAGTGCTGGGACGTGGTGTGCTGGAGGCTGTGCAGCGTCAGGATGCCACCGCCGCAGCCGTGGGCTGTGAGCGATTGCGGGGCCTGCTGGGAAAACTGCCGTTTTCGCTGGAACAGGCGTTGTGTCGGATGTCCCGCGAGGACCTGCAGTATCTGCCGTCCGACATTCGTGCCGGCCTGTTGCAGACCGAGAATTCGATAGGCATGACGCTGTCCCTGCTCACTCCCGGGACCCTGCAGATGGGGGCTGAGGATGCACCGCAAAGCGAGCGAGTGAAGTCGTGGTCGGCCCTGCCGACGCACAAGGTGGAATTGAGCGAAGCCTGCTATCTGGGCGCCACCGAGGTGACGGTGAAGCAGTACCACGAAGTGCTGCAGCTGCGAGCCCGATCCGGAGAAGAATTTCCGGAGAATCATCCTTATGTTTCGGCCAGTTGGTTTATGGCGGCGGAATTCTGTCGCCGTCTGACAGCGTTGCCGGGGGAGCTGGCCGCGGGGCGTCGCTATCGACTGCCAACGGAAGCGGAGTGGGAGTATGGATGTCGTGCGGGTACTGCGGATGATTACTGCTTCGGTAATGATGTGACGCGTCTGCCGGATTTTGCATGGCTGAGTTACAACAGCGGGCTGCAGTCGATTGAAACGATGCTGACATTTTACAGCGACTTTGAGGAACTGCAGCGGCAAACTGCTCGCAGCAGGACTCGGCCGCACTCGGTCGGCCTGCGACAGCCAAACGCCTGGGGGCTGTATGACATGCACGGCAATGCGGCGGAGTGGACGGCAGATTGGTTTGCAGAGTATCAGGCCGGCCCCCAGCGAAACCCTGAGGGCCCGGCGGAGGGCTCAGAGAAAGTCGTCCGGGGTGGCAACTGGAATGCGGATGCCATCTCGGTGCGAAGTGGCCATCGACAGGCGCTGCAGCCGGAGTTTGGACGAGCCGGATTTCGTGTGGTGATGGAGCGAGTCGCTGTTGCCGGTACGCCCTGATTGCCGTCCTGAGCCGCCGTGTTGCTGAACAGTGCGAGGATGTTGCATGCGAAGCCGGGCCGCTGGCGTTTGGGCGATCTGCACCGCCAAACGTGTTTTCATGCAAACGGATCTGCGTCCGAGATACCCTGTCGTCGCATCTCCTGAGCTTGCTGGAGCACTTTTCTGGCGACCTTCAGCAATCCCTCGTTCAAACCTTCCGTCTGCAATCCCTTCAGTTGCTGTAATGCCGCTTTCGGTCGACCGTTCTTTAAGAGTAACTGTGCCAGGCGAATGCGAGCCCACCGATTGTCCTCAGAATATCGCTCGACAAATTCCTGCAGCCAGATCTCAGCCTGATCCCAGGCATCTGCCTGCAGCAAACCCAGCGCCAGTTTCTTTGTGCGTGCTTCATTTGGAACAAGATTCGCGTACTGCATTCGCAACTCCAGCAGTTCATCAGCGGCTGTCAGGACATCACCGCGATCGATCAGTTCGTTGATCGGTTTCAGCAGTTTTCCCCGCGATGCACCTCCTTGATGGGCAGACTCGTTCTCATCCACTGGCTGAGGCAGAACCGGTTCGGCATACGTTTTCAGCTCCGCCGCATGCAGTCCCACAGCAACACCGGAATCCCGAGACTGTCCGTGGCGCCCGGCCAGAACAGCGAACAAATCCCAGTTCTCGCAATCGACCCAGCCCTGCTTCAGATAGACAACTCCGAATCCCGCGCCCAGCACAAAACCCATCAGGTGAGCCGCGGGACCACTGAATTGAGGATCCCAGAGCCACTGCGCCAGATCCATGATGCCGCAGATCAGCGACATCGTCAGGATGGACAATTCCCACATGACGCCCCTGTACAGAAACAGCAGCAGCACCTGCACTTCGTTTTTAGGAGCCCACACAAGGCTGATCGCCAGCAGCCCCGTGATGATTGCCGATGCCCCCAGACTGGACCCCATCGCCTCGTCCGGCAGCAGTTCCGCCAGCATTTCCGCTTCCTCAGCACTGACCGGCTCCCCTTCCTCCGCTGCAATTTGCCGGACTCGCCACGCTTTCGTGTGGTGCTGAGTCACGAAATCTTCGACCAGCCCGCATCCTGCCGTCAACATCAGATACAACGGCAGAAAGCGACGCCAGCCCAGCTTGCCCTCAACCACCAAACCAAATGTCCAGAGAAACAGCATGTTGCCAATCAGGTGTGTCCAGCCCGCGTGAGCAAATGCTGAGGTAAACCACTCCCATGGACTGACACCCGGACCATGATGCAGCAGCCAGGGCCTGACCGCGTCCGGATCCATGCCAAATCCCGTGACTGCAAAACACACCACATTGACAGCGATCAGGCCAATCGTGGCATACGGAAAGTGATACAGCGGAGCGTCGGTACCCAGAGGAATCAGCATCGGAGGGATCCACGGCAGAACGCGTTGTGCAGGGGTAAACAACGTATTTCAAGGCTCAGCCAGGCTGGCCATGCAGCGATTGATCATTGAAACGGGTTTCTGATCTGCAACTCAGGTTAAATCCCGGCGACAGTCCGGAATTTTGGGAGTTTCTCTGATTCCGAGAATTCTCAGAATGCACGCTCACGGCCACATCTGAATGTACTTCCGGGGTTGCGTCTGAGTATTCTGCGAGGCCTGAGGGGTTTGGTTCTGGGTTTACTTTCAGGAGTTTCTCGGATGACGATGCGACTGACACGCGTCACACTCGGAATTTTGCTGCTGCTCGCCGTCTGCTGCTCACAGGCAACGGCCGACGGTCCCCGCGGATGTGCTCCCTGGCGACCGTGCGGCCCAGGCAATTCGTTCGGTGGCAATCGCCTGATTCCTCAGGCTGGTTTCGGAGCCGACTTTCGGCCATCCTGCTCCAGCCACGACGCCTGCCTCGCGGCCGGTGTGCCTCGCCGGGACTGTGATCGCCAGTTCCTGCACAACATGCAGTGCGCCTGCGAACAATCCCGCCACCCCATCCTCTGCCGCATGCAGGCACGCTGGTACTACACCGCAGCACGAGTCTTCGGTGGTTTGTACTACTGATCTGAACCAAAATCAGAGGCGGCCGTTTGCTGCATCAGCCACAGGAATACCCCTGTGGCTGTTTTGCTTCCCGCCACGCGTCATTTGACCTCCCTGACGCAGCACGTAATATGAAGACCGACCATTTGCACAGGAATCTCCGTCGCTTCCCGTCCCACTGCAGATCTGCTGATCCATGAAGACCCCCGGACGACTCAGCCTGCTCCGCAAAGCTCTGTTCTCGCTCATCACCTGCTGTCTCTTCTTTGGCCTGCTGGAAACGCTGCTCTGGGCCGTTGGAATCCGCCAGCTGCGTGACGTACGAGATCCCTTTGTCGGGTTTACCCCGGGCGCCCCCCTGTTTACTCGCAGTGGCGACCAGTTCGAAACCACAGACGTTCGCCGCACCTATTTCAACCTTCAGACTTTTGCCGCGGTCAAACCTGCGGGCACTCGCCGCATCTTCTGTCTCGGCGGTTCCACCACCTATGGTCATCCCTGGGATGATTCCACCAGCTATCCTCGCTGGCTCCGCGACATGCTGAACGCTGCTTCCCCGGATCAGCGGTGGGAGGTCGTCAACTGCGGCGGCATTTCGTACGCCAGCTATCGCCTCGCATGGCTCACGGATGAGCTGCTGCAGTACCAGCCCGACGTGCTGATTGTTCACACGGGGCACAATGAGTTTCTTGAGGATCGTTCGTGGAGCAGTTTTCGAGAGCTGTCTCCGGCTGTGCGTTCCTTTGCTGCGCTGGCCGGCCGACTGCGCACCACGACACTGCTGGATCAGGTGCTCGGCGGCGCCAGTCGGGAAAAACCCGGGAAGCCGGTGCTGCGAGAAGAAGTGGATCCGCTGCTTGATCGTTCTGCCGGTCCCTCCGTTTACAGTCGCGACGATGACCGCGCTCGCATGGTCGTCCAGCATCTGGAACACAGTCTGCAGAAGATCTGTCGCATCGGGCGGGCTGCCGGAATTCCCGTTATCCTCGTTTTGCCGGGCAGCAATCTGCGAGACTTTGCTCCGTTCCGCAGCGATTTTTCGCAACCGGGGTTCGCCAATTCACTCAAGGTCACGCAACTGCTGCGGCAGGCCGACGAACTGCAGCAGCAACAGCAGCCGGAACAGGCTTTCAGCACACTTCAGCAGGCCGTCTCCGTCGATCCGCGGTACGCAGAATCAGCGTATCGCGCCGGTCGACTGGCGGCAGACCTCGGCCGCTGTGAGGACGCCCTTAAACTGCTCAAACAGGCCCGCGATGAAGACATCTGTCCGCTCCGCGCGACGCAGCCGATTCTGGATGCAATCGTGCAGGTCAGTCAGCAGGAGCAGGTGCCGCTGGTTGATTTTGCCAGCATTCTGGACCAGCACGCCTTGCAGAAACGCGGTTGCGCTGTGCCCGGTGATGAAGGCTTTCTGGACCACGTGCACCCAACGATCGACATGCACCGCGATCTTGCGATTGCCCTTGGGCAGCAGTTGCAGCAGCTGAAGTTGCTGCCCGCTGAGGTTGATTTCCGAAAGTTGGCCAGTGGAATTGAACTGTCCATTACCAGCAGCCTGGATGCCCCGCGGCAGGCGGTCGGACTCACAACGGTTGCTCAGGTACTTTCCTGGGCCGGCAAGAATACGGAAGCACTCCGCATCGCCGAACAGGCGCGACAACTGGACTCGCAGAATGTCGAAGTGCTGAGCCAGCTGGGCCGACTGTACGAGAAGGTCGGGCAGATGCAGGACGCTCGCAATACACTCGAACAGGCCGTCGCTGCCGGACCGGACAACCCATGGGCTCTGTACCGACTTGCCCGACTGCACATGCGGGAAAACAACTGGTCTGCAGCACTCGAGCTGCTGGAACGCAGTCGGCAGCATACCACCACGGCCCAACCCAGTGCCTTCCGGTCTGTCCTGTTTCGCAGCCTCAGCCAGTGCTGTGAACAGACCGGCGATCTGGAAAAAGCTCGCGTTTATGCAGCGACCGCAGCCAGCCAGTAACGACAGCGGGGCTGAGCAAATTTCCGCTGCAGCACACCATCGCCGTCAGCACTACTGTGCCGGCGATGGTTCCGGAGTAGCCACAGGCGCCGCTGCCGGCGGCACACTCTCGGTCGCTGCCGGTGGAGCTGCAGCGGGGGTCGCCCCTGTCGGTGGCAGAGTTTCGGCAGGTGCTGCTGCCGCAGCTCCGGATTCCGTCGAATGCGAGGCAGGTTCCACAGCCCCATCCAGAGTACTGTGGCCGGTCCGCGATTCCGCCAGCTGCTGCTCCAGAATCGCCGGATAGACAAACTGCTGCCGATCCTTGATGGTCAGAGCCTTCGGCTTCGGATTGCGATTCTTTCGCTCAAACGGGGGATTGATTTTGTTGCCGGCTACCAAAGTGCCTTCGTAAACGCTGCCCTGAGACACCGGGCCGATACCCAGCATCCAGGAATCCCGAGCATCACTGCGGGCAACTGCAGCACCTGACTGCCACACCGCAATCCCCGTCTCCTGGTGATACGCATACACCATCACTTTGGAAATTCCCACCACACCATTCCGCTTGCCAAACGACATCTCAGGAATCAGCGGAACCGCAGGAACTCCCGATAACGCACTGGTTGCCGTGCCCACTCCGCTGCTTGACGGAATCCCGTATGTCACTTCCATCGTGTCCGTACCCAAAGCCCCAACGCGAGCCTCAAGGACGTAATCTGCATCCGTCCGATTGGTTTCAATGATCAATCCGCTGGTGATCATTTTCTGTCGCAGAGCACTGATGATGTAGTCTGAGTTGACGTACAGGTTGCTGCCCTTGAATGTCTTCATGTAGTCGGTGTCGAGGTACACCTTTCGATTCGCAAGCCCCGACAAATCCAGTTGGTCAATGGCCCGATCGATCGAATCGGACAGCAGCAACTGCTCGGTCCCCTGCCTCTGCACGGCCGTACCACAGCCCGGCAGCAGCACGCTCGTGCTGATGCTGAACAGCAGCAAACACAGGGAACGAAGGTGTGACATCTCTGAGAGCTCCTGGATTCCGAACGCCCTGATGGTAGCAGAATGCAGCTGTTGCTGACCGATGGGCCCCCTCCATTTTCAGGCCTCCGGCAGCCCATGATCGATTTCGCCCACGCCCGTTCGGCGGAAACTGCAGAATGCTGTCGCTAATTGCAGAAAATCTGAATTCCCGCGACGGTTCACCTGGAATTTTTGTTCACCCCACCCGCGGATCTCAATCCGGCACAGTGTTCGGGTGTGTTTTCAACCGCACTGCAGTACAATGACGGCATCCAATTTCGCCCGCGATCCTGCACAACGACGAAACGAACATGGCCAAAAAAGCAATTCAAAGCGATTCAGAACGGCATCGGACGACAGGTTTTGCTCGCCCGGCCGACATGGACAGCGGGCCCGGTACACCGGCTCAGACTGTTCACGACGGCGACACCGTCAATGTCCGTCTGGACGGTAATCTGGCCGTGCGACTGCTGGGTATCGATACGCCTGAAATCAGTTTCTCTCTGCCCCAGGGCAAGTTTGCCGGCCTCGAAGATCCTCGCTGGACAGAGTTTCTGACCGATCCTTTTGCCGATCGCTGGGGGCCGATGTCGACGCCGGTCCCGCCGCGGCTGCGTGCTTTTCTTGCAGCCAAAGTCGGAGCTGATGCGGCGGCCACGCACTACGAGCATGCTGTTGCCAGTCGCGAAGCCTTTCGTACGCTGGTCGAACAGGACATGCAGATCATGCAGCAGACGCCGGCCACTTTCACGTATTACATGAACTTTGGCTTTGAGGTGACTGACGGCTACGGTCGCCTGCTGTGCATGCTCAACCGCAATCAGCCCAGCGCCACTGTGCCGACTCCCCGACCGCCGTCCTACAACCTGCGTATGCTGGAACGCGGACGCGCATTTCCCTACTTCATCTGGCCCAACATTAATCCGTGGGACAGACCGGAGACTGTGGAGGAAGCTGTGATTCCGCCAGGAAAGGCGCGGGAGATGGCAGAGAATGACCGAGAACTGAAAACGGCCCGAGCGGCCGTGCGGCAGGCTCGCCAGCAGCATCTGGGTATCTTCGATATGCTGCGACCACTGCTGCTGGAACCGTTCGAGCTGCGGAATCTTTCGCGGCGAGTCGCGGCGTCCAGATATCTGATTGATCTCACATCCGACAGCGACACGCTGCTGCATCCACTGAACTACCCGGCAGTGGCGTTCCCGGAAGATCGTCTGTGGATTCCCGGCGCGTACGTGCCGCTGTTCCAGAAATCCGGCTGGAAGGTGCAGGCCGAGCCGGCATGAGCATCGCCCTGTCACAGCACACGACGACTCCGGCTGACTGGCAGCCGGCTGCTCAGCAGACACTTCGGCTCGCGGGCCTGCCGGAATCGTGGCGCGCCGACGTCGGCATCGTGCTGGGATCGGGACTGGGGGCGGCGGCCGAGCACATCGCAGAGGGCGACAGTTGCGAACTGCGGATGGGGGAAATTCCAGGCCTCGCAGCTCCGCACGTGGCCGGACATCGTGGTCGCTGGCTGTTCGCTCGCTGCGGGCGGCATCGAGTGATCGTGCAGCAGGGACGCATCCACTCGTATGAAGGACATTCCACCGCCGCGATCACCGCGCACATCCGGCTGATGGTCGCCCTCGGCATCCGCACGCTGATTCTGACGAATGCCGCTGGTGGCATCCGCCGTGAATTCCGGCCCGGAGAATTCATGGCGATCATTGATCACCTGCGTGCTCCCCACGCGGGCTTTCCTGCCTGGTCTGAGACTGTCGCAGCAGACTGCGTCAGAATGCAATCCGGACCGCAGCGCGGGCCGTGGGAACCCGGTCTGATCAGGACGCTGCTCGGCGTTCCCACCAGTCTGCACATTCATCAGGGAGTGTATGCCATGATGCCAGGACCGGCCTATGAAACTCCTGCAGAAGTCCGGATGCTGCAGACTTTGGGAGCTGATGCTGTGGGCATGAGCACAATTCCGGAAGCCCTCACCGCGGCCGACTGCGGTGTGCAGGTGCTTGGACTGTCATGCATCACCAACATCGCCTGCGGTCTCAGCAGCAGCCCGCTCAGTCACGCAGAGGTCACCGCCACAGCACTGACTGTGGAATCCCAGCTTGGAACTTTGCTCCGCGACTTCCTGCACAGACTCTGAATGGCGTTGACAGTAATTGCGAATGTTGAGATTTCCGTTTCCGTCGGCTTGTCCCTCAGCGGTGGACGGTGAGAATTCTCTGTGCAGCTTTCCTGACCACCTGTTGTCCGCTCCACTCTGTTCCCGGCAGGATGCCGGGGGATGATTCTCAATGACCAGCTCCGCCACCGGTGCCACGCAGTTCAGCCCCGCCGAACTTGCTTCATTCCAGCGCGATGGATTCTTCGTTGCCAGGGCACTGATGCCCGACAGCTATCTGCAGCGGATGCGTCAAATCACCGAGCGTGACCTGGCTGCACATCAGGGCGATATCGAATACGAAGCCCAGCTGCACTATCCGGGAGCTCCGGATTCGATGGACAGTGAAGGTGGTCGCACCATTCGCCGGCTGCGTCAGGCTGTCAGTCGCGATCCCGTGTTCCTGCAACTGGTCAAAGAGCCGTTCCTGCTGCAGCGACTGCAGCAGCTGCTGGGACCGCACGTCGTTATGCCACTGGCCCACCACAACTGCATCATGACCAAGCAGCCGCGGTACAGCAGCGACACAGGCTGGCACCAGGACACTCGCTACTGGTCGTTTTCCGACGGTCATCTCGTCAACATCTGGATTGCGCTGGGACCGGAAGATCTGCACAACGGCTGTCTGCAGGTGCTGCCCGCCACGCATCATGCTCAGGCCAGCCGCGAACTGCTGGACGAAGCACAGTTTCTGAGAACCGATCTGCCGCAGAACCAGCCCCTGCTGCAGACAGCCGTCCCGGTTCCGCTGCAGCCCGGCGACGTGCTGTTCTTTCACGCCCGCTGCTTCCACGCAGCCACCCGCAACTATTCGCAGAACACCAAACAGTCGGTCGTCTTCACCTTCCGTTCACTCGAAAATCACCCGATGCCCGGCTCTCGCTCCGCCATCCTTCCGGAACTCCTGCTGTCCTGATCCATACTTTCCATGCAGGAATCACACGTCACTTACAGGCCTCGTCTGTGTGTTCCGAGTATTCCGGGGCTCAAAAAACGCCCGGTGCAATTGGTTCGTGAATCTCCGTATTCGGCCGCGGTCCGAAAGCACCTGTGACTGCCCCCGGCCCCCACAGGTAGATCGGGGGGACACGGTAGATCGGGGTGATCGGGGACACGGTGATCGGGGACACAGCCAGTGATCGGGACACGGTGATCGGGGACACAGCCAGTGATCGGGGACACAGCCAGTGATCGGGGCAGTGATCGGGGACACAGCCAGTGATCGGCAGTGATCGGGGACACAGCCAGTGATCGGCAGTGATCGGGGACACAGCCAGTGATCGGCAGTGATCGGGGACACAGCGTCGTTCACTGTGGGCGC
>Ga0209972_10003273_pt1:0-5000 | contig 12725 bp, 7 predicted proteins | sample NOAtaG_7_FD_187302 | JGI IMG/M metagenome (GOLD analysis project Ga0209972, IMG submission 187302) | Freshwater lake microbial communities from Lake Erie, under a cyanobacterial bloom - NOAA_Erie_Diel1S_2200h metaG (SPAdes) (version 2) | ecosystem: Environmental > Aquatic > Freshwater >...
ATTGTAAACCGTTTTTACTGCGTGGCTGGGATTGGGCACCTTCAGCGAACAAGCAGGCTTTGCACTAAAAAAGAAAAGGACGACAATGAGCAAATTGTTGTCCTTCTTTTTTAGGGAAATAAAAAAAGGTGTCCATTTCTTATTTTTCAATTTGTTGCGTTAGAAACTTGAGACCACCTTATAAAAAGGAATGGGGCATCCATACTCAGCCTTGAAGCCATTCACCTTAAATTTTCCCTGCTGCGCGTTGCCATAAAGGAAAGCCAGCAGAAAGACAGTTGTGAGCAGGGGGCTGAGGTGTCGCATCGTTTTTTTGATGTCAAATATCAAGTTGTGGGTGCGGACCACCAAAATACCGAACCAAAAAGGCGAGAACGCACCATTTATACAGAAGCCTTTGCGGGCAACTTTTCTTGGCGGCCCCCCTCCCGAGGCTGGCTAAACATCATGTCAGGTTTAGCTTGTCGAAACCGGTTTTGGTATCCTTCCGCCTTCGACAAGCTGACAGTCCGTATTCTGAGGCCAACGTCCCAAGAACTTCGGAGCTTTATCCACGCGCCTCGCGTGCCGCTTGCCCGCCAAGCAGGCGGGAAGGATCCCCTAATCGCAACACCGAAGTTCTAAAAAGGGGATTCTTCGTCCTCGGTTGCGGGACTCAGAATGCGTTTTTTCTTTTTTTTGGGTTTTCCCAGCATCCAGTATCCAGAAACTAGCATCTAGTAAAAAAAATCCGCCCCTCCGTGTCAGGCGTAAAGGCAGCCGCTGTAAATTGGCATTAGCATAGCTGGATATGGGCATTGCATATACCGAGGTGTTGGCGGTCATGCTTTAGTGAACCCTTCGACAAATATGATTCTGTTCACAAGTTCAAAATATGGCGCAATAATTGTATACGGACAAGCGTGCGAACATTGGCCATAATTATTACTTGTTTCAAATTCATAGCGATTCCGTCAATTTTAATTACTCTGATCTCTGCCGTTATCTTTTGGAGTTTCGAGAGTAGATTGTTCATAATTCCAATATTTTGGACAAAGATCATTACAACAGCGCTACTTGTAACCTACGTCTATGCATTTAGGAGTGAGCAATTTTATTTCTTCAATAATTTGGGATGCTCCAATCTGGCTGTTTATCGAAATATGATTTTGGTAGATGCAGCGCTTGCTCTGGTCTCATTTTCGTTTGTGTTCTTCATGCTATGAATACCTTGGAGTTTGATAGCCTTTATCTGGAGTTTGGTTTACATCGCGTTTTGTCGAGCATTCATATGAAATGCACAACCGGTCAATTGGTTGGTTTGCTGGGAAGAAATGGATCGGGAAAATCGTGCCTGATGCGTATTGTGCTGGGCACGATGAAAGCTGAAAGCAGTTCGGTGAGGTTTAACGGTAAGGCACTGGTTGGCGATTATATCAAACAACAGCGCATTGCCTATCTCCCACAAGATGATCTATTACCATCCTTTGTTACTTTTTCTCAGGCCGTTGATTTGTATCAAGTAGACTATTCTAAAATCGAAAAGCAGTTTCCTGACGTAAAGAATTTTATCAGGCGAAAATCATCAGAAGTTTCTGGCGGACAACGAAGATTCTTTGAAGCACTTTTGCTTGTCTATTCTTCTCATCCTTTTTGCATAATGGATGAACCCTTCTCCGGCCTTATGCCCATTCAGGTTGAAAAACTAATGGCGATACTTCAGGAGGAAAAAAGAAATAAGGGATTTATAATTACGGATCACCTTCACCGATCCATTCGATCGATTTCGGATTATCTCTACGTATTGACAAATGGCAGGACTTACAAAATAAGTAGCGAAGAACAGCTATTAGAGTTGGGTTATCTAAGTACGATCTGAAAATAAGGCGACCGAAGCTTTAAACGGCAGACCTTTTTAGACTGACTAAATGAGGTCGAGAATAAAGCACGAACCGCCAACAAAATGTTTATACAATGCGGGGGTTCAGTGTAGCTATCAAAAGTAATTTCTTAATTTCGTTCAGTAACGTTAGACAGTTCGGAGCAGGTCGGGCTTAACATTCCGCTGCGCTTCATTTTTAAGCCCTCCTATTCCCCGCACTGCATAAACACAAACGTTGGCGGTAATTTAATTCGGGACAGATATGAACATGGTAAGCAAGGGACTAACACTACTCACCGGACTTTTGATATTGTTTAGTTGTAGCAGACAGGATAACCGAATTGCAATAAACAAAACCAAAAAAGGCGGACTATTTGAGATTAATGCAAATGGTAAAAGTTTGATGTTTTACAATAAGAAGGAATCAATAAAGGTCGACACCACGACATTCGTTCCATTTACGGACTTTGACAATTTAAAAGAAATGAAGTCACCACATGAAGGGGTATTTGTACTTGACTTTAAACTAAACAACAAGGGGACATCAAAGTTTAAAGAGATGACGACCAGGAATTTGGGAAAGCAATTGTATTTTGTCGTGGACGACATAATAGTAGCTACCCCAATCATCAATGAAGAAATATCTAATGGACGAATTCAAATGATGTTAGCCGACAGAAACGAAGTAGAGTTGATAATTCAATACTTGAAGAATTAAACTACCCATCGTTGCTGTTGGGCGCCTGACCAGCAGCCGATTAATGCGCCACTTTATGAATTCACAACGCGCGGCCGCGGATGCGGAGGGCTTGGTGCGAACGTAGTGAGCACGGAGCGGACAGCGACCCCGAAGCAGCCCGGTAGCCGCCCCGAAAGTTATCCTCTTACGGAGCTTCGGTTGGCAAGCCTACCCCCAGCGCTTGCACAAACCCGAAATAAGCCACATATTTGCAGCCCTTTTGATAAAAAGGCCCAAATCAGATAGTTATGAAGCGCACGTATCAGCCCTCCCGCAGAAAAAGAAAGAATAAGCACGGTTTCCGCGAAAGAATGGCCTCGGCCAACGGCCGCAGGGTGCTCGCTTCCCGCAGAAAGAAGGGAAGAAAGAAACTGACCGTTTCGGACGAAAAGTCGCTTAAGCACAAGTAACCACCGCGGCCCGCATAGGGCTGCCCACCCCAACCCCATGGGGAAATACAGTTTTTCGAAGGCGGAGCGGCTTAGTCGCAAGCTTTACATTCAGGAGCTTTTTGACCGGGGCTCCTCTTTTCATTTCGGCATACTCAAAGTGCTGGCGCTGCCTCAGCCCACCCCCGCGCACGGCCCCCACCAGGTTTTTTTTTCGGTGCCCAAACGCAATTTTAAGAAGGCGGTTGACCGCAATACCCTGAAACGCAGGCTGCGTGAAGCCTACCGGCTGCAGAAGGAGGTGCTGGCCGGCACCCAAATTTTATCGATTGCGTATATTTATTTGTCGAAAGAAAAATTGCCTTCGCCCGTTATTCATCAAAAGGTGAAGGATAGCCTGGAAAAACTGAAGCAACACTATGCAAAGAAGTAGAAAATGGATGTTGGCGGCCCTTGTGGTGATGGCAGGCGGCCTGTGGGCCTTCATGGGCCCGGGCGAAAAGTATTTCGACATTGCCAAGAACCTTGACATTTTTGCCACGCTCTTCAAAGAGGTGAATGCCTATTACGTGGATGAAGTGGAGCCACGCAAGCTCATTAACCACGGCATTGAGGGCATGCTGGAGTCACTTGACCCGTACACCGATTACATTCCGGAGGAAGACTTAGAAAGCTTTTCGATTTTGACCACAGGCCAGTATGCGGGCATTGGCGCGTTGATTGGCGTGGTAAATAAGAAGACCGTGATCACCGAAACGTATGCGGGTTTCCCGGCTCAACGGGGTGGCCTGCAAGTGGGCGATGAGTTTATCAGCGTAGATGGCCAAACGGTGCAGGGCCGGCCAACAGCTGAGGTCAGTGCGCTACTCAAAGGTCAGCCGCAAACGGATGTAACTGTGGAAGTGAAGCGATTTGGCAAAAGCGAAAACATCAAGCTGAAATTGAAACGTGAAAAGATCAAGATCAGCAACATTGTGTACCAAACCGTGCTGCCCGGCCAGGTCGGTTACCTGAAGCTGGATGACTTTACACCCGGTGCCGGAAAAGAAGTGGAAGAAGCCGTGGTGAAACTGAAGGCAGCTGGCGCGAAAAGTCTGATCATCGATTTGCGCGACAACCCCGGGGGCCTGTTGCACGAGGCGGTGAATATTGCCAATCTCTTTTTGCCGAAAGGTGTGGAAGTGGTTTCCACCCGCGGCAAATTGGAGGAGTGGAACAAGAGCTACAAAACGTTAAATGCTCCACTGGATACCGAATTGCCGCTGGTGATGCTGACGAGCCGGGGTACGGCATCGGCTGCCGAAATTGTGGCCGGCTCACTTCAGGACTACGACCGGGCTGTGCTGGTGGGTGACCGCACCTTCGGAAAAGGTCTGGTGCAAACCACGCGTCCGCTCACCTACAATGCGCAACTGAAGGTGACTACCGCCAAATACTATATCCCCAGCGGGCGCTGCGTGCAGGCGCTGGATTATCAGCACCGGCAGGAAGATGGCGAGGCTACTACCATACCCGATTCACTGCGCAGAGCGTTCCGTACCAAAGCCGGGCGCACCGTATATGATGGTGCCGGCCTGGAGCCCGAGATTAAGATTGAGTCCGACTTGTTGGGCGCAGCGGTTACCGAGTTGGCGTATTCCGGCTACGTGTTCGACTACGCCACGCGCTATGTGCACACACACCCGGCCCCTGCTTCGCTGGTGGGTTTTAAACTCAGCGATGAGGAGTACGGTAAGTTTGTGCGGTGGCTGCAGGAGCAAAAGTTTACGTACACCACACCGCTGGAAAAGCGCGCACAGGAGTTAAGCGAAGCGGCAAAACGCGAACGGTTTTATCCCGATCTGGAGGCATCGCTGAAGGAAATCAACAAGCGCATTGAGCAGAGCCACCAAACCAGTTGGACCAAGTTCAAGCCTGAAGTGTCCGCACTGCTTGAGCAGCAGATTGCGTTCCACTACAAATTGCATGCAGGTCAGGCCGAAGTTTCGTTGCAGGCGGATAAGGAGTTGAA
>Ga0209972_10003273_pt1:10000-12725 | contig 12725 bp, 7 predicted proteins | sample NOAtaG_7_FD_187302 | JGI IMG/M metagenome (GOLD analysis project Ga0209972, IMG submission 187302) | Freshwater lake microbial communities from Lake Erie, under a cyanobacterial bloom - NOAA_Erie_Diel1S_2200h metaG (SPAdes) (version 2) | ecosystem: Environmental > Aquatic >...
ATCAAACTGAGAAATAGCTCGTACTCCCCGAAATGCTTTTAGGAGCAGTGTGAGGGTCAGAGTTTGTTACAGGTAGAGCTACCAATTGGACTAGGGGGAGTCACATCCTACCAAATCCAGATGAACTCCGAATGGTAACAAATATACCTTGCAATGAGGGCATGGGTGCTAAGGTCCGTGTCCGAGAGGGAAAGAACCCAGACCTACAGCTAAGGTCCCAAAATCTAGATTAAGTTGAACTAAGGCGGTTCAGTTGCTGAGACAGCCAGGAGGTTAGCTTGGAAGCAGCTATTCCTTTAAAGAGTGCGTAACAGCTCACTGGTCGAGCGACAGAGCATCGATAATAATCGGGCATAAAATCTAGTACCGAAGCTTAGGATTCGTAGTAATACGAGTGGTAGGGGAGCATTCCAACATCGGAGAAGCCAAGAGATAACTTGAGGTGGAGAGGTTGGAAAAGCAAATGTAGGCATAAGTAACGATAAGGCAGGTGAGAACCCTGCCCACCGATAGACTAAGGGTTCCGCGGCAATGTCAATCAGCCGCGGGTAAGTCGGGATCTAAGTCGAAGCCGAAGGGCGTAGATGATGACCAACGGGTTAATATTCCCGTACTACCCTGATGAGCGATGGAGGGACGGAGTAGTGAAAGTTCCGCGTACAGACGAAATAGTACGTTTAAGGGCGTAGGTATAGGTTGTGCAGGTAAATCCGCACGATTTGCTGAAACCTGAAAGTAGCAGGAGGCTTCGGCCGAATGCAGTGGACGTAATCAGACTTCCGAGAAAAACTTCTAAGCATATTGTCAGGGTACCCGTACCGCAAACCGACACAGGTAGTCAAGGAGAGAATCCTAAGGTGCTCGAGTGAATCATGGCTAAGGAACTCGGCAAAATAATCCTGTAACTTCGGGAGAAGGGATGCCTCGTTCTAGTAATAGAAAAGGTCGCAGAGAAATGGCCCAGGCGACTGTTTAACAAAAACACATGGCTATGCGAAATCGAAAGATGAAGTATATGGCCTGACACCTGCCCGGTGCTGGAAGGTTAAGGGGGGACGTTAGTCGCAAGACAAAGCGTTGAACTGAAGCCCCAGTAAACGGCGGCCGTAACTATAACGGTCCTAAGGTAGCGAAATTCCTTGTCGGGTAAGTTCCGACCTGCACGAATGGTGTAACGATCTGGGCGCTGTCTCAGCCATGAGCTCGGTGAAATTGTAGTCACGGTGAAGATGCCGTGTACCCGTCACGGGACGGAAAGACCCCATGAACCTTTACTATAGCTTCACATTGGTATTGGGAGAATGATGTGTAGGATAGGCGGGAGGCAATGATCCCGGGCCGCTAGGTTCGGGGGAGTCAACGGTGAAATACCGCCCTTTATTTTCTTGATGCCTAATCACGCGTAAGTGTGAGACATTGTGTGGTGGGTAGTTTGACTGGGGTGGTCGCCTCCGAAAGTGTATCGGAGGCTTTCAAAGGTACCCTCAGTACGGTTGGTAATCGTACGTGGAGTGCAATAGCATAAGGGTGCTTGACTGTGAGACAGACGTGTCGAGCAGGGACGAAAGTTGGATATAGTGATCCGGTGGTTCTGTATGGAAGGGCCATCGCTCAAAGGATAAAAGGTACTCTGGGGATAACAGGCTGATCTCCCCCAAGAGCTCATATCGACGGGGAGGTTTGGCACCTCGATGTCGGCTCGTCACATCCTGGGGCTGGAGAAGGTCCCAAGGGTTAGGCTGTTCGCCTATTAAAGTGGCACGCGAGCTGGGTTCAGAACGTCGTGAGACAGTTCGGTCCCTATCTGTGATGGGCGCAGGAAGTTTGAGAGGCTCTGACCTTAGTACGAGAGGACCGGGTTGGACCAACCGCTGGTGTACCGGTTGTCGTGTCAGCGGCACGGCCGGGTAGCTATGTTGGGAGAGGATAAGCGCTGAAAGCATCTAAGCGCGAACCCCACCTCGAGATGAGACTTCCTTACAGGGACGTGGGAGACTACCACGTTGATAGGCTGCAGGTGTAAAGTCAGAGATGGCAAAGCTGAGCAGTACTAATGACCCAAACGCTTCAGAGAGAGAAACTACAACTATGTGCTTGCTTGATACTATTCTTTCATTCGCTTATGTCAACGATATTGACTGTGATGGGTATGCTTCGTGTGATTTACATGATCATCTCATGCACAGAAAAGAGCAGCCGGTAAACGAACTGGCCCTCGAAAAATCTTAAGGTGACTATACCTTCCTTCGCTAAAGTTTCGGCAGGCGAGGCGGTGGATATCACTAAAGAGCTTAAGGTGACTATAGCGGTGGGGATCACCTCTTCCCATTCCGAACAGAGCAGTTAAGCCCACCAGCGCTGATGGTACTGGAGTAAAATCCGGGAGAGTAAGTCGTTGCCTTTTTTTATTTAACCTCCCAAGAGGTAATAAAGCCCTGTAGACATACAGGGCTTTTTTCTTGTGCGTCAGGCATGTTTACTGGCTAAAGGGTGCAAGTCCCGAATGAGTGCTGAAGTGCATATCATTAGCTAAGAGCAAGGGTGTCGCGGGCAACTGCGAATCTGAAGGAAGCTTAAGGCAAATTCTCGAGCCTACGGATAGAAACTGCATAAGAGGCATACTTTACCTGGGCGATGTTGCAAAAGAAACAAAAGCCCAACACTTCACGGAAGGTAATAATGTAAATGCAGAGGCTACATGAGAAGAAAGCAAGATAAACTTACC
>Ga0209972_10003282_pt1 | contig 12717 bp, 10 predicted proteins | sample NOAtaG_7_FD_187302 | JGI IMG/M metagenome (GOLD analysis project Ga0209972, IMG submission 187302) | Freshwater lake microbial communities from Lake Erie, under a cyanobacterial bloom - NOAA_Erie_Diel1S_2200h metaG (SPAdes) (version 2) | ecosystem: Environmental > Aquatic > Freshwater > Lake ...
GTCCACATGGCGCTCCATGGCCTCGGCGTTCTCGCCGCTCGATCCGAGCGCCGTGTTCACCAGGCCCGTCTGGAGGGCGCCGCCGAAACGCCGCGCCACGCCGCCCAGGGCCTCAGTATCGCGGTAGGCGGCCCTTTTCAGGTCGCGCTCCATGGCCGCGCCCTGGTTGAGCACGCGGTGGAAAAACCACAGCCGCTCCACCACCACGGCCAGCGCAATGGTGAACAGGATCACGAGAGTGGGAATGACGCCCATGGAGAGGCGCGAGAGTTCGAGGAATTTTTCGATCATCGGGGGAACCGGAGGCTTTCAGGGGTTGGAGGGCGGAACGCCGGGCGTGCCGGCGCGTGGATCAGTCATTGAAGGGCGGGAACCACGGCACGCCGTATTTCTCGACAATGGCCTGCATCTCGCCACTGGCGAGCATCTCGCCGAATTCCTTGTTGATGAGTTCCAGGAAGCCGTCTTCCTTCGACTTCACGGCCCAGGCGCCGTTGAAGCGCTGCCCGGGCATGGGCTGGAAGCCCTTCGACATGGCCAGCTCCACGTTCTTCTCGCGATTGGCCACGGGGATGGAGGGCCCCCACACCATGATGGCGTCCACCTCCTTGCGCAACAGGCCATCGATCACGCGCTGGTTCTGGAAGTAGGTGACCACCGGTATGCCGAGCTTCTCGGCGTTCTCCTGCATAGGGGTGTAGGCCGGCACGCCCACCTTGATGCCGGTGCCCTTGAGCTCTTCGAGGGTGCGCGCCCGCGGGACCTTGCCGTTGTGCACCAGCACGAAGCCGATGCCGAGGTAAGGTCTCGTGAAGGTCATGGCGTTGCGCGACATGTGGTCATCGTCACCCGTGATGACGGTGCCCATGAACACGTCGCAGAAGCCGCGGTTGATGGTCTGGCGGAAGGCGAGGTTGAGGCCGCCGCGATAGACGCCGGTGTTGGCCCACATGACGGAGAATTCCCAGCCGTTCCTCTGGGCGATGCGGCCGAGGATCTCGATGTCGATGCCCGGGGGCTCGGCCTTGGGCGCGGTGTGGGAGAACGGGTAGTACCAAGCATCCGCGCACGCGATGATGCGCTTCATGGCCTTCACACGGCCCAGGGCCGTGAGGTAGCGCACCTCGTGGGGAATCTCCACCGGCGGGCCGCCATAGCGGAAGCCACCCTGGTAGAGCCTGTCCGTGAACGGATCGAAGGTCTCCGGCTCGGCGTAGCCCACCTCGGCCACGCGCGGACGCGGGTGACCGATGACCGTTTCCGCATCCAGCTCGGGAACGGCTGCCGCGGCGGCGGCGCACCACAGCGCGCAGGCCGGCAACAGGACCGGCAGGCGACGGATCACGATGACAAATCTCCTCCTGGCGCACCCATCAACGCTTGCGCCGCCGGAAGCGGCGGCGGCAACGACCTCTTCGGGGTTTGGCGGCCCGCACGGACCGGCCGCCACTGACGATGCTCGACGAACGCGGCGCGAGTGTAACCGAAAGCCGCTGGCGGCCGCTCTCAGTGCTGCTTCCCCAGCTCCTGCACCGCCTCGTGGGCGCTCAGGAACACGCGCCCGGGCGCCATGGAGGCCAGCAGCGAGGATCGCTTCAACCGGTCCATCACCGGCCCCTTCACTTCGGCCAGGTGCAGCGTCACGCCGGCCTCGCGCAAGGACAGGGCGAGCCGTTCGAGCATCTCCAGGGCGGTGGTGTCGATGCCATTGACCGCATTGGCCACCAGCACCACGTGGCGCACGCCCGGGTGGGCCGCCACCGACTGGGCGAAGTACTGCTCCAGCCAGTGGCTGTTGGCGAAGGACAGGTGCTCGTCCACCCGCAGCAGCAACAGCGACGGCCAGGTTTCCAGGCTGCGGTAGCGGCGCACGTTGCGGAAGTGCTCGCTGCCCGGCAGCCGGCCCAGCTCGGCCACATGCGGGCGCGAGGCCTTCCACACGGTGGCCAGCAGCGACAGCACGATGCCCGCCATGAGGCCCGCTTCGATGCCCAGGACGATCACCCCGAGTGCCGTGGAAAGCATCACGGCCGCATCGGACCGGTCGTAGCGCCACGCCGCCCGCAGCCCCCGCAGATCCACCAGCCGCGCCACGGCGACGATGATGATGGCGGCGAGGGCCGCGCGCGGCACGTGCTCGAGCAGCGGCGTGAACGCAAACACCACCAGCCCCACGAGCAACGCTGTAACCACGGCGGAGGCCTGGGTGCGCGCGCCCGCGTTGTAGTTGACCATGGTGCGGCTGAGCCCTCCCGCCACCGGCATGGCGCCCGACAGCGCCGCCCCCAGGTTGGCCGCGCCAAGGCCGATGAGCTCCTGGTTTGGATCGATGGTCTCGCGGCGCCGGTTGGCGAGCGTGCGGGCGATGCCCACGCTCTCCACATACCCCACCAGGGCGATGAGCACCGCCGCGGGAAACAACGCCGCGGCCGCCTGGAATCCCGGCCACGGCAATGACAGCGCGGGCAGGCCGGGAGGAACGGCCCCCACCACCGCCACCCCGTGCGCGCGATCCAGCGACAGCGCCGCCACAGCACCCGTGGCGACCACCAGGACCAGAAGCGGCACCGCACGGCCAACGATGACGGCCCGGCGCCGTGTCGCTCCCGCGGCCAGAAGCAGCCGCTCGAGCGGGCTCGAGGCCAGCAGCAGGACGGCGGCCGACAGCACGCCCAGCGCCAGCGTGGGCCCGTGCACCTCTCCGAGGGCCCGTACCAAGGCTGAAGGCACGCCGGACCAGCCGGGTTCAGCGAGCCATCGCGTACCGGCCAGGGCGGGCAGCTGGCTGCCGATGATCAGCACCGCGGCCGCCGACGTGAAACCGGACAGAACCGGGTGGCTGAGGAAGTTGGCAAGCCATCCCAGCCCGAGCAGCCCGAGGGCCAGCAGCACGCCGGACGCCATGAGCGCAAGCAGCGCGGCCGCGGCCACCGGATCAGCGCCCGCCGGCAGGGAGGAAAGCCCATGCGCCACCATGATGGCCGCGATGGATACCGGCCCCACGGCCAGCACGCGGCTGGTGCCCAGCAGCGCATAGAGCAAGGGCGGGAGCAGACTCGCGTAGAGGCCCGCTGCCGGCGACAGGCCCGCCAGCAGCCCGAAGGCCATGGCCTGGGGCACGAGCACCGCCGCGGTGATGGCGCCAGCCACGAGATCCGCGCCGAGATCATGACGCCGGTAGCCCGTCAGCCAGGACAGGCAGGGCAGCAGGCGATGCAAAAGCCCGCGGTACCGCCTGGCGAGCGGGGGCCGGGAACCTGCCGGCGCAGTCTGGGCGGAGGGGCTCGGGCCCGCGTCGCCCCGATCCACTCAGCCGACCCTGGCGAGGTCGCCCTGCACCGGCAGGCCGGCGGCGATCCAGGCGTCGGTTCCGCCCGTCACGTTGAACAGGTTGCCGAGGCCCATGGCCTCCAGGGTCTGTATGGCCATCCGCGATCGTCCGCCGGACTTGCAGATGACATAGGTCGGCCCTTCTGGTGACAGGTGCGCGAGCCTGCCCGGGACCAGCAGCTCAGCCATGGGGAGGTTGACGGCGCCAACAGCGTGGACGGCACCGAACTCCGCCGGGCCGCGCACGTCGATGAGGGTTACCGGGCCATCGCACAACAGGCGATGCAGGTCTACGGGCGTGACGGAAAGCATGGAACCCTCCTCTCGGGCGGCGTTGCCCATGCGGGAGCATACCCGTGCACGCGCCGGATTCCGTGACCTGGGTCACCCACCGGCCGGTGCCGCGCGGCCGGCCGGCCCAGCCCCGGCTTTCGCCCGCCGTGGCCCATCCACACGGGCCCTGGCGGCTGCCAGCGGCCGCCGCCCGGGCGGAGGTTCACGTCGGCGGACGAGGCGCCAGGCGCAGGCCCAGAGGCTTGATCTTCTCGGGCAGCACGCGCCCGCGGTGGGCCCGGCTGCCCGCGTAGTGCCCCAGTTCGCGCCGGCCCAGCTCGATGAGCTTTTCCTTACCGCCGCGGCCCGTGCCCAGCACCGCCAGCCCAGGCTGGTCAGACACCGCCACGGCCACCAGCCGCTCGCCCTTGTCCAGGCCCATGAGCTGGGTGCCGCGGCCCTTGGCTTGCTGCTTCACCTCGCCCATCTGCACCAGCAGCAGCTTGGCGTTGTCGGCCAGCAGCGCCGCATAGTTGCCAGGGCTGGGCGTGTAGACCACCGGCGGCAAGGGCGCATCGCCCGGCTCCAGGGAAAGGAATTCCCGCCCGGCCCGGCGGTTCGACACCATGTCGCCGAGGGTGGCTGCAAACCCATAGCCGCCGGTGGCGGCCACCAGCACCCTGGTGTCGGCCTTGCCCGCGACGCAGTGCAGGATCTTCGCACCGTCCTGCACGTCCACCAGCGAGGAGGCCGGGACACCATCGCCGCGCGCGCTGGGCAGCTGCGTGGCCTCCACCGTGTAGGCGCGGCCCTTCGAGTCGATGAACACCACCGGATCCACCGTGCGGCAGGCGATCAGCACGCCGAGGCTGTCGCCCTCCTTGAAGGTGAGCGCAGCGGGGTCCACCCCGTGTCCCTGGCGGGCGCGCACCCAGCCGTTGCGGGAGAAGATCACCGTGATGGGGTCGTCCAGCACGGGCGTCTCCACCTCGGCCTTCTCCGCCTCCTCGATGCGCGTGCGGCGCTTGTCGCCGAAGGTCTTCGCGTCGGCCTCGATCTCGGAGACCACCAGCGCCTCCAGCGTGCCGCGGTCATCGAGCACGTTCTGAAGGCCGGTCTGCTCGCTCCTGAGCTGCGCCAGTTCCTGCTCGATGCGGATGTGCTCGAGCTTGGCGAGCTGCCGCAGGCGCATCTCGAGGATGTCCTCGGCCTGGCGCTCGGTGAGGCGGAAGGCGGACATGAGGTCGGCCTTCGGATCGTCGGCGTTGCGGATGATGCGGATCACCTGGTCCACGTTGAGCAGCACCAGCAGCCGGCCTTCCAGCACGTGGATGCGGTCGAGCACCTTTTCCAGGCGGTGCCGGGTGCGCCGTGTCACGGTGGCGAAGCGGAACTGCAGCCATTCGTGCAGGATGTCGCGCAGGTTCTTGCCGGTGGGCCGCCCGTCCAGACCCACCATCACCAGGTTCAGGGGCACATTGCCCTCGAGGCTGGTCTTGGCGAGCAGCAGGTTGACGAACTCGTTCTCATCGGTGCGCGAGGACTTGGGCTCCAGCACCAGCCGCACCGGATGCAGCCGGTCAGACTCGTCGCGGGCGCGATCGAGCATGGACAGCATCAGCTGCTTCTCGCGGCTTTGTTCCGGTGTGATGGATTTCTTGCCCGGGCGCGGCTGCGGGTTGGTGAGGGCGTCGATTTCTTCGAGCACCTTGCGGGTGGAGGTGCCGGGCGGCAGCTCGTGCACCACCATCTGCCACTGCCCCCTCGCCAGGCGCTCGATGGTCCAGCGGGCCCGCACACGCACCGCGCCGCGGCCCGAGGTGTAGGCCTCGCGCAGGTCGGCGCGCGGCGTGATGATCTGCCCGCCGCCGGGAAAGTCGGGCCCCTTGATGTGGCGCATCAGGCCGGCCACCGAGATGTCCGGGTCGTGCACCATGGCCACCGCCGCCGCCGCCACTTCGTTGAGATTGTGGCTGGGAATTTCGGTGGCCATGCCCACGGCGATGCCCGAAGCGCCGTTGAGCAGTACCACCGGCAGCCGCGCCGGCAGCACCACCGGCTCCTCGCGGGTTCCGTCGTAGTTGGGCGCGAAATCCACCGTGCCCATCTCGAGTTCCGAGAGCAGCACCTCGGAGAACTTGGTCAGCCGCGCCTCCGTGTAGCGATAGGCCGCGGCCTCGTCGCCATCGCGGGAGCCGAAGTTGCCCTCGCCGTCCACCAGCGGGTAGCGCATGGTGAAGTCCTGGGCCAGGCGCACCAGCGCGTCGTACACCGACTGGTCGCCGTGCGGATGGAACTTGCCCAGCACGTCACCCACCACGGCGGCGGACTTGGTGCGCTTGGTGCCGGCCCGCGTGCCGTTGTCCCACATGGCGTAGAGGATGCGGCCCTGCACCGGTTTCTGGCCGTCCGCCACGCGCGGCAGCGCCCGATCCTTCACCGTGGCGATGGCGTACTGGAGGTACTGCGTGGAGGCGTAGCGCCCCAGCGGCAGCGTGTCGCCGAACTCGCCCGAAAGGGGTGCGAAGTGCGGCGGCATCCCGCCGCCGCCACCCGCCGCGGGCGGCGCAAGACCCTCACCGCTTGGGCGCTCCACCACCGCCACGCCCGCGGCCTGCACCGCGGCGGCGCCGAGCGCCTCACCGGCGGGAACCACCGGCGGGGTCACGGCCGCCGCGGCGGGGGGCGCCGGCGGCGCTTCATCGAACAGGTCGCGCTGGTCCTCGTTCATGTTTCCGGTCTCACTTGCCTTCGCGCACGGCCTTGAATTCCTGCACCACCAGGTCGCCGGCGCTGTCGCCGATCACAAACCGCCACGTCCCCGGCACCAGTTCCCATTCCTCTCGGAAGGTATGACCACCGCACCAGCGGGCGCGGCCATTGACCACCTGCACTGTGCGCGGCACGTTCCAGCCATTGGTCTCGATGCCGTTGGGCTGGGTGAGCAGCGGGTGGCGCACCTGCTCGGAGAGCCCCGCCACGCCATTGACCGCATCGAGGCCCTCGAGCTCGGCGCAGAAGCCGAAGCGCAGCCCCTTGCGCAGAGGAATCCTGGAGGTCTTCTGCACGAACTCGGGCTTGCCCTCGGCTCCGGAAAGAATTCCGTATTCCACAACCCGGCCCGAGGGCGAACCCTGCGCAAGGGCGGACGCCGAAACCAAGGCCAACAAGTGGGGGGCGAATCGAGCGATCATGGTTTTCCTCATGTCACATCGGCATCCACGAGATTGCCGTAGGTTTCCATCCACTCCCGGCGCTGGGAGGCGTTCTCGCGGGCCATCATCATGTTGAAGATCTCGTTGGACGGATCCATGCCGTCCTCGAGGGAAACGGGCAGCATGCGCCGAGTGTCGGGGTTGAGGGTGGTTTCCCAAAGCTGCTCGGGGTTCATCTCGCCGAGGCCCTTGAAGCGGCTTACCGTCCACGTCCCCTCGCGCACACCCTCGTCGGCAAGCTTCTCCTCGAGCACCGCGAGTTCCTGACGGTCCAGCGCGTAGAGCTTGCGCGCTGGCTTGCCCTTGCCCTGGCCGGGCACGTCGATGCGAAACAGCGGCGGCTGGGCCACGTGCACGTGGCCGTTGTGAATGAGCCTGGGGAAATGCCGGAAGAACAGCGTGAGCAAGAGCACCTGGATGTGCGATCCGTCCACGTCGGCATCCGCCAGGATGATGATCTTGCGGTAGCGCAGGCCCGACAGATCGGGGCTGTCGGCGGGCTTGTGGTGGTCCACGCCGATGGCAAGCGCGATGGCCTCGATCTCCTTGTTGGCGTAGAGGGTGTCGCCGCTGTCCTGCCAGGTGTTCTTGGGCTTTCCCTTGAGCGGCAGGACCGCCTGGAACTCCTTGTCCCGGGCCATCTTCGCCGAGCCTCCGGCGGAGTCGCCCTCCACGATGAACAGCTCGTTACGCTCCGGGTCATCGGAGGCGCAGTCGGTGAGCTTGCCGGGCAGCACCGCCACCCCGGAAGACTTGCGCCGCTCCACCTTCTGGGCGGCGCGGGTACGCGCCATGGCCTGCCGGATCACCAGCTCGGCGATGGCCTTGCCCTCGGCCACGTGCTCGTTGAGCCACAGCTCGAAGGGATCGCGCACCATCTGCGCCACCAGCTTGACGGCGTCGCGGGAGATGAGTTCGTTCTTCACCTGGCCCTTGAACTGCGGGTCGAGCATCTTCACGGCCAGCACGTAGCTGGCCCGCGACCACACGTCCTCGGCCACGATCTTCAAGCCGCGCTGGCCCATGGCATGCAGCTCGATGAAATTGCGGATCGCCGCGTGCACGCCCTCCCGCAGGCCGGCCACGTGGGTGCCGCCATGCCGCGTGGGAATCATGTTCACGTAGGACTCGGTGGTGAGCTCGCCCTCGGGGGTCCACGCGATGGCCCACAGCGCCCCCTCGCCCTCGGCGAAACTGTCCGACTCGGACTGGGCGGTCACGTAGCGCTCCCCCAGGAAAGGGCTGGCCACCGGCTCGAAGCCCGCCACCGCCTCCTGGAAGTAGCCCGCGATGCCTCGCGGGAAGTGCCACGTGGTGGACTCGAAGCGCCCGCCCTTTTCCACCTCGAGGGCGAACTTCACGCCCGGCAGCAGCATGGCCTTGGCCCGCAGCAGCAGGCCGATGTCGGCGGCCACGATGCGCGGCGAGTCGAAATATCTGCCGTCGGGCCAGAAGCGGATGCGCGTGCCGCTTTCGCGCGGGCCGGCGCTGCCCGCGCGGGCCAGCGGTTGCAACACCTTGCCGTTGTCGCCGAACACGATGCGCCAGGCGGCGCCATCGCGCTTCACATCCACCTCCAGGCGCGTGGAGAGGGCGTTGCTCACGCACACCCCCACGCCGTGAAGCCCGCCCGCGATGCGGTAGGCCGCATCCTTGTCTGTCTTGCGGAACTTGCCGCCGGAGTGCAGTGTGGTGAAGATCACCTGAACGGCGGGCACCTTCTTCACCGGGTGAATGTCCACCGGAATGCCGCGGCCGTCATCCACCACCTCGGCGGAACCGTCCTCGAAGAGCCGCACCACCACGCTGCGGGCGAAACCCGCCAGGCCCTCGTCAGCGGCGTTGTCGATGATCTCCACCAGCGCGTGGTTGGGGTTTACCGGATCGGTGTACATCCCCGGCCGGTGGAGGATGGGGGCGAGATCCTCGAGGATCTCGATGTCCTCAGCCGTGTACGCGTTGTCCTTTTTTGCCATCGTGGCCTCTGTTGACGGTTGCAGCATTGCCGCGGGTGGGCGCGGCGCGCGAGGTGCCCAGGCAGGCGCGCAGGGCGCCCACGGCCCACACGCGCTGGTCGTGGTTGCCGGCCCGGATGCCGTCCACGAAGGCCAGCAACAGGTGAAGCCTCCCGTCGCGCTGCGCCGCCGCGGGCATGGACTTGTAGAGCGGCTCAACGGCCTGTCCGCGCACCCCGCCCTGCGCATCGGGCCACACCCAGGGCAGGCCGTCGCCTTCCGGCGCATCCTCCAGCCCCGGCGCCCAGGGGCCGGTGGCGATACCCGTGGTCACGGGACCCGGCGCGGCGGGCCAGACATAGCGCACGCCATGCACCAGCAGCTCGTCCAGCGCCCCCGGGACGGGGATACCCCAGCCCTCGTCAAGCCTCAGCAGGCCCACCTCGGCGCTACGCCGCACGCCAGCGTGCACCTCCGAGGCCGACATGCCCAGATCGATCGCGAGCCGCTGGTAGGACCACGGCTCGGGGCCGATGGCCACGATCTTGAGCAGGACGCATACGTCCTGAGGCTTGAGCATGGAGGGGATTGTATTCGCAATTCGCGGTTCGCGATTTGCGAATAACCCCCGCCGGCGACGCGGGCGCGCCGCCAGGACCGGTCAGTTGCCGCCGAAGTCGTGGAATGCCCGCCAGCGCTCCCGGGCGGCGAGTTCGTCGCCGAGGTTTTCGCGGGCGGCGCGGTCGCGTTCGCCGATGTGCAGAAGGGTCTTGTTGAATTGCCCCCAGCTGATGGCGCCGGTGTAGAGATCGGCCAGCGTCTCGGAAACGCGGTCCTCCGAATCGCTGCGGTACCGCGGCAGCGGGCCGAATGCCGCCTCCGCGAGACGCCGGCACTCGGCCCGCACCGCTTCCAGGGCCTTGATGGCGTCGCGCTCCGCGTCGCCGCTCACGCGTCCGCGCTCGGCCAATTGCTCCACGGGCAGGGCCTGCCCGAGAACGATCGGCAGCCGCATGCGGCCGCGCAGGGGATCGAGCCGGGTGTCCTGGTGCAGCGCATCGCAGCGCTGCGACGCCGCGGCTCCCGGCCGGGAAGCCCCTGGCGCCGTGCAACCGGCCGCCAGCGCCACCATCACGGCGGCCGCCGTGGCGCGCCCTGCCCATCCCGCCGCCGCGCGGCGCGCCGCAATCCTTCCCCTGTACCCATCCATCTCCGCCCCCCTCCACGGCGACCCGCCGCCCTTGTGTTCGAATGCAAACACGGAAAGCCGTCATCTTCCTGTCACAAAAATGTGTTGCGCCCGGGCGCGGGCAGGAATAATTTAGTCCCACCGCAGCGCTCGTCATGGGCCGCGGGGCTAACGCCAGGAGGGCTTCGCCATGCGCAATGCCGGTTTCGTCGTCATCGCTGGTCTGCTTGCCGGTTGCGCCGGCGCACCTGCCATCCCTGTGGGGGCGGACATGAAGCCGCCGGGCGAGGCGGGCGGGCTGCGCGCGGGCTTTACCTCCATAGCCACCCTGCCGGCGGTGTCGGAAAGCCGCGCCGCCCTGGAAGGGGCGGAGCTCAACAGCTACGAGGTTTACGTGCATTCGGTGCAGCGCTCGGTGGACGAAGGCTCCATCACGCCCGCCGAGGGCCGTGCCCTGATACAGCGTCAACGCCGCCAGATGGAGTGGCAGGCGCGGGTCACCAACGCCGCCTACAGCTATCCCGACAACTGACCGGCCCGGGGCGCGCCTTCAGCGCGGCGCGCCCTCCCCGGCCATCAGACACAGCAGTTCGTACATCATGGTGGCTCCCACCAGAGCCGTGTTGCCGCTCGGGTCGAATGGCGGCGACACCTCCACCACGTCGGCACCCATCACCTGAATCCCCATCAGGCCCTGCAGCAACTGCTGGGCCTCGCGGGTGGTGATGCCGCCGACCTCCGGCGTGCCGGTGCCGGGCGTGTAGGCCGGGTCGAGGCCATCCACGTCGAAGGTCACGTACACGGGCCCATCGCCCACCACCCGGCGCGCCTCGGCGATCACCGCCGGCACTCCCAGTGCCGTGAACTCCTCGATGAAGATCACCCGCATGCCCGAGTCGCGCGAGAAGCGCCAGCCGTCATCGATCATCTGGCCGCCGCGGATGCCGATCTGGACGGCGCGGCGCGGGTCCACCAGCCCCTCCTCCACGGCGCAACGAAAGGGCGCGCCGTGGTGGAACCGGCTGCCATTCCACTCGCCCCAGGTGTCGGTGTGGGCGTCCACGTGCACCAGGCCCACCGGCTGCTGCCGGGCGATGGCACGCAGGATCGGCAGGGTGATGGAATGGTCGCCGCCGGCGGTGAGGGGCCGGGCGCCAGCGGCGTGAATGCGCGCGAAGAAGGCCTCGATATCGGCGAGCACGGCCTCGTGGTCGAAGATGCGCGAAAAGCGAACATCTCCCACGTCGGCCACGTTCAGGCGCTCGAAGGGGTTGATGCGGTGCACGTGGTGGATGCCGCGCACCAGGGTGGACTGGTTGCGGATCTCGCGAGGGCCGTGGCGCGCGCCCGGACGGCAGGTGACGCCGCCGTCATAGGGCACGCCCGCCAGGGCCACCTGCAATCCCGCGGGGTCGGCTTGCCAGGGCGTACGCATGAAGGTGGCGAGTTCCATGTAGCGCGGCGAGTGTTGCGGGGCGTGGCTGTCCATGCTGATCTCTCCGGAAGGCATCTTTCGTGACGATAGCCCGGCGCACGTGCCCCTGGCCACCCGCGGCCTCGCAGCCCCGGGACTGGGCCGGGCACCGCGGCCTTATGATCTTCACACCATGCGTCCCCGGGCTTCGCCCATGCGCGCAGAAACGGCTGTCCGGCACCAGATTCCATGACCGGCCGGCGATCGGGATTGCCTCGCCATGAATACCCGCCACTTCTCTGTCTGGCCGAAAAACCTGCCCCGTTCCATCACCCGGCCCGTCACACCGGTGCACCACAACCTTGCGGTCTCCGCGCGGCGCTATCCGGACGCGGTGCTGTGCCGCTTCTATGACAGCCCTCTCACCTACGGCGAAGCCTGGCGGCAGGTGCGATTGCTGGCGGGTTTCCTGCAACAGCGCTGCGGGGTACGCCGCGGCGACCGGGTGATGCTGGTCATGCAAAACAGCCCGCAGTTCATCCTGGCCTACTACGCCATCCTTCGCGCCGACGCCATGGTGGTGCCGGTGAATCCCATGAACCTCACAGAGGAACTGCGCCATTACGCGGCCGACTCCGGCGCACGCGTGGCCTTCGCGGGCCAGGAGCTGTACCCCCGCCTCGCGCCGCTATTGGCCGAGGGCGCCCTCGAGCAGCTGATCGTGGCCGCCTACGGCGACTATCTGGAAGGCGGCACGGACCTGCCCTTGCCCGACGCCTGCACGGCGCCGCGCGAGCCCATCCACGAGCGCGGCGTCTGTCTCTGGGCCGATGCCCTGGGCGCGGGTCTGGAGCCGGCTCCGAGCCAGGCCGGCCCCCAGGACCTGTGCGTCATGCCCTATACCTCCGGCACCACGGGCCTGCCCAAGGGCTGCGTACACACCCACGCCAGCGTCATGGCCACGCTGCTGGCCGGGGCGCTGTGGTTTCGCTCCATTCCCGGCGGCAGCCTGCTGTCCACCTTGCCGCTGTTCCACGTGACGGGAATGCAGGGCTGCATGAACGGCGCCATCTGGAACGGATCCACCCTGGTGATGATGCAGCGCTGGGACCGGGATACCGCCGCCCGGCTCATTCAGCGCTACCGGCCCGCCACCTGGACCAACATCGCCACCATGGCCATCGACTTCCTCGCCAACCCGCGCCTGGGCGAATACGACATCTCCAGCCTGGAGCGCATCGGCGGCGGCGGAGCGGCCATGCCCGAGGCTGTGGGGCAACGGCTGATCGACCTCATCGGCTTGCCCTACATGGAGGGCTACGGCCTGTCGGAGACCATGGG
>Ga0209972_10003284_pt1 | contig 12715 bp, 8 predicted proteins | sample NOAtaG_7_FD_187302 | JGI IMG/M metagenome (GOLD analysis project Ga0209972, IMG submission 187302) | Freshwater lake microbial communities from Lake Erie, under a cyanobacterial bloom - NOAA_Erie_Diel1S_2200h metaG (SPAdes) (version 2) | ecosystem: Environmental > Aquatic > Freshwater > Lake ...
GCGAGGGCCGCGTCCGGCGCACCGGCGAGCCGGGCCCGGAGCGCGAGCCGCGCCGAGACCGGGATCGGGTCACGGCTCAGCTCGGGCATCGCCTCGCGCAGCGCACGCTGCACGAGGGCGAGCTCGCCGGGCTTGAGCCGGTCGACCTTGTTCAGCGCGGCGAGCACCTCGCGGCGCGACCTCCGAACCGCGGCGAGCACCGAGCCCTCGGTCGCCTTGCCCGCCTGTCCGGCGTCGAAGATCCACAGCGCCGCGTCGGCGCGCCGCATCGCCTCGCGGGCGAGGCGCTCGTGATCCGGGTCGGGCGCGTTCGAGCCCGGCGTGTCGAGGATCCACACCCGCTCGAGCAGCTCGGAGGGCAGCACGATCTCCACGTGATCGACCGCGTGCCCCTCGGCGCTCGCGGCCTCGAGGAGCGCGCGGGCCTCCTCGTAGCCGCCCTCGCGGGTCGTGCCGTCCTTGCGGACGACCCGCACCCGCCGCTCCGCGCCGCCACGCAGCAGGTTCAGCGTCGCGGTGGTCGGCAGGATCCCGGTCGGCGCGACCTCCGCGCCCACGAAGGCGTTGACCAGCGTGCTCTTGCCCGCGTTGAACTCGCCGAGGATGGCGAGCAGGAGCGGCCGATCGAGCTCGTCGCGGAGCTCCCGCGCGCCGGTCGCGAGTTCCGCGAGCCGCTCGGACTCGCCGAGGGCGCGGACGTGATCGAGCGCGGCGGGCAGATCGAGCTCGCCCCCCCGGTGATAGAGCGCGCGGAGCGCGCGGCGGCGGAGCGTGCTGGCGAGCGCGGCGTCGCCCGAGGAAATCGGGCGACCGAGCAGCGCGTCGAGCGCGAGGAGGGCGTCGGGCTCGCGGCCAGGCGCCAGCAGCGCGATGCGTGCGCGGGCCAGCAGCGCGCGCGGCGGCAGCTCGTCGCCCGTGACGAGCGCGGAGGCCGCCTCGTGCTCGCCGAGCGCGACGAGCGCGTGGGCCCGGATCGCACGCGCGAGCGGCGAGCCTCCGCGGGCCTCGAGCCGATCGGCGAAGCGGGTGAGCTGGCGCGGTCCGTCCGCGCCGGGCAGGTCGAGGGGCACGAGCTCCGCAGCGCGCTCCTCGATGGCGCGGGCCTCGGCGGCGCTCGCAGTACCGTCCGCCGCAGCGAGGAGCGCATCGGCAGCCTCCAGGGACTTGTCCCCGGCGGCCAGGGCACGCGCGAGCACCTCGAGCGCCGGGGCGCCACCACCGCGCGCGATGGCGGTGCGGGCGTGTGCCTCGGCGGCCGCGAGCTCGCGGCGGACGAGTGCGTCCTCGGCGAGCGCGACGAGCGCCCCGGTGTGTCCCGCTTTGCCGGCGCGTTCGAGGAGGTCGCTGTAGGCGCGGGTGTCTCCCGCGACGCGGAGCGCGAGCGCCAGACGCGCCGAGCCCTCCGGCGACAACGCGCTCTCGGGAATGGCCCGCGCGACGCGCCCCGCCGCGGTCGCATCTCCGAGCCGTCCGAGGGATTCGACGAGCGCGATCTTGTGCTCGACATCGTCCGGCGCCGCAGCCACCGCCTTGCGCAGTTCTCGCGCCGCGCGGTCCGGTCGGCCGCGAACCAACTCGGCACGAGCACGGAGCGAGCATGCCTCCGCGAAGAGCGGTCCGCCCGCCTGCGCGAGCCGTCGACCGGCTTCCCGCGACAGGGTGATGGCCCGCCCCGTATCGTCCGCCGCGAGCGCCAGCCGCGCCGCGAGCAGGGCGAGGACCGGATCGTCCGGCGCGCCCTGCCGGGCCTCGGCCACGACCGCAGTCGCCTCCCCGAGCGCCCCGCGCGCAGCGAGCGCCCGCGCGTAGCCCACCTGCGCCCGAAGCAGCCCCGGCCGCGCATCGAGGAGGCGACGAAAGGTCTCCGCCGCCGCGACGTGCTCGCCTGCCGCGAGTTCCCTCTCCGCCTCCTCCAGCTCCACGCGCAGCGCGTCCGGAAGGAGCCCGACCTCGTCGAGAAACCGTGCCGCGCGCTCGAGCGCTCGATCGAAGACGCTCATGGTCGAGGTGCTACCACGGGCGCGCGGTCGAGTCGGCGCATCGCGGCGGGGGCTCGGACCGAGCCCTCACTCCACCGTGACGGTCTTCGCCAGGTTCCGCGGCTGGTCCACGTCGGTCCCCTTCAGGTCCGCGACGTAGTAGGCATAGAGCTGCATCGGCAGCACGCTGAGGAACGGCGTGATCGCCTCCGGCGCTTCCGGCAGTTCGATGACGTCCGGCGCGATGCGGTGGGCGTGCTCGTCGCCCTCGGTCGCGATCGCCACGACCTGCCCTTCGCGGGCCTTGGCCTCCTCGAGGTTCGAGGCGGTGCGGTCGCGCCAGCGGTCCTTCGGCATGAGCACGAAGACCGGCACGCTCTCGTCGATGAGGGCGATGGGCCCGTGCTTCATCTCGCCCGCCGCGTAGCCCTCGGCGTGCACGTAGCTGATCTCCTTCAGCTTCAGCGCGCTCTCGAGCGCGATGGGGTAGCTGAGCCCCCGGCCGAGGAAGAGCACGTCGCGCGCGTCGCGGTTGCGCTTGGCGAGGTTCTGCACGAGCTGCCGGGTGCCGAGGATCACCTCGCGCATCTGCACCGGCAGCTTCGCGAGCCCCTCGACGATGGCCCGCGCCTCGGCCTCACCGAGGGTGCCGCGCCGCCGGCCGAGCCACACCGTCAGGAGCAGCAGCGCGGCGAGCTGCGTGGTGAAGCACTTCGTCGAGGCGACGCCGATCTCCGGGCCCGCGTGGGTGTAGAGCGCGGCGTCGCTCATCCGGGGGATGGCGCTGCCGATCACGTTCGCGAGCGCGAGCACCTTCGCGCCCCGCTCCTTGGCCTCGCGGGCGGCGACCAGCGTGTCGATCGTCTCGCCCGACTGGCTCACCGCGACGACGAGATCCCCCGGCCCGACCACCGGATCGCGGCCGCGCAGCTCCGAGGCGAGCTCGACGACCGCCGGCACCTTCGCGATCGACTCGAGGTAGTAGCGGCCCACCATCGCGGCGTGGTGGCTCGTGCCGCACGCGATCAGGTACACGCGCGAGATCGCCCGTGCGTCCGCATCGGTCAGCCCGATCTCGTGGCCGTGCACGTCGCCGTGCTCGCGATCCAGCCGACCGCGCAGCGTGTCCTCGATGGCCCGCGGCTGCTCGTGGATCTCCTTCAGCATGAAGTGCTTGAAGCCCGCCTTCTCCGCGGCGACCGGCGACCAGTCGACCTCGACCGTCTTGCGCTCGACCGCCGTGCCATCGAGCCGGAAGAGCCGCACGCCGTCCTCGGTGAGCACGCCGAGGTCGCCGTCCTCGAGGAAGATCATCTTCCGCGTCCAGGGCAACAGGGCAGGGATGTCCGAGCCGCACATCATCGCCCCGTCGAGGATGCCGAGCACGAGCGGGGAGCTCGACTTCGCCACGACGATGCGGTCGGGCTCGTGCTGGCTCATCACCGCGAGCGCGTAGGCCCCGTGCATCTCGCGGAGCGCCTGGCGCACCGCGTCTTCGAGCGCGTGGCCCTCGCGGACCTTCTCGTGGACGAGGTGGGCGACGATCTCGGTGTCGGTGTCGCTGACGATCTTCGCGCCCCGCTCGACGAGGCGCGCCCGCAGCGAGAGGTGGTTCTCGATGATCCCGTTGTGCACGACCACGATGGGCCCCGCGACGTGCGGGTGGGCGTTCGTCTCGCTGGGCCGGCCGTGGGTCGCCCAGCGGGTGTGCCCGATGCCCACCGAGCCCGGCGCCGGCTGCCCCACCAGCGCCGCGTCGAGGTTCCGCAGCTTGCCGACCGCGCGCACGATCTTCAGCTCGCCGCCCGGCCCGTGCACCGCCACGCCCGCCGAGTCGTAGCCGCGGTACTCGAGGCGCCTGAGCCCGTCGAGGAGGATGGGCGCGACCGCTTCCTTGCCGACGTAACCGACGATGCCGCACATGACCCTGACTCCTCGTTCGGCGGCGCGCGCCGCCCGCAACGGGTAGCACGAACGCCCCCCGCCGCCGCCTTTCCAGCAACCACGACGACGCTGTGTTGCGCGCTGCGCGCGGACCGTTCGCCGGGGCGGATTGCGCCCCCCCACCCGCTCGCGATAGCCCTCCGGCGGCCCGAACCCTGGGGGTCCCGCGTGCGTCACCTCGCCTTCTTGCTCCTCCTGTCCGCCCTCGCCTCCCCTGCCCGCGCCCAGACGCTCGAGGAGGCCGTCGCCCAGCTCGCCTCGCCCGACCCCGCGGTCGTGCGCGAGGGCATCGAGTCCTTCGGCCTCATCGGCTCGGCCGAGGCCGTCGCGCCGCTCGCCGAGCGCATCCGCGAAGGCCTGCCGCCCGACCTGCTCCGCGTCGCCCTCGACACGCTCACCGTGCTCGGGCAGCCCGAGGCGGGCCCGGTCTTCTTCGACATGCTCAGCCACCGGCGCCCCGACGTGCGCCTCCTCGCGGTGCAGGGCATCGCCGCGTGCAGCCCGCGCGGCGCCGACCGGGCCCTCGCGACCGCGCTCTCCGACTCGAGCGCCGAGGTCCGCGCGCTCGCGGCGACGACCCTCGGCGAGCTCGGCAGCGCCGCCTCGATCGACCCGCTCTTCCTCGCCCTCGACCACCACATCCTCGAGGCCGCCCCCGCGCTCGCCCGTCTGGTGGACGCCGCCGGCGCGACGCGCCTCGCGGGCTACGTGGGACGCGAGCCTTTCTCCGCGCTGCGGCCCGCGCTGCTCACGCTGCTGAGCCGCGGCAACCTCGCCTCGCGCACCCGCGTCGAGATCGTGGCCCGGCTCGCGGAGCTCGCGACCGCCGAGGTCCGCGGCCTGCTCGAGGATCTCGTGCGAAGCGGCGGCCTGCCGGAACGTGACCCCGTCCGGCGCGCCGCCGACGACGCCGCCACCCGGATCGCGAACTGACCATGCGCACCCTCCTCTTCCTCGTGCTCTCTCTCCTGGTGCCCGCGTGCGGCGGGTCCGGCTCGGCGTTCAGCCACCGCTACGCCGACAACGACGCGAGCGCGCTCGACGCGGTGAACGACCGGCTCCGTGCGGCGCCCGCGCCCGAGGTGGCGGCGGTGGCGATCGGCGCCGCGACCTCGCCTCCCGGGCTCTGGGCCTACGACCTCGAGGCCGGTCGGCTGCTCTTCTCCATCGAGGCCGCGCTCGGTACCGTGCCGCACGTCGCGGGCGACTTCCTCGTCACCGAGGAGGGCGAGGACGCGGTGGTGCGCCGCCTGAGCGACGGCCGCGAGACGGCGCGCATGGGCCGAGAGGGGCTGCGGCTCGTCGGCGCCGCGGGCGAAGGGTCGCTCGGCGCCTTCGTGCTCTCGACGACCGGGGGCGCGCTGGCCGAGTCCGTGCTCGTGGTGATGAGCGAGGGCAGCCTCGGCAGCCGAACCCGCGTCGAGCAGGCCCTCGGCGAGCCGGCCGTGCGCGCCGGGATGATCTTCGTGCCGTGGGGCCACCAGAACGTGTCGGTGCTCGACGCCGCGAGCAGCGGTGAGATCGCGCGCCTCCGCGTCGACGCCGTCGTCGGCCATGCGGTCGCGCGCGGCGACGACGTCTTCGTCGGCCAGACCTCGCTCGGCCGCTTCGGCGGGCACCTGACCGGCGGGGCCGGGTGGCTCTCCACCGACGACCTCGCGAGCGCGTCGGGCGCCGAGCTCTACGACGACGCCTACGCACCGCCGCCCAACGCGGTGAGCGCGGCACACCACGTGCGGCTCGTGCTCGGGCCCACCGTCCGCGACGGCGACCTCCGCGTCGCGCTCGAGGGCAACGCGATCTACGAGACCTTCTACCGCACGATCTTCGCGGTCGAGATGCCGGGAGGCCGAGCACGCTGGGCGACGACCGTGCGCTCGGACGTGGTCGGCGCGAGCGTGGAGCCCAGCGGCCTGCTGCTCGCCGACGAGACCGGCGAGATCGTGCTGCTCGATCAGCGCGACGGCCGCCCCGGCTTCCGCGCGTCGGTCGGGATCGCGTCGTCCTACGTCACGTTCCGCACCTCCGGCTTCAACCCGAGTACGCCCTTCGGCGGCGACGTCCTGCCGCTCCGCGATCAGCTGCTCGCGGTGGCCTCGGACACCGACACCCGCCTCGTGCCCGCGCGGGCCTTCGCGGTGCGCCTGCTCGGCGCCTCGCCCGAGCCCGAGGTGACGACGAACCTCCTCTCGCTCTGCGAGGACCGCAGCGCCGCGCCGCAGGTGCACACCGCGGCGTGCGATGCACTCGCCGCCCGCACCACCGGCGCCGACGCGGTGGTCGCCGCGCTCGGCCGGCACGCCGGCTTCCTCACGGGCACGAGCGCGCCGCCGGTCGGGGCCCTCGCCCGGGCCGCCGCCGGGATGTCCGAGCGACGCGCGCTGCCGCTCTTGCTCGCGCACCTGCGCGATCCCGAGACGGCAGCGGCGGACCTGCCCGCCCTGCTCGGCGCGGTCGCCACGCTGGGTGACGCGACCGCCCTCGAGCCCCTCGCCGATTGGCTGCGGCTCTACCACGCGGAGCCGGACGGTTCAGAGCTGTCCGCAGCACTCGCGGCCGCGGTCTCGACCTACGCGCAGCTCGCGGGCCCGACCACCGCGGAGACGCTGCAGCCACTCATCGACGATCCGATGACCAACGCGCTCCTTCGTGAGCGCGCGCGCGAGGTGCTCGCGCCGCCGGCCGAGGCGATCCCGACGACGCTCGAGGACGAGCCCGCCTCGGAGGCCTCAGCCGGTCGGTCGGGCTCGCGCCCCGCAGCCGCGACGACGGGCGGACGCGCGGCCACGGAAGAAGAGCGCGAGCGGGCCATCGCCGCCCGCGGACGACCGGCCGTCACGGAGGCGGCGGCCGCCGAAGACGACCCTCCGAGCGGTGGCGCGGGCCTCCTCTTCGGGGGAGCCGACGAGCGCCTGCCGACCGTCGTCACGCCCGCGATGATCGAGGACGCGCTCTACGACTTCCGCCGGGACCTGCGCGAGTGCCTGGTGACCCCGCGCGTCACCCACGCCTCGGCGCGGCTCGTCCTGGTCCTCGACCCGAGCGGCATGCTGCTCATGGTCAGCGTCTCGCCCCCCGAGATCCAGAGCTGCGTCGAGCCCCTCGCCCGCAGCGCCTCCTACCCCCGCTTCGACGCCCGCGGCCGGCAGACCGTCACGTACGAGATCCGTCGCTGAAGGCCGCGGCCGGCGGCAGCGGACGGCAGGAAACGGACCGCCGAGCCCGCCGCCGCTCAGTCCGGGTCCTCGACCACCCAGCCGTCGGCCTCGAGCACGAACGTCGCGTGGGCGCTCGGGGTCGTCAGCGTGGCGCGGTCGGCGCTCGTCTCGATCGGCCCGTCGAGGCTGGTGCGCAGCGCGCCCACCATGCGCTCCACCCCCTCGGGGTCCGCGGCCCAGCGGGCCGCGAGCGTCTCGGCGTCGAGGCCGGCCCGGTCACGGCGGGGCAGGAGCCGCAGCAGCACGTCGAAGCGCCGGTGATCGGCGGCCCGCACGAACGAGCGCAGCGCGTCGCGCGGCGTGCGCTGCGAGTAGTAGTCGACGATCTCGCTCTCGAGCCGGAACGCGCCGCCCTCGCTCCGCAGCAGCACCTCCTGCCCGTCGGGCAGGACCAGCCGCGCCTCGATCTCCGCCGGGCCCTCGACGCCGGCGAGCAGCGCCAGCGCCTCCCCGCGCTCGTCCTCGTCCTCGACGTGCGCGCGGAACGCATCGAAGGGCACCCGCGCCCGGTAGCTGCTCGACATGAGCGCGTACGCCGCCGCGGCGTCGCGCCGCTCGAGGGCGCTCCGCAGCTCGGCGAGGCTCGCCTCGGGGCTGCCGCTCGCCGCGCCGCAGCCCGCGAGCAGCGCCGCCGCGGCGATGCGGGCCAGGCGACCCACCTCAGCCCCGGAAGACCGCGACCTGGTTCAGGGTCACCGGCGTGAGCGGCCGGTTGCCCGCGCCGCTCGGCACCCGCGCGATGCGCGCGATGAGTTCCTGCCCGCTCGTCACATAGCCGAAGACGGCGTGCTTGCCGTCGAGCCAGGGCGTCGGGACCTCGCAGAGGAAGAACTGCGAGCCGTTGGTGTTCGGCCCCGCGTTCGCCATCGAGAGCACGCCGGGGCGGTCGTGGCGCAGCGACGGCGCGATCTCGTCGCCGAACTTCCAGCCCGGCCCGCCCGTGCCGCGACCGAGCGGGCAGCCGCCCTGGATCATGAAGTCGGGGATGACCCGGTGGAACTGCGTGCCCGAGTAAAGCGGCCGGCTCGTCTTCTGTCCGCTCGCCGGGTCGGTCCACTCGACCTGACCGGTCGCGAGCGCGACGAAGTTCGCGACGGTGCGCGGCGCTTCCTTCTCGAGCAGGCGCACGCTGATGTCGCCCATCGAGGTCTGGAAGGTGGCGCGGAGCTCGCCGGCGCCGGGCACGAGCAGCTCGATGGAGGGGGCGGGGGTGTCAGGGCGGAGCATGGGGCGAGAGCATAGGCCGAGCGGGGCCGGATGGAACAGCGCTGACCGCTGACCGCTGCCGGCTGAACGCTGACCGCTGACCGCTGACCGGGGAGAGCCAGCGTTTCGGAACCGTCGCCCGATCCCCGATCGACGAAGCCCAACGACTTCGAAGGCGCCGAGCCAGGCTGAGTCGCCGGGCGCCAGCGATCCGGAGGCTCCGGCCGCTTCCCGGTCACCGGCCACGACGGTTTCCGAGCCGACGGCCCCTTCCCAGTCGCCCACCTTCACCGATTCCGAGCCGACGGACGCTTCGCGCTCGCAGAGAGCCACGCTCTGTCGACCCTCGGGCGCTCCGCGGACGCTTGGGCCGACCGCGCGCCGACAGCCGAAACCCGGTGGCCGAGGGCCGTCCGACCCCCGCCGACGCTCAGAAATGCTGCAGCATCACCACGCCGAGCGTGCCGGCTTCGGGCCCCTGCTGGCCGAGCCCGACGCCCACGCCGACCCCGACGCCCGCGCCCACGACGACCGTGCCGATCAGCACCCAGAACCACGGCTCGCTGGTCACGTCCCCGGAGGGCGGCGGCGCCGCCGCGACCGAGGTCTCGACGACGCGCGCGGCCTCGGCGGGGATCCGCAGCGCGAGCGGCTCGGCCTCCGTGCCGCGCTCGGCGAGCTCGGTCCCCGAGGGCGCGGTCGCGCTGAGAAAATACGCGACATCGATGGACTCGCTCGTGCTGCCGACGACCGGAATGCGCCCTGCCCAGCGGCCGTCCTCGCGCCGGTTCATCTCCACGCGCGTGTAGCCTGGCTCGCCCGCGTGCCGGTAGGCCAGCACCACCTCCTGCACCGCGTCGGCGGCGCCCTCGAGCCGCACCTCGATGACCGGCGACTCACGCGCTGCGAGCGTCCCTGGCGACTCATGCACGAGGGTCACGGTCACCGGCGCCGGCAGCGACTCGCGGGCCCGGGCGAAGGCCGAGACGACCGGCGGGCTCGCGTCGGGGTCGGTGAGCCGATGGCCGGGATCCCGCGCGTAGAGCGTCGTGAGCGTCGCGCGGGCCTCCTCGGTCTGCCGGTTCGCGATCTGCGCCGTCGCGAGCAGCTCGAGCATCGTGTTCCGGTGCGCGGCGTCGAGATCGCTGCGGGCGAGCGCCGCCTCCGCCGCCGCGATGGCCTCGGGGTAGCTCGCGTAGAGGATCTGCTCTCGCACCGACGCGATCTCGGTCGTGATGCCGTCCTGCGCCGCGCCGACCGACGGCATGAGCGCGAGGAGCACGAGCAGGGCCACGCCGCGCATCGCTCAGCCCTCCCCGAGGTGCGCGAGGAACGCCTCGACGAGCTCGCCGATCACCCGCTCGCCCCGCTCCCGCGCCGAGGCGGTGTGCTCGCGCTCGCCGATCGTCTCGCGCACGTCGAAGTAGTACTTGATCTTCGGCTCGGTCCCGCTCGGCCGCAGCATCACCCGGTGGCCGCCCTCGAGCTCGAGCGCGATCACGTTGCTGGGCGGCAAGGCGAGCGCCTCGACGCTCCCGTCGCGCCGGGTCTTGGTGCGCGCCTCGAGATCGACCACCGCCTCGACCGCGCAGCGCCCGAGCGCCTTCGGCGGCGCGGCGCGGACCTTCGCCATGGTCTGCCGGATCTCCGCGGCGCCCTCCTCGCCCTTCCTCGTCACCGAGACCTGCCGGCTCAGGTAGAGCCCGTAGCGGCGCGCGCAGACGTCGAGCTCGTCGAGCACGTCGCGGCCTTCGGCGAAGCAGCGCGCCGCGAGGTCGGCGAAGACGAGCGCCGCGCCGACGCCGTCCTTGTCGCGCACGACGGTCCCGACCGTGTAGCCGAGCGCCTCCTCGTAGCCGAAGACGAAGCGGTAGCCTTCCTCTTCGAGCGCGAGGCCGCGGTTGGCGATCCACTTGAAGCCGGTGAGCGTCTCCTCCCAGCGTGCGCCGTGCGCGCGGGCGATGGCCCCGAGCATCGGCGAGCTCACCATCGAGCTCACCACGACCCGCTTCTCCGACGGATCGCCCCGCGACAAGAGCGCGTGGCCGAGCAGACAGCCGACGTCGTTGCCCGTCAGCTGCACGTAGGTCCCATCGGGCCGGCGCGCTGCGACGGCGAGCCGGTCCGCGTCCGGGTCGTTGGCGATGACGAGCGGCGCGCCGGATTCCTTGGCGAGGGCGAGCACGAGGTCCATCGCGCCCTTCTCTTCGGGGTTCGGAAAGCGCACGGTGGGAAACGCTCCGTCGGGCTCGGCCTGCGCCGCGACCGAGCGCACGTTCGAAAAGCCCGCCCGTGACAGCGCCCGCCGCACGTGCACGTCGCCGACGCCGTGCAGCGCGGTGTAGGCGATACCGAGCTCGCGGCCGGGGCCCCTGGCCGGCGCCAGCCCGGCGATGGCGTCGTGGTAGGCGTCGATGGCCGCCTCGCCGAGCCGCTCGAGGCGGCCGCTCGCGGCGCCCTCGTCGAGCGACACCCGCGGCACCTCGGACAGCGCCCCCACACGGTCGATCGCGGCGGCGATGCCGTGGTCCTGGGGCGGGATGATCTGCGCGCCGTTGTCCCAGTAGACCTTGTAGCCGTTGTATTCGGGCGGGTTGTGGCTGGCGGTGACGACGACCCCGCCGGCGGCGCGGCGCGCCAGACACGTGAAGCCCACGATCGGCGTCGGCACGGCGCGATCGAAGAGCATCACCCGGAAGCCCGCGCCGAGCGCGACCTCGGCGGTCTCGGCGGCGAATTCGGTCGAGCCGCGCCGGCCGTCGTAGCCGATGGCGATGCCGCGCTCGCGCGCACCGGGCACCTGCTCGACGAGGTAGGCGCAGAAGCCCGCGGTCGCAGCGCGCACGACCGCCCGGTTCATGCGGTTCGGCCCGGCGCCGAGCACGCCGCGCAGGCCGGCGGTGCCGAACTCCAGGCGCCCGCGGAAGCGGTCGGCGAGCTCGTCGCTCGGGCCGGCATCGATCAGCTCGGCGAGCTCGCGCGCGCTCGCCGCGTCGGGATCGTCACGCAGCCACGCCCGCGCGCGGGCCAGAAGGTCGGTCGTAGCGTCCATGGGCCGCATCTAACACCGGAGGGACCGGTTCCGTCCACCGCTTCGACGCGACGCGTCAGCCGCGTGACCGCTGCGTGTCGCTTGACGCGCCGTCCGCGAACTCGCCATCATCCCGGGGTCGCATGGACCATCGGGTGAAGCTCCGCCTCGCGCAGCGCAGGGTCGCGGAAGGCGCCACGGCGCGGGGGTCGTGGGTCTCGGCGGCAGCGTCAGCGCTGCTCATCGCCCTGTGCCTGCTCTCTCCTGCCTCGACCTGGGCGCAGGGTGCGGAGCCCTCCGCCGCCGACCGTGACGCGGCCGCCACCGCCTACGATCGCGGCACCTCCGCGTTCCTCTCGCACGACTACGCCCGCGCAGCGCAATGGTTCGAGACGGCGTACCGACTCGCGCCCAACCCGCAGGCCCTGCTCGGCGCGATGCGCGCGCACGAGCGCAACGGCGACCTGATGCGGGCCGGGACCCTCGCCCTGCGCGCAGCGGCGTTCCACGCGGACGACCCGGCGGCGGCACGCGCCGCGAGTGCGACCCTCGCGCAGGCCACGCCGCTCTTTCTTCGCGTGAACGTGACCTGCATCGCCAGCGAAGGCTCCGCGGACTGCACCGTCGAGCTCGACGGCGTCCTCGCGAGCCACACCTCGTTCTTCGTCGCGCCCGACATCGCGCACCGCATCGTCGCCGCCTTCGCGACCGGCAACGCCGAGACGAGCGTGACCGGCGCGGCCGGTGAGACCCGAAGCGTCACGCTCGAGGCCCCGCCGCCGCCGGCCGAAGGGGTCGTGATGGCGGGCGAGGCGGGGGGCTCGCGCCCGGTCGTCGCGTCGGATCCTGGCGGGCTCTCCCCTGCGTACTTCGCCGTCGGCAGCGTGCTCACCGTGGCCGCGGCCGGAGCGCTGATCTGGTCGGGCGTCGACACGCTCGCTGGGGTAGGTCCCTACGAGGCCGACCCGACCCCCGAACGGCTCGCAGACGGACAAGGCCGGGAGCTGCGGACGAACGTGCTCATCGGTGTGACGGGCGCGCTCGCGGTCACGACCATCGTCCTCGGCATCGTCACCGACTGGGATGGCGCACCCTCCGAGGCGGCCGAAGCGCCCGCCGCCCCAAGCCCGACGGTCTCGGCCGTGTCCGTAGCGCCGATGCCGAACGTGAGCGGTGACGGTGTGGACGGCGCGATGCTCGGCGTGACAGGCAGGTTCTGATGTCCACCGCAGCAGCAGCGGGCGGGCGCGATCTGGTCGGCAAGAAGCTCGGTCGCTACGAGATCCTCTCGCAACTGGCATCGGGCGGCATGGCCACCGTCTACGTCGCCCGCTCGC
>Ga0209972_10003295_pt1 | contig 12700 bp, 8 predicted proteins | sample NOAtaG_7_FD_187302 | JGI IMG/M metagenome (GOLD analysis project Ga0209972, IMG submission 187302) | Freshwater lake microbial communities from Lake Erie, under a cyanobacterial bloom - NOAA_Erie_Diel1S_2200h metaG (SPAdes) (version 2) | ecosystem: Environmental > Aquatic > Freshwater > Lake ...
CCCGACCTTTTATCAGCTCAGGATTTTCCGTGCAACCAATTCTTTCATGATTTCATTGGTGCCACCGTAAATCCTTTGCACCCGCGCATCGGCATATGCCCTGGCAATGAAAAACTCCCAGATGTAGCCGTATCCACCATGCAATTGCAAGCATTCGTCCATTACCTTGCATTGAAGGTCGCTCATGGCAAATTTCGCTTGGGAGGCCATGGCTGCATCGACCTTTCCTTCCGTATGAAGTTCCACCAAACGGTCGATGTATACCCTACCCATGTCGATGGCAGAGCCCAATTCTGCCAATTTGAAACGCGTATTTTGAAACTCAGCAATCATTTTGCCGAAAGCCTTTCGGTCTTTGACGTATTGAACCGTATGTGCAAAGGCACCTTCAGCGGCAGCCAAACCCAAAATCGCAAGTCCAAGGCGTTCTTGGGGCAACTCTTGCATCATGTAGGTGAATCCTTTGCCTTCTTGGCCCAATAGATGTTGTTTTGGAACCTTTACGTTGTCGAAAAACACCTCACAAGTATCTTGGGCATGGAGTCCAATTTTTTCGAACGGTTTGCCCTTGGACACCCCAGGCAAATGAAAGTCGATGGCCAACAAGGAAGTGCCTTTCGCTCCTAAGGTAGGATCGGTTTTCACTGCGACCACACCCATGTCTGCTTGGTATCCGTTGGAAATGAAAGTCTTGCTCCCATTGACCAAATAGTGATCTCCATGATCCACGGCGGTGGTGCGAATGCCTTGCAAATCACTGCCGGCTCCGGGTTCGGTCATGCAAATGGACCCGATTATTTCTCCCGAAACCATACCAGGCAAAAATTGCTGTTTGGTCGCCTCCGAGCCGTAATGGATGATGTAAGGAACAACGATGTCGGAATGAACTTGAAACCCAACTCCTGGGCCACTGACACCTTCTTTACCCAGAATTTCCGTGACGATGGCATTGTATCTGAAGTCTTGAATGTTCAAGCCTCCGTATTCTTCGGGCACTTGAATGGCTAGAATTCCCATTTCGCCAGCCCTCAACCAAGCGGAACGGGGCACGATGTGGTCCTTTTCCCATTGGGCATGTTGCGGTGCCATTTCTTTTGTCACAAAGGCCTCCACTGTTTGGTAAAACAGCTGATGCTCTTCTTTGTAAACTGTACGTGGAATCATAGCCTAATTGTATCAGTGAGTTGAATTGACTGCAAATTTCATTTCTTTTTCCAATCGTGGATGGATTTTCCTGCTTTGGCCCAAGATCGCAAAGATGGTGGAACTTCAAATCTTGCAGCACCTCCCAACGCAAATTCGTCACAATCGCGGACAAATTGGGAAATTCCTACATAATCAATGTAGCTCAAGGCACCACCGGTGTAAACAGGAAAGCCCCAACCCAAAACCGAACCGATGTCCCCGTCTTCTGCCTTTTGCAGCACGCCCTCATCCAAGCATCTGAAGCTCTCCAAAGCTTGGACATGCAGCAGCCGAACCTTGACCTCTTCTAAAGATGGCTGATCGAGCCGATGCGGAAAATGAGTAGCCAAATCAGGCCAAAGGTGCTTTTTCCCACCCTCAGGATATTCATAGAATCCGCCTGAACCCTTCCTTCCGGTCCTACCGAACACCTCCACCATCTTCACCACAACCTCCTTCATGGCACCTTGCTCCACAATCCCATCACGCTCGTACTGTTTGCGGATTTTGTACAAGAGGTTCAAGCTCACTTCATCGGCAACAGCCAAGGGTCCCACCGGCATTCCCGCGGCTTTGGCCGCATGTTCAACGATAGACGGCTTAGCCCCTTCCAACAACAATTCCATGCCTTCAGCCACGAATGTTCGGAAGATTCTCGAGGTGTAAAAACCTCTGCTGTCTTGAACAACGATGGGCACCTTTTTTATCTTTTGAACATAATCTAGCGACCTCGCCAGAGTTTCATCCGATGTGTCGCGCCCCATGATGATTTCGACGAGTTGCATTTTCTCTACAGGGGAGAAAAAATGGAGGCCTATGAAGTGGTCGGGCCTATCTGAGTTTCCGGCGAGCTGGGTGATGGGCAAGGTGGATGTATTGGATGCAAAAATACCCTGCGTGGACATGGTGCCCTCCACCTCTTTTGTGACCATGGCTTTCAAAGCTGCATCTTCATATACCGCCTCAATCACAAATCCAATGCCTTCAAAATCCTTGAATGAGGTTGCAATAGCAATCCTGCCTAGGGTTTGGTCGGCCTTTTCCTGCGTGAGTTTCCCTTTGGATACCATGGCTGTTAAAACCTGTCCCACATGTTCCTTTCCCCGCGCGGCAGTTTGGACATCAACGTCCTTGAGCACCACCTCCAATCCTGATTGGGCCGAAACCAAAGCAATTCCTTCACCCATCATCCCCGCGCCCAACACACCAATTTTTTTGAATTCGGCTTTGACCACGTTGGAAGGTCTTGCATGCCCACTTTTTGCCCGATTCATGGCAAACCAAAGCGTGCGCATCATGTGTTTGGCCTGCTTGCTCAAGGCAACCTGTGCAAAATAACGGAGTTCCAAGTCAAGGGCCTGTTCGATTGACATGCCCAAACCCTCGTAAAGACAGTTCAGGATTGCCAATGGGGCCGGATGGTTGCCGCCTGTTTGCTGACGGACCATCCCCGCCGTGCCCGCGAATAGAAAAGTTGTATCCACGGAAGCCAAATCAGCTCCCTTCACCTCGAAGTCCTTGCGATCCCATGGCTGAATGCAATTTCCGATTTCCAAAATCCAATCTTTGGCCACTCTTACCGCTGATGACCTGTCTGCCACCACAACCGATACCAACCCAATCCTTTGAGCTTCGGATGGCGACAAGGGTTTACCTTGAAGCAAAGGCAGCAAAGACTCCTGTAATCCGACCAAACGGGGGAATCGCTGCGTGCCACCTGCACCAGGAAACAACCCTATTCCGACCTCAGGAAAGGACAAAACGGTGGATTGACGGGCGGTGACAACACGAAAATGACAGGCCAAACACAGTTCTAGACCGCCTCCTAAAGTGGGACCGTCCATGACAACCGCGATGGGTTTTCCGCAAGTTTCCAACCTCCGGAAAACATAGTGAATGGCCCTTCCCATCGACATGACATCTTCGACCGTCTCCAATTCGAACAATTCACCGATGTCGCCTCCGGATGAAAATCCTTCTTTGGCCGATGTAAGGACAGCACCTCTGATCGCATCGTCAGATGCCACTTTTTCTACGACCTCCGTCAACGCCTGTATGGACTGTTGGTTGAGCACATTCACGGCACCAACCATATTCCACTCAAGGATTGCTATGCCGGATTCATCGATTTGGATATCAAACATGGTGGTTGCTTTTCAAACTCGTTCAACAATCGTGGCGATGCCCATTCCTCCCCCGATGCACAAGGTTACCATCCCCGTGCCTTGTCCTCTGCGCTCCAATTCATCCAAAATGGTACTGATGAGCATGGCCCCCGTTGCACCCAAAGGATGACCCAATGCAATCGCACCGCCGTTTACATTCACTTTTTCAGATGAAACGCCCAATTCTCGCATGAAATGCATGGGGACGACTGCAAAGGCTTCATTGACCTCAAAAAGATCAATGTCGTTCAGCTTCATGCCCGCCTTTTTCAAGGCTTTTTCTGCCGCCGGTGCTGGTCCGGTGAGCATGATGACCGGTTCGGAACCGACGATAGCGAAAGACCTGATTCGGGCACGCGGCTTGAGCCCCAATTGCTTTCCGATTTCCCTGCTGCCCAACAAGACCGCTCCTGCACCATCTACAATTCCTGAAGAGTTTCCCGCATGGTGAACATGCAAGATGGACTCGAGCTCCGGATACCGTTGCAAAGCCACCATATCGTAGCCTGCCTGTTGCCCCATTTTTTCGAAGGAGGGCGCCAATGCTCCCAGGCTGATGGCAGTGGTTTGCGGCCGGATGGTTTCATCCTTATCGAGCACTACCCTACCCGCCATGTCGCTCACCGCCACCAAAGACTTACTGAAGTAGCCTTTGTGGGCAGCATCATGGGCCCTTCGATGTGATTCGGCAGCAAATTCATCCACATCCTGCCTTGTGAATCCATCCAACGTTGCAATCAAATCTGCCGAAATACCTTGCGGCACAATTCCATGCCGTGCGGTCATGGTCGGGTCACCCAACAAACCAAATCCATCCGAACCCATTGGATTGCGCGACATGGACTCCACACCTCCTGCAATCAGGAGATCCATTTGCCCTGACATGATGTAGGCCGCAGCTTGATTGACGGATTCGAGTCCGGAACCACAAAATCGATTGAGCGTAACTCCCGCCACATGCTCGGAGTATCCAGCCATGATGGCTGCAGATTTGGCTACATCACCGCTCTGCTCCCCTACTTGGGTCACACAACCTATGATAATATCCTCCACCCATTTCGTGTCCAAACCATTCCGCTTTTTCAAGCTTTCCAGAACTGTTTTGAGCAGACTTGAAGATTTGATGGGATACAAGGCACCATCTTTTTTTCCCTTCCCGCGGGGAGTTCTGACAGCATCAAAAATGTAGGCTGTATTCATGTTGAACTTGGCATTGGTAGATTGGTCTTGAAATTAGGAAAAAACCATGGTGCAGTACCCAGTGAATGAAAAAGTGGGAAACAAAAAACGCGCTGGAGAATCCATGCGCGTTTGAGTGGAGGTGGCGGGAGTTGAACCCGCGTCCGGAGAAGGCACTGATGAGCTTTCTACATGCTTAGCCTGGTCTTTGATGTCTCATTTCAACTCCCGACAGGCAGGGCATTGAAACGATGAATCCGCTGAATCTTAGCCTTCTTAGCGGAGTCGAAGGCCGTACCTGACGGTTGCGTGCGCCCCATGGGTATCGTAGTCAGGTTCACGATACCGAGAGACGTCTCACAGGCCTAATCTAATTAGGCGGCGAGAGCAAACTGAGTGTTGCCGAATATTGTTCGAAGGTTCGCTTTAAAGCGCTACTCCTCCAACGCGCTGCATGCTTACGCACCCGAATCACAACCCGTCGATACCGTTCACCCCCGGTGAGTTTAGTATCAAGTTGAAAACCGAATGGTTCTCAAAGAACTTGGACAAATATACGGGGAAGCTTGGGCATGGTTACAAAAAAAATACCCCTCGATGAAAACCGAGGGGTATTTTATACGTTTGAATCATCAATTTCCACCGCCCATCATGGAGCCTGCGTGAAATGGATCCTTGACAACTTCGACGGTGAATTTTAAGGTGATGACTGGGTTGGTGATGTCATTGCTTTTGACCGTGATGGTCTTGCTCTGCATGCCCAAGCGTCCGCGTGAGTCGAATGTGGCCGTGATGGCAGAACCGGCATTGGGCAAAATGCTTTCAACCGGAGGTGCAGCAGCCGTGCAACCACAAGAGGCTTTGGCGCTTTCAATCACCAACGGAGTACCGCCAGCGTTTTTGAATTTGAAATCAAACACGAATTTTTCGCCTTCGATGATTTTGCCACCATTGATTTCTGTGGTTTCAAATTCAATTTTCGGGGAGGCGGCCTTCTCAGCTTCGGAAAGGATGCGGGTAAAGCTTCCGTTGACGCTCAACTGTTTCTGGGGCTCGGTAGCTTCGTCGGTCACGATGGCAACACGCTTGGAGAAGAAACCATCCAATTGATTTTCGGCTTTGAATTTTTTGCCGTCCAAGCTCACCTTCACCACACTTTCCTGACCAGGTTTGAGCACCAAATCTTTGAATGTGACCGTAACACCTGGATCCAACTCGGTTTTCTCTTGAAGGAATTTCACATCCGAACCTGAAGTATTCTTGTAACGGAATTCCACGGCTTGAACATCCTCTGAGGTAAGGCTTTTCACGTTTTCAATCATTTTTTCGAAAGCCAAAGCACCGCGGGGGATGCTGTAATTGACTCCGGATGGTGTGGATGAGATACCGCTGATTTGTCCGGTACTGACCATGTTGGTTTCGTCTGCCAACACATCTCCCTTGATGTAGAGGATTACGGGTTCCGGACGGTCGGAGTAATTGACCGTGATTGACTTGTTGAAAGCACCAGCCTTGGAAGAGTTGTAGGAAACCGTGATTTCGCCGGACCCACCTGGGTCGATGACCTCTTGGGTCCACTTTGGGGTGGTGCAACCACAGGAGGCTTTAACACCCGTGAGGCGAAGGGTGTCTTTGCTGATGTTTTTGAATTTGAAAACCGTTTCGGTTTTGTCATTCAATTTGACGGTGCCGAAATCGTGCGTGGTCTCGTTGAAGGAGATTGAATGGTCAACGGTCTGCGCTTTTGTCAGCAGACCCCAAAAGGCGAGACATGCGAGCAACGTAAATGACTTGAATCTCATAGCTTGAATGGTTTAATCGATTTCTATGGTGTTTCAAAATTACAAAAAACAAGCAAAGCACGGGCCAAAAATCTTGTTAACTCGGTGTATCGGAGCTGGACCCAACTCAATCGGCATCTCGGGCTTCTTCCGACCTGGGCAACTGGTTGTCTGCCGGCGCCTCTGGGTATTCGATGCGGCCATGGTAAATGCTCACCAACATTCCCAAAATAACTTGCTTGGCGTCCTCTAAATCTTTAAATGTCAGGAAAGCTTTGATGAATTGCCTCTGCCTAACCTTGTTGTCCACCACACTTTCGACCAGGGCATGGAGTTTCTCCTGGCTTTTGTCTTTCATGGCCCTGGAGGCTGCCTCAATGGAGTCAGCAATCATCAAAACGGCCATTTCGCGGGTGTAGGGCAATGGTCCGGGATATGTGAAAGCCACGGGGTCGACATTCTCGTCAGGATGGGATTCTTGTTGAAGCCTGTAGAAAAACTCAACGCGGGTGGTTCCGTGGTGGGTGCGGATGTAGTCGACTACCTCTGATGGGAGTTTATGTTCCTGTGCCAACCTGACCCCATCGTGAACGTGGCGATGATGATTTCGGCACTTTCTTCATGGCCTACCAGTTCGTGTGGGTTGGGCAAATCCGCCTGGTTCTCCACGAAATAGAGAGGATTGTTCATTTTGCCGATGTCGTGGAAAAGGGCACCAACCTTGGCTTGCAAGCTGTTCCCTCCAATTCTATTGAGCACAGCCTCCGTGATGTTGGCCACTTGAAGGCTATGTTGGAAAGTGCCTGGAGCCTTGACCGACAAATCTTTCAATAGTGGGTGGTTGGTATCCAAAAGTTCGATGAAGGTCAAATCGGAGGTGATTCCAAACAGCTTTTCAAACACGTAAATCAGGGGATAGGTGATGAGCGTGAGCATCACGTTCAACCCAAAAAGCGCCAAATTGCCATATGGAATCATGGTGAACCCACCCCGGGTGTAAAAGTTGTACCCGATGTAAGTGGCCATGTAGGTGAGCAAAATGATGCTCAAGGAAATGAAAAAGTCGGCCCTGTTCCTCAACCTATTCAGGCTGTAAACTGCTGCCGTACCCCCGCAAAGCTGAATAAACAAGTATTCGAATCCATTGGGAACAATCGCGCCGGCAAAAACTGCAAAAACAATGTTGGCAAAAAATGCAAAACGTGTATCGAAAAACGCTGCCAAAATGATTGGAAGCATACAGGCCGGCACCAAAAAAATGTAATTGAGACCCGCAATCTCCCGCGTAAGCAAGGTAAGCTTCAATACCAAGACCACCACCGCAGCCATCGTCAGGAAAACCAACAGCACGAGCATGAATTTGCGATCGTGGTAGTAAATGCGTGGACGGTTGTACCGTAGGAAGAGAACCAACAAAAGGGCCAAGAATGACACCACGACCAACTGACCTGCCAAAGTCACCAAAAACGGCGGGTGCCCGAAGCGTTCTTTGTGAGCCCTCAGGTATGAGCGGATGATTTGGTCGTGCTTGTTGGAAATCCGTTCCCCTTTGGAAATGATGATTTCACCCTTGCTAACCTTGTCGAAAACGGGCGAAATCAGGCTTAAAGACCTCTCCTTTTCTTTTTCCGAGGCAGCGGGATTGTATTTGAGGTTGGGTTCGATGGCGGGGAATACCAAAGCCCTGAACAGCACTTCTTCCTCCCCTTGCAGTTCGGGAATCGCCTCTGAAAGCACCGCAGGAAGGTTTTCCTCGGACACAATCAGTTGTTGTTGGGTCAGGTGATTGGGCGCATCGCTGATGTAAATGAGCTCCTGTTGAATGTGGGCTTTCACCGTGTCTACGTACCCGATGGCTTGTACTTTCTGCACAAACGCTGATGCCTGGGCCCTCAACTTCGTTCTCCAAGCCAATTGATTGGGGTACAAATCCAATATTTTGTCGGGTTCCACATTGCCCAATCCCCCTAAAGAATCCTTGAGCACAGCTAGGCTACTTGGCGAACCAAAACGAGCGAATTGGTAGGAGGTCAAAAGTTGGAAATACTTGCCCATGGCCCGGTCGACGGCAATCTCGGAACGTGAGACAGCTGCGGTGTCCCGGTCAAAAACGGGCGGAGTCTGTTGCAAAACGAGCCTTCGCTCCTCATCGATCTGACTCTCCGGTTTGTAGACCGCGAAGTCGAATTCTGCTTCCAGAGAGGGGGCAACCCATGTCTTTCCTTGGTCGTAACTGAAACGGGGAACGAAATCTTTGGGCAGAATCAAGGCCGCAATCAGTACGAAAAGGAAAATCAATGTAAACCTGAACAGGCGGGAGCGTTGAACACGACCAAGCCTGTAGCTGTTGGGCTTTGCCACGAAGTGGCTTGACGTATCGCCTTGTGGCTGAGAATCCTTGCTGATGGGCATGACTAGACCAACAAAATAACGGGTAATCCACCGGATTTCCAATCCCGATTTGGAAGCATGGGAATTGGCCAATTTGCAAATTCATTCCTCCGTAGTTTGTTTTGAACCCTCAATAACCCAAAACACGCTTTGAAGCGCGCCATCATCAGGATGCGTCCCGTGGGGTCACTTTCCACTGGAGAATGGGAGGCGTACCACGCTCTCCGGATTCGTCTTCGTGCCAAATACCACCCACAAGCTGCAGCGGAGGCCCCCAAACGAACTTCTGAGGCCTTTAGGGAGAGGACCTTGGCGTCCTTAGAGACATTGGGAGGTGTGGAGCATGTGCTCTTCAAGGAGCCGGACGGCATCGCTTTGGCTTGGATGCGATTTTTCAAACAGGGTTCACAACTGAGCGTGGGCGCTGATTTTGATGCCGATGTAATTCCGCGGGGTTTCTTGGGATTGCTGCAAAAAGGGATGCAGGTCGAAATGGATAGGCATGATTTGGACTTGGCCATGGCGTGGGTGGAAGAAGAGAGGCTGCGCATTGGCTTTGAATCTTTGCGCCCCCTGCACCAAATTCCCTACGTCCAAATGGTGTTCGAGCGAGACCAGCTTGAACCTCTGAGGGTCACGAATTGGAGGCAGATGTTGGACGCATTGCCGTCCCACTACCGAATGGTGCATGTCCAAGATTATCCGGCACATATCCATGGTGATTACTTGAGGCTGCATCGACAATTCAGTGAAGAGTTGCCACTTGTCGGGGTCACTCTTCCGGAGACCGGTTTGGACTCCGCTCAGTTGGACGTATTTCGGGAGGTCCAAGCCCGCAACGGGCAAACCTCAAGGATGGCTTTTTTGGAGCATGAAGATGGAACACGGTTGGGATTGTGCGAAATGGTTGCCTCCATGGAAAACGGCAACGCCATACAAGGCATGACCGGCATCAACCCACTCCATCGAGGACAAGGCTTGGCAAAAGCGCTCAAAGTTTACCTGATGCTAAAGACATTTGAGGACATTCCATCTTTGAAACGAATTGCCACCACTGTATCGCCCATCAATCCATCGATGTTGGGGTTAAATGAACACTTGGGTTTCAAGCAAATCAAGGAAACCACCCAGTTTTTCTTTTCTCGGGAAGATTAGCGCCCAATTCGGCCACTCGGATCAGGCGCCCAAACGCATGGCTTGTTCTTCTTCGGCGATGATTTTCTCAATCAAGGCCAAAACATCCATCGCAGGTTCGTTGTGTGGCATTCGCTTCAATTGCACCGACTCAATCATGCTTCGCAGGTTGAAATCCAATTTCATTTGTTGGAAATAATCTCTGTAACGCATCAATATCCACCACTCCAAAATACCTTCGATTTTGGCCACCCATTTTTCGGGGAAATACGCCGACAAGAGGCCAAATACATTTCCTGCGATGTAGAAAGGCCTTGCATACCAAGCCGGGGAAATTCCTCTCCTTCGGAGCAAATCGTTCAAAAATGCCGTATGCTGTGCTTTTCGTGCCCTCAAGTATTGGAGACGTTCCTCTTTGTCACGCCACTGACGGTACCAACCCAGGCGCATGGACTCCCGGGCGTGTAGGTCACGGATGAAAAACTCAGTGCGCTTTTTGAGGTCTACCGACATCTTGAAGGGTTGATGTGGTAAAAATAGCAGTTTGCCGATTAAGATGGGGAGGCGGCCTGCTAAAAATAAAAGGCGGGAGGATTCCCCCCCGCCTTGTACAATCGTTTTAATTGAAATCAGACGAGCTCTTTGGGAGCAGCGGCCTTCATTTCATCGTCGGCGAAATCAACGTATTTGGCAAAATTGGCGTTGAATTTCGCAGCCAACTCATTGGCTTTGGCGTCATAGGCTTTTTTGTCCGCCCAGGTATTACGGGGAGTCAAAAGCTCTGAAGGCACGTTTGGAACGTACTTGGGCACGGCGAAGCCAAAAATTGCATCGGTTTCGAACTCGGCGTTGTTGAGGTGGCCCTCCAATGCAGCAGTGATCATGGCCCTGGTGTAGGACAATTTCATCCTAGAACCAACGCCGTAGGGTCCGCCTGACCATCCGGTATTGATGAGCCAAACATTCACATTGTATTTACGCAACAATTCTCCGAGGAGGAGTGCATAACGGGTGGGGTGAAGCGGCAAGAATGCCTGGCCGTAGCAAGGAGAGAACGTGGCTTGTGGCTCTTTCACACCAGCTTCCGTGCCTGCCACCTTGGCAGTGTATCCGGAAATGAACTGGTATTTGGCTTGGCCTGGGTTCAGCTTGCTGATGGGAGGCAACACACCGAAGGCATCGGCTGTCAGGAAAAAGATGTTTTTGGGGATGGCTCCAACACTGGGTTCCACTGAATTGTTGATGTAATTCAGCGGATAGGCCACGCGGGTATTTTCGGTAATGGAGATGTCCTCGAAATTGATTTTGCGGGTTCCGGGGAAGAATTTGGTGTTTTCGACCAAGCTTCCAAACTTAATGGCATCCCAAATCTGTGGTTCTTTCTCTTGGGACAAATCCACGCATTTGGCGTAGCAGCCACCTTCGAAGTTGAACACACCGTCCGGGGTCCAACCATGCTCGTCATCGCCGATGAGCCTGCGTTGCGGATCAGAGCTGAGGGTTGTTTTTCCCGTACCTGAAAGGCCGAAGAATACTGCCGTGTCCCCGTCCTTGCCAATGTTGGCCGAGCAGTGCATGGAAAGATAGCCTTTGGTGGGGAGCAGGTAATTCATTACTGTGAAAATACCTTTCTTCATTTCACCGGTGTAGGCACTTCCTCCGATGAGAATCGTGCGATTGGTCACATCCAGGATGGTGAAATTGTGCTGTCTCGTACCGTCTACGGCTGGGACAGCCTTGAACGTTGGAGCACAATAGATGGTCCACTCCGGGGTGAAGCCACGTTGCTCGTCGGCAGAGGGACGAATGAAGAGGTTGTTGACAAAGATGTTTTGCCAGGGGTTTTCATTGATGATCCTGACATTGATGCGGTGTTTGGGGTCTGCACCCGCGTAGGCGTCGCGCACCCACAATTCCTTGTTTTCAAGGTGTGCGATGACCTTGGCCTTCAGTTGTTGAAACTTGTCGGCAGGAAACACATTGTTGACGTCACCCCACCAAATCACGTCCTTGGTGTGTTCGTCCATGACACAAAATTTGTCTTTGGGCGAACGGCCGGTGAACTCTCCAGTGTTGACGCAAAGCGCACCATTGTCGGCCAAAACACCTTCGCCACGGGAAAGTGTTTGCTCCACCAGTTCCGCAGGTGTGAGATTCCAATGGACATTGACTGCATTCTTGATGCCGGAGTCGCTCAGACTAAATACGTTGGACTTATTCCCAAACTCGTTCATAATGTTAAATTGAGTCTCTGAATAAAATTGAAATTGGGTTACAAAGTTAGCATGTTTGCAACCTTTGAAAAATTTAATTCTCCTCACGATATCCCCATATGACCCCATTCCATTTCAGCCACATCGAAGGAAATAACGCCTTTATTTCGGGAGAGGAGGCCAAACACTGTTTGAAAGTGATGCGCCACCGAGTGGGTGAACATGTGGTGGGGATAGACGGTCATGGATTCATGGTTTCTGGGCTGATTGTCGAGACCGGAAAGGATTATGTAAAGGTGGAAATCCGCCAAAAAGTCGAGAATTGGGGTGAGAAGGAGCAAAAAATCACCTTGGCTGTATCCATGCTTCACAAACCCGACCGATTTGAGTGGCTTTTGGAAAAATCCGTTGAGCTCGGGGTGGACAGGATTGCGGTTTACACTGGCAAACACACGGTCAAGACCGGGGTCAGAATTGACAGGATGGAAAGGATATTGGTGGCTGCCTTGAAACAATCCATGCGTTCGAGGCTGCCGGAAATCGTGGAAGCGGGGGAGCTCAAGCGTTCCCTTCCCAAACTGCTCAGCGAAGTCAATTTGATTGCCCACGGGCCATCAGGACAGACAGGTGATTCATGGTCGCAAAGTCTTGG